>WNFU01000142.1_pt1 | contig 87611 bp, 107 predicted proteins | sample 5400121 | NCBI WGS metagenome assembly WNFU01 (sample SAMN13153360, study PRJNA577476) | soil metagenome | isolation source: 100 cm soil or saprolite under grassland replicate 1 | place: USA:California | collected 2016-06-15
AATGCCCGTCGGCAATTTTCACCATCGCGGCACAGCGTTCTCGCAGGTATGGTCGGGAATCGTGATCGCGATGGTGTTGTAACGTTTGTCGCTGCCCGGCAACCAACTCCAGAGTTCGCTGATAGCTCATCACGCACTCTTTTCACGCCAGGAAAAACAACCCAACGGTGCGTGCTGCATATGCCGTGCCATTACCGATTATGATCGTCAAAACTCATCAGGTGCGCTCGCCCTACGGCGGCATGTTCGCCATGCCGATCGAGATCGAGCCAAACGTCCCCGGCGCAGAGCTGCTCGAGAGCGCCACGGCCGACACGATGCTGGCGATCGAGGGCAGCCTGCAGCTCAGGCAGACCTTCGATGGACGGTACGCGACGGACACCAAGGATGCTCACGGTCGCACCGACCGCGGCCGGCCAACCCGCGAGCTACAACTGCTGGTGAGCTGCGTGCGCGAGCCGAATGCGCAGGAGCATCGTGCCTCGTCGGCGGTCTGGCTTGAGGGCGAGGTCGCCGAGCCACCCCAGATTTCACGCCATCCAGAGTTGCCGTCCATCCAGCTCGCCGGCACGATCCTGCGCGTCACGTTTGGTCGTCCAGCCGACTTCCCCGGCATCGCAGCAACGATTCAGGAGACGGTCGATGTGAATATTGCGATCCCGACCAGCCATCAGGACGCCGAGAAGCTGTATCGTCAGGGAAACGTCGTCCGCGTTGTCGGTCAGCTCGATTGCCGGATGGAGTACCAGGGTGGTGAGGCGGTCCGGCTCAAGCTGGCCGCGATCGACGCCGAGTGGGCCGAGCGCAAGGCAGAGCTACTCGGTAAACCCAGCGAATTGCGGCGGGCTGAGACGGCCTACCTGCGCGTTCGGCAGCGCTTCGAGGCCGCGCCGCGGCTGTATGTGCTGACCGGCGGCGCTGAATTACTCGCGGGTGAAGTGACAGACATTGAATCTACATACTAGGCGCGGCGCGACTTCGTGCGGAGCCGCCGTCAGCAACAGGACGCGTGTCGCGCTCGGACTCTGGCAGAGCGGGCCAGCCGGGCCGGCGTCACCCTGGAAATCCATGCGGCCGAGAGTATTACCGGCACGCCTGGCCCTGCGGTTGTCCCCGATGTTGGCATAGATGCTACCGCTGGCACGAGCAGGCCCGGCAGGCCGCGCCGACGCGCCGATGAGATTGCCATCGCGGATGCCACGCCCATTGCCGTTACAGGTGGTGAGGATCACATCGACACGGCATAAGCCAGTGAGGGGTTAAGAAAGCGATAGCAGCTGGACTCGGCCACTCCTGAGTCCACCTGCTTGTGGTCGTGGCCAGCGTCCGCCGCTCGTGCAACAGCACGAGGTGCTGTCGCACGAAGTGTGAGCGCGGTTGATGACCATCTGAGAGCATCTTCCGAATTGACTGACGATCGGTAATGTTGCGATATGATCGATAAGAAGGCACCCGATCACTGGTGTCGTCATCCCTGACACGCAAACGTACGCCCAGGCCGCGAGCGCAGCCTGGACATATCTATACTGGCATCGCGAGTCGCCGCGAAGCGGCCGGCGCATGCAACCAGGGACCAAGCCTGTCACCGTCCGCTACCGTGCTGCGCTCCTCAAGCATAGCGTGCTCGTTGATGTTGCCGACAAGGTTGCGTCGCTCTATTCCTGGGCAACGAACCTTTTCTTGCTGAACTCTGCCTGCTCGCTTAACGCCGGCCGCCTAAGGGAAAGCGGTCCCACGGGTTTTGGTTGGCTGTGATGCGGTAGCCATCAGGATCGGTGAAGACCAATGCGCGTCCAAAGGGACTATCGTAGGGCTTCTGAAGAATGGTGGCTCCGGCTGCTTCCAGTTTGGTGTACAACTCGTCAACGTTATCACAATCTATCCAGATTGCGACGCCCCATCCGAGATGCACGGCTTCGTCCAAGTTGACGCGTGCTTCACTGATGCCAAAGGGAATGGTCGTCGAGTCGAAGAGCACGAATCCTGGCGCTCGAAAGTGTGGGTCTTCGGTGAAGCCGAGGAGATCGATGTAGAAGGCGCGGGAGGCGGCCAGATCGCGCACCTGCAAGCTCATAAAATCGGGGCCGAGAAGCTTTGCCATGAACGTTCCTTTCTTCTCTGTTTGTTGCCGTTGTGGTATCACCTGTTGTTCGGAGTCATAGTCTAGCACGCGGCAGTGACACCAGTATGTCAGTAGCCTCTACTATTGTGCCTTAACGGGTCTGAGCAGCTTGTTCCTAAGCGAGAACACATATTACTTATTCAGAATGCCCAATTCCTCTGTTTGAAGGCTGGGTTTTCTGCACTGGCAACCCTTCTGCATTCCATTCCTTGTCGTAAATTCTTGTGATGTATTCGTCTTGTTTGTTACGTCGTCGATCTGGTCGATCGCTACAGCGTCGCGACGATTGATCGCCGCCTGAGCAGTATCGGCTACTATCACAAGCAGGCGCGCCATACCCTCCCAACCAAGGATCCCGAAGTCGAGTGGGCCATGCGTGGCATCCGCGCGCCAAAGGGATCGTGCCCAAGTGAACGGGTCATCATGCAGCAGACCGGGCACAAGAACACAGCAGTGCTCCGTCGCTATATTCGGGAAGGCTCGCTAGAAGAATATGCAGTGGCTCATCTCATGCTCAACACCATGTATGATAGTATTTCCGCAACAATTCCTGACGTACCGCTGGTGATCAACGGTACGTCCTCGTTGTATGGACGAAGGTACGCTTGGAGGTGAACCGATGCCCACGGTGAAACGGCCGAACCTGGTGTTTGTCTTTCCCGACCAGTTGCGCTATCGCTCGCTCGGCTATGTGGGCGATACCCAAGCTATCACTCCCAACATTGATCGGTTCGCCACGCAAAGTGTGAACTTTTCCAATGCAGTGGCGTCGGCGCCGGTATGTACCGCGTATCGTGCCTCGCTCTTCACCGGCAAGTACACCACCAGTCATGGGATGGTGATCAACGAGCTGCGGATGAACCCGCGGCAACGCTGCTTCGGGCATCTCTTGACCGACGCAGGTTATTATACCGCCTATATTGGCAAGTGGCATCTGTACGCCAATCAACTCGGCAACCACCACGACCCCCAGAACTCGTTCGTGCCGCGCGGGCCACATCGGCTTGGGTTTGACGGCGAGTGGATGGCCTACAACTTCCATCACGAAAACTACAACACCTACTATCACACAGAATCCCCAGACAAACTGTTCTATGGTGCCGACGTGTATGAGCCGGATGCCCAGACGAATCTGGCGATTGACTTCGTTCAGCGGGCAGTCCAGCGCCCAGCGCCCTTCGCGCTGTTTATATCGTGGGGGCCTCCCCACGATCCGTGGGTTCCAGAGAACGTCCCACCACAGTTCTGGGAGTTGTTCAAGGACACGTCATTCCCGAATCCGCCCAACTACCGGGCAGCGAACGACGAGCCGTACTGCGATGACTGGGCGCGCTTGAGCGAGCAGGAACGCGGCCAGCTCGAACACTGGCGCCGCGGCTATTATGCGCAAGTGACGAACATCGACTGGAACTTTGGGCGCCTGCTCAGCGCGCTCGACGCGATCGACACGGCGAACAACACTCTGGTCGTCTTTACCTCGGATCATGGAGAGATGTTTGGGGCGCATGGACGCCGCGCCAAAAATATCTTCTATGACGAAGCCTGCCGTGTCCCCCTCTTGCTACGCTGGCCAGGACATATTCCGGCGGAGATGATGTCTGATATCTGCCTGTCGACCGTCGATCTGCTGCCGACCCTTGGGACCATGCTTCAGCTCGACCTCCCCGCTGATCTGGAAGGCATGGACCTCAGTCATTGGGCGTATGGGCAGGCAGGACCAGAACCGGACGCGGCGTTGATGCAGATATGCGGGGCAACGGCGGCGTGGGAGGATGGACATGAGTGGCGAGCGCTGCGTGACAAACGCTACACGTATGCGATCTATCGGGTCGATAGCAAGGAACTGTTATTCGACAACCAGACCGACCCATACCAGCAACAGAATTTGATAGGCGACTCAGCGCGTGCTTCAGTGCTGAAAGCGTTCCGAAGCAAGTTACAGCAGAAAATGACGGTGTTACAGGATACCTTTGCGCCGTGTACGTGGTATCGTGACCACTGGACGGATGGCCAGCGGAACATCATCCGCTCGGCGACCACTGATTTTGGGACGTGAGCTGGACGGAACACGACGCCGAACGAACCTTCCCGTTAAGCACAATGACGGAACAATTCGTGACCTCACCACTTCAGCGGCGTCCCGGCAGGTGGAACTGAGTAATCGGAAATGCGTTCAAACCGAAGTGCGCTTAGCCAATCGGACCGCGTCCGTTCTTGGGTCACTGTAGCGATTGCGCTGCTCAGCAAAAAAGACCGCTTGTCCCGGCTGTAGAAAAGTCACCTCATCACTAGTGAAGCCAGAAAGGACGCAATAAGGACAAGAGTTCTTGGCCGGCAACAGCGGAGCTGTCAAGAGCTTCTGCCCTTTCTAATCACCTAAAAGCATTCTCACGCATGGTAATGTGCGATATGCGCCGTGAGATAGCTAAAATAGGCTACGTATAGCCACGTGCAGGAGCAGACAGACGATCGAGGCTTGGCGCCTGACCGCAACCAAGTACGTCTACGGTGCCGCTCTCGTCTGTGGTATACTCGCCTGTCGGAGCGAGAGGACACTCACCGTCTCTCGAGATCTCATGAAAGGGACGACAAACTATGACTATCCGAGTCTGTCTTGCAGGCGCCACCGGATGGGCTGGCTCAGCGCTGGCTCGCGCGATTGCGCATGCTGACGATATTGAGCTTGTGGCTGCAGTATCCCGCACCTATGCAAAGCGCCTTCTCGGCGAGGTGCTCAATGAGCCGCGTCTGACCTGCCCCATATATGCGACTGCCCAGGAAGCACTTGCTAGTCCCTGTGATGTCTTCTTCGAGTACACCAAACCCGATGTCGCCAAAGACAACGTGATCGCCGCGTTGCATCGCAGCGCTCATGTCGTGGTTGGTACATCCGGCTTGACTGACGACGAGTATGCCGAGATTGCGACGATCGCCCAACAGCGCCAACGCGGCGTGCTGGCGGTTGGCAATTTTGCCCTCACGGTCGTGTTATTGCAAAAATTCGCCGAGATGGCGGCCAAGCTGATCGGGCAGTGGGAAATCATCGACTATGCGAGTGATGCCAAAAAGGATGCGCCAAGTGGAACCGCTCGCGAGTTAGCCGCACGTCTCGCCCGCATTCACTCTTCTGAGCTTACCATCCCACTGGAACAAACGCAGGGTGCCCTAGAAACCCGTGGCGCACGCCTCAATGGCTCACAGGTTCATTCCGTGCGGCTACCCAGCTATTCGATCTCGGCTGAAATCATCTTTGGAATGGCTGACCAGCGGCTGACTATCCGCCACGATTCAGGGAATAGTGCCGAACCGTATGTCGATGGGGCGCTCTTGGCGATCCGCAAGGCGAGTTCGTTTGTCGGTCTACGCCGTGGTCTCGACAGTATTCTTGACCTGGAATAACCGCTTGTCGCTCTAGGGGATCACGGCGATCGCCTCAACCTCGATCAGCAGGCGCGGATCGACCAGGCCGGCCACGGCCACCAGCGTGCTCGCGGGCGGACGCTCGGCGCTGAGGTAGCCAGCGCGCACCTCGCGTAGCATCACTGTCACGTCGCCGCTCAGGCCGACGACGAAGTAGGTTACCTTGACCAGATGTTCCAACTCGGCGCCGACGGAGGCCAGTGCCTGCTGAAGGTTGGCGAAGACCTGCTCGGCCTGGCGCCGATGATCGCCCTCGCCGACGACGTTGCCGGCGGCGTCGTAGGCCACTTGCCCGGAGATGTACACGGTCGTGCCGCCGCTGGCCGCGACTACGTGGCTGTAGCCGGTTGGCTTTGAGAGACTAGCGGGGCTGAGGAATCTGACATCGGCACTCATAGCAGTTCTTTCTCTTCGGCGGATCTGTACAGAGATTGTAGCATACCTTGTAGCATCATAGACGAGCTTGTCTGAAAGGTTCCGTATGACACGCAGTACCTACGACGTCATTTTGGTCGGCGGCGGAGTGATGGGCTGCGCGACTGCCTACCACCTGCTGCAGCTCGACAATCGGCTGCAGGTGGCACTGATCGAGCTGGACCCGACCTACGCGCGCGCCTCCACCACGCTCTCCGATGGCAACATACGTGTGCAATTCAACATCAAAGAGAACATCCAGATGTCGCTGTACGGGCTGGAGGTGCTGGCGCGCTTCGCCGACGAGCTGGCGGTCGATGATGACCAGCCCGACCCGGGCTTCCGCCAGCAGGGTAACCTGTTCGTGATCGACGAGGCCAGCCACGACGAGACACGCGCGGGCCTGGCGCTGCAGCAGAGCCTGGGTGGCCAGGTCGAGTGGCTCAGCCCTGAGCAGGTGCGAGCAGCCTACCCGCTGTACGAGAACCTCGACGGCTGCGTCGGCGGCACGCTTGGCCGGCAGGATGGGACGATGTCACCGCTGGCGGTGCTGCACGCCTATCGCAAGAAGGCGGTCGCGTTAGGAGCGCGCTTCATGGAGGCCGAAGTGGCCGCAATAACGCGCGACGCCGAACGCGTTTTTGGGGTGGCGCTGGCGTCGGGCGAGCGCCTGAGTGCTCCGATGGTGGTGAACGCTGCCGGCCCGTGGGCCAGCAAGATCGCGCGGACCGTTGGGGTGGCGCTGCCGATCAGCCCAACGAAGCGCCAGGTCACCGCCGTCGAGGTGGCGACGCGGCCCGAGCGCATCCTGCCAGCGCTGTTCTTGCCGTCGGGGCTGTACTGCATTCACGAGGGCGGTGGCCTGTTTATGATCGGCCAGTCGTTTCCCGACGACGTGGTCGGGCTCGAGGACTTCAGCTGGCAGCGGCGGAGGTTCGAGGAGTTGATCTGGCCGGAGTTGGTCGAGGTGATGCCCAGCTTCGACCGGCTGAAGATCAGCGGCGGCTGGGCCGGGCTGTACGAGGTCAATACCTTCGACGGCAACGCCATCGTGGGAGAATGGCCCGAACTGCGAGGTCTCTACCTGGCGAACGGCTTCTCGGGGCACGGCTTCCAACAGTGCCACGCGGTAGGGCGCTATACCGCCGAGCTGATCCTGGGCCGGCCGCATGCGCTCGACCTGGGGATCTTTGCCGCCAGGCGTATCCTCGAGAATCGCCCGGCGTTGGAGAGCCGCCGGAAGATTATCTAGGAAGTTCCGCTTGCACCTCGCCGCTACCTCTACCGAGTGTTTGCGCGAGGAACACAATCGGCTTTGGTAACAGCTGAAGTTGCGCCGCATCAAGCGACGTGGTATTGCCGACGTAGTGGAAGGTACAGAGAGCGGCGACACCGGAGGTAGCAAAGGTGCGAATCCAGCGTTTGAGGGTCTTGGGATGCAGATGCAGGATTGCAGAGACGTCGTGCGCTGAGCGGCCCTCATCAAGCAGCAGGATGGCATGTAAGCGCTCTGCCACGCGACGGTCTTCGGTCTGCTTGTATCGTCGCCAGAGATCCTCACGCTGGGAGCGCGTCAAGGTAAACAGTTTCTCACGCATCGTCGGCTCGCTCACATGCTGCTCATATCACTATCCTACCATACACTGACGGTGGAGATGGCATGGTGCCGACTGGGACAAACTACATCCACGGAGTCATGCTTCCGGTGGACGGTGGGTACCTGGCAACGTAGCGGTCGCTGTCAAGAATGAGGAGATGGTCTATGTCATTTCAATCGTACCTGGAAAACATTCAGAAGAAAACCGGAAAGAGCGCTGAAGATTTTCGAAAACTTGCAGCAGAAAAGGGCTTCACCGACGGTGATACAATCAAAGAGGGGGTAAAGGCGGGCGATATTGTAACGTGGCTGAAGCAGGATTTTGCCCTCGGACATGGTCATGCGATGGCAATTTACGCGCTGCTGAAGGGAATAAAATCCGAAGATAGCCAGTAGACTATACTATACGGCGCGCAGGGCCAGCACGCGCATGCCGGGCTTGAGCTGGAGGACCCTGAGCGCTTCAGGCCCCATCAGATGGTCGAGCACCCAGGTCAGGTCATCGGCGGCTGCCCAAGGAAGTTGATCGAGCGTGAGCAGTGTAGGCCCACGCCTTGACGCGGCTGTCCTTAGGCGCCAAAACGCTGGCGATAGCGCACCTGCCGGCCCGCATCGTGCAGGCCGCCGTCGGCTGCCCGGGCGGCGGCCTCATAAAAGCGCTGGCCCTGATCGTAATGCGCGAGCATCCAGAGCACGGCTTCCTGATACCCATCGGCACGCAGCTGGCCGAGCGCCACCGCGAGCAGCGCCCGGCCAATCCCGCGGTGCCAGCAGGCTGGGTCGACCGCGATCGTGTCGAGCTCGCCAATCGCCGGTCCTGCCGGATCGCGGCATGGTCGAATGCCCGCGAACCCAGCCAGACGCCAGTCGACTTCGGCGACCCCACCAGCGATGTGGGATGGGCTCCGCGAGATCGCGCTCCCAGCGCCACACCAGCTCGGTGGTCAGCTGGCGCGCTGCGAAGAGGCCGCAGAAGCCGATGTTCCAGGAGTCGACAGAGATCTGCGCGATGCGATCGGCGTCCGATGCATGTGCTGCGCGGATGTGGGGTTGGCACTGCCCCTGAGCGTGGCGTTCAGTCATTCGCTTCTGCGGTCTGCGCGCATCGCTATGCCCGCCAGCGCTGGCACAGTGAACGTGCCGACGTGGTGCTCGCTGATCGTAAAGCTGCCACAGAGTTTATCGATCGCGTCGTAGTCGTCGCGGTGCTGCTGGTAAAATTGCTGAAATGACGTCTCGTGCTGCCAGTAGTCGATCGTAAGATAGTGGTACGGATTGTCCTGATCTTGCAGCAGCTGCGTCGCGATGAAGCCGGTGTGCTGGCGAAAGCAATGCGCCCAGATGCCGTCTGCATGATAGTATTCCTCGAACGCCGTTTGCATGGCGGGTTCGATCTGATACTCCCAAATGATCGTAAACACACCGCCCTCCTTCTACGAATGCACAGCTGGGAGCACCAGCCGCCTGGCATGTCGCCTCAGAAGACGTAAAATCGCCAGAATTTTACGCGCATGCCATCATCAGCTGCAGCGCTGGGTTGGCTGGCGTCACTCCTGGTGGCTGTCGGACGATCGCTCAGCTGACACGTAACCCAGTACAGCTTGCAGCTGGTGGTCGCGCATGACCGCGCCCGGGTCTTTCTGTTGACCCAAAGATACTGAGCGAGATAGAAGATATCCAGGAAAAGATTGCTCTGCTTGAGGAACAGATTGCCAGTTCATAACCAATACTTCTCACACTCATTAACCCCTTCAACTCTCCCCGTTGACATTTCCTCTGTGATTTGTTTCACTATACTTAAGCTGATGGCCAGCAGCGTAAAGGGTTAACTAGAAAGCTAAGGTATAAGACTGTTTGAATAGGTCGGCAAGTACCCTCTTGCCAAAGGGCCGATGCGCATGTGATCGAGGCCAGCATCACTGCTGGCCTCGTGTCAGGGAAGTCGCGTATGTGGCTGAAGCCTCAAAGATTAATTGCGCCGCACGCCGAGGATGCGCAGCAGATAGATGAACAGGTTGATGAAGTCTAGGTATAGGCGCAGCGCACCCAGAACCGCGACCCGCCCAGCCGAGGTTTCATCGCTGACTTGCGCCGCCATTCGTTTAATCCTCTGGGTGTCCCACGCAGTGAGCGCCACGAAGATCAGCACACCGGCGTAGGTCAGTATCCAGTACAGCGCCGCGCTGTGCAGGAATATGTTCACTATAGAGGCGATCAGCAAACCAATCAGCGCCATTATCGCAAAATTACCGACGCTCGTCAGATCGCGCTTCGTGGTATAGCCGTACAGGCTCATGGCACCAAACGTGCCAGCAGTGACGAAGAATGTGGATGCGATAGAGGCTTGGGTATAGGCCAGGAAGATCGCCGCCATCGTCAGACCGTTGAGTGCTGCATATCCCATGAAGATCGCCGTTGCAACTGCTGGGCTCAACCGATTGATACCAGCACTCAAGCCGATCACCGCGACGATCTGCACGATGAACAGCCCAAAGAATAGAATCGGGTTGCCGAATATCAGGCTGACCAGTGCGTTCGACCCTGCCACAAACGAGGCAACCGCACCGGTCACGAACAATCCAGCCGTCATCCAGGCATACACCCGGTTCATTACCCCGTTGCGCAGTGCGGTCGTCTGGGCGGTCTCGTAGGGCATATATGACATCTTGTCTCTCCTTTTGTGCGAAGCAATCTATACATAATATACGCATTTTGCCTGCACGTTGTTGCAGCCCACCCGCTCCCTAGCAGTATCGGTGTCGCTTTGACTTCAGGGTAGATAGATACGGACGCGCAATGGCTCTCGGTGCTCACCCTTGTCCAGCAGCTGAATTTGCGTACATCCAGGTGACTGGCAGGGCCATCAGGCCGCGAAAGATCGGTACCGTATGCCAGACAAGCTCGCACTCTGGTGCTGACAGGCGCAGATTGGGCAGGCGGCGCACCAGCGTACCCAAGGCGATCTCGCCCTCTAGCCGGGCGAGCGGCGCCCCCAGGCAGTAGTGTGCGCCGTGGCCAAAGGCCAGGTGACGCTGCGAGCCGCGGTGCAGGTCGAGTCGCTCCGGCTCAGCGAACTGCTTGGGGTCGCGGTTTGCCGAGCCCACAACGCCGATCACCAGATCACCCCGCTTGATCTGCTGCCTGCCCAACACGGTGTCCTGCGCCACCCAGCGGACGAGCGCGCGCTCCACCGGGCTGTCGTAGCGCAAGAACTCTTCCACGGCGGCCTCCATCAGGTTATCGTCCTGTGCGAGGATCTGCCGGGCCTCCGGCTGGCGCAGCATGGCGAGCGCGGCATTACCGATCAGATTGACGGTCGTCTCGTGCCCCGCCACAATCAGCAACACCACGGTGCTGAACAGCTCTGCCTCGCTGAGCTGGTCGCCGGCTTCCTGCGCCTGTACGAGCGCCGAGATCAGGTCATCCTGCGGCGCCTGCCGCCTCGCCGCGAACAGCTCGCGCAAGTAGCTCACGAATTCCTGCATCAGCTGGGCAGCGCGGGCTTGCGAGGCCTGGTCGAGCGCGGGCGCGACGAAGGCATTCGACCAGACCTTGAAGCGCTCACGGTCATCTATTGGCACACCCAGCAGCTCGAAGATCACGATGGTGGGTATGTGGAACGCGTAGTCGGCAATCAGATCCATCTGGCCGCGCTCCTGAACACCGTCGAGCAGTTGTTCGGCAATCGCCTGAATACGTGGGCGCAACGCCTTCACACGCCCTGGGGTGAACGCCTTGCTCACCAGGTTGCGTAAGCGCCGGTGCTCCGCCCCATCCTTGTTGAGCATGTGGTTGCTGAGCAAGACCTGCAGGTCATCGAGCGGCTCGATCTGCTCAGGCGGGAGGGCGTGGCGCGGATCGCGCACGAAGCGGGCATCGTCGCGCAGCAGAAGTTCGACGTCATCGTATCGGGTGAGGAACCAGATCATGGTCTGGCCATCGATGCCTGGCTGCGCGAAGACTGGCTCATCTTGGCGCATGCGCTCAAAGACTGGATAGGGATCATTCTTCATCGACTGGCTGTACAGATCATATCTGCGGTCGTTCGGAATGGACTCGGACATACTCCTTCTCCTTGGTGGCTCATTGCCGTCGTGCCGACTCACTGAGCCGCCTGGTTGATAGGGCGCACATTGTGGTCAAGCCTCCGAGCGAGATGTGGCCGATGTGGATAGTGTAGCACACACACCTGGATAGAAGGGCCAGATACTACGGTTTCGCTCTGATTGGCCGGCTACCAGATTGGCGCTGCGCCGCCGTGAGGCACGCAGGGTGAGCTGGCGCTGAAATGGCCAAGATCCCGCGCTCCAACGGCGCTCGGTTGCAGCGCCTGGTCAGGCCACGCCGCGCGGGGTGATGCCGGATAGCGAGCGGCTAGCTCTGCCCGGACGGGGAGTGAGAGAAGCCTGCTGAACGATGCCGTTGCTGACTATGCGGGCGTCGGCGTGTCGCTCGGAGGGGCCAGCCGGCGAAGCAGTGTAATCACATCTGGCCGGCAACCTTCCCAGGCTCTGGTTGATGTGGTTCCCAAGATGATAAAGAAGAGCGGCTCTGTGTAGCGATCCTGGCGCAGTCGGCGTCGCCAATCGGCCCAGTCAACTGGCGATGGCGTTGGGACCGGCTCAGGGTATCTTCGACCAGCTGGCGCATCGCGCGCAGGTCATCGTGCTTGCCCGCAATCGGATCGCTGTACGCGGGCTGCAGCCGGTCGTACGCCGCGACCGTGAGCCCAATACCGTTCGGCGCACCGTTGCCGTCCTTCGGGAAGTTCACGGCTTTCCAGCGCTTCCAGATGCGAACAATCCGCCAGAACTGCGGCCGATCGGCCTCGCTGAACTTCGCAAAGATCACGATTGTCAGCTGCTGCGGGTCGGACACCTTCCAGACACGATGCTCTGGGGTAGAGTATTGCTTGCCCTTGGCCGTGTACGATTTGCCATCAGTATTGAAGGCGCCGTCGGAGTAGATGGCGATGTCCACGTGGTAGATCGGCTCGCCGTCGCAGTGGTAAAAAACCGTGACGCACGAGCGCCGGATACAGACGTCGTCGGTGTGTCCGTAGAGTGCTTTGTGCACCCGCTCCTTGAGCACCACCGGATCGGGATATGCGTCGATGCTGATCTCAAAGTACAGCCCCTGGTCGATATCGAAGTCGCCGTCCAGCGGCTTGATGCCGGTATTCATGGCATAGCTGCCTTTGGTCCAAGAAATAAAAATTTGGGCAGGTTTCCTTGTGAGTGGCGAATACTTCCGGCAAGCGCGTCTCGAGTTTGTCCCGAATGATATTACGCTTCTCGCGCAAGATCGCATTTTCATCGAACCGGCCGAGGCGGATGCGGTTGTTAAACTGCTCGAATTGTGATTGGATGGTAGCCACGTCGAAACTCCTCTGTTGGCTGGGATGTGCGTTGTTGCACGCGTCGTGTGAGAGCGTCATACACGGCACCGGTGTTTCACGCTGCCCTCGCTCATTTGTGCGGAATCTAGCATACTTTCGGAAGAGAGTCAAGAGTTTTGGTAAGGTTGTAATGACAGAGTAATCAATATGTTGTGGATATGTTGGTATATTCTGTGGATATCTAGTCGATTTGTCGATCAATTGTGGATAATGTACGGCCTTGATGGCAAGGAAATATTGACACTCTCGAGGCATTAGTGGGGCACGTAAGCGGTGGCTATCTTCGAGCAATCACGCAGGCAACCCGTGGAGGACAGGGCGGTACAAGAATCCATCGCTATCAATCTGGCTCATAAAATCAAGGCCCCAGCTGTATCTGGGTTGATCACGGCCAAAGAAGTTATAGATCACCAGGCGTGGATGGATCGTTTTGCTCACGTGCTGGCCGCAGGCGAACGCAAGCGCTGGCGGGCCGGCATAGAAGATATGGATGCCGGTAGCGCGCGGCAGGTAATGGTGGATCTGGTCCATCATTTCACGAAACGCCCGTGTGTAAGCCCAGAGCTGCGGTTCGTTCGTCACAGCATCGAGTTGCGGCTGATCCAGCCCAAGCTCGATTGATGCAAGCGGTTCAGGAATAACCTCGGCGACGGTATCCGCGGTCACACGATAGCTAAGGCTGATTCGGACCACAACGTCGCCCTGCCCGCGCTCTATGTCTGCCGGCAGGCCCGAAAGGTAAAGCTGGGGCGTGGTTTTCATACGCTGGAGGAGATCCCACGCTCGGGTGCGGCGATCGTTCTCGAACAGCATGATTGCTCGTCGGTTTGAGAGGGTATATCCGGCCAGGAAGAGCAGCGGAATGTGGGCGATGCCATAATAGGCGAGCTGCGCGTCGGGATGCTGGGTCAGCAGCGCGGCTACGCGCTCTTCCAGATCACGCTGCCGGCGTGCGGCCTCATACGGATCGATAAGACGACCGTTATGGAACAGGTCGCACTGGTCGATAGTAATCTCAATATACTCACAATCGCAACGACCTGGAGCGGCGGCAGTTTGAAGCTGAGATGACTTCGCTGGGCATTGACGTGGTCTACAGCGGCGAGCCGGAGAAGCAGGCCCGCAGTTTCGCAAGCTCCAGCGCGGCATCAAGGGCGTGCTGGCGGAGTGGGAGAGCGACGAGACCAGCCAGCGCACCTACAAGCGCCAGCGCTACCGCGCGCAGAAGGGTATGTGGCGCGGTGGACTGCCACCGTACGGTCTACAACCTGATGGGAACGGCTGGCTTGAGCCGCACCCCGAAACGTATCCGACGCTGCTCTGGATTCTTGAACGCCGCGCGGACAACTATGGGCATCACGCGATCGCCAGGCAGTTGAACGAAGGTATCGACCTCGGCGAGGGCCATGGAGTTCCGCCTACTCCATCTGTGATGGCGTATCGACGCAAACCATATCGCGAACAGCAGGATCCCGAGACCGGTGATGTGATCCACCTGCCGCGTCCCTTGCCGGCAGCGACGTGGCATAAGAAAACGATAGAGCATATCTGCTGGCACGCGGCTGATGGCGTGTACGCCGGTATCTTGCGGTGGGGTGAACCCTACAACCGCTTCCAGGAAGATGCTGATGGAAACGCAAAGACTGCGGTGCGGGTCGATACTGGCAAGCCGCTCATACCAGCCGATTTGCTTCGTCGTGTGCAGGCGGTCGAGTTGGCGCCATCCAAGGTTCCTGGAAAGCAGTCGGCCAACAATACGTTCCTGCTGTCGCTGCGCTGCGGGCTGTGCGGTGAGGCGATGCACGGCTACACCAGTACGAAGTCGAAGCCGAGCGGGCGCAAATACAAATACCGTAAATATCGCTGTGCTGGTCGGGCGAACAACCCGGGCGCCTGCCGGATGCCGATTCTCTTAGCCGATGCGTTGGAGCAGGCGGTTATAACGGCGGTGTTTATGAAGGCGGTCGAGTGTGATGGTGAGCGCCTGCAGGATGAGATCAACGCCGCGATCGAGCGGCACCGTGCTGCCCTGCTGGAGGCACTGCGGCTCCTGGAGGAGCAACTGCCAATTCTGGCGCAGCAGCGGGAGGAAGCACTTGTGGCCGTGATCAATCAGACGCTGCCAGCAACACTCAAGCAGGCGATTGTCGAGCGTGCGGATCGGCTGGTCACGGAGTACCAGGAGAATGAGGCCCAGCAGCGGCAGATTCGCGCGGCGATTGACTCGTTGACGACCAAAGCGCGCAGTGTGCTGGCGGTGCTCACCGATCCGAACCTTGATCCGGCACGCTGGCAGGAGCCGGCGGTGTTCGGCGCGTTCCGTCGCGCGCTCGCTCTGCTGGTCAAAAAAGCGGTCGTGAGACAAGGAAACACGAGGTCGGCTTTTTTTGTCGAATTGACCGTCACGACGGATCCGATTGCAGAGCCGCAAAACGGCCCGGTCGTGAGAATGGGCAACACGAGAGCGCGTGCATCCATTGACTCACGACTAATCATCACCGAAACAATTACAGTCAAGAAATAACGCTGAGTGGTTGCATCGCGCGCTGTATTGCTATCAGCCGCGAACGTTTAGCTTGAGGACTCCTGGGATGAAGCCAGGAGATCTGTTGGTGTGACCACTGTAATCATCGCAAACTGCCGGAAATCGTCGCGATTGAACGTCAGCAGATGCATTACACCATGGGTAAGCATTGCAGCCACGAGTCGCGCGTCATGCACACGCCGACCAATGACGCGATAGGCGGAGACAAGCTGCAGCCAATGAGTGAAGACATCTGCAGTATCATCGAGCAGCGGGAACAGCGCCAGCAAACGGTCGATTTCTTGCCGAACCGTTTCTACTGACCAGCCCAGACCGTTGGCCTCAATTGGGCGACTAGCGACTGACCAGAACTCGATCAGATTCTGAGCCGTGATGAACACATCGTTCCCCTGCGCAAGTAGGGTCGCGAGCGCCTCAACCGCGATAGGATGGTGTGGCGCTTCGCGCTGCACGCTCCGAAACCAGATATTGGTGTCGAGCAAATAGGCCGTCATTCGTCGTACATCTGCTCCCGACTGACGGCGGCATCACTCAGCGGAGGTGCGGCAGGGCGATCAAGGGCGGCCCATCGACGTACGGCTGCCGCACGCTCCTCAGGCGTTGCGGTTGCCCAGAAGGGCTGTGATGCGATTGGCTGCAATACAAGCGTCGCACCACGCTGCTCAAGAGCAAATCTGGTATGCGGCTTCACTGTTATCAATAGATCGGCGGGAAGCTGGATTGTTCCGCGCTCATCAACTTCAACGATCTGGCTCATAGACCAAAGCTTTCTCTAGCGATCCCTTACACGCAATTATAACAGAACCTCCCAGGTTTCGCTCGCCCGTTCGATCCGTCGGCTGAAGAGCGCCGGTTCATCGCTTTTCACCGCTTTTCATCCTTGGCTAGGAACGAGAGTGACCGCTTGACGTTGCGGCCCTCGAATGGACTGCTGATCTGCATCACCGGGAGCAGCTCTGTCTCGCCGATTTTCGGCAGCCTGGCCGGATTCTGGCGCGCGATGGTATAGCTGGGGTGGATTTCCAGCGCTCGTTGCAAGGCGGCTTCCGCCGCATCGAACTGGAGTTGCATCATCAGGCACAGGCCCAGGTTGCCCCAGGGTTGCGGCAGCACGGTGGCGCCCTCCTCGCCGCGCCAGCGCAGGTTGGCAATGAGCTTCTCGTAGACAACGCTGTGGATAGCCTGATCCCGGATGGCAGCGGCCGTATGGAGGCACCGGGCCTCGTCACGCAGGATTGGTCGGCGCCGTAGGTCGCTCGCACATGAAGGTAAATGTATCACCCTGGTAATACTCTAAAATGAAGCGCGCCTGCGCACCCTCAATCTCCAATGCACCTCGCCCATGAACCTCCTCCATCTCGTCCATCCCCTCAAAGCTGAAAGCGACCCGATCCTCGCCCTCAATCCGGCCGTCAATGTCGCCTTGTTGCAGTCCGACACGATACCTGCCGCTCACACGGCTGCCGGTCTGCATCAGCTCAACGTAGGACTCAACCTCCATCCGCAGGTAAGCGTCATCGAAGTCGGGGCTGGATACGATGCGCCAGATGCCGGTTGTGTTCATTGCAGCACCTCCAGATGGCTATCATCAGTCAGAAAGTAGAACTGCACGCCGTGCGCTGGCTGCTACGATGGCACGGCTTCGCCTATCACACCATTGTTGCAACGCATGCGCTGCAGCGATACGGTGCTGGCTATGCGCGTGCTTCACGAACTGCTGATGGTGTATTGAGCACCGCAGCGGGACATGCGTTGTCGCGCGACAATCCACTCTCCACACTGCATGCTGACTGGCTGTACAATACGCGCAGCACGGTGGGCTGTCGGCCATGAGTTGGCGAGGCGCAGGCCGCCTGGCATATATATGTCGTAGGACTGCGTGAGGCCAACCACCGTAAGCGCCAGTTGGTCGAAACGCTTGACCGGTTGTTGAACGGAGAATGATATGCAGGGCATCTCAATCAAGGGCCATCAGCTGCACGAGATCCGTATGCCGATGCTGCCCTATAGCCCTGGAGTCCTCAGCTTCCTGCAATACCCTAAGCATCGCATACAGCTCGAACGCCAAGATGATGACCTCATTCTCATGGTGCCGGGCTTCTTGGCCGTTGAGCTCTATCATCAGGGCATTCTGCCCCAAACCTGCGCAGAGCCCGTCGAGATTGCCATGAGCGGCAAGCGCCTTGGCGCATTTCGCGTTGCTGAAGTACAGTACCCGAGATGGGATCATGAGCCGGTCAGGATCGTCTTGCAGCGAAGTTAATTGCCAAGCAGCGCCGCAAGCGGCTTGTCGCGCCAGCGCCGGAAGCGGACATAGGGAAGGCCAAAGCGATGCGCGAGTACTCGAAGCGTGTGAAGCGCCTGCTCCGCGAGTTTGCGGCCCAGGCGTATGAGAGCGAACTGGGCCTGGCGCTGGGCGAACTGGAGCAGCAGTTCGCCATCTGGCGCAGTGGCCAGATCAGCGCCGGCGAGCTGAGCGACCGCATCTACGCATTCACCCGTGGTCCGGCCCGCGAGCTGTGGGGTCGCTACAACGCCGCCTCGACGACATGCAAGTCGCCTACGCCGTTGTGACCGGCCTGTTCTCACGCGACGAGTTGCCCGCCGAGCTGCTGGAGGCGCTCCAGCCGATGATTACCTTCTACGAGCGCGAGCAAGCAGAGCCGGATCAGGATGCCGAGTAAGCCAGCCAGGCACGCTCACCGCTCGCCCTTATAGCTCGACGACCAGCCGAAGAGCGCCCGCAGGCGCTGGCCGGGATTGAAACGAAAGACCCAGCTACTGCGCTCAGGCCGCACGTAGAAGCTGCCAAAGCCGCGCAGCGTTACGCTCTCTCCGGCCTTGAAGCTCTCGTAGAGCGTCTCCAATACCTCGTCGATCCAGACAGTGGCTGTCGCGATATCGGTCTGCATTCGCGCGGCCAGTCGGCGAGCCAGTTCGTCTTTCTCGATTCGATCGATCATCTGCGAGACCTCCCCATGCAGTGACACAACGAATGTCGCAGGTCAGGCGATGACACTCGCTGTCACACAGATGCCTTAGGCTGGTGCCATAACCAGCGGCGAGCAGCCATGTGGCACGCTGCGCCGCAGCCATTGCGCCATGAGCATCACATTCGAGACGATCAATCGTACATGAAAGGTGACGACCATGTCGAACCATGCCGGAAGCTACATGCTGCGCGACGTTTTGACGCTGCTGACTCAGGCCGGCGTCTGGCAGTATATGCCCCGCCCTGCCACCCAGAACCTCGTAGTCGGCATTGTCGACCTAGCCTGTCGCCGCTACGACTGCAACGCGGGAGAGATCCTCGACGGCCACGAGGGACTGGGCGTCTGTTACTCCTGCCTGAAGCCAGTCGAACCGTTGCGCCGAGGCCTGTGCCTGAGTTGCTGGCCTGCTGATGACGACGAGGATTCTACGGCGACATCATTTTCTACGATACGATAAACGCGCCGGATCGCGCCGTGTTCGCTATCAACTTCCAGGAGGGCACGACCTCGGTGCGCGAAACTGATGGCACCCCGAATCCCATCGAGCCGGTCACGGTCTACTTTTGACCTTTTGATGCGATACAATCAGCGCTTGCGCTTATACCCCGGCCCTTCGATGGCGCTGCGCAGTTCGTCTTTGAAGGCCGGCAGGCGCGGATGGATCTCGAACAGGTGCTGGTAGTAGGCTTCAAAGTCGCTTGTCCGCCCCTGGAGCGTGCGAATCGCGCGGATGACTTTGGCATGGCTGCCCGCCACGGCGTAGCTCTCGCGCGTGCGCCCGGCCACCGCGCGCTCCAGCAGCCGCTCGTAGAGACGCACCGCGCCGTCGAACAAGAGGTCAGGTGACAAGGTCGGCGCGGTCGCGTCCAGCAGCTCCCCCTGTTCCCGAATGATCGTGGGCGCGCCGCTCAACGCCTCGCGCAGTTCGTCGTCTGGCTTCGAGCGAGCAGCCGCCAGCCCCATATGGAGCAGCCCCGTAGCAACCGTGCTGATCGGGTCGCCGTCCATCCAGCCCACCGGGATGTCCGGGCGCACGGCCCATGCCACTGCCCGCTCGATCTGCCCCTCCAGCAGACGGGCATAGCCCAGCAGCGCAGCCAGCATCAGGCTGCCCATCGTGAAGCCAGACGTGCGATTGGCGACTTCGGCCAGCACCTGCTGCTCGACCTCGTCGGTCAGTTGGGGGTAGAGCTGCCCCCAGGTCCCACTCACCTGCGCTGCCGCGCGCAAGGTCAGGTAGATCGACACCGCGCGCTTGCGCGTGAACAGCGATTGCAGTGCCGCCAGCGCCTCGGCCGGGCGATGGAGGCGCAGCAGCGCTGTGCCGCGCGCCTCTTCTAGCTTTAGCCGATAGACGCTCTGCGGTGGAAGTTTTGCCAGCCCGTCGTCGGCCCAGGCCAGCAGCTGCGCCCACTGCTCCTGCTCCTGGTAGGCGCCGATCAGGTCTTCGTAGGGCCAGCCTTGCTGCGGCCCGATCTCCCGGCAGAGCGTCTCGCGCTCGGCCAGGCTGTGGGAGCGCCGGTAGGCCTCGCGCAGCAGCTCGGCGGCATGGCTGAGGCCGTAGATCGGTTCATCCTGGCGCGCCGGCGCGCGGCAGAGATGGAGCAGGTGCGCCTCCAGCCCGCGCATCCACTCGGGATGGCGCGCCCAGGCATCCAGCAGCGCGTAGCGGTCGCCGCCGTAGAACGACAGATTGCTCGATAGGCCAAGCAGCGTCCGGTCGTCGTCGTCGTAGCCGGTGTCCTCCAGCACCGTCGCGGCCGGGTCGGAGTTGAGCATGCCGAGGGCGGTGAATAGGTGCTGCTTCATGAGGTTGAGGTCGGTGTGCAGCGCCGCAGGCGGATCGGGGCGCGTGAAGTGGAAGCCGTCCTCGCTCAGGCCGAAGATATTGAACAAGGCCATGTAGGCTGCTGCCGCCGCCTGGTAATTGCCGGCGCGGTAGAGGCTGGTCGCGGCGGCGAAGAGGCTATCCATCTCGTCAATCCAGCTGTCGTCGCCGAACCCGCGATACTCGCCGTAGTCGGGGTCGTAGCCGGAGCCATACTCGACATACTCTTCGTTGGCGATCGCATCGTGAAGTTCCTGAATGCTGCTCAGCAGGTCGTCAGCATCTTCCAGTTCCCGCGTTTCCACCACCGCCGGTCGCGACTTCTGACGCATCAGGTCGAGGAAATCAGCCAGCTCATCCTCATCACGATCGGACAGGTAATCCCAGATGAGCGCCATGAGTTCATCGCGGTTGTAGTGCTGCAGGCGCGCGTTGATCTTTTGCAGCAGATCACTCATGCAATACTCCATGAGGTAGTACAATATGATCCGACCATGATAGCACGCTCCATCGTTGCCGGAACACAGGAGGCCAGGATTATGCCCGAGGACAGCAGTCACAACCAAGTTACCATCCAGACGATCCGCGCCTGGGCCGGCGAGACGATCTTCAAGCGTGGGCAGGACTACCAGCTGCGCGGACGGGTGCGCGAGCTCGCCGCCATCTCACCCGGCGAGCTGCTCGCCTGGGTGCAGGGCAGCAGCCGCTATGCCACACGCGTGGTTCTGGACCAAGAGAGCCTGTCATCAGACTGCACATGCCCCTACGGCGGCACCTGCAAGCACGCGGTCGCCGTCGCCCTTGCCTACCTGGATCGTCCCGAGCAGGCGCCGCCACTGCCGGTGGCGGTCCCCAACGATCCCCGGATCGTACTGCTGGATCACATGGCCGCCGCAGCTGTGATCGCCAGTGCTCCGCCGACCATGTCTGAGCCGTCTGGCGACTCTGCGCTGACCACGTTTCTCAGCGCGCTGTCCCACCAGGAGCTGGTCGCGCTGCTGCTCGACATGGCCCGGCGCTTCCCGGAGCTGCGTGACGCTCTTGCAGTGCGCCAAATGCTGGCAAGCGATGACGCCGACCAGCTTGAGGCTGAAGTGCTGGGGCGTATCCTGGAAGTCGGCGCAGCGCCCGGCTGGAGCGATCGCTGGGATGACGAAGCCGACCTGCCGGACTACAGCCCGGTCTACGATGGGCTCAAGCTGCTGCTCGACCAGGGCCATGCCGATGCGGTCGTGCGGCTCGGCGAGGAGCTGCTCGAGACGGGCATCAGCCAGATCGAGCAGACCCACGACGACGGCGAGACTGCGTCGGAGGTCGCTACCTGTCTCTCCCTCGTCTTTCGGGCTCTGCCGCGCTCGTCGCTCGCGCCGCACGAGCAATTGCGCTGGGCTTTTAACGCCATGCTGCGCGACCCCTATGACATCTGCCACGGCGCGCGGGAGGTTCTGGAGCAGCCCTTCCCGCCCGAGGCCTGGAGCGCGGTCGCCGACGATCTACTGGCGCGGCTGGACGATGCCCCACTCGCGACCGAGCGCGACAGCTTCGCACACTCTTACCGGCGCCGGCAACTGGCCGACTTCGCCATCCTCGCCCTGGAGGAGGCCGGGCGCGACGACGAGATCATCGCGCTGTGCGAGCGCGAGGCGGAGCAGAGCGGCAGCTATGAGCGCCTGGTCGAGCGGCTGCTGGCGGCCGGGCGCAGCGCCGAGGCCGAACAGTGGGCGCTGACAGGGGTTGCCGCGACCGAGCGTGAGTACCCCGGCATCGCCAGCCAGCTGCGTGAGGTCGTTTGCACGCTGCGCGCTCAGGCCGGCGACTGGGCGATGGTGGCGGCGTTGCGCGCCGAGGCGTTCTTCGAGCGGCCGGCGCTGCAGACACTCCAGGTGCTCGAAGCGGCGGCCGAGCAGGCCCAAGTGCGGCCGGTGGTGCGGGCGGCGGCGCGGCACTATTTGGCGACCGGCGAGCTGCCGCGGCGCGAGGAGCCTCGCATCAACGGGACAGCCATCCCAGCCTGGCCGCTGCCCGACACCGGCCTGCCACGGGCGGAGCGGCGCTACCCGATGGCGTTCCCGCAGCTGAGCGTGTTGATCGAGCTGGCGGCCAGCGAGGGGCAGCCCGACGAGGTGCTGCGCTGGTACGATCGGCGCGGTCCGGGCAGAGTGTCTGGCATCAACGACGACATGGTCGCCGATGCGGTCGTCCGGGAATACCCGGAACGTGCTATGCAGATCTGGCGACAGCTGGCCGAGGCGCGTATCGCGCAGACCAATCCGGCGGCGTACCAGGAAGCGGCGCTGTTCCTGCGCAAGCTGCGGCGCGTGTGGGCGCGCCAGGGTCAGGAGGCGGCCTGGCGCGCCTACGTGGCCGAACTGCGGTCGGCGAATCGACGCAAGCGCCGGCTGGTCGAGATCCTTGATGCGCTGGCGGGTGAAGTGAACTGAGGATACACTGATGGGCGTGGTGCTGGGATTGCTGCTGGTCTTCGTTATCGTGCTGGCGATCGTGCTCGGCGTGAGCCTCGGGATCGGGCTGCTGCTCCACTGGCTGCTGCCGGTGGTCAGGCTCGATATGGCGCTCCTGATCGCGGTGATCGCGGTGGGGCAGACCATGCTGATCTTCGGCCGGTTGGTCAACCTTCCGGCGCCATCCGAGGAGCCCGAAGGTGAGAGCGAGGCGCGCCCGATTGCGATCCTCGATCCGGAGGTTGCGTTTCCACCGCGGCGTCGCCGCAAGCGCCCGTAAGGCTGAGCCTGCTGCAAGCGAGCCAGGGTAGCAAGGCTCTGCGCAAATTCCTCACGCGCCGGAGCATCGCGGCTCCTTCACCGGCCGCGCAGCGCCTCGTTTACCACCGCACAGTCGAACGCTTCCGGGTCAAACTCCCCGCCGACCCACTCCAGCAGCTCCTCGTGCTCAGGGTGATCCGGGTCGCTGATTGCCTCCAGGAAGCTGGCATAGCCCCAGATACCGCCACAATCCTCTGGCGGGCAGGCGCGTTTGCCCGTGATGCAGCGTGGGTAGTCCACTCCTGGCTCTGGCGGTAGCACCTTCTCGACCAGGATGATGTGTTCCCAGCTGTCACCGAAGTCGTACTCATAGGTGAACTTGAACTTCGGCCCGGTGACGAACTGGCTCAGTTTCACCGACTTCTCATTGCGCACCTCGTTCCAGTCGTCGGGGTGGGGCACCCCATACTCGACACCATTCACAGTGAACTGGTGCAGATGGTAGTCGGCCCAGCCCATGGCTGCCTGGATTACATGGTGCAACTGGGCCAGGGTCATTGTGTCGGGTACGTCAAGCCGGCGCCAGATCGGTGGCTTGCTGTCACGCAGGGTGATCTTGAGTTGGTAGATCTGGCTCGGTGTGGCAGACGATCGTCGCGGCATCGTGTGCTCCCAATTCTGGTAGTACAATACAAGCGTACCACTCGTGCCAAGTGGATAGCCTCGCATCCTACCACAATCAGTGGAGATTGTGCGATTCGGCACTGGCAAACGAACGAGAACGTCATGACCGAATACCAATGTTACGAGCGTTTCACAGCATCTATCCGCCCCTACTTGCTCGCCGGCGTGCTGCGCTTTGTGCGCGCGGCGCGCAACGTCGAGGGGGTCGTGCGGATCGCGCTGATCGGCTCCCTGGCCACCGACAAGCTCAATCCGAAGGACGCTGATCTGCTGGTGACGATCCGCGATGATGCTGATCTGGCCCCGCTGGCGGCGCTAGGGCGCAAACTCCAGGGCCACGCCCAGCAGCGCAACCGAGGCGGCGAGGTCTTTCTCTGCTCGCCGGAAGGGGCGTATCTTGGGCGCACCTGCCCCTGGAAAGACTGCCGGCCCTTTGTCCGCCAACGCTGCGACGCGCAGCACTGCGGCTTGCGGCCGTACCTTCACGACGATCTCCAGACCATCACCCTACCCCTTCGCTCATCGCCACGCCGCCGATCGAACTCTGGCCGCAGGTGGTGGCGCGCGTGCCGGTGCCAGATGATGTTGAGCAGCTGCTCTTGACGCCGCTCCGCGATGCAGGCTGAATGCGCTCTCTACGAGAGCGCATTCAGTCTGACAACCTGCACACCGACATCTCTGGAAGGTTCTCAGTTGACCAGCCCGCCGTTGGTCGGGATGTGCGTGATGGCGATCAGCTTGATGCGGTTGTACAGAATGTCACGGAGCGCATCCACCGGCACCTGGCCGTGCTCGTCGTGCAAATGGCCTCGATGACCGCGCCAGTAAGGCGGGCAGTCTGCAGGAGGGCCAGCTCGTTGCTGACCTGCTCCGCCCAGTATGACGCGCTCAGCCGCTTTGCGCTTTATAGAGTACAAACTGCACCTTGCCCGCCGAAAAGTGGGCAAGAATGCGCTATATGGGTTGCTGACTCTTCGGGGCTTGTTGGCTATAATTGGTCGGGGGAACCAATAGTGTATCGCTATGCGCCACGACTATGGCAGGTTTGCTATGAATTACTTTGTGAAAAAAGGAACGAGAGCGCGTGCATCCGTTGACTCACGACTAATCATCACCGAAACAATTACGATCAAGAAATAATGCCGGAGGGTTGCAGTGCAGCCTTCCGGCTTTCTCTTGCCCAATTGTAGGTTATGAGCATCGAGCGAGCAACGCTTCGCTTTACTTCTCAGCGGATAATTCGCCCACCAAATAGGAGGGACGTCACACATCGGCGAGCCGGTTTGCGGGGTAAATTGACATAATTCTAATACCCATTCTACCCTACTGCTTCGCTTGACCCAAAAGTGAAGAAGCCGCTCGCAGGCGCAAGCGGCAGGTCCGAACGGTATGATCCTCTAACTGTCTAGCAACGTTAGTGTACCACACCCGTAGGCCTGCGGCAATCCCCTGCGTGCAAGTCATGAGGATAACTTCCGTGGTACACACAACAATTATGCGACCAGCCGGCCGCATGCTGGAAAGGTCACGCCGATCGGCGCCTCGAAACGCACTCAGTAGCGAGGAGCCACAGCGTACACATCGCTATGTTCTGGTTCCCGACGCACTTATCCTCGCCTTCGCACATGATCCGCTGGCAGTGGGCGTGTACGTGGCGATTGCACGGTTTGTTATGGCAGCGAAGGATTCGGTGCCACTCGCCGCGCGTGACCTGGTGGCCTGGATGGGCAGCGATCGCGATGCTGATCGCACGGCGATCATGCGCCGCATCAGCAAACTTGAAGAACGCGGTTGGGTTATGATCTCACGGACCACGGCAACCAAGCATCGTCTGCTTCCGACATGGGGCTGCGATAACCTCGGCGTCGTACGGCCCTGGCGTTTGGATCAATCCGATAGTGGTCGACCCAGCCACGTGCGTGGACGACGCGTTCCGCTCGGCTTGCTCGACGACTATGTTGGCCGTCTCGATCCACAACCAGGTCATGGTCACGCCCTCATTAGCCGCTACTTCACCCGGCCGCTCCTCGACTTGACCGATATCGGCGTCTATGCCATCGGTTTGCGTGGCGAAATCGCACCCACGCCGCGTCTTTGTCACCTGAGGCTCCATGAGGTTGCTGGGATGACAGCGCCGCTTGATGGACAGGCGCTCATGGAGCTTGCCGCGGCAGATCAGTTGACAACGATCGTGGGCGACTTGATTGACGCAGTACGGCTCAGTATACAGGGCCAGGCGCGGCTTGGCATGAGCTCGTCGGCTGTCACTTCCCATCCAGCGGTCGGGAGTGAACGTCTGTGCGGATCAGTGTGTGGATCACCTAGTCGATCAATTGCTCCGTCTCTTCGGTCGGCAGGTATTCCGCAACAGGACGGTCATTCTGTAGTGAATGACATGCCTCAGTCGCTGATCGCATGGGATGTTGGGAAGAAACATGAACAAACGAATCATGATTCCTCCCCCAACGCTACGTTGGCAAACGGCGGCGGAAGCACTAATCGTCATGACACGTCTGGAGTTGTTATCGATCCGCCAGACTCCTGCTTGGCAACCTCAGCCGATCGGCAGTTATGCGCAGAGAACCTATCCGGACTTCCAACTTCAACTTTAACAGCTTCCTTGGTCGCAGGACATCGCGCGCTCAATCCGCATCGCCACATTTACGCTGGCGAATGGCACGAGCTGCTGGCGCTCCAGGAGACATACGGCGCCGATCAACTGCTGATCTGGCAAGCGCGCGCGAGCCGTGTCACGACAGAACGGCCCTATGGGATAGCGCCGGCGTATTACCGCGCGTGTGCAGCGCGGGCCGTCTGTGATACTTATCGGCCGAGGATCCAAAAGCGCGCGCTCGATCCACTTGCTCATACCACTTCTCCTGTTGTCGCACCGGCAACGCGGCTTGATCCGGCCTGTGATGCAGTGCTCCAGGCAATGGGGGTGCGCGAACGCCACAAGCTCGCCGCCGTGCCCTATGCGCTGATCGCTTTGTGGCAGGTGGCTTTGGCACATCCTGGACTGGCGGCGCAGTTTACCTCTCCGATCGGATTTGCCGTCGCGCAGATGCAGCGTGGCAATGCACCGCCGTCGCGCGCAGAACTGGATCGCTGGGCTGAGCGGGCATGCCGCAACGACGACCGCTACGAGACATGGCGCTACGTGGAAGCAGCGAGCATTACTGAAGCTGCGATCACGCATGAACAGCAGCTTGAGGCGCGCGTACGCGCGATTGCACCACCTGATTCCGATCTTGCGGATATATGCGCGCTGGCGCGCTGGATTGAGGCGGGTGCGACAGATGCCGAAGCAGTAGCGCACCTTCGTGCCACATGCACGGGAGGATAGGGATGAACCAGGGAGCCAGCGCGCCTACCCCGCTCAACGTGAAGGGTGATTTAACTCGCATCGACTCGCTGCAGGATCGGCCAGTGTGGATCACCGATGCTGCATCGGCGGCTGGAGCGCAGATCCGTGAGACGCCGGTGAAGCTCGTATGCGCAATCTGCAACGATGCAGGCTGGATCAAAGAGGCGGTACCCTTCGGACACCCACACTTCGGTGTCCTGTTCCCCTGTGCATGCATGCAGGCGGAGTGGGCACGCCGGACGGCCAGCGACCTCGCGCGCCTGAGCAACCTCGATGCCGTGCCTGACAAAACCTTTGCCACGCTCAACCCGTTCGTTCCTGGCCTGCGCGAGCTGCTGCCGCAGGTCCGCGCCTATGCTCACAAGCCGGATGGTTGGCTGACGTTCCTGGGCGCGTATGGCGTTGGGAAGACTCATCTGGCGGCCGCGATTGCGCACGAGGCTCTGGACCGCCAGGAGCAGGTGCTCTTCGCGGTCGTGCCTGACCTGCTGGACCATCTGCGTGCGACGTTTGGTCCGCAGAGCACGGTGAGCTACGATGAACGATTTGAGCTTGTGCGGAGCGTGCCGCTGCTGATCCTGGACGATCTCGGTACCGAGAGCGCGACGCCATGGGCGCGCGAGAAGCTGTATCAGGTGATCAACCATCGCTACAACTATCGCCTCGCCACGGTCATCACGACCAATTTGAAGCCAGAGGCGATCGAGCCGCGCATATATTCGCGGCTGTGTGATCGAGCATGCGGGGTGATCATTACGATCGTTGCTCAGGATTACCGGCAGGGATCATTGCAGACGGCGCATTGAGGACGGTGCGACACACGAGGAGACGATGCTATGCAGCTGGTCGATGAAGTCCTGTCCCAGACAGCGGAGGTCTTCGGTCGCACCCGTGCCGAGTTAGTCGGCCGCTCGCGCCAGCGCTCGATTGTTGAGGCGCGCCAGGCGGCGATGTGGGCGATGCGCCGACGCTACCCGTCTCTCTCGCTCGAGACGATAGGGATTGCACTCGGTGGCCGCCATTACAGCACGGTGATGCATGCTCTTGCTGCGGTTGAGGAACGAGCCCAGCGCAGGGTGGATTACCGTGTCCAGCTTCAGCACGTGATGGAACGTGTCTCGCCCCGAGCACAGCCAGTGCGGCTCCTGAGCCGAGACAGGCGATTGCGCTGTGCCGATGGTTAGATATGTGCCCACGGTGCCGGTACGTCATCAGCGACGGCAGGTGAGATGCCAAACCCATAACACCTACGGCTCATTCTGTCAGAGAGATCCGCCGCAAATATACACGTAATAGTGTATAATGATCTGTATGGACGTGCTGCGTTTACAAACAATCAAGGAGTCCCTGATGACATCATCCTGCTCGAACAACCGCGTGATTGCCATTGCTAATCTCAAAGGCGGCGTCGGAAAAACGACAACCGTTCTGAACCTCGCCGGCTTTGCGGGCCAGCTAGGCAAACGTGTCCTTGCCGTGGACACCGACCCTCAAGGATCGCTCACACGTGTCGCATTACCCGATGATTCGTCCAATAGCTCACTCACCGATGCGTTCGCGCGGCGCGCGCGAACGCTCGATGGTGTGCGCTGTCCCTCACGTTTCGCCGGCGTCGATTTGGTGCCATCCACCCTGGCGCTCGAAGCCGTGATTCAGACCGCTATCCCCTGGGAGGGTCGCGAATACGTGCTACTTGATATGCTGACGCCGCATCTGCACGAATATGATCTGATTTTGATCGACTGCCGGCCAGGAATCGATCTCTCGGTGACGAATGCATTGACCGCTGCCCGCTGGCTGCTGGTACCTGTCGAGTGCAGCTTTATGGCACTTGATGGATATGAACATGTCCGCGCCTTGCAGCAACGCCTAAAGCAACGGATCAACCCGGGCCTCGACCTCCTCGGGCTGCTCCCGACACGGTACCGCGGTGGCACCGCACACGCACAGGCGGCGCTGGAGGATATCGAACAACAGGTCGAGGTGTTACAACCGCCGCTGCGCTTCGCGCCGATCCGTCTCGCCGTCGCCGCGGCTGATGCCCCCGCGCACGGCATGACACTTGCGGATTTCGCCCCCTCGTCTGCCATTGCACAGGAGTACCGCCGTGCCGTCGGACAGATTCTCAGCTTTCTGGAGATGCAGTGATGAGCAACCGACGGAGCACATGGATTGACCGGCGCGGTCAACGCGATGCCGATGCCGCCATCGATCAAGTCATCGACCGCCAGCCGCAGACAGGCGAACAGGTCCAGCAACTCGCGGACGACCTGATCGAGGACAGTGTGTATCAGGCGCGTCAATCCTTCAGCACTGAGAGTATTGAAGCATTGGCGCAGGGTATGCGCGAAGCCGGTTTCCAGGGCGTACTCATCGTCCGACCGCATAGCGACCCAGCGAAGCGGCGGCGCGGTATCGTACAGCTCGTATACGGTCATCGCCGCCGCATGGCATGGCGACAGGTCTGCGCCGAGCGCGGGTCCCCGTGCCTCGTGCCCGTGGTCGTGCGTGAGGTCGATGACGCTCAGTTGCTCACAATCGGCGCACAAGAGAATCTCCAACGGCAGGATCTTGATCCGATCGAGGAGGCGCAGATTGTCGCCTGGCATGAGCGGATGTTCTTTGATAAGAACCAGGCAGAAATCGGCGCGATGCTGGGCAAATCGTCCGACTGGGTAAGTGTGCGGTCGCGCGTTCACAAACTTCCGGATGTGCTCAAAGACCGCTTGCGCCAACGCCCGCGCGCAATCGGACAGATGTTGGAGTTAGGAGTGTTCTACGCCCAACAGCCCTCAATGGCGGTTCTGCTGGCAGACCGTGTCGTGAATGAAAACTTGACCGTGGCCGCCATTCGGACGCTCGTACATGATGCCATGCGACCAGCGCCCGCCGCCGAAACGGATCGTGAAGAAATACACAATCGTCGCGCCAACACGACAATTGTGCAAGATGTCACAAGCGATTTGCTCGAGGCTCCATATGCGGCGCCTATTGCGGAAGAATCACATGAGCGCTTGGGCGCAGTGAATCAGTCGTCTGAGCGCAGCGCCGAAACTGAACGAGGGAAGAGACTAGGCCGTGCGACTCAGTCGGACCCGTTGAACGAACAGCTCAACGTCGATGCCTCTTCAGCGGATGACGCCAAACGCGTCACCGCCGATCTCACACTACTGCAGGAAGCCGCCGCAGCACTATCATCGATCGCTGCCCGCACGGAGGCGCTCCCAAATAGTGCAGTCACTCAACAGGCGATCCACCAGATAGAACAGGCACTTGCCGTGTTACGACGAGCATTTGGCAGCCACACATATCCCTAGTTCTGGACATGGCAGAAACACACTGTTGTAGCAAAGAGAACAATCTATGCCTAGGATACGCGCTTCTGGATATGATTTCGCCTCCTATGTCGCAATAGGAAGGTATACTCGCTAGACTTCGGGCACTAAATGCGCAGCCTACTCGATCGCTCTTTGTCGGCGATCGACGATGGTAGTCGCAAGGCTAATGCATCACCAGATGGTACCCGGCTCCTAGAGACTCGCATCCACAAACCTCCATCGTTCAAATGGCAATCAACAATCCGCCGAGAGCCATCACGATTGTCGCCGGGAGCCGCTGGCGCAGCCCGCGCTCATGCAAGAGGAAAAAGCTCCACAGCACGGTAAACACCACGCTCAGCTTGAACAACGCTGTAACATAGCCAACGTACCCCTCGGCGATCGCGGTGAAACCAAACAGCGGCGCAATACCGCTGATCAGCCCGGCCACAAGGAAGCCGCGCCGCTGCTGATACACTTGAGGCATAAGGCTCGCCGCATTCCGCAACACTGCTGGAAAAAGCAGCACGACGGTGAGCAGGGTCGTGGCAAAGGCCACCGCCAGCGGATTCTCCGGCGAGGAGTGCTGAATCGCGATCTTTTCAAAAATCGGCGTGAGCCCCCAGGCAAAGCTGGCGCCAACCGCGACGAGGATCCCAGGTTGGCGTGCAAGCGCATGTACAGGGGCGAGCAACCCTTCGCCGACACGCTCGATGTGAAACAGATAGGCTCCCAGGACAATCAGCAGCACGCCGATAATCCCTCGCAGACTTGGAATTTCCTGTAAGGCAAAGACCGAGATCAACAAGGTAAACGCTGGGTTGAATGACAAGAGCGGCGTAGCGATGGATACATCGGCACGCTTCAAAGCGTTGGTTGAAGCGAGAGTCGCGATCAGATTGAGCGCGCCTGATGCCAGGATACCCACAAAAAACAACCCGTCGACCTGCGGCCAACCCTGCAGCGTAAGGGTGACCGCCAATAAAAGGGGCAGTGACAACGCATTAGGTACCCACGCGACCACCAAAACAGGCGCATGGGTCAGCATACGCTTGGTGATGATCGGCAGAAACGACGTTAGGAGCGCAGCGGTCAGCGCGTAGACGGCCCACATTCTGATGTCCTTGTAATCATAGCGATATCGTTATCGCTCTCTATCACTCATCTGCCTAAGCAAGATGACGGTTGAACCACCACTCGGGGCGAATATTAAGGTTGTTCCTGGAGTTCCGGCGTCGAGGCTGTTTCCGCAGGCGCGGGCAGCCCGCCGGCAGGGGTGTGTTCCCGCGCCCAGAACAGCGCGTAGAGCAACAAGCCCAGCCCGAAGGCCTGAGCGACGCGGATGCCGCCCGGCAGCAGCAGCGAGTCGGCGCGCAGGGCCTCGATCAGCAGCAGCCCGAGCCCGTTCAGCCCCAGATATGCGGCGGCCAATGCGCACGCCGGCAATTGCCGGCCCGCCAGCCAGGTCTGCGCGCCCAGGATGAGCAGCGCTGCTACTGCGAAGTAGATCTGGGTCGGGTGGCGTGTCGTCCCGAACAGCATCACACCCCAGGGCAAGGTGGTCGGAAGGCCGGACGCCTCTCCGCTAAAGAGCAACCCGACGCTGGCAAGCGCCTGCGTCGCCGGCAGCGCCAACGCTGCGCTGTCCGCCAATGCCAGATCGTCGAACCCGTTCCAGCGACACCACAGGTAGCCCGCCAGCGCGCCACCGAGCAGCGCGCCCGGCCAGGCGAAGTCGCTGAGGAGCAGCGCGACGAACAGGCCTGGGTTCCGTCCATACAGGTCCAGGTTGAACAGGCCGTACCACAGCCGTCCGCCGAGCACCGCGCCGATCAGCACAGGGTAGAAACAGTTGTTGGCCTGCCGCGCCAGCTTCGCGCTGCCGCGTACTCCCGCGATGCGGCTGAACAGCGAGCCGCCGATCATGATCGCAATGAGCAGGACCAGCCCGCCGGTGCTGAGGCGGAATGGCCCAATCTGAACCAGTGGGTACATCGGCTACGTTCCTTCCTGCAGCAGTTGCTCCACCGTTCCCGCGATAACGCTGCGCGGCATTGGCCCGCGGTAGACCGCGCGGATAACGCCCTTCCGATCGACGAAGAAGCTGGACGGCAGCGAGATTGCCTGGTACATCCGGCTCACCTGACTATCCAGGTCGAGTAGAGCGGGGAAGGTCAGCTTGTATTCGCGCATAAATGCCGCCACGGTGCGCGGGTTCTCCTGAAGATTGATTGCCAGCACGGTGAAGCCCTGCTCGCGGTACTGCTCATAGGATGTCTCGATCGTCGGCATCTCGGCGCGGCACGGCGGGCACCAGCTCGCCCAGATATTAATCAGCGCCACCTGGCCATTGAGGTCACTCAACGTGATCTTTGTTCCATCGAGGCCGCTAAGGGTGAAATCCGACGCAGGGTGATCCACTAACGGCGCCGGCGCCATAGCGGTCGTAGTGTGTCCGACCGGCGCGCTGTTCTGCTGTGGTTGTACCCGCGTCGCCGCGATAAAGATGCTTCCCATGAGGAACACGCCGGCGAGCAGCATGTTCCATTGGCGGTGAGTCATTGCAATCATTGCCGAATCCTTCTCATCCGATTTCGAAATCGCACCAGGAGCAGATCGCTCTCTTCGCTTGAACCAGGCTGCTCGCGCAGTGCAACACAATGATAACGCAAACCCACCCCTTTGAGAATCAGTTTTGTGGTTGAGCCACATCATCATCTACGGGTTTTGACTCATCGCTGTGGGATTTCCGGCGATGCAGGATATACATTGTGGTTTACCCTCTCGATTGAATGGACTCCGAGGCCGTGCTGGCAAAGCACACACATCCGCTCCATTGGGTTGGAGCGGTGATGGCCGGTGCAAACATATTTCGGCACGTTGGTCGCACTGGTGGCATGGGCGACGGCATCATGAGATGCCTGCAGGTATCGCAAATGCCACAGCTCTGTGGCATAACCGACAATTCCTAGTTCCGCAGACACCTATGAACTCGATTTCAGCTTGCAACTTGACACGTTTTTCAATTGCCGTTACCTTCGCTGGTGAAGAAACGGTTAATAAATCGAGAAGGAGGTGTTTGCCCACAACCACCCCTCGGCACCGGTGTCCGCCTGTAAGCTACCGCCGATCTCACCGCATCACCACGCTGTGAGTGGCTTGCATGTCGCCTTGGCGCTGGCTTAACGCCGCCAAGTCCATGCGACCGTTCCGTGATGCATCATAACACCTGTGGTAGCTCTGCCCGGCGCCTCACGTCGTGAGGCCGCAGCGAGGAACCATAGTATGATCAATCCGTCCCATTCGGCTGCCGACCACGATACGCTCGCGCTTCAGACGCGCGCGCTCCGTCGGCACCAGCGCTATGTGCATTCGGCACAGCGCGCAACCCTGTTTTCCCAGATCCTCACCCGGTTCGCCCGCCAGCTCGTTACTGAGCCTCGCGCGTTGCCCGTCCGCTACACATTGCACCTGCTCGTCGGCTTGCTGGTACCGCTCGCGATCTTTGCCAGCCAGTTCCCGTTTGCTGTTCCTGCCATGGCGCCTGCTACCACGAATGTTCGATCCTTCGGTGACTCGTCGGACCTCATCGTGCCGGTGGCGCCGCTGCCCCTCGAAATGGATGCGGAGGCTGACACGCCAGTCCCAGACAGCGCCTTTGACGCAATTGACGCCCTGCCAATCGCGGGGTTGAACCTGCAACTGCTTAAGCCCCAGCCGATTGATGTCACCGTCGTGGCTGATTCGGCCAACGTGCGCGGTGGGCCTGGCACGAGCTATGACAAAGTCGGCGAACTGCCCGCCGGTACACACATCCAAGTTCTGGCTCAATTCGATGGGTGGTATCAGGCGCGCAGTCGTGATGGCCGCCTGATGTGGATCACCGCCGAGTTGCTCGCTCTCGATCCTGCCGTCGCCGACGTTTTACCACAGGCCAGCAATATTCCAGCCGCGCCGCCGGCGAAGATCGGCCTAGTGACCCAGGAGGGATTAAACCTGCGCGACGGCCCCGGTACCGCCTACATTGGGATGACTAAATTGAAGGCCAATGTGCAGCTGGACTTGGTGGCGCGCTACGGTGACTGGTTGGAGGTGCAGACAGCCGACGGCCAGGCCGGCTGGGTGCTCGGCCAGTATCTCGCGATCGGCCCCGGTGTTATCCAACGCGTTGAGTCTGTGACGAGCATCCCCGACGCCAACCCGGCCCTGATAGGCCGCACGAGTGAGCGGAATGTCAATCTTCGCGGCGGCCCTGGCACCGCTTACGAGAAGATTGGAGCGTTGGGCACCGGTACGCGGCTGGATCTACTGGGGCGGTACGAGGATTGGTTCAAGGTGCGGACATCCGAAGGCATGATTGGGTGGATCTCGAATGAGCTTCTTGATGTCAGTTCGTTCGTAGGGCGGCGCGTGCCTGTCGTGCGCAGCATCCCGACCCTGGCCCGGCGAGCAGCGGCGATGCCGGCGCAAGCTCAAGCCCGCGCCATTCCAGCGCCTTCAGCTGCGGCCGGTAATGTGGTTGCCTACGCGAGCGCCTTGCTTGGCGCGCGCTATGTGTGGGGTGGCAGCGGCCCGAACGCATTTGACTGTAGTGGTTTCACACGCTATGTCTACAAGCAGTTCGGCCTGGACCTGCCGCATAGTTCGGCGGGGCAGTACAACACCGCGTATGGGACGATGATTTCGAACCCGGCCGACTTGCAGCCGGGCGATCTGGTGTTCTTCATCAATACTTACAAGCGCGGCATCAGCCATGTCGGAATCTACGTCGGTGGCGGCGATGTGGTGCAGGCGTTGAGCCCGAAGCTGGGCGTCGGGGTCGCAAATCTGAACGGCGGCTACTGGGCACAGCATTACTATGGCGCGATTCGCCCAGCGCGTTAGCACATCGATAGAGAATCCACAAAGCTACACGAAGAGACACGAAAAAGGGAGGATTATTTCGCCTCTCTTCGAGTGCCTTCGTGGATCATGATGAATACTCTACCGGCGCGCTGAGCGGGATCACGACCGCTCCGGCGTAGTGATGCCGTATTTCTCCATGCGGTAGAGCAAGGTATGGCGGGTGAGCCCGAGCAGTTCAGCCGCCTTGCTCTTATTACCGCGCGCCCGTGCCAATGCTTGGCGGATGAGTTCCTGCTCGACCTCCTCCAGGTTGATGCCTTCTGGCGGTAGCGCTATACCGGATCGCCCTGACTGTCCCGGCGCAGCCTGCACATGCTCTGGAAGGTGGATGCTATCGATTGCACCGCCGCCCGCGAGATGTACTGCCCGCATGATCACGCCGCGGAGTTCAGTGACATTTTCTGGCCAGGCGTACTGCTCGATGCGCTCGGCCGCGGGCGGTGTTATTGGTTGCTCGCCGGCAAAGTGCTGCGCCAGCAACAGCGCGTCACCGGGTCGTTCCCGCAGTGGCGGCACGCGCAAACAAATCGGGATGTGCGCGGTGACAGTCTCGAGAAGTGGCGATGAATCCGAAGCCACAACTAATAATCGGGGACCCGTGCGATCCACGCGCGCCGCCAGGTGCTCGGCCAGTGCCTCGTGGACGCCCGTCGCCGAGGCGACGCCGCGCAGCAGCAGCGATCCGCTCCCGGCCTCACTCCAGGCTCCGCCGTTTATACCTGCCCCGAAAAGCGCACCGAGCTGAGCTGCATCCTGATAGACCAGCAGATCGAGCTCGACGAGTGGAGCAGTGTGGCGCGTGCTGGCGGCGTGTATCGCGCGGCCGAGCGAGGAGCGCCCACTCCCGACCTCGCCAATGAGCAGAACACAGTGGTCGGTCGCTGCAGTTTGCTGTGCCTGGGTCGCCACGTGCTGCCAGCTCACTGCGGTGCCAATCAGCGTGTCAAAGGCCGGCACACGGCGCTGCTGAGCCGTCAGACGCAGCAACTCCTGTTGCATTGCGTGCCGCTCCAGCGCCCGCGCGATCTTGAAGGTGACTTCCTCCACATCGAACGGCTTACGTAGAAAGTCCACCGCCCCGAGTTGCATGGCCTCCACCGCGTTGGACACCGTGCCATAGGCCGTCAGCATAATCACCACCATCTCGGGCCGCCGTTCACGGATGCGCCGCAGGATGGTCAGTCCATCCTCACCTTTGAGCTTCAAATCGAGCAGCACAAGCTCAATTGGCTCGCGGACCAGCGCTGCCAGGCAATCTTCACCGCTCTCAGCGCCGAAAACCGTGTAGCCAGCCTGCTCCAATGCGCGCCCTAACACCCAGCGCATATTCGGCTCATCGTCAACGATCAGGATCGTTCGCGTCATAACTAGCCCTCAGTGTGTCCTTTACGATTCGATCGTACCACGTTGCAGGGCCGGGAACAACACTGAACGGTTGAGGCGGAACGGCCGGACCCTACCGAACCAGGAGTATGTCAAAAGACACGCACATGGACCAATTCACGCAATCAGCTCGATGTTTGTGCCACGATCAGAGCAGGGCTGGTCGCATTTTTCTGCTATTTCGTTTGGCGGTCGGCGAGTGCATAGTGTTCAAGGCAGCAAGGCAATCTCGTTCGCGTGTACCACCGTCATACGAATGGGTGGTAATACCGCAGCGAGATGCGGTAGAGCGCGAGGAGCAGGGATTCTTAGATAATGAAGCTCAGCTTAGGCAGCTGCTGGAGGGATCGCTAAACAAGGATTATCCCCGGATGCTTTATGTTCTCGGAAAGGGTATGGCACGTGATTTGCCGCAACCATCCATGTCCAAGAACCGCGTCGACCGTGGGCGATGCGTTTTGTGATCAACACGGTCTCTTATCGACAAGGTAGGTGAACACAGAGAGGAGAGAGCATGATGACCCATGCAACAAGCCACCAGATGAGCAGCGATATGCAGCAGTGCATCCAGGAATGCCTGAACTGCCACAGCATCTGCCTGGCGACAGTTTCGTACTGCCTGCAGATGGGCGGGAAACATGCGGAAGCACATCATATCACAACGCTGCTTGACTGCGCCGAGATTTGCCAGACCAGCGCAAACTTTATGCTGCGCGGTTCGCAACTCCATACCCGCACCTGCGGCGTCTGCGCAGAGGCGTGCGAGCGCTGCGCCCAGGAGTGCGAGCGGTTCGGCGACGACGCGCAGATGCGCAGCTGTGCCGAAACCTGCCGCCGCTGCGCCGATTCCTGCCGGCGGATGGCCGCGATGGCCGCGTAACGCGACACATCCAGACTGGCCTTTTTACCGTGGTGTGCCTCCCACGGACCACCGCGGTACAATTGCCAGGCAGCCTTTCACTGAGACGCCAACCAATACCGGCAATTGTCGCCAAATAGCATCAGAACCAAATACCTACTCAGCGTCGCTTAGTGCGAACGCATCGCGGATCGCCGCGCGCTGCAGGCGGTGGAACGTCTGCGCTATCTGTTCGGGTGTGTGCATTCGGCGTTTCTCCAGCCACCAATGCACCAGCCCGATCCGCGCCCCTGCCAGATAGTTCGCCAGCACCTCGAACGGGATGGTGCTGTCGGCTTCGGCAAAGACGGCACGCAGGTTCGCTTCGATTTCCTGCGCGCTCCAGTCACGGATTCGCCGCAGGATCAGCGGACCATCCTTGCCCTGAAAAATCGGATACAAGCGCACCCACGCGTCTTTGAGATGTCGGTATGCCCTCGTCATCCCCGGCGGCGCGTCTGGCGACAGCAGTTCTTCTCGGGAGAGGGGATGGGGGTAGAGTGGCCCGAACTGGAACTGGCTGACGATGGCTTCGTGGCAGCTCATGCATAGGTCGTCTTTGCTGCTGTAGTGCAGATAGAAGGTGGTACGCCCGACGTTGGCGCGCTCGACAATGTCCTGTATCGTGGTCGCATCATATCCACCACATGCAGACAGTCAGCTTCTTCGCAGGCATAGCGGCGGACACGGGCAGTACTCAGGTCGGCGCGCTGCGGGGCGGGCTGTGGGGCGAACTCCTTCATGCCGGTGTGGGTCTGCTGGTATTGCTCGTGATTGAGGTGCTGAATGTGTACAAGCCGCTGGGCATGACGCGATATGGGTGGCGTAAGCAGCAACAGCAGCGCACGCTGTCGCAGCCTTAAATGCATGACAAAGTGACACATGTACAGATTTCTGTAGGCTTGACCAATAGCGTACAATAGAGACGCAGAAGCACTTCTCCCGACCTTGATTGTCCCAGCCACAGCCCCTTCCGACCGTGAAGGTGGCGATCTCCCGGTCTGCTCTGCACGGGCGATGCCCAAGCCCGCCCGTTCCGCCGCATCAGAATGGAGACACCCATGAAACAGGTATTCCTCCTTCGCTTACTCCTGGCAAGTCTCATGCTTGCGCTCGTGGCCGCCGGCATCGCACAGGCCGACGGTGGCAAATCGAATACTGGATCGGCCTTGAACATGGAGGTCGTCGGCCACAACGACCTGGGCGGGCGCGGCTTCAACGCCGACGTGTGGGTCCATAAGCAGTATGCCTATGTCGGTATGTGGGGGTTCGGGGATTGGGCGAACGGCTCGAAGGACCGCTTCTGCCCATCCGGATCAAACACGAGCGTGGTTATTATCGACGCGCGCACGCCCGATAACCCGCGTGAGGTCGGGCGGCTGCAAAATCCGCCGAACACTTCGGCCGAAGACATCGTTGTGTACACCGCGCGCTACGGGCCGCTCGCGGGCCACGATATCGCCGCGGCCGGCATTCAGTGGTGTGGCGACTCGCGTTATGATGCGAACGCCGAGCACGGCCTAATGCTCTGGGATGTCACCAATCCGGCATTGCCCGTCCAAATCGGCTACCTGAACACTGGCTGCTGCACACGCGGCGTGCATGAGTTCGAGGTCGAGCATCGGCCCGATCTCGGCCGGACCTTCGCCTACGCGACTGTGCCGACCAGCCGCTACCTCGACGCGACCACGCCGAGCGGCTACCGCGACGCGGACGGCGAGGGCGACTTCCGCCTGATCGATATCACCGACCCTGCTCACCCGGTCCAAGTCGCCGATTGGGGTATCCAGGATATCGGCGGGCCATTCTATGCCGGCCAGGGCTGCGACGCCGACGCCAACTACGGGCATGGGGCCGAGCCATCCGAGGATGGCAAGCTGGTGTTCGTATCCTACTGGGACAGCGGATTCATCGCGCTGGATGTGACGGATCCGACCCAGCCGGTCTTCAAGGGCCGCACGGTCTACCCGGCCAACGCCGATGGCGATGCCCACTCGGCGTCGTATGACGACGCACGTAAGCTGCTGTTCACCGCCGACGAGGATTTCTGCAAGACCTCTGGCCCAGGGATCGAGAAGGGGTATGGCTACCTGCGGGTCTACGACTACTCCAACCTGGCCGCGCCCGTGCAGATCGGCGAATACCGCACGCCAAATTCGCTCGGCACCAACGACCAAGGGGCCGGCGATTACACCATCCACAACGCCCTGGTGGTCGGCACCGATGTCTACATGTCGTGGTACTCGGACGGCGTCAGGGTCGTGGACGCGAGCAACCCGCGGGCGCCCAAGGAGGTGGCCTTCTTCGTGCCCTCGGCCGCCAACAACCCGGTGAAGCCATCGCAGCGCGGGGTGTTGAACAACGCTACCCAGGTCTGGGGAGTGGCGTATGACCAGACCACCGGGCTGATTTATGCCAGCGACATGAATTCGGGGCTGTGGATTCTGCGCCGGACGGATCGCTGAGGAATCAGCCGGCAACACACGCTCGCAATATGCGAACACAAGCGGGGCGCCGCACATGTGCGGCGCCCCGCGACGAAATCATCGGCTGGCGATGCGGCGTGTGGTTCGCTCACATCAGCTGCCGATCATCAGTTGCCCTACCGGGCCCATTCCACAAATGTGACCACTTTGAAGCCATTACCGAAGTCGCGCTCATAGATCGAGGTGTGGCCACTGCGCGCCTGGCTGACCAGCTTGCCCCACTCGTTGGGTGTGCTAAAGTCGCCGTTGGCCATCTCGGCAGGCATATTGCCGATCGTGGTGAAGCTGTCGAGGTGCTGGTAGATGATTCCCAACTCTTGGTAGTCGTGCGAGTTCGGGTGGGTGGACTTGGTGTCCGAGGCGCTGATGTTGTGGTAGTAATCCATGCATGTGTTCAGCGACGACCCATCAGTGCTTTGATGGTCGAGGCCGAAGGTGTGGCCGATCTCCTGGCAGATCACATGCTGCATCTCGGCGGTATTGTTATATTGGTAGGTCAAGTTGCCGAAATAGTAGTCGTTATTCTTGACCGTACCCTGTACAATGTGGACGCCGCCAGTGATCCAGATCGTCGCCACACCGAGCCAGCCGGTGTTGTTATAGTTGGCGTTGCAGACCTCGACGCGCCCGCTGGTCGGACGGCAGCTCTTTGGTCTGGTCCCGCCGGCCACGATGGTGGTGTCGAGGACATTCGACTGGCTCCAGTCGTTCGATGCGGTGACGAGCATTCCGTCCCACAAGCCCGACACGTTATCGCCCAACTTGATCGTGAAGGGATTGCTTGTACGCGCCCAGTGATAGCCACCCCACGAATGGTTCGCACCGGCGGAGGATGGGAACGCGGCAAGTGCGAGCAAGGCCAGAAGGACGATGAGTACCCGGGGATGTCTCATTGCGCTCATTGGGGAAGCTCCTCTCTCAGATACTGTCCATGCTGCTATCAGGGCTTTCCATGAGGAACCGATTCGTCTGCTACGGCTCGTCACCTCCTCTGAACTCTGCGCACCTCGGCGAGGCACGGCGTGGTGGATCCGGGGCGCCGGCGCCGATCGTGAGTGTGAGGCGCAGCGAGTGCTGCGAGAGGTGATAATCGAGCGCCAGTGGCGTGCTTGCATTATATCCAATATGTCAAGACATCTCAAGTCACACCGCCGGAGATAGAAGACAAGAGACCAGAGACAAGAGATCAGGGATAGCTGTCTCCCGTCTCGTGTCTCCTATCTCTTGTCTGAAACTATTGGCGTATTTCTTCCGCCGGGTACTAGCGCCCAGCCACCTGCGCGCCAAGCGTTTTGGTCAGCGCCTCGATGATCGCTTTGTCCTCGCCGACGTAGAGCGCAATGATCTTTCCGGCCTGGTAGAAGTGCGGGGCCGCCACCCAGTCGATCATCATGGTGGGCGGGTTGCCGTCCTGGCCGATCGTCGACATGGCCTGCTTGGCCGCCGCGGCATCGGCGAACTCGAACACCTGCACATCCGCGCCACCGACCTTGAGTGCTGTGCCGCTCACCTCGAAGAACGGCTGCTGCACCTCGCCCGCTGGCTGCACATCAAGCCCGCGTGCCCGTAGCGCGTCGATCAAGCTTGCACGGTCCATCACTGTGCTCTCTCCCTGGCTCGTAGTTGAGGTCGCGGCGGGCGCTGTGGTCCCGGTGGTTGGAGCTGAAATCTGCTGCTCGGCAAACGGCGCGCCAAGCACTTGTTGCAAGAGTTTCAGGAGAGCTGGATCATCACCGACATAGAGCGCGAGCAGGCGCCCTGCGCGGTAGGCGTGCGGTGAGGCAACCCAGGAAATCATCGCGGTGCCGCGCCCAGTCAAGGTGTCGGTGAGCTTTGTCGCGTCGGCCTGCGCAGCAGCCTCGTCCGCATACTCGAACACTTGCACGTCTGTGCCGTTAATAGTTACCTGTGTACCTGTGGTGCTCAGAAACGGCTGCTCGACTTGGTCGCCGATCATCGCTGTGGCCCCTGCTTTACGCAGCGCCTCGATCAGGCTGGCCTGATCTTGCACTGCACCGCCCTGGCTGGCAACAACAGTGCCAGTGCTGGTCGGCTCAGCGACTGTGCTGAGCGCAACCTGGGTTGCTTGGCTGGTTGGCGAAGGAGCTGTGAGTGCTTGTGTGGGTGTAGCGCCAGGGGCGCCTCCCGTTTCGGCAACGCCACATGCAGCGAGAATCACGACCGCCACAATCGCCGTGAGTGTCGTTCCAACCTTCGTGCGGTACTGTACGATCATCCTGATCTCCTCCTGTCCTCATGCCGGCGATGACCCACCCATGCCGGCCTAAGTTCGAGACGCTGACGAGACGAGCGAAGTTCCATCTGGTAGGATGCTCGAGAGAAGGATCGGCAGATCAAGCGCAGAAAGCGGCGCAAAACAGACTAGAAAGCTTGGCCCGCTGCGCTTATGAACAGGTCGTCATTGCCAGGTGCTCGCTTCCCTGAAGATCGCAGCGGCAAGCAGGGCGCTACGCGTGGCGATCTCTCTGGGCGTGTAAGGTCTTCCCTGCTCAAGCCACCAGGTGATCGCTTCCATAAACAGCGCGGATACGAGCTCTGGTACAAATCCATCTGAGAAAGTATGCACGGGCCGATCGATGGCGTTCGGTCCGTGGGGAAGCTGCCCGCGCTCCTTGAGCAGGCCTGCAAGCGCCGCTCGCATCTTCCTCACGAACCAGGGGCTACCGTTCTTGCCAAGCAGCGCTCGATACAGCCGTTCGTATTCGGCGATGTGCTCGAAGAACGTCACCCAGATCTCTGGCGGATGTTCTCGCCCCAGATCTCCCACTGCTGAGAGCAAGGTGCTCATGGCTTCCTCAAAGATCTGCTCGACCAGGTCGTATTTATCCTGATAGTTGCGATAGAATGCCGCCCGGCTCACCATAGCCCGCGCAGTAATCTCGCCGATGGTGAGCGCGTCGAATCCGCGCTCCTCGATCAACTCAATGAGTGCCTCCCGCAATAACTTTTGCGTCCGCCTGAGACGTAAGTTCTTCGGCTGCTGAGTCATTTGGCGCTCCTTGTCTCATTTGGGACACATCCTCCCAATTGTTCCTTGTTTCTGTGTGCTCATCCGACTACACTTGAAACGATACAGGACGAGATTTATGAGACAGTATGTCTCAACTCACATAATCTGTCAATGTATCGTTCCGACTCATCTGTAAAAGGCCAGGGCCACTCGCAGGTGATGAGGTATCTGTGAATCGTATTGATCATGTGCAGCGTGAGTCAACAGACGCTGATAAAAGAACGCTGTTCTGTGAAAGGAGCACAAACTATGCATTCATCCGGACGTCACCACCAGCGCCCGTTGGGCGAGGCGCCGGCCAAAGAGACCAAAGGACTGATTCTCAAGGGCGGTTGGCGCTACGACCTGCATGGATGGTTCACCGACACCTGCTTGTTCCGTGGCAAGGGGCGCGAGCTACGGCAGAGGACTCTCATCCTGGCCGGGCTTCAAACTGGAGAACAGGTGCTGGATGTGGGCAGCGGTACAGGAACGCTTGCGATCGAAGCCCAGCGCCGCGTCGGCAGCGCGGGCCGCGTGGTTGGCATTGATCCTGGAGAAGAGCAGATCGCGCGTGCCCGCGCGAAAGCGTCTCGGCACCACGTACCCGTCGAGTTCCAGATCGGGGTGATCGAGCAGTTGGCCTTTCCCGATCGGAGCTTTGATGTGGTGCTCTCGACCTTGATGATGCATCATTTGCCTGCGAGCCTCAAACGGCAGGGATTGGCGGAAATCGCCCGGGTGCTCAAACCAGGCGGGCGCCTGGTGATTGCCGATTTCAAGCGTAAGCAGGAACGAGCGGGCCAGGCGGCGCGCTTTCACGCCGGAGGCAGTGGCCTACACGAGCTGGCTGCGTTGGTGTCGGACGCCGGTTTCTCGCCGGTGGAAATGGAGGAGATGCGGCCCGCACGCTTCTCTGCTTTCCCAGGAGCAGGCTTTATCAGGGCATACAAAAGCTCACAGGCATGTCCGATCAAAGACGGTGGTGACCATGGCAAATCCTGAAGAACCAATCTTCGATTGCACCTGGTGCATGCTGCCGGTGACGCGTTGTTGCGTGGCATGTCATGCAGCAGTCCCGTGAGGATCACGAGTGCGGGAGCACCGGCAGGAATATTTCGAAGCTCGCGCCGCACTCCAGTTGGCTGTGAACTTCAACCGTGCCGCCGTGCTCGTGAATAATCTGCTGCACAATGCTCAAGCCTAAGCCCGTGCCGTCGACTCGCGTGGTAAAGAAAGGATCGAAGATGTGCGGCAGATCGGCGGGCGCGATTCCATGTCCGGTATCAGTGATGGTTAACAGCACCCGAGGTGGCAGGTGCTGTTCAGCCGTTCGTACGTTGGCCTGTACGCGAACCGTGCCCTGCGGCGCCGCCGCGTGGATGCCGTTCAACAGAAGGTTGACGAGCGCCTGGTGGAGCAACTCGGCATCGCCTTCCACCACTGGTAGGTCCGGTTCGGCGTCCGCTATCAGTGAGACATCGTGCTGCGCCGCATACGCGCGGGTTAGCGTGAGCGTGCGATCGAGCAACATGCCCACATCGACGGACCCGCGCGCGAATGGAAACGGCCGGGCATAGGCGAGCAACTGTTCGATTAGCCGGTCCACACGATCGATCTCTGTCTGGATGATCTGGGTGTACTCACCCAGCGCGACGTGCTCCCCAACCTCACGCTGGAGCATTTGGGCCGCGGCGCGGGTGATGCCGAGCGGATTGCGAATCTCGTGAGCTAGCCCGCCCGCGAGTCGACCAAGTGCGGCGAGCCGCTGTGCTCGCTGGACTTGTTCTTCTAGAGCTCGCAGTTCTGTGATATCGTCCAGCACCAGAACAGTGCCAATCGTCTCGCCCTGCGCACCGATGAGCGGTGAACCATGCAGGCCGAGCACACGCCCCTCGAGCGACACTTGCTGGTAGCCACGTGCGCCCGCTCGCAGATAATCGCGGACCGGCGTGGGCAGATCATCTCCGAAGCCATCTGGGCAGCCAAGCAATGTCTGGGCTGCCCGATTGGTGGTTGAGATCTGGCCGGACATATCGAGTGTGAGCACACCGCTGTCGATACTTTCGAGGATTGAGGCGATCGAGGCGCGCATGCGCTCAGCAAGCGCGATCTGTGCTTGTAGCTCTGTATTAGCGGCAGCAAGCTGGGTCGCGGCCTGCTGAGCTCGCAGACGTTGGCGGCGCTCGGCATCGGCAAGGCTACCGGCGAAGGCGCCGACGAATAGAAAAATCACATTCTCGAGCAGATCGTTAAATCCATCATCGATCATGATGTTCCATGAAAGTACGACGTGGGGAACATAGAGCATGCTGGCAGTCAGTGCCGTCAGCACGCCACCCCTACGGCCGTAGCGCACCGCGGCGACGGCGATCGGCAGATAGTACAGACTACGATAGATCGAGTGGTAGGGGATGAGGTGAATATCGGTCAGATAATGCAGCAACGTCGTGCCCGCCAGTGTGATCAGCACAAACCACAGGCCGGGATCATGCAGCCCTGGTCGCATTCGCTGCGATTGAGATGATGTTCGCTGAGCGACTTGCACAAGCACTCCAGTACAATATCGCTCTATCCTAGCACGCCGGATGCTGTGCGGCAAATCGGTGTTTCCTCCTTCCTTCGCGCCAGTTTCAGTCCAGGATTATGGCAAGCATCTGCGGCAAAACATACACACATGGAGCACATGCTACATCCGGGCGGAAAATAGGCGTGCTTGAGCGCCCGCCGTAGCGATGGCTTGCGGAATCGTACCACCGCTGTATATTGATGCACGATCATATTCAAATGGTTGAATATGTTTCAGCGGAGGGTCGGACCAGCATGGCAGAAGGACATAACTTGGATAGAGCACGACGTCATGGCATGCGCGGCTTCGTCATTGGGTTTGTTGCGGTCGTGGCGGTCGGCCTCGTCCTACTTAATCTGCCGCGTGGAGGCACGCCGCAACGTGCCGACGCTCATGATCTCAGGCAGGTTGCGCTGGGGCAGCAAGTATACACAGCACAATGCGCGCGATGTCACGGTGTCAACCTCGAAGGCCAACCAAACTGGAAGCAGGAATTGCCATCTGGCGGTCGGCCCGCCCCGCCCCACGACGCGACCGGCCACACCTGGCACCATCCCGATACGCTCCTATTTGACATTATTAAACATGGTGGGCAGGCGAGTTCGCCCTCCGACTATCAGAACAACATGCCTGCCTTTGGCGGTCTCTTGAGTGACGACGAGATCTGGGCGGTTCTGGCTTACATCAAGAGTACCTGGTCTGCAGACGTACAGGCTGCACAGGAGCAGGTGAACCAGCACACTCGCTAGTAGGCTGCGCAAAACCACCTGTTACAATAGATCGCTCCTTACGGCCGCCAGGTAAAGACGCGTTCTGATACGCCAGCGATGTCGCGTATGACCAGCTCGATGGTGTGCGCATCTGGGCCGATCAGCGGCGTGCCGTCCGTGCGCGTCGCCGGAAAGGTCAGCGTGCCACTGCGATGATGCCCGCCCTTGGGCGCCTCCCAATTGGTTGGCTGCACCTCGGGCCCACCGTCGACACGCAGCGCCGCAAGCTGCTTCAAATCATAGCCGTCGAGATCGACCGCGTGGGTATTCATCGCAACCTGAAAGATCGGCCCAGCGCTGTTCCCCTGCCATGTGGCCGCGATCGTGACCTGGCCACCCTCACTCGTCTGTATCGTTCCGGCTGAAAGCGCTGCGGTCGATACGGAGCTCGCCGGCTGGGTTGGGGCCGCCGTTCTCCAAATCCAGAGCGCTGCGCCCGCTAGAACGGCTATGATCACCAGCACGATCGTGAAGGTGTATTTGGACCGAGTTGGCTGTGTCAGTTGTTCGATCATCCCACTTTGTTCCTTTCTATTCTGCTGCGGCCCCGTTTGGCGTCGATCAGATCGGCATTCGACCGGCTGCATGATCGTGACGGTAGGTTCGCGTTGTGGGTCGGGATGTGGCGCCCCATAGCCCAGGCGCTCAAGCGCAGCACTCAATTCAGCGCGGCCCAATAGCGACGAATCGTAGACGACATAGGCCATCTCGGTGAGTGAATTGATGTAGACCTGGGTCACACCAGGCGTTGTGGCGATGGCCCGCTGGATTGCTAGCGCTTCACCGCCGCCGCAGCCCAGGTTGTAGAGTGGCAGTGTTACTCGTGCGGTCGTCATTGCCATACTCCTTGATGAAGCTCGATCGGCGTGCCGAGTTCCGCCTTTCTGTCTGGGATCCTACAATCGTCCGCTGAGGCGCAACTGTGGTATAGCTGAGTCCTCGCTGAGCGATCGTGACGTGGATGAGCAAACCACTGCGGCGCCAGGTGCAGAAAAGGTGGTCAGTCGTCGCGGCGCTGATTTGATCGCTCGTCGGTATCCGGTGCAGCATGGTCGTTATGGTGCTCGTGCCCGCTGTGCATCCTGCGCATCATGAAGAGATGCATCAGCGGGCACAGCAACACGAGTAGATAAGGAAGCGCTCGTAGGACGTGCGTGGTGTGGTCGACGAGTAAGTAGATCAGCGCAGCGGTCAGGACGGCCGCAAGCGCCGCACCTTGAGGCGTGCGGAGCAAGGCGGCCAGGCCGCGTGCTGGTGTCTGGTCTTGATTATGCATGTGATGCTCCTTGTGCGGTCGGTTGAGGCACGCGTCGATCGCGCCGCGTGCCTCACCATCTAGCGTCACCTCTAGCATGGCATGCGCTGCTGAGGCTGCGCTGAATCAGCGCTGAGGAGTTACTGAAGTCTGATATCTCCCCTACCCACGCGACGTTATGAGTGCGCCTGGTACTCGGCGATGGTCATGAGATTGACGGTCTCGCCTGGTGTGAGGCAGGGGGTCAGACTCATCTTGTGATGGTGCTGGACCACGATCGTCGTGCCGCCCAGGTCGAGTTCGTTCAGGCAGTGTGACACACCGTCCTGATCCGGCGTGCAGTTCTCGTCGGTGCGCACGGTTGCCTGCTTCGCACCATCGGGATACTGGCCGCGCACCAGCGTGGTCATTAATGGGCCAGTCTCGCCGCTGATCCCCGGCACCGTCTCGCCCAAGCGCGCGACCACCAGGCTGCGCCCAGACGTCGCACCATGATGATCTTGCTGTGCGACGTCGACAAAGTGCGGTGCGGTGGCCTGTTGCGCCGGCTGCGATGCGCCGCGCGTGACACTCGCGACCACCGCCACGACGACGATGGCGACGACAACTATTAGTGCGATGATGAGCGGTGGCGGGCTGGCGCGGCGGGTGGGGTCGATCTTTCGGCTCATGGTTCTACTCCTCTATCGAATTGTTGGTGGGCCTGTATGGCACAGGCTTGATAGTTTATGGTTGCGCGCTGTCGGCGCGTTCGGCCAGGCTGACTGCGTGCGGCCTGCGCTGGGATGATCGGATGCGTTTGCGTACCGCTGCCGCGACGATGATCACCCCGTTCACAGCCGCGAATCCAGCCAGAAGAGCCAGGCGCGGTCGCTGGTCGACAATACCAACTTTGAAGAGCACGGCACGAGACTGCTTCTGAATCGTGAATGCAACAACAACTGTCCAGGTTCCTTCTTTGGCAAAAGATACCATTCCACGATAGACTCCCGGATCTGTGCCAGCTTGTAGCTTGACCGGAACCGGGATAAGTCCTTGCCCCTCTGTCGGGCTGCCCGTACCAGGCGAGTGGATATGCTGGCCAGCCGTACCCGTTGCATTGGCGCTGGTCGACGCCACAGCGGTGTAGGCGAGCAAGGCCGCGGACACCATCGCGCCATCGACGGCGCGACCCTGGGGGTCACGAATCATCACGACGACGTTATTGTTCCCCGGTGGCGCTGGTTCGGCGTTCATGGATAGTGTCACGGTATAACCATCGACCACCTGGGGCGACCACAGGCGACTCTGCGCGCCGTTGCTACACCGCTTAACACCAGCACAATGACAACCCAGCGGATGTGGCAGAGCAGTGGACGGATGATCACAAAGAAGCCTCTTTCGAATTGCGCGACCATGCTGCGTCGCCAGTGGTTGCATGATCGACGACGAAGCTGAGGCTGCGCTGAGGCTTGGCTGAGGAAGACTTGAGGAATTGGCTACGCCTGATGCGGCAGGGACACGGTTACCGTTGTGCCCTGGCCTGGCGCACTGTCAATTTGAATGGCTTCGCGATGTTGCTCGACGATCTAGCGCGCGATCGACGAGTGGAGGCCTATTCCGCCGGCATCGCGGCTGCGCGCGGGGTCGGCGCGATAGAAGCGCTCGAACACGCGCGGTAGATCCTCCACCGCGATTCCTCCACCCGTGTCCCGGACGGTGATGTCGGCGCCGTGCGCGCAGCTGGAAAGCCTGTGCGTGACGCGCATGCCGCCGCGCCGCGTTTTTACTCTTGGCATCGGTTATCACTTCCAATACCAATGCAGGGGGCTACGCCTTCGTCAAACTGTACGGACGCTGTATGTCGGCGTTAGCTCGTATGTGATGACGCCTTTTAGAGACCTGAGGAGACGCTCCAGCGCGCCGCTGCTGTCGCAGCCAGCACGGCGAATGCGATCAGGAGGGCCACGCTGGCGGGAGCTATCACCTGCTGCGGGCGCGTTATCCACCCTTCCATCCCACTGATCGACAGCACGGCCAGCAGCGCCGCGATCGTCATTGTCGCGACCACGCCGCCGACGCTCAAGAGCGCGATCGGGTAGTAGAACCCTGCGCGCTCACTCATGACCAGCCCGGCGAAACCGGCATTGAGCACCAGCGGCAGAAGCAACTCCCATGGCGACCGCACGACCGCTCGTGTAGGAGACTCCCTGCGCGGCGTGGCGACGACACCAAGGAGCCAGACGAGAAATGGAGCGATTGCGATGCCAGAGAATAAGCCGGTGACCAGACGGGTCACATTCGTCGATTGGTAGATGTGCGGCAAGCCTAGGTCGGTGAGCGTGGAGTTGATGCCGTCGAAGGCCATACTGGCGAAGAAGAGGGTCAGGATGCCGATGACAAGCCGGCTGCCCAGCCGCCGCTCACCCAACCGCCGCAGTGCCAGCAGAATGATGAATGTAACCGAGAAGCCGCCGTAGATGCCGATCATTCGCGCCTCAATTGGCAGTTGGATGCCGCCGGCAAAATAGGAATGCGCGCGCCGCAATCCACAGACGCCGCCCATTGCCAGAAGCAGTTTGTGCGGAAGCGGCGCCGGAGCCGCGAGGAAGAGCGCCACTGCGGCAAGTGCGAGGGCCGGCCACAGCCAGCGGCTCGCACGGCTCCAAGAGCGATCTGCCTCGTGCGCACGGCGCGCCGCGACTTCCTGCCGCGCGCGCGCGATGATCTGTTCAGGTGTTGGCTGGTGTTTCATGGTTGTTTCTGCTTACATTCTGAAGGCGGCGCGTGTTGCCCGATCGCCGCCGGGCCATTGGATCGTAGCTGGGATAGGAGTCGCCCAACATCCAGTTCCTCAATAGATTCACCACATCAGTCAGCGTTCAGATCGGTGGGCAGTTCAATGAGGACTGGCTCCGTTACTAACCGGCACCGCCGCGTCTTGGACCGCATCAGTCGCCAATGTTGTTCTGCATGTTGGACAGTGACTCGAGCTGATGTTGAGTGCATGCTGGCACCGCGGACACTGCTGAACTGAGGCAGAGAGTACATTACCTCCGTCTGGTGTCTCAGTCAGCCGGTGCAATGCATAGCCGAGGGCCGTCAGGACCGCGATCATAAACGCTAACAAGATCGGGAAGATGAGCAGTGCATCCATGGCGTACTCCTCGTGACCAGCTAGAGCATAGCATTCGCACGATGAGTATAGGTATTCGCCTATCAGTCGGCAAAAACTCAGCTTTTCCTAGCCGTGATCGCCGGAATATTGCCTGGAAGTGTCGCATTTGGCTCATCGATGAAGCAAATTCTACAGTGCGCCGATATCAGGTTAGCACGAGATGGTCGCCGACCTTGGCGTTGATGATCATAATTACTGCATATTCACAGGTCGCAGGAGCAGGCTAGCGCACGCGCGGCACAGCTGGCATGGCAGTATCGAGTACTACGCAGCGATTGAGCGAGCTGGATGCGCTACAATACCAACATGCATAGGTAACACTCGCATTACACAAGGGAACGGTTATGGTACCGTCCGCACTCCCAATTACCCCCGATCCCTCGTCGACTATCAACCAGCGCGCGTCCTCGGCTACCCGGCGCTGGCGATCAACCTGACAGCAGCCGGAGGCTCGATCATACTGTTGCCCCTGCTTGGAACGCTCACCTGGGAGCTGCACCGTCTGCTCATGCAGCCGCTTGACTTGCCGTTGACGCTCGTCGATGCTCTTGTGATGGTCCTCGCCACAGCTATGACTATCGTGACTCACGAGTGTATTCATGCGTTCGTGTTACGGGCACACGGCTATCACGTCACATGTGACATCGCGTGGCGTCAATTCGCGGTCTATACTGCGGCGTTCGGGCAGTTACAACAGCGCCATCATGTCCTCTGGAACGCTCTTGCGCCGCTTGTCCTTATCTCGGTGGCGATGCTGCCGCTGCTGGCGAGCGCGGACCATTACGCGGTCACAATCGCCTTCGCGGCGCTACTCACGAACACAGCTGGCTCAACCGCTGATCTCTATCTGATCTGGCGGCGCGTGCGTCTACCACGTCCTACGCTGCTGTTGGATGTCGATCCAACCCAAACGGCGGTGTTCCTACCGGCGCGTGCCTGAGCTACTGTGCCAATGCAGCGCGTTCGGCGCGGTCACGAGCGTAAGCTGCACGATTTTACGGATCACCGTTAAGGTGACGTTGTCTATCGTATGATCATGCGGATTCCGATACTTTCCCGCATGTTGCTTTCGTAGTATGAACTATGGCCGCCAGAGGAACACGCGGTCTGGGACACCCGCGATGTCCCGGATGATGAGTTCGATGCTGCGTGTGTCCGCTGTGAGCAATCGACGGCCATCACTGCCAGTCGCCGAGAAGCTCAGCGTACCGCTACGGTGGTGGCCGCCTTTTGGCGCGTCCCAGCCGGCTGGCTGGATCTCGCGGCCATCCACCCGCAGCATGGCGAGTTGCTTAAGATCGAAGCCATCGAGATCGACCGCATGCGTATCCATCACAATATCGAAGACGGGGCCAGTACTCACACCTTTCCAGGTCGCCTTGACGGTGACCTGGCCGCCTTCGTTCGTTTGAGTCGCTCCGCCGGAGGCCGGGGCCGCCGGGACGATAGCCGCCGAGTTCGCTGGCGTGAACGTGTTCCACACACCTAGTGCAACGCGCACCAGCACGGCGAGCGCGACGAGCAATATCGCCCATGTATACCAGGGCAACCGGCGTTGTACCATGGTGTTCTGCATCGGAATACACTCCTTATTATACTCGCCCAAAGCCGCATCAGGGCTGGCTGAGCCGATCGGCCGGCGCCGGTAGGCGGGGAATGAAGGCCGGCGTGGCGGCGGCGTAGCTGGTGTACAGCTCGCCAAATTCAGCGAGCGTCTCGCGCTCCTCGCGCCGCGCCAGGCGCAAGTACATCGTGACCAGGACCGGGAACATCACCAGTGTAATCAATGTCGGCCACTGCAGCAGGAACCCGACCATAATTAGGATGAAGCCGACATACTGCGGATGGCGGATACGGGCGTAGGGGCCGGACACCGCGATGGTGTGCGTGCGCTGTGCCGTGTAGAGCGCCTTCCAAGCGCCCGCGAGCAGGATGAACCCGCCGAAGATGAACACGTTGCTGAGCACGTGCAAAGCGCTGAAGTGCGGATCGCCCTTCGCGCCGAGCAGCGTTTCCCACAGGTGCCCGCTATCGTGAGCGAACAGATCGACGCCGGGGTAGCGGCGGACCAGCCAGCCGGAGAGCAGGTAGATTGTAAGCGGGAAGCCGTACATCTCGGTAAACAGCGCGACCAGGAAGGCCGAGAATGCCCCGAACGTGCGCCAATCGCGCGCAGTGTGCGGCTTGAAGAAGCTGAACGCGAAGATGATGAACACCGCCGCGTTGATGATCACCAGCAGCCAGAGGCCGTAGGCTGGTTCGTCATTTGCCGTCATCGCTGGTCTCCCTCAGTCCGCTCGCTTTGGTGCGCGGCGTGGTTCTCATGGCCACTGTGGTCGCCATCTCCGCTATGCCCACCATGCCCGCCGTGCATCAACAGGTGCATGATCGGGCAGAGCAGAATCAGCCCGTAGGGCAGGATGCCGAAGAAATGCGCCGTGTGCTCGGTCACCAGGTAGAACGTGGCGATCGCAAGAAAGCCGATCAACACCAGACCGGTGAGCGAGCGCAAAAAGGCGCCTATGCCGCCATTGGGCGATGCGTGCTGATTGTTCATTCGTGTCCTCCTCAGGTGCGCATAACGCGCATCTTGATTGCTTATTTGCCACTTCATGATCCCCGACGTGGCTGAGTATCACCTGAATCTGCACTGAGGTCTCACTGAGGAACAGCGCACACTATGGTATGTCCTCGCTCCAGAGCAATACGCGCTTCGCAGTCAGTGATTCCGGTGACCGCAGAAGCGGATGAGCGCAAGGTGCAGCTAGCGACTCAGCCGGTGAGGAAGCGCGCGGTAGACGGCGGTGATCCCCCAGGCGCCGAGCGCGCCCAGAAGGAACGCTTCGATCAGTCCGAGGAGCAGCGTCCAGGGCGTGGCCCAACGAACGCCGATCAACAAGGCCTCCCAGAACCGGTAGAGCTGGAACTGGCTTGGGAGGAGTAGATCGAGTGCAACGCCGAGGATATAGATCGTCGCCAGCAGCAGGCCTGCCAGGACGACCGTCCGCTGTCGTTCCCATGCATTTGGCGATATCTGTGCGAAGGCCACCGCCTGATCGATGTGAGTTTTGGGGTGCGGCGCGCCATAGCCAATGCGGTCGATCACGGCGGCCAACTGCTCCGGGTTGGCTGCTGCCGGGTCGTACACGATGTAGACCATCTCGGTCAACGGGTTGACGTAGGCCTGCATGACGCCCGGCACCTTGGTCAAGGTTCGCTCGATGGCCAGGGCGCCGCCACCACCGCAGCCCAGATTGTAGATCGGCAGCGTGATACGATCGCTCTTCATTGCGGTGCTCCTTTCGGTCATTGGATCAGCGGAGCGATCACGTAGGAGGTAGATGTCACGATGCGGGAAGCGCACCGGCGGCGGCATCTGTGGCGCGATCAGCTCCACCGCGAGCCACACACGCCGTTGTGGGTGACCGCACCTGTATTGTCACGCAAGTCGCTGAGGGTGCGCTGAGGCATACCTGAGCAGATGCTGAACATCTCTACCTCTATAATCTCATTTGTCGGCACATCCCATGACGCCCCACGTGCCCAACTCGCGCCACTGGCACACGGATAGTCCGGTCGCCTCCAGCTCGGTGCGGAACTCGGCGGCCGTAAACTGGGTCGCCTGTGGGTGATCGAACAGGGCGCGGATCGGCCAGGCGGAGATGAAGGCGCGGAACAGATCTTCGAAATAAAAGCTTCCGCCGGGCCTCAGCACGCGGGCGATCTCGTGGAGCGCCTGCGGCCAGGGTGGGATGTGGTGGATGATGTCGTAGTCCACGACGATGTCGAAGCTGGCATCCGGAGCAGCAATCACCGCCACGTCGCCGACGAAGACGTGGGCGCGCTCGCCGTACTTCGCCACACGCTGCTCGGCGAGTGCGACCATCTCCGCGCCACCATACGGTGCGTAGCAGGTGGCGCGGATCAGTTCGTACGAAAACCTCGAGTCTTTGAAGCCGCCTTCGTCTACTCGACGATCAACTTGCCGCGCAGCATGCCCATCTGGCATTGGAACTCATACTCGCCGGGTTTATCGGGCAGCAACTCCACCGGCACGGTGTCGCCTTCGGGGAGTTTGGCACTCTTGCTAAAGTCCGGGAACAGCACCATCTCGGAGCAGGCGGCCGACTCGGTGCGGACGAAGTTCAGTCGAACCGGTCTGCCGCGCTCCACGACGATCACATCAGGGGTGTAGCCACCTTTGACCAGCACCATTGCCTCCTGGTAGCCGCCGCTGGTCAGCGCAGCTTTGATTCCTGGCTTCTTGATGAGCCAGAAGAACCAGACGATGAACGCGATCGCGGCGACACCGCCGAGGGTGACGAGGATTTTATCGGGTGTCATGATTTGCTCCATTTCAGATTGTAGATTGGGATCGTCAGTAATCTACAATCTGCAATTACAGTGCGGGCTTCCAGCGCTTGAGTCGGTTGGCATTGCTGATCACCGTCACGCTGCTGAACGACATTGCCAGGGCGGCCAGCAGCGGCGAAAGCAGGAGGCCGAAAAACGGATACAGCACACCCAGCGCAATCGGTAATCCCAGCGTGTTATAGACGAACGCCCCAACCAGGTTCTGGTAGACGTTCCGCATCGTGACGCGGCTAATCTGCATCGCCGTGACTACGCCCATGAGGCTGCCCTTGATCAGCGTGATGTCCGAGGCCTCGATCGCCACATCCGTGCCGGTACCGATTGCCATCCCGACATCGGCCTGCGCCAGTGCCGGCGCGTCGTTGATGCCGTCGCCGACCATCGCGACTTTCTTGCCCTCCAGCTGCAGCTTCTGGACATTGAAGGCTTTGTCTTGCGGAAGTACCTCGGCCAGCACGCGGTCCACGCCGACCTGCCGTGCGATCGCCTTGGCTGTCCGCTCGTTGTCGCCGGTGATCATCACGACTTCCAGCCCGATTCGCTTCATCGCGGCGATCGCCGCTCGGGAGTCTTCCTTGACGGTGTCGGCGACGGCGATGATGCCGGCCGCTTTGCCGTCGAGCGCCACATACATGGGCGTCTTGCCGTCGTCGGCGAGCTTGCGCGCCTCGGCCTCTAGCCTCTCCAGCGCAATGCCCTCATGCTGCATCAGCTTGAGGTTGCCGATCAGCACCTGGCGGCTCTCGACCGTCGCGATCACACCGTGTCCAGGCACGGCTTCAAAGGCCGCTACTTCACTCAGGGCCAGGCCGCGAGCCAGCGCGCCCTCGACGATCGCTTGCGCCAGCGGATGCTCAGACGACTTCTCGACGGTTGCGGCCAGCCGCAGTACGTCGTCCTCCTCCCAGCCGGGCAGCAACAGCACATCGGTCAGCGAGGGCTTGCCGATCGTGATCGTGCCGGTCTTGTCCAGAAGAATCGCGTTGAGCTTGGAGGCCGTCTGCAGCGCGTCACCCGAGCGAATCAGGATGCCATTCTGCGCGCCCAGACCAACGCCGGTGGTCAGGCTCATCGGCGTGGCCATGCCCAGCGCGCACGGGCAGGCGATGATCAATGTCGTCACCGCCACAATCAGCGCATAGGTCAGCGCAGGGTTGGGGCCGAAATCGTACCAGACTACGAAGCCGACGATCGCCAGAATCATCACTGCCGGGGTGAAGTAGGCCGAAACCTTATCCACGATGCGTTGGATCGGGACCTTGCTGCCTTGGGCGTCCTGCACCAAGCGGATGATGTTCGCCAGCGCGGTGTCCTTGCCGACGCGCGTGGCACGGAACTGGAAGCTGCCGGTCTTGTTGAGCGTCGCGCCGATCACCTCATCGTCGACCTTTTTCGACACCGGCAGGCTCTCGCCGGTGATCATGCTCTCGTCGACCGCCGACTGCCCCGCGACGAGCGTGCCATCCACCGGGATCTTCTCGCCCGGACGGACGATCACAAGGTCGCCGACCAGTACCTCCTCAACCGGGATGTCGATCTCCTGGCCGTCGCGGACGACTCGTGCAGTCTTCGCTTGCAGCCCAATCAGCTGCTTGATCGTCGCGGAGGTGCGGCCCTTGGCCTTCAGCTCCATCGCCAGTCCCAGCACGACGAGTGCTGTAACCACTACCGTGACATCGTAGTAGACATCGACCATGTCTGCCGAGGGGAAGACTTGCGGGAAGAACAGCGCGACCGTCGAGTAGATCCATGCGACACTCGTGCCGAGCGCGATCAGCGTGTGCATATTGGCCGAGCGGTGCTTGAGTCCTTCCCACATCCCGACGAAGAACTGGCTACCGGAGTAGGCCAGCACGGCTAGACTTGCGATGCCCATCGCGAACCAGAGCCACCAGAGCGCCGCGCTGCCACGTAGCAGCAGGTTGCGCAGGCCAGGGATGAGGTACGGGTAGGACAGGATCATCGTCGGCGCGCCCACGGCGGCGGCGAACCACCATTTCCGCATCAGCGACCGGTATTCCTGCTCCGTCGCTTGCGCCTCTTTATCCAGCTCCGGCTCGGACGCCTCGGCCGCGCGGGTGGCGGTATACGGTCCGGTCTGCTCAATCGCCGCCGTCAGAAGCTTCAGATCGCCGATCGCCGGTACGTAGGTCACCTGCACCTCGTTCGAAGCCGCGCTCATCGTGGCGTCAAGCACGCCAGGGACAGCCTTGAGCGCTTGCTCGATTCGGGTGACGCACTCCGCGCAGTATAGGCCGCCGACCTTCAGGCGCACGCTCTGGCCGGCGGGAGTGAAGCCCGCGCCGCGCACCGCACCGAGCAGGTCGGCAACGCTCGCACGCATGGGGTCGTAATCAACGATGACGCGCCCATCTTTCACGTTCACGGTTGCGCGGGTGACACCGGGAACGCCGGCGATCACGCGCTCCAGGGCCGGCGCACCCGAACGGCGGAGCTCGGCAATCTGAAGCACGATCTGGATGGGGTTCGCAGCCGCTGTGGGGACGCCTGGCGTGGTGGATGTCGGGGCGGTATAGCGGGACGGCTCGGCGTCGAAGGCCGCCACACAGCGATCCGAACAGAAATAGTACGCAATGTCGCGCTCCGTCCGTTTGGCGACCGTGTCCGATGCATCGATCTCCATTCCGCAAACCGGGTCGCGCACGCTGGTGAGCGGCGGTTGTTCAATCAATTGTGCCATAGTAGCGGTCTCCTTGTTACGGCCAGATGCCCTGGTGGGACTGGGGTTCCCAATCTCGCATGCGCATCCTAGCGCTTCCGGCTGATGAGTGGCTGAGTCTGCGCTGAGGTGCCGCTGAGGGCCGGCAAGGTGGCTCAATGGCAATGGGAGTGCATGTCATGGAGAATCGTACGGCGGCGGTGACACCCAGGAACAGTTCGTCATCCAGGATATTCCCGCCGCCGGATCTCAATTGTACGCACTTAGTCTGACGCCGCGCTCCGCACATGCTTTTTGACGCGCGCAGTGACGACTGGCATCGTGACGATCAGGCTGAGAATACCGACTCAGATCGCTCCGCCTATTCGGGCGACCAGTGGAAAGTCACCGGTCAGGGTGGCCGCCAGCAGGAATAACAGCGCGGCGCCAGAGGCGATCGGCAGGTAGATCAGCGCGCTTTGGCGCGCGATCGCAGCTTCAAGGGGTTCGTGTTCCATACTATGTTCTCCTCGTTGCAAAGGCAGTGAGTCTACCGCGTTTCCTGGCCCGCCGCGGCTGGGCGCAGTGTCGATTGCTGCTGCCCTACGCCGCTCTCGCCCCGGCCCTTGCGCACCGACGGGACGAACCGCTTGAGCAGTAGGGTGTTCAGCGTCACCGACACCGAGCTCACCGCCATGAACGCTGCGGCCAGTTCCGGACTCACCACCAGCGCCATGAACGGATAGAGCAGCCCGGCGCCGATTGGGATGCCAAGCGTGTTGTAGACAAACGCCCAAAACAGATTCTGCTTAACCTTGCGCATCGTGGCCTTCGCGACTTCGAGTGCCACCACCACGTCGCGCAAGTCGTCCTTGATCAGGATCACGTCGCCGGTCTCCTTGGCCACGTCGGTGCCTGACCCGATCGCCATGCCCACGTCGGCCTGGGCCAGCGCCGGCGCGTCGTTGATGCCATCGCCGACCATGGCGACCTTCTTACCGGTCGCCTGAAGCTGCTTGACCTGAGCGGCCTTATCATGCGGCAGTACCTCAGCCAGCACGCGGTCAATCCCGACCTGGCGCGCGATTGCCTCGGCGGTGCGGCGGTTGTCGCCGGTGATCATCAGCACCTCCAGCCCCAGCCGGTGCAGGTGCGCAATCGCGGCCACCGAGTGCTCCTTGAGCGTGTCGGCCACTGCGATCAGACCTGCGGGCTCAAGATCAATGGCGACAAACATCACAGTCTTGCCCTCGCCCTCCAGCCGTTCCGCTTCGGGGAGCAGTAGCGTGACGTCAATCGCGTGCTCACGCATCAGCGTGCGGTTGCCCAGCAGAAGAGGCCAGCCGGCGACCTGGCCCACGACGCCCTGGCCGGGCATCGCCTCGAATCGGTCCGGCTCGGCGAGCGCCAGATTGCGATCCCTGGCGCCGCGCACAATCGCCTCGCCCAGTGGGTGCTCGCTATGTTGCTCCAGGCTGGCCGCCAGCCGCAGGATGCCATCCGATCCGCCGTGCCTCACCACCACGTCGGTCAGCGACGGCTCGCCCTTGGTCAGTGTGCCGGTCTTGTCGAACACGATCACCTGCAGCTTGCTGGCCTTCTCGATCGCCTCAGCGCCCTTGAATAGCACACCGTACTCCGCTGCCTTGCCCGTGCCGGCCATCATCGCGCTCGGGGTCGCCAGCCCGACCGCGCAGGGGCAGGAGATCACCAGTACGGTGACCGAGAGCAGCAGCGCGAAGCCGAACACGCCAATCGACCCCAGCGCATAAGGTGACAGGATGAAGCGCGAGGCCGGGTCGAAGTACATGCGGTAGCCGAAGAAGAACCAGAAAATGAAAAAATGAAAACCACAACGGCCAGCAGATGGACCCCCAGGATGAAGTGGCCGGCGACCCAGTCGGCCAGCTTCTGGATCGGCGCCTTGCTCGCCTGCGCGTCCTCGACCAGCTTGATAATCTGCGCCAGCGCCGTGTCCGCGCCGACCTTCGTCGCCTCGAACGTGAATGCGCCGGTCTTGTTGAGCGTCCCGCCGATCACCATATCGCCAGCCCGCTTCTCCACGGGCATGCTCTCGCCGGTGAGCATTGACTCGTCCACCGCCGAGTAGCCCGTTTTGATCATGCCATCCACCGGAATGCTCTCGCCGGGGCGGACCAGCAGCAGGTCGCCGGCGACGACATCGTCGGCAGGAATCTCAACCGCCTGCCCGGCATGCATAACGCGCGCGATCTTGGGCTGGAGCTTCATCAGCTTGCGAATAGCTTCCGAGGTGCGCCCGCGAGTCAGTGCCTCCAGCCAGCGGCCTAGTACGATGAAGGCGGTCAACAGCGCGGCGCTCTCGAAGAAGGTCGCGCCCTCACCGCCGAAGCCGGCTGCGGGAAACAGGGTGTTAATCACGGCGATACCGTAGGCCGCGCCGATACCGGTGGCGTAGAGCAGGTTCATATCGGTGACCCCGTGCCGGAGGTCGCGCCAGGAATTGACGAAGAACTGGCGGCCAGGCCCGAGTACGATCGGGGTCGCGAGTAGCCCGAGCACCCACTTGTACGAGAGCCACACGGGAATAACGGCCTGAAGCGGGCCGAGCATGTCGTAGAAGGTGCCCAGCATGATCAGCAGGCCGACGCCACCCGCAAACAAGAGATAGCGGCCCTGGCGATGGATCTCGCCCACGCGGGCCTGGCGCTCGCTGTCGAGCGCGTCGACCCCAGCGCTGCGCTCGACAGCCTCGTAGCCGACGTCGTGGACAGCCTGCTTCATCGTACTCACGGTCACAACGCCGGGGATGTAAGTCACGCGCGCGGTGCCCAGGCCGAGGTTGACGACCGCGCCGGTCACGCCGTCGATCTCTGTCAACGCTCGCTCCACATGGGCCACGCACGAAGCGCAGGTCATGCCGCGCACGTCGAGCGTGATTTCATCGGTCGTAACCTCGTAGCCGATGTCGGCGACGGCAGAGACCAGCGCTGGGATACCGACTCGTGCCGGCTCGTACGTCAGGCTGGCCTTGCCCAGGCCAAGGTTGACGACGAGGTTGGAGACGCCTGGAAGCTCCCCAAGCGCCCTCTCGACGTGGCCGACGCACGAGGCGCAGCTCATGCCCTGGATAGGCAAACTGATCGATCTCGTATTGCTCGTCATAGATATTCCCTTCAATCGGATGGCAGCGCGAGCGCGCCGCGGAGTTCGTACAATACCAGCAAACCAGCCAGTGCTCGTTCGCGGGCTTCCGCATCGGGACTCGACAGCGCAGTGCGTACGCAGTCGTTCAGGTAATGCTGGATCAGGCGCCGGTTGACCTCGCAGCGCGCCCTGGACGGCAAGCACCTGCCGGATGATCTCATGGCAGTCGGCGTCGGCCTGCAGCATGCCAATGATGCCGCGCAGGTGACCCTCAGCCGAGCGCAGGCGGCGGATCAGGTCGCTTTGTGTGCTCTCCGATGGCATCCGTATCCCCTCCCATAGAACGGCGAGCGAGTGTAGGCATGCGCGCGGAGCCTGTAGAGTGCGTGGGTTTGGTAGGCCTTGAGCTGGGCGCGCCTCCCGTGATCATGCTGACGGAAACGGTATGTCTCCGCCAGCAGACCTGCCAAGGTACGAATGTCCATGGGTGCCCTCCATTCTTGCACCCCTGGCCGTGGCGCATCTACACGACCACCAGTGTGAGCAGCCCCACACCGATTGTCACGACGCCGGTGCCGAGCTTGAGCGCGAGGCGTTGGCGCAACTGCCAACGTGCCAGCTTGCGATAGACCGGTGGGCTGCTCGCAAGCGCCAGGATGATCACCAGCGGTGCCACGAAGACCACGTTATACAACACCAGGTAGCCTACGCCCTCCAGCACCGTCGCCTGGGTAGAGAGCAGCGCCAGCACCGCGAGGTACACCGACCCCGCGCAGGGGACGGTGCACAGCCCAACCAGCACCCCCGCCCCGAACAGCGCGGGCACGCTCATGCGGCTGATCAGGCTGCGCATGCGGGCCATGTCCATATGCGCGCTCAGGCGGCTGCCCAGCTCGGGCAGCAGCGCTTCCTGCACCGCCAGCAGGCCGAGAAGCAGCGCGACGAGTGCCGCCACGCGGCTGATCAGGTGCGAGCTACTCAAGATTTTTGCGGCCTGGAACGCGCCGAGCAGCCCGAACCCCAGTGCGAGGTAAGTTAGGAAAATGCCCAGGATGTAGATCCCGCCGCGCGAGAGCAGCCAGCGCTGCGCCCGCGCCGCGCTAGCCGGATCGGATTGCCGCTGAAGCATCGCCAGCATCGTCGAAACGAAGACCAGCAGTAAGGCGATGGCGCATGGGTTGAGGCTGTCGATCAGGCCCGCGCCAATCACCGCGGGCAGCGTGAGTGTCTGTTCATTCATAACGCAGCCTCAGCTCACCACAATCTTGCCCTGCATGCTCGGGTTTTCCTTCCCGCCGCAGCAGACATCGCAGTAAAAGGCGTACGTGCCGGGTTTGGACGCGGGAATAGTAAACACTTTGTCGCTCTCTGGCTGGACCTTCACGTCGAGGCCGAGGCCCGGTGCCGCGAACTGGTGCACGCCCCCGCCATCGGTATGGTGCGAGCTATCGGGGTTGATCAGGCGAATGGTGGTCGGCTGGCCGGCGGCAATTGCCAGGTTGGGAGGCGTGAAGCCGGCCATCGTCACCTCAAGCGTCTGATCAACGGCTCCCTGCGAGATCTGCTGCGGTCGCAGCAGCCAGGCGGCCGTACCAACCACAAGAACGACAACAGCGACGAAGACTGCAAAACGCAGCCCAAAGCGGGGTTGCGGCTGAACGCGCCGGCCATGATGTGCGGGAGTCATACTGTTTTTCTCCTTGTGGATACGTTTCTTCAGTTGAGGGTGGTCATCTTGTAGGACGCTTGATGCCGTCTTTAGACCGACCCGCTCCAATATAGGATCGCACCATCCGCTGAGGCTCACCTGAGCCGCTGCTGATTGTTTGCTGAAGAGCATACGTGGCCGTGCTCGGAGGCTATGCCCGCTGGAACGTCACATCCATCCGACGGCAGGCCATCACACGTATCGCGCCATGCGGTGGGTGCGAAATCGGCGTTTCATTGGGACGACGTCTTAGTAGTACATCGTCACGAGTGAGTTGAACAGCACCCGCACATCATATGCGCCTTTGTAATAGGGCGGAATCTGCTTGTCGATGCCGAGCATACGGTACACCGCGATCATCGGGGTTCATACCGCATAGTCGACAGTTAAGATCACACCTTCCGGGATTTCGACGAATTGGCCGATCAAGGCCAGGTTGGTGTGCCCCTCCGGCAGCACCTGCGGGCGCTCGCTGATCGCGCGCGGCATGAACGGGCTGGTAATGAATGGCATCATGAATAGGTGCAGTTCGCGGTATGCTGCTTCTCGTGCAGGTAGTCGCTGAACTTGAGATGGTAGAGCAGTGTGTCCCGGATCTCCGCGCCAGTGCAGTCGCGCATCTTCTTGATCAGATCGCCTTCGCGATCCTTCTTTCTTAGCAGTTGGCTTGTGGGCCTTGGTATTTTTTCCTGACCGGCGAACCTGTGGGGGGCGAATGTGCGGCGTGACACAATGGTGCAAGCGCACGGCCTGCGCTTGCGCCCTCGGAAGGCTGGTCCTGTGTCACTATTGCACGATGCGGTGAGTCGCCGCTGAGGCACCAGTGAGGGTTGGTTGATGAAGACAGCCGGAACCTCGTGATGGTCAGGTGCCTGTGGGGTCATGACTCAGCGTCGGTGATCATCCGCCGTGCCACGCCTCCCGGGCGACCGCGCCGATTCCGGCGAGCGTCACGACCACACCAGCGCCTTCTTGCAGGCCGATGGCCTCGCCAAAGACGAGAGCGGCGAGCGTCAGGCCGAATACCGGGACGAGGAAAAAGAACATCGTCAGCCGGCCGACATCGTCGTGCCGAATGAGCCAGTACCAGATAGCGGTGGCGAGCGCGGTCCCAATGAGCGCGAGGAAGAGCAGCAGCCCCACGAATGTGGCATTCCAGGCGACGACCGCGTCGCGCTCGACCATGATCGACACGGCCAGCAACGGCAGGCTACCCACAAGCAGCTGCCAGGCTGTCAGCGCCAGCAGATCGATTTCGGCCCCGATCCGTTTGACGATCACGCTGCCGAACGCCAGCCCGCCAGACGCCGCCAGCGCCAACACTGGTCCCAACACGCCGGAGGCCTCCGGGCCAGCCAGCGCTGGTGAGGCGAGCAGTGCGACCCCGATCATCCCGAGCACGAGCGCAATCGATTTACCGTGCGTCATCCGCTCACCCAGGAACAGCGCGGCCAGCGCCGGCACGATCACGGGCTGGGTGTTGCCCAGTACGGACGCGATGCCCGCGCCCATCCGCCCTGGGCTGAGAAACATCGCGCCAAAGGCAATCGTCGTGGAGGTGATTCCCAGCGCGACGACCGCCGGCCAGCTGCGGCGCGGCGGGAGCAGTGGCCGGCGGAGGGCCGCCATCAGTCCGAGCAAGGCCAGTCCGCCGATCAGCGCCCGCAGGCCGGCGAACCGCAGTGGCGGCATAAATGGCAGGCCGGCTTTGATTGCGATGAAGCAGACCGGATAGATCGTGGTCAGGCCGAGCACGATCAGTGGGCGTCCCATCCGCGCGATCGTGGACCTGGTCGGTTGACTGGTTACGAGAGTCACAGTAGCAACGTCCTGGCTAAGGCGAGTTATTTACGGCTTGACATCCTATTCGGGTAAACGGTCTGTCTGTTCGCCGCAACGGGATTCAAGCTGTAGCCGATCATTGACACTGATGTACCGTGTAGATACTGCTGGCAAACTCAGATTCGGGCGATCTGCGCCCCACGAGCGAGCTGTTGCAGCGACAAGAAAGTCTTGACAGCCCCACTTCGAGCCGCTTGCATGCCCATATCGTGGTGGCTTTTCCCCACCAAAGGTAGTTTGCCAGCAGTATCCCGTGTAAATAACGTTGGGCTTCGCTATGCCTCACGTCGCAGGTCAGTGCAGGTATTGCCACCTCCGCTCTTGCAAGCGACCGCCTGCCGCTTATGGGCTTATTGCTAGGATTGTCGCAGATGCGGCTGAGGCGTGGCTGAGGCGCAACTGACCGTCGGCTGAGGGTATTTGGCCAGTGGATCGCGGAATAGCTGTTGCAGGAGCTATTCGTGGGTTGGGTACAAACGCGGCCAGGCCGTGGAGGTTACACGGCGCGTGGAGGTGGCGCAGGTCGGGGTGACAACGACGGCGAGCGGTCATTTGGATGCACCCTTCCGTCGCCACGTTCGTGCTACGCCTCGGCGATGACGCTCGTATCCTCAAGATCCGCAGCGCCAGCCACGTCGATGGCCAGGATTGGCAGCCGGATGATGGCTGTCGTTCCCTGACCTGGCGCACTCTCTAGCGTGACCTCGCCGCCGTGCTGCCGGGCGATCCAGCGCGCGATCGGCAGGCCGAGGCCGGTGCCGCCGGGGTCGCGTCCGCGCGCCGGGTCGGCGCGATAGAAGCGTTCGAAGACACGCCTCAAATCGTCCTGCGCGATGCCCACGCCGGAGTCGCGCACCAGGATTTCAGCGGTCGCACCATCGCGCCGTAGCCCAAGGGTGATGTGACCACCGGCCGGTGTGTACTTGAGCGCGTTATCGATCAAAATCAGTACAAGCTGCTTGAGCCGGTCCTCGTCGCCCGCTACTTGGACAGGCTCGAATGGCTCCAGCGCGAGTTCCTGGCCGGTTACGAGCTGGCGGGCCATCCGAAACGTATCGAGCACAACCATGTCGAGTTCGACCGGGCGTTGCGGGAGCGTGACACCAGCGTCGGCGCGCGCCAGCGCCAGCAAGTCGGCAACGAGGCGAGTGAGGCGGTTGGTCTCACGCTCCACCTCGGCCAGCGCCTCGTCACGGTCAGTCGCCGGCATCTCCGGATGGCGGCGGAGCAGTTCGAGGTTGCCCTGGATGGCGGTGAGCGGCGCACGCAGCTCGTGCGAGGCGTCGGAGACGAAGCGCTGCTGGGCCCCATAGGCCGTCTCGATGCTCGCGAGCATCGCGTTGAACGTTGCGGCGAGCCGCCCGAGTTCATCGTGATGCTGCGGCGTGGATATCCGGTGCGAGAGATCACGTGAGTGGGTAATCGTCCCCGCGGTTTCCGTCATGTCTGCGATCGGCCGCAGCGCCCCGCCGGCGATCGCCCAGCCGCCGAGGAGCGCCGCTGCCAGACCCGCCACGCCCAGCGCAAGCAGCAGGGTGCGGTAGGCTGCGATCGAGGCGTCCAGGCGCCCCAGCGGTGTCAGCGTCTCAAGATAGCCAACGATGGCGCTGCCCTGGTGGATCGGCAGCACGTAGACGCGCCAGCGCTGCTCCAGCGAGACGAGTACGCCGAAGGCGCCGTCAACGGGTCCATCGGACGCGACCAGTGGTGGCGATAGCCGCGCGATCACGTCATAGGGTGGACCAGACGGTTCGGCCAGAACCGTACGTGGGTCAAGTGGCGGCAAGGATTCGACACCTGCTGTTCGCTCGCGCAGTGTGCCGTCGGGACTGTAGAGCCGAAAGCCGACCTCTAAGCCACCACGACCTTCCAGGAGGTGGGGGCCATTCGGCATCGTGCCTGCCTCGACAACCATATGCCCGGCGCTCGTGATGAGCGCGCGGTCGCGGTCATCGTAGTGGCCGCGGACGTGGAAGGCATAGCTCAGCAGCGTGACCAACAGCAGCACCAGGGCAAACAGGCTCGCGTACCACAGGGCCAGGCGCAGTCGAATCGACATCGCTTACTCCTCGCGCAGGACGTACCCGGCGCCGCGAATGGTGTGCAGTAACCGCGGCTCGCCATTACCCTCCAACTTCTGCCGCAGCTGCTTGACGTAGACCTCCACCACATTGGCGTTGCCGCCGAAGTCGTAGCCCCAGACGCGGTCGAGCAGGGTCTCCTTGGAGAGCACTTGCTGTGCGTGATCGAGGAACGTCTGGAGCAGCTTGAACTCCAGGCTGGTGAGCACCACGTCTCGTGCGCCGCGCCGCACGGTGTGACCGCCGGTGTCGAGCGTGAGATCGGCGAAGGTCAATATGGGCGGATGCTCGGCCTGCTGGCGCCGCAAGAGGGCGCGCACGCGCGCGAGCAGAACCTCGAAGGTGAACGGCTTGACCACATAGTCGTCGGCGCCGGCCTCCAGCCCCTGCACCTGGTCGGCGGGTGCATCCTTCGCCGTGAGCATGAGCACCGGCAGCCGCTCGTCGACCGCGCGCAGTCGCCGCAGCACCTCCAGGCCGTTGATACCCGGCATCATGATGTCGAGGACGATTAGGTCCGGCGGGCGGTCGCGCGCCAAAGCGAGCCCAACTTCACCTGTGCCGGCGATGCCCACGTCAAAACCCTCGTAGCTCAGTCCACGCTTGAGCAAGCTCGTGATAGCCGGATCGTCATCGATTACCAGGATGCGCTGCATAGGAGCGGCTCCTCATAGAAACGTCAACCACACATCCATCAGCGGCGCGTTCGTGTGCGTCCGGCATCGAACGTATGTGCAGTCTTGGAGCTGATGGATGGGCACTGCCCACTGAGCCCTGTATTTGCCGATAGTGTGGCAGTGTTGCCAGAAGTCTGGCGACAGTGTAGCGTGATCGCTAGGCACTATCGGGTCTATATGGTAACACACGGTAGCGATCTCACAACACTCGACCCAGATTGGCATACCGAGGCGGTGCTATGCCGCTCCTCAGCCGTCGTTCAGCCACCGCTCAGGCGAGACTCGGTGATCACGGCTAGGCTGAAGCTATGATTGCACACAGGAGGGAGCATGAGAGATCGCCGCACCGACACAGCACTAAGTCGCTCGCGACAGATCGCCGATGCCCTGGATCGTCATGGCCTGGGCTACCTGGTCGGCATCTTGGGGCTGGATCGCTTCGTACCATTCCACCGCCACGTTGTACATTCTCCCATCTCCTGTTCGCATAGCGAGAGGCCCTCGGCGAGGACCTCTCTGAGATACCAGGACGCGAGTTAAGGCGTAATTATTGCGCTGTTTCTATCGCACATCTGGCGAGTATAGAAGTTGGCTAACTCGGAACCTGGTTCTATGCGACCGTTGCGCTCGCTTATGGTTCTTGGCGCCCTCCTCTCCACTAGCGTGTCGGTTCAATGTGCCGCGCGACCGCACTGCATTTGATAGAGCGGATCACGATGGAGATCCGAACCGCTTCACTGTCTTGACCATATCGTATCGCGTCTTGCTGTGTGGAACTTGAGTGAGCCCTGAGGAGTTACTGAAGATTGTGGCGGATCGCGCTGTTCGTCACGGATTAGGGCGCGCCTATGGGCGCACCGGCGGCGTATCGGTGGATGGGCCAAAGCGGCTGTACTTCTGATCGATTGCCGCGCGAATCTCGACGAGCGGCTTGTTCTGGCGCACCATCTGCCGGGTGTCCTGCACGATGTCCTGGCAGATCTTGCAGGCCAGGCCCATGTCGTCCCAGACCACCGTCCCATCGGACTTGACCTCGCGTACGAAACAGTCTTTGACATTTTTATGGACCGCGCGGCAGCCGCAGTAGCACGGGATCTGGCTGAGGACTTCGGGATTGGCCAGGGCAAGCTGGTAGGGTACGCGGATGTGCTCGTACTGCTGTTGGATATCATCGCGCAGCCGCTCGACCGGAGCAAGCGCGAGGTCGGGCGATGGACTACCGCACGCGCTGAGAGCCAGCATGATCAGCAGCATAAGGCCAATGCCCAGGAGCGTTCCCGCTGTGCGTCGCATATCGGATTACTTCCTTCAAGAAGCACCATAGCCGACGAGGATTATGGTGTCAGTGCTAGATTCGCCCTATGAGCCGTGAACAATCTCAGCGTGGAGTTCGAACTCCATTTCCTGACCGCCCGCCGTCTTGAGATAGACCACGCGGGTAATCTTGCCCAGCCCACCCTCGCCGTGCGCGGCCGGGTCGATACGCGCCTCGAGATAGGCCGGTTGATTGGGCAACAGCCGAAATTGCTCCTGCGAAGCTGACGGGTCATGACTCATACCCGACCAGTTGGATGCTCGGTCCGCCTGCACGAGGCGGGCACTGGTACACATTCAACTGCTGCTCAGTTCGGTGACGAGCGCCTCGCCCTCGACGGTGAGTGGGAAGCGCGTGGTGATCAGGCCGCCATGGATTGATACCTGACCAAAGTCGTGCATCTGCTGTGCTGCGCTCAAGCGGCCGGTGGGGCGGCTGGTGCCAGACAGGAACAGCACGAGTGCGCCGCTAATGAGCACGACGACCGCCAGTGCAATCCACGGCCAGGGCGAGCGTGTTTTTCGCCCGGCTGCGCGCCCGTGACGCCGGCCCTGGTCCGACTGGACCGCTTGCGTTGAGGAATGCTGGAGCTGGGCTCCTTTACGTGAGGCCATAGTATATCTCTCCCAAAGCAGACCGCGAATGATCCGTTGCTACTGATGATCGTGCATGTTTCTGAGTCTCCGCTGAGTCCTGGCTGAGGTTGACCTGAGTGTGTACAAAGCAAATCGAAAAGCCTCGATCTATTGTTCGGAGTATACAGGAATGGATTGCGGAAGCAGTCATGGAGAGCGCAGTATGGTCACGTGGTAGCACAAATCCACATTGGTGTCGGAGAAGAAGTACCGAAGACTCACTCAGCGTCGCGCGGAGCTTCGTTAGACGCAAGTCGGCACTTCTCGCAGGACGTAGCCGGCGCCGCGGATCGTATGCAACATTCGCGGCTCGCCGTCGGCTTCCAGCTTCTGCCGCAACTGCTTTACGTAGACCTCGACCACGTTGCGACTCCCGGCAAAATCGCGACCCCAAACCCGCGCGATCAGGAGGTCTTTGGGGAGCACCTGCTGTGGATGTTCCAGGAACGAGCGGAGGAGCTTGAACTCAAGTGTGGTGAGCACGACCTCACGCTGGCCTCGCCGAACCTGCCGGCTGATCGTGTCCAGGGTCAGATCGGTAAAGCTGAGCAGCGCTGGATGATAAATCTGGTGACGGCGCAGGAGCGCGCGGACGCGCGCCAGTAACACTGCGAAGGTAAAGGGTTTGACGATGTAATCATCCGCCCCCGATTCGAGCCCCAGCACCTGGTTGGCCAGGGCGCCTTTCGCCGTCAGGATAAGAATCGGTAGCTGGGAGTCAGCGGCCCGGAGCCGCCGCAGCACCTCCAGCCCGTCGATGTCTGGAAGCACGACGTCGAGCATGATCAGATCAGGCGGGTAATCGCGCGCCAGCGTCAGTCCCGCCTCACCCGATCCGGCAACGACGACCGTGTATCCCTCATAGAATAGGCTCCGCTTGAGCAGTCGGGTTACAGCTGGATCGTCGTCGACAACCAGGATGCGTTGCATCGGCATGCCTCACCGGAAGTTACGTCATAGCTTTGGAGCGATAGACGTTCCTGCCCACATGCTGCTCGTTATGAGCTATCGCGTGGGCAAACTGTCCTAGCAACGGTGGTGGTTGATGTGATCAAACTGCTCCACCGTCGTTTGTCCCTAACCATACTGCCGCCACCTGTGGGCAACTTGAGTTCTAGCTGAATGTCCGCTGAGGATTGGCGCGTCGGCAAGCGAACGTGACCAACAAGCTTCACGCCTTCGGCATGCGGTTGAAGAATAGTAGGCCAGTGTGCAAGAAGCCAGGCCAGGTTCAGCAATATCTGTTATTGGTTCTACGGCTGTTTCCGCGCCAGAGCGGCGAAACCACGATCCAGCAGCGGGTAGACCTGCCGGACGAAGGCTAAGCTCGCAAGCAGGCCGGTGAGCAGCCGCGCCCACCAGTTAAACGACCCGATCGCGTCACCGGCGTAGAATGCTGGCGCGAACAGGTGGCCCGTCAGCACTGCAAGCCAGGCGTTTTCAGTGCGGAAGCCCAGGCGCAGCGTGTCGTCGATCATGTGCGAAAGGCCATCGAGAAGCAGCGCCAGGTAGGGCAGCGGCAGCGGCCAGTTCCAACGCGGCGGCTGCCATCGCCGTCCTGCGAGGGGGTACACCACCGCGCCCAGGAACAGTGGCGTGTACAGCGACACCATCCGATCCGACCACGCGACCTTCCACCCGAATTGGGGGTTGCCGATGAAGGAGCGCAGCTCCAGTGGGTCGCGCGGTCCGGTGACGGCGAGGATATAGGCGAGTGGGATCATTAGCCGGTCGCCGAACAGGAAGTACGAGCGCTGCGGCAGCTGATGGCATTGCGGGCTGTAGAGCACATAAATGAGGTAGGCCGGCCCGGTGGCACCAAGGTGCATCAGCACTGGCGCAAGCCAGGGCAGTGTTACCCAGACGCCGGTCAATAGGGCAAGCCACACCGGCCAGTGATACGTGAACCAGCCGAGCGTGCCATTCCAACGTGCGGAGGCGCACGACATCCGTTCATCTGCGTTGGTTGCTGTTTGTGTCATCGTGACCACGACAAAGAATGGCGACAATAGCTCAGGGAACAGGGTAGGCGCACTTCGCTACGTTGGTTCAGTCTCTATACTCTACCACGCCGGGACACCACCGCAAGCTTCCCGCACCGTACGGCATGTATTCGCATGCAAGTTGAGCGAAATTAAGCTAAAAAGGACACACCTGTAGCAAATGCTACCGACAGAGCGCCACGGTCAGCGCCATCAGCGCCAGCGGATCAGTCTTCGTTTTCGGAACCACATCTCTCTTTATGGTAGCCTCCCGAAAGAAGGAGACACCTACGGTGATGTACGCTACGTCGCCAGTTCTGCACGAGCGCGGAGGAAATTCAGCAGCGTGTCGCGCGACACGATCCCCAGGAACCGCTCGCCCTCGAGCACCGGCAACTGGTTTACCTCCTCGGCGGCCATGCGCCCGAGAACGGTTGTTAGTGCATCTTCCGGCTGCACGAATTTCAGCTCGACCAGCGGAACCATGATGTTCGCCACGCGGGTGGCGGGCCAGCGCTGGCGCGGCACCTCCGCGATCTGCCCCAGCGTCAGCAGGCCGCGCAGTCTGCCATCCTCTATCACGGGAAAGCAGCGCCGCCCGCTCGGGTGCGCTACCTGGTCGACCACGACATCCAGCGTCAGCCGCGGGAGCACGTGCGGGCAGTCGGTCAGTAGTGCTTCACGAGCAGTGTGGCCGGCCAGCAGATCCTCCACGGCGAGCTGCCGCACAGTCTGAGTGGCGGCGCTGTCCAGGAACCAGCCGATGAAGGCAATCCACAGCCTATCGGCCCAGTTGCCGCCAAAGATCTGCCAGATACCGTAGAAGATGAAGCCGAAGGCGATCAGTCGCCCGGCGCCCGCGGCGATAATGGTCGCCCGGCGCGAATCCCCGGTCAGGCCCCAGACAATCGCACGCAAGACGCGACCGCCATCCAGTGGGAAGCCAGGGATCAGATTGAATAGCGCCAGGAGCAGGTTGATCCAGGCCAGCCAGCCGGTTAGGGCGTGCAGTGGCCCGGCGACCGCCAGGCTCAGCCACCACAACACGTAGAACAGCGCCGCCAGACCCAGACTCGCGCCCGGCCCGGCCAGCGCCATCAGCAACTCCTCGCGCGGCCGCCGCGGATCCTGGCTTATATGCGCCGCGCCGCCGAAGATGAACAGGGTGATGTTGTCAACCGGGGTTCCAAATGCGCGCAACCACGCTGTGCGCCAGCTCATGGGCCAACACCGATGCGAAGAAGAGCACAGCCGTGGCGGCGCCCAGCGCCCAGTAGGCGCCCGGCGACCAGCCAGGGTGCGCGCCCGGAAAGTAGTGGCCCGCCAGTGACCAGGTCACCAGGATAAAGACGATGAACCAGGAATAGTCGAGCTTGATGACGATGCCGAACATCCGGCCGAGACGGATGGCGTTACGCATGATCACACCCTCCTCGTGTGTCACGCTTAGTATCGTACCGCTCGCTGAGGCGCTGCTGAGGGTGCGCTGATCGTCTCCTGAGGATGCTAACCATTCGCGGAGTGCAGCAGTGGCGCAGCTAGGTCTGCAAGTACAGCAGCCGAAAGGGCTCCACCGCCTGGTGGTGCAGAAAACTCAGCACGGTTTCGCGGGTTATCAGGCCGATTGGCCGCTCACCGTCGACGACAATGCATTGGTGCTCGCCTGCGGCGGTCATCCGTTCGAGGACCGTTGTGAGCGCAGCGTCTGGCCCCACTGTCTTCATCCTCGACGAGGGAAGCATTACGTCTTGTACCCGCGTGTTGGGCCATCGTTTCCGCGGCACAGCGTCGATACGATCGCGGGTGAGCAGTCCATCAAGCTGATCGCGCTTGCCCACCAGGAAGTAGTCGTGTCTGCTCGGTTGGACGACCTGCGCTACGACGACATCCAGGGTCAGGCGCCCGAGGACGCGCGGGCAGTCAGCCAGCATGGCCTCGCGGACGGTATGGCCTGCCAGCAGGGTCTGGTCGTGTAGCGCCAACTGCTGTTCGACCTGGCTGATGGCGCGGTTCAGGATCCAACCCAGGCCGGCGATCCACAACCCCTCGCCCCACAGGCCCCAGCGAAGCTGCCAGAAGCCGAGCCAGCTGCCGTAGAAGATCAGGCTCAGTGCAATAAGCCAGCCAACACCGGTGACGATTGTGGTCGCGCGCCGCAGATTGGCAGTGCCGTCCCAGAGCACCGCGCGGAACATGCGACCGCCATCCAGGGGGAAGGCCGGGATCAGGTTCAGCAGCGCGAGCATCAGATTGAGCCACGCGAGCCAACCAGTGAGCGCGTGCAGCGGCCCGGCACTGCCAACAGTTCGGCGCCACACTTCGTAGAGCAGCGTTGCCAGCATGAGACTCGCGCCTGGACCGGCCAGCGCGATCAGCACCTCCTCGTGCGGTTTCCGCGGCTCCTGACCGATATGCGCAGTACCGCCAAAAATGAAGAGTGTAATGTCATTCACAGGTGTCCCGTAGACGTGCGCGACCAATGTGTGGGCCAGCTCGTGGGCCACGACTGATGCGAAGAACAGCCCACTGGTGGTGACACCGACTATCCAGTACGCGTTGGAGGACCAGCCAGGGTGAGCCCGTGGAAGGTAATATCCCGCCAGCGACCACGTCCCCAGTACGAACACGATCAGCCAGGAGTAGTCGAGTCTGAAGGCGATATCCAGGATCCTGGCAAGATGAATATGCTTGCTCATGGTGATGCTCTCCTTATTTGTTCTAGGCAAAGCATTGCATGGCCTGCTGAGGCGCTGCTGAGGCCGCGCTGAAGGGGTGCTGAGCATGATCACTGCCCGACCGCGGCCAAAGACCAACGACTACGGCAACCTGATACCCTTCGCGCCGGGCGCGACTCCAGCGCCGCTTGCGGCGCATCTGCCGCTGGAGCTGCGCGAGGAGCACGAGGTCAATGGCTCAGCATCCGGTCGTCTGCGCCAACGCGTGAGCGAGAGGCTGGCTGAGGATGGCACCATCAGTGTGCCTTAGTGCAGACTCAGGCCAGGCTCAGGCACGTCGGCGACCATGGCGACAGCTGCACGACTGCAGCACGTGCAAGAGGAGGTTCGTCATGGGGTCAGTGTCTGCTCCGGTCTCGACCACAGCCACGGGTGCTGTAGCGCCGGTTGGAACATATCACCGCCCACGCAGCATGGATTTGAGAAAGATTACGACCCCGATTCTGCTGCACCTCTTGAAAGATGAAGTGCGCTTTCCGTGGCTGTTCTTGCTCTAGTGCCGGCTAACGGTCGGCCGCTTCAAGAAGCGGATCGAGAAGCGCTTCCCGACCGAGCTCATCGATCTCGCGGCCCTGCCGCTCTGGGTCTACATCAACCTCAAGCAGCGACTCTGTCAGGCGAAGGCCTTCGAGATCATGCGAAGCGCCATCCTCACCGGCGGCGTGGCCTAGTGGAATTTCGCGTACGAGACCATCACCAAGGAACGCACGTTTGCCAATCTCTGCGATCAGGAGCTGGAGGTCAACAAGACCGGCCCGACCAGATGGAATACATTGGAAGTCGTGGATCGCACCGATCGGCGCTTCGAGATCAAAATCACTCGCTGTCTCTATCACGAACTAACCAGATCGGTCGGCGTCCCCGAGCTCACGCCCGTCATCTGCCAGATCGACAACGCTGGGTTCAACTCGTACCTGCCGGACCAAGTGATCTTCCATCGAGGCGGTCCTGGTAACCGTATTGCCGATGGGAAGAGCGAATGCCGCTTCGTGTGGGAGCTGAAGGAGGAGTGCCATGAGCACTAATCATATCACCAGCATCAAAAGCAAGAGCGTTGAGGACGACGGGACCGGAGCGAGCAATTCGTAAGGAAGGGCGGGTGGCAGCGGCCCGGCGGCATTGCCGACGACCGATCGGGGCGCCAAGGAGCAGCGTGTCGCCTTCGATCTGGTGCGCCACGAGCTGCGGGCGCACAACTTCGCGGTGATCTCGACGGTCTACGAGGATGGGGCGCCGGACTCGGCGGGGGTGAACTATGGTGTGTCGGCGCCGGGCCGCGATCTCGCGCTCTACATCATGACGCGCCGGCACCTCAAGAAGGCGCGGAACATCGCGCGAAACCCGCGCGTCGCGTTGGTGGTCCCGCTGCCGCGCCGTCTCCTGCGCTTCGTCCCGCCGGCGACGATCCACCTGCGCGGGCGAGCCGAGATCCTCGACTGGACCGATGAGGAGGGGACAAACGTCTTCCGGCGCTTCTGGATGGGCCGACGGATCCTCGCGGCCTACGAGAAGTCCGGCCGGAGGGAGGGGGAGACACGGGTCTACTTCCTCAAGATCACCCTCGACCCGGTCATCCGAACGTACGCGCTCACGCACAGCGTCTGGGATCTCCGGCGACGGATGGAGTCGGCCGGGGCGACGGTCCTCTTCGCGGCAGAGCAGTGGGCGTCCCGGTTGGGGTCGACAACGCCACGACGTCGTCTCCGCCTTCTGCCAGTTTTTTGTCATGAGATACATATGGCACTACAATCCCTGCGCGGGAGCTGATCGTGAAACGCCATCGCTGTCCGCATGAGTTCGCCCTGCACGATCAAGTGCCCCGATATCCCGCTGCACCGATTGCTGCTGGTCTTTGAGCTGCTGAAGCTCCTGTCCGCGCTGTTTCAGGTTGCGGTTGAGATCTTCGATTTCCATGAGGATCTCGGGCGCAGTGTCTTCGCCTGAGCGCGCCTGCTGCAGCTCGCGCGCCCGCAGCCGGCGATGCTCGGCACGCTGTATCTGCTCAAGCTGATTGATATCCTCGGTCACATCGTCCAACGCGCTCAGGAGCCTGCGCTTGAGGCGCTCGTGCTCCTGCTGATCGAGCGGCCCGCGCTCCTGGGTTCCTTCGCCATGCAGAGTAGCCATGGCACCCGCTATGTCGAACCCGCCAAACAATTGGTGCAACGCCTGGCGGTCGGCCTGCATGTGTGCAGTCACAGCCTGCCGTAGGTTGGCGTCGTCGGTGATCATCGTCAAGAGGGGCTGTATCTGGGCAATGTGCGCGTTGATTGGCGCAGCCGCCGCGGCCCACTGCTCGGCCTGGGCGCGAATCGGTGCGAGATCGGTGCATAGCTGCTCCTCTGCAGCACCTTGATCCAGCACATCCGCCTGGTAGAAGGCGACAGTAAGCTCGCGCAGGGTATCCGGTTGCGTTTCCAACGAGAGGTAGCACGCGACACACCGGAGGATGAGATCGAGCATGCGTGCCTCCGGTGCGCCTGTCAGCTCCGTGACGATTGATTGATCGCCGGCCGTCGGTGCGGGTTGGACAACCAGCAGCGGCATGGCCAGACACTCGATGCGGAGTGCGGTCACCAACTCCATCACGCGCCGAACGATCGGCGGGACGAGACTCACTGGATCGAGACGGGTTTTGAAATCGAGTGCCAGCACATGGAAGATATATTTCACGCGGAGTTGTCCCGCACCCGTCACCAGCACCGTGCCGAGCGGCATCGGCAGCGCGATCTTGCGCCGATCGCGTGCGAGTGCCGCCTTGCCGGCGGCCGCCCAGATCAGCGCGGACTCGCCGCTGCTCGCGGAGAGGTAGACATCATCGAAGCTGACCAGGACATCGGTTTGCAGCTTGGTGAGATCGGCGTAGATCACCCGGATCGTCGTCTGGTGTACTTGAAAGCTGAAGTCAAGTTTATCGGCCATGGCGCCCCCGCACACGGGATGTGGAGTAATAGTACGTCACAGTGTGGGCGGTGTCAACAGCAGCTTTGCCGGCTGTTCGACGCCCCTTCAAATCGATGGATAGCAGGCCGAACTGGTGGTGTGGCGCAGACGCATCCAACCAAATAATACGGCCTCGACTACGAGCTGAATCTTGACGCTAGACACTTCGAGCGCCCTGCGAACTATGCGTCGCTAAAGGTCAACGCCTACGGCGACGCCTGCATGGAGGATTGCCTTGATGAGACCAAGCCGCCCATCATCATCGTCGACCCGCGTGCGGGTCACGCTCCCGGCATCAGCGGGTTCAAGCGCGCATCGGAGGTTGGCATAGCTTTCCATCAGGGGCATCTGCCGGAAGAGCATGCGGAGGCCCGCGGCGCTCTTAGTCGCCGCCGTCAGTATGTACAAGAGACGCGTCCGGGCCGGCGCATGACAACTCATGCGGGGCGGTCTCCCACGTCCCCATCCATACCCGTTGCGTGTGCCAGCTTGTCCTGGAGGGCGAACAGTCCTAGCACCGGGTCCTTGAACTGAGTGCCGGCTAGAACGTCCCGTCCTTCGCGCAGGCGCTCGAAGATACAGTCTGCACAGTGACTGAGCGGGATAAGCAACACACCTGGCTCCGGGGCATGCCCATGACCCGCGAAGACGACGAGCCGGATGCGGCAGCGCACTTGGCCTGGCATGGCCATCTCGTGCGCGCCAGCATGGGCGATCGCCCGGGCCTCCGCCGGCACCGGCGCCTCTGGGCAGCAGCCGAGCCGGCGCAACGCAAAGGCGATCGTTTCTGCGCGCCGCAGCGCTGGATTCAGTCGCGCCTGGCCTTCCTTCACCTCGCCGACGATCACATCGACACCAGCCTCGAAGGTCTCCAGAACCGGATCGGCACCCAGGAACACGTCCAGGGGTCGCGTGGTACGCCGCGGCAGCGCCAGCGGCGGATGGGGGAAGCGCACTGCCACGATATCGAAGTCCGTCACATCGCGGTATGTGCCTCCGTCCGCAGCTTGCACCGGCTGTTCCGCGAGGACAAAGTAGCCGCAAAGTTCGAGATAGGCTTTGACCAGGCCGACAGCTATGTCCATCATTTTACCTCCGCGTGCTTACCACGTACATCGCCGGAAGCGCTGCGCGTGTTGGCGTTGTGTTAATAGAAACTGCAGTTGTCTTACTTCTTCAGCCAATACAGCGCGATCGCAATCGGCCAGGGGAACGCAAAGGCCAGGATGAGCCACTTGAAGTCGGAGTCGATCACGAAGTTGACAACGGCCATCCACCCGATCGAGGTCAACCCGGCGAGGGCGACCACGAGTACGGCGCCGCTCGCCCGCGCGCGAAACACCGTGAGCGCCACATACAACGTCAAAAGTCCAGTGGCGAACATATACCCACCCATCACCCAAAACACTCGGCGCAGCCATACGAGGAGTCCTGGCACGGAGGCTTGAATCGCCGCCAGCGATGTGCCCATGTAGCGGGGATCCTCGGGCAGCAGGGGTGGACGCAGGAACACGAAGTACAACCCCAGGCCCATGAGGAAGATTCCTCCAAGCGCCAGAACCATCGAAGCATATGAACGAGATCTCACAATGACCTCCATATCAGACCTCTCGGCACTGCTTGCGCCCTTGCCGCACACTATAGCTAAGGTTGCATCAGGGGAACTGACTGGCAGGTTGAATGTGTTCCTTAGGTGTCTCTTTCCTTGCTATGATTGAGATGGACGATACGCCTTGACCAGCGGTGCCTTGCCCGCCGCCGTCTTGGGGATCGCCGCGACATGCTCAATCTTGATAGCAGGCGCCCGCACTTGCTCCTGCGCCAACGATCGGGTCAGTTGATCTTTCAATGCGGTATCGGTCAGCCCGTCGCGCATGCCAGTGACCAGTATTGTCAAGCTGTCGTCGGCCTCATGGATGACCTGCCAGCCGCTCACGGGGACGATATCCATGACGCGATTGAAGACCAGCGGTTGGATTGTGACCCGGCCGCCGGCCATGCCTGGCAGCTCCAGAGCATCCTCTCTCCGCCCCTGGACACTCTTCAACACCGCAAAGGGCAGCCCACAGGCATGTTCCTCCGTGCTGATGCGCACGCTGTCGTTCAGCTCGTAGCGGATGAGCGGCTGGGTGCGGCTGAAGAGGGTGGTGATCAGCACCTTGGCGCCGTATTGACCTGGCGGCACCGGGCGGTTATGCTCGTCCACCACCTCGGCGAGCAGCAGATCCTCGAACACGTGCATGTGCCGGCAGGCCCGGTACTCGGCCGCGATGTCCGCGGTTTCGGTCGCGCCATACTGATCGAACGGCTCATCGCCCCAGGCCTGCCGCACCCGCTGGCGCGTCTGCGGTGTGAGCACTTCCGATGAGGTGTACACTACCTGGGGATGGATATGCAGCCGCCCGGCGAGCTGTTCTTCAGCCAAAATGCCGGCCATCGACGCATAGGCGATCAGAACCTCCGGCCGCCAGGCGTTGAGCTGCTGGACCGTCTGCGGCAGCGGCTGGCTGGCCGGCAGGCGTAAGGACGGCCGCCACCAGCTTTTGGCAACCGCGGACACCTGCGACGACACATGCCAGGGGCTGATCGAGGCTACCGTCGCCATACGCTGCTTCCGGGTGAGGCTGATCCGCATGCCCGACCACTCCTGGCCGCGGGCGAAGGAGGCCAGGATGGTGATCCACTCGGCGTCATTGAACACAAAGAAACCGGGGTGGCCGCTGCTGCCGGAGGTGGCGTTCACCCAGTAGCGGTTGCGGTAGCGCTTGCCCGCTTCACCCTGCGCCGCGTAGGCACGCATATCAGCCAGGCGCAGGGTCCGGTCGGTCACCAGCTCGTCGAAGTGCTCCATCATTATTGCCTTAGTCAGAATAGGCAGCTCGTGCAGCGGGCGACCCTCCAGTCCCTTATGGAACTGCCCATAGAACGGCGAGTGCGCATAGGCGTACGCGCGTTGGCGGCGTAACTGCTCGGCCTGCTCGGCCTCCAGTTGTGGGCGCGTCCAGCGCTCGTGCTTGCGCAACTGCCCCAGCTTGATCATGAGTTTGAGCATGATTTGCAGATCCATGGTTGTATTCCTTTCGATTGACCCTCGGTCTTCGCTTTCACGAACGCGTTTCATTTGGCCGCAATGCTCACTGCGGCGGTCATATTCCAGCGTAGCCGCTCGTCCTGTCGTTCAGGCGTGATGGTGACGACGTACATTATATCGCCCTGCTTGTTCTCGCCAAGCGCCCGTATGCGGCTGACCGTGCCCGATAGTTCGAGGCCGGAAATCGCATCGAAGGCCATCGTGACCGGGCTACCGGCGCTGACGCGGACGACATCCAGCTCCGTGAGGTCGGTCGTCTCTATCTGCCAGGCCGAAAGATCCGCCACATGTGCAACTGGCGCGCCTGGTGCAGCGTATTCGCCGATCTTCAGGTCGAGCGTGGCAACAACACCAGTGAATGGTGCCTGCAATTGCGTTTCGTCCAGGGCGACCTGCGCGAGCTGGAAAGCGGCCTGGGCGCGCCGCACCTCGGCGCCGGCAACCGCGAGATCACGCTCCGATGCCCCGGCACGCAGCCGGTTGAGATTAGCCTGTGCTTCCTCGACCATCGCCTGCGCCGCTCCGAGGGCGCCGCTGCGCTGCTCGCCGCCAAGCTTGTCCAGGGTCGCTCGACTGCCCGCCACGTGGGCGCGCGCCGCAGCAAGCTCGTCGGCATCGGCGCCCGCACGTAGCTTGTCGAAGCTAGCCTGGCTGCTGGACACTTGCTGCTCGGCCAGTTGAATTCCGCTGACCTCGGCCTGGCGCGCGGTGTCGTACGCGATTCGCGCTTGTTGAACCGCTGTCTCGACGCTGCGCAGCGTCGCCTCGGCTTGCACGTAGGCGTTGGAATACTGCTGTCGCTGTGCGTCGTTCAGCTTCGGGTGGGTTCGCTTACCAGTCTTCGGGTCGATCGTCTCGCTGAGTGGATCCTTGCCGGTGTCCTGAACGTATTGCCAGTTCTGGAGCGCGGTTGCGTAGGCCGACTGCGCCCGCGTGAGATCATTGGCACGCTGCTCGACCTGCAGTTGCGCGTTGGTCTTGGCAGCCGAGAGCTGGTCGCGCTGGCTCGTCAGATTCGCCTGTGCCTCAGCGAGCTGCGCTTCGGCCGAGCGGAGGTCGGTGTTCTTTGGGCCAGCCTGCAGCTCGGCAAGGTGTGCCTGGGCTTGCGTCAGCTCCGCCGCGGCCGCAGTTCGGTCCGCCTGAGTGACACTCCCATTTGCCTGCTGGAATTGCGCCTGTGACACACGGAGTTGCGCCTCGACGATCGCAATGTCCTCCGGTGTCGCGCCGGCGCGCAGCTTCGCATATGCCGCCTGGGCCTGGGCCAGGTTGGCCTGGGCCTGAGCGACGTTCGCCTCAGCGCGCGCCCGGTCGAGTTGGATCAGTGGTTGGCCAGCCGTAACTTGATCGCCTTCAGTGACGAGCATCGTGGCGACGATACCACCGGTTGGCAGGCTGAGCACTGCGTGCTGCAACGGCACGACTTTGCCCTCGGCCACCAATCGCTCATTCCCAGCTTGTGATGACGCCATCTCTTGTTGCTGCGCGGCGCTCTCTTGCCTGCCGCGCCATGTGGCGGCCGCGTAGCCAGCCGTGCTCAGGAGCAGAAGCACAGCGAGACCGATCAGAATCTTTTTCATATGTTCACCCCTTCAAGGTTGTGGCTTGTGTCCATATCATGCACTTCAACAAATTCATTCCGGCAGCCGCGCGAGCAGAAGAAGAATCGTCGTCCGTTCCATTCGGCGCTGATGGCTTTCTCCTGTTCGACGGCCATGCCACAGATCGGATCGGTCGCCATCTCCACCATGGCCTTGAACTGGCCATCCTCGAGCCACAGCACGCGGTCGGCAATCTCCTTGATGCGATGGTCGTGCGAGACGATCACCACGCTCCGGCGCTGCTCACGCGCGATCCGCTGCAGCAGCCGCATGATCTCGCGCCCGATTTTGGAGTCGAGGTTGGCGGTCGGCTCGTCGGCCAGAATGAGCGCCGGGTCATTGACCAGCGCTCTGGCGATCGCGACGCGCTGTTTCTCGCCGCCGGACAGCTTTTCCGGCAGGAAGCGCAAGCGATCGCCAAGCCCAAGCTCGATGAGCAGAGCTGTAGCTTTTGAGCGGGCAGCGGCACGTCTCAAGCCAGCCAGTTCCGCCACAATTGCAACGTTCTCCAGGGTCGTCAGCGCCGAGAGCAGATTGAAATCCTGGAAGACAAACCCGAACTGGCGCAGACGGATGTCGGGCAGGCGCTGCTCTGGCAGTGCGCTCAGCGCTACGCCATTCAAGTGGATGCTGCCCTCGGTCGGCTTGAGCAGTGCGCCGAGCATGAGCAGGAGCGTGGTCTTGCCCGAGCCAGATGGTCCCATGATCAGGACCACTTCGCCCGGCGCCACCGCGAGCGAGACATCCCGCACCGCAGTGACTTCGGTCGCACCCGCACCATAGCGTTTCGTGATATGCTCAACGGTTAATGTTGCACTGGTCATTTCGTTTTCCCTCGGAACACAGTGGCCGGATCCAGTCTGGCAATCTGCGTAATCGGTAGGATCGCCGCCACTCCTGCGATAACCACTGCTGTGACAGCTACATTCAAGAGCGCGGGGCCGCGCATTTGGAGCGCGAGATTGAGACCGGTGCGCGGGACGATTGCCGACAACGCCAGCGTAAAGCCGATGCCGAGCAGGAATCCGATGCCGACGCTGATGAACGCCTGTGCGAGCACGACTCCGTAGAGCTGGCTCCTTCGCGCGCCGAGCGCTTTGAGAACCCCGTACTCGGCCCGCCGCGCCAGTGTGGCGGTGTAGACCGTCAGCGCCATCACGGCCATGCCGATCAGCACGCCAACCAGATTCATGATCGTGATGACGTCGGTGCTCATATCGTCGATGAGCTTGCGTTCCTGGGCGGCGAACTCCTGCCGTGTCTGCGCGGTCACGTCGTCGACCAGCGCCTCAATCCGGCGTGCGACAATATCGGGTGATTGGCCCAGGGCGACCGTCACCAGCATGTAACTTGCCGTGGCATCTTCCCCACGCAGGCGCGCGAAATCGGCCCGTGGAATAAAGGCCACCGAATTGGTCAGATTGGCTGTGCCTTCCGACAGGCCGGCAACGGTAAAATCCCCACCCAGAATCTCAACCGTATCTCCGATTCGCACCCCAGATTGCTCAGCGATCCCGCGATCGATAATCGCCTCACCTGGGCGAGGAATCGCTCGTCCCTGGGCGATACTCCACGGCCCGCCGGCTGCTGGCTTAGGCGGCACGCCAATCACATAGGCCAGGTGGCGCGTCTCGTTCGCGACGACCACGTTGGTCAGATACAGCACGGGCGTGACAGAGGCAGCCCCTGCGACGGCGCGTACCTGGCTCTTGACCGACAGTGGGATCGCCGAAGCGGCCATGTGCATGTTGCGCACACCGGACTGGGCGACGAAGATATCGGCGCCGGAGTAATCGATATAGGCCGTCAGCTTGGCCTCCATACCACCAACCACGGCGTCCAGCGCCAGGATGAGCATGAACGCCAGCGCCACTCCTCCTACGGCGATCGCCAGGCGGACTTTGTTCTGAAACAGATTGCGTAGTGCAATGCGCAACATCAGCGTTACCTCCGAAAGATCTCCGCCGGCGCCAGTCCGGCGATTGCGCGCACGGGAACCAGTGCCGCGAGGAGCGCCATGGCCAGGCTGGCGAGCAGCGCCCAGGCGACCGCGGAGGGTTCGAGCACGATCAGGAACTGCGGCCGGAGCGCCATGATCAGCTGCGCGAGGGCGGCGGCGATGCCAACGCCGGCGAGCGCGCCGACACTGGCGACGACCAGCGCCTGCATGAGCACGGTTCGGTAGAGGATGGCGTTATGAGCGCCGATCGCCTTGAGCACGCCATATTCGCGCTGCCGTTCTACCGTAGCACTGTAAATCACCATGCCCACCACCAGCGTGCCGACCAGAAACGCAATCGCGATCATCAGCTGGAGCGGGGCGCTGAAGAAGCGCGCAAACAGGCGCGCGTCGTTGGCGATCATGTCGGGCTTGAGCAGCGCGTCCGCGCCCGGCAGATCGCTCAAGCGGTCGCGCAGCGCTTCTGCCGTCATTCTGGCAGGCGGCGTGACCAGCAGAAAGCTGGTGCCGCCGGGGATGCGCCAGAGCGCCTCAGCCGCGGTTTTGCGGATGAAGATGAAGCTGGTCATCCACGACGTGGTCTCATCAGACAATCCCACAACGATGAATGTGCGGTCCATGATCTCGACCGTATCGCCGAGCGCGATGCCGTGGCGCTGCGCCAGGATGCGGTCGAACACCACTTGATAGTTGTTTTGTGGTGCGTGCCCCGCGGCGAGCTGCCAGGGGCCACCGCCGCTGGCTGGCTCGTAGCCCACCAGGTAGACCGGCTGCTTCTTGTCGTGCAGGTCGAGAATAACAAACTGAGAGAGGATCGGCACGACCGTCGCGCCGCGACTACGGGCTGCGGCAGCGGTGCCGGGCGGCAGCAGCGAGGTGGCGCCCAGCAGATTGGTCACATCCTCTTGCGCCACCATCACCGAGCCGGAAGTGTGATGGAGGTAGGCCGCGATCTGGCGGTACATCCCGCCCAGAAAGCCATTCAAGAGCAGGATCAGCATCACAGCGAGCGCGACCCCGCTGATGCTCAGCACCAGGCGCGTGGTGTCCTGGAATAGATTGCGGCGGGCAAGGAACATGATCAGCATCCTTTTATAAGACCGCTTCCGCGTGTATTCCCGTCCCAGGTGGGATGGGGTAATGCTGCAAAAAAGACGACACTCACAATTCCCAGTACGCGACCAGCTTGACCTCGTCCATGTGGCGCAGCCGCTCAGCCAACAGATGCCAGCGGCGGCAATCGACGGTGATCAGCACCCGCACGCCGGGATCGCGCCGCACCGCGGCCAGGACGTTCTCCAGCAGCGCGCGGTTGGCGGCATCCCAGGCCTGTCGCGTCGCCGGCCCGCCGACCCATGCCTCCAGGAGACAGATCGTGTGGCAGACGTGACCAAACGCGCCGGAGTGAATCGCGCGCGGCCCGTCCGCCCGAAGCTGGAACCAGCGCAGCAGGCCATCCAGCCACCGCAGGATGGCGCGCCGTGGACGAGCGATGGGCCCGTCCTGCGCCATAACCGACTCACACCCCGCCGCACCCTGAATGGGCACAATCACGATGTTTGTGCGGGCAGCCAGGGGGATGAGCGCCTCGCGATACTCGATCGGCGCAGCGCTCACGTCGCCCGCCTCCCACACTTCGGGTTGCAACTCGGCAAAGAGCAAATCGGGGTTGAGTTGCTCCACGAGATCGGTCAGGCAGGCCAGGTTGTAGCGGATTGGCTCGCGGTGGAGCTCTGCCAGCGTGCCCAGCACCGCAACACGGGTCTTGTTTGTCATCTCAGTTCTGCTCCTAATACGTTCTACCTCATGTATATCACTCCTCGGCCCGCAGTCCAAGCGTGCTCCTACCGATTGCTGATCAGTAAAACTGCTGAGTTCGTGTCCCACCCGATCAGTAATCCTACTGACAGCCGGCCGCGCGATACCTGCAGTGAGCGAGCGGTTCCGTTGAGGAAACCATTGAGCAGCAGCATGGGCATCACCGCCAGCGCCATCCCACTCACACGCAGCGCGGAGCGCGTCCTGTGTTTGAACAGGTTGCGCAAGGCGATCGACACAGTGCCTCACAATTCTACAATGCCCGCCGAGCCGTCCACCACCACAGGCGCGTCGTCAACAATCACCTGCGTCGCATCGATTGCGCCGGTCACCAGTGGGATGCCGAACTCGCGCGCTACGATCGCGGCATGCGAGAAAGGGCCACCCACCTCAGTGACAGCGGCGCTCGCAATGTTGAAGAGCGGCGTCCAGATCGGCGTGGTGGTATGGGCCACGAGCACATCGCCAGGTTGAAAATGACCGAAATCGTCCGGTCCGGTAATCACGCGTGCAATTCCGCGTGCCCGACCGGGACTGCCCGGCGTGCCAACGATAATCTTTTTTTCATTGCGCTCTTGCACGCCGCGCTTGAGAACCGTCTCGCCCAAGCTTGATGAGAAAAGCTTCCACGACCGGTCGCTTTCCCAGGCTGGATCGAAGAGCGGGGGGATATAGGGAGGCGGCGCGAGTCGCTTTTGACTCTCGCGAAGCGATCGTCTTGTGGTCACGAGTTCCGCCAGATCCGATCGATCCTTTCGCAATTCCCCGTACTCTACATAGAAAATATCCTCTGCTTTTTCGAGGGTTCCCATGCTTGTCATTCGCCGACCAACTTCAAGGAATGTCGCGCGCACATGTGCCAACACTCTCTGGAAGTGAAATACGGCATCATCGGTGTGAGCGGCATGACTTTGTCCGGAGTTGAGCATCCAACGCGCCAGGACGCCACGAAGTCCGGGTAATGCGCGCACGAGATTCTCCGCCTGTGTACGCTCGCGTCGCGTGCGCAACAATCGTTCATCGGGACTCATTGTACTTTGGCGAGCCACCGCAAGGTGCTGGTTGAGAAGATCTGGCGACTCGCGCAGTGTTGGATGGATGGGATCGGCGCTTTCTACAAAATGACCGAACCGCGCCAGGTATGTCGCGACCTCACCGGTGGTAGCGGCTTGGCGTAGGGCTCGTTCAGATTCAAATAAAAGGCTGTCGTTGCTCCGAAACAAAACTGCCGGGTCAGCCAAAGCAGCAATATTGAGTTTTCCGATGAATTGTTCAGCTACGAGTGCTACCGCCGCGTACAACGAAACTTCCCACCACCACCACCCCAATACACCAAGCAATCGGTCAGCATGAGTGTGCAATTCGTTATCTGACAACTTCACCATTCAACATGTTCTAATGAACCCAGCATGGCAATCTGCCTGGCCCAGACGCGCAGGACACGCCGGCGACCGTTATGCATGCAACGCAGGTAACGAAGGATAAATGCCACGACACTCGGTATCAAAGGTACACTATAATCAGCGCGGATATAGAGCCAGCCGTTCATCAGCGCATGCCAAGGATATTGCTGCAATGGGAATTTGCGTTGGCGAGCAGTAATCATGGCATCAAAGGTTGTTGTGGCGCCGAGCGGTGAGAGCGGTTCAGTCACCCATTCACAGCTTGCAAGTCCTTGAGCCACTTTGCACCCGGCACGGGGCTCTCCCAGTGTACCGGCTCAGGCGGCAGAGTCGTGATCGGGCGCGCCTGCACGACGTAGAACGTGCTATCCGCGAGACACCACTCGATGTCGTGCGGCTGGCCGTAGTGCGCCTCAATCGCCTCACCCAATTTCACCAGCTTGGCCACCTGCGCCGCGTTCAGTACCTGCGTACGCCGCTGGCTCGCTTCGACTTCGCGCTCCTCCGTGCCGGTTGTCGTGGGTACGGTCATCACGGCTTTGTCGCCAATCGCGACCTGCTTGATCGCTCCCGTGGCTTTATCGGCGATGATATGATCCGGTGTCACCAGCCCACCGACGATGGCTTCGCCCAACCCCCAAGCAGTATCTATGGCGATCTCATCACGCGCTCCGCTTATTGGGGACTTTCGAAAAATTAACTAGCCCGAAGACACGATGGCTGGCGCTGGGCGGATGTCGACAAACCATTTTTCGAGACCCGGCAGGCGCGTAATCTGTGCTTCAAGCTCTTGCATCGCGGCTTTGGTCAACTTGACGCC
>WNFU01000819.1_pt1 | contig 87523 bp, 88 predicted proteins | sample 5400121 | NCBI WGS metagenome assembly WNFU01 (sample SAMN13153360, study PRJNA577476) | soil metagenome | isolation source: 100 cm soil or saprolite under grassland replicate 1 | place: USA:California | collected 2016-06-15
GGGGGGAAGCTCACCCGGATCGACACGGCGATCCTCCCCGGCTCGGCGAGATTCCTCGGCCCCGACTCGCGGCGCGTCGCGTACGTGGTCGTACATCCGAAGCGTGCCGGCGTCTACGTCGCGGAGCTGCCGAGGTGACCTGAGTCGTGGATGTGGACGTGGACCTGGACCTGGACCTGGACCTGAACTTCGACCTCGACCTCGAGCCGTCGAAGTCAAAGTCGAGGTCAAAGTCGACGTCGAAAGTCGACGACCACATCCACGTCCACCCCACGTCCACGTGCGGGTGTCAGTTCCGGCGCCAACCGCTCGCCCGTCCGTCCGTGGTACGCGCGAAGCCCTGCACGTAGAGTGGCGGCCCGCCCGCCGCCATGCCCGCCCTCCCGCGCGCCGCACCGTCGCTCGTCATCCGCCCGCCCGCCCGCCCGCCGCTCCGCGCTGTCCGCGCGGCGCCCCGGCCGACCCGGCTGCGGCGATCGCTCGGCGCGTCGACCGCGGAGGGCGTCGCGGCGGAGGTGGTCGGCGCCTGCTGCGGCGGCGCGACCCTCACCGGCTGGGCGCTGCACCTCGGCTGTGGCCCCGCGCTCATCGGCCTCCTCGGGGCGCTCCCGTTCCTCTCCCAGCTCGTGCAGCTGCCGGCCGCACGGCTGACCGCGCGCTTCGGCGCGCGCCGCGTCGCGCTCGTGGCGGTCGCCCTCTCGCGTCAGGCGTTCCTGCCCCTCGTCGTCCTCCCGTTCGTGCCCATCGGGCCGGGCGCCGCGCGCGCCGTGCTCGTCGTCGCGGCCACGGCCCACCACGGGCTCGGGATCGCCTGCAACAACGGCTGGGTCGCGTGGATGGGCGAGCTCGTGCCCGCGCGCGTGCGAGGCCGCTACTTCGGTCGTCGCACCGCGATCTGCACCGCGGCCGGCGCCGCGGCCGCGCTCGCCGCCGGCGCGGTTCTCGACCGCGCGCCCGGGCCGCTCGCGCTCGCGGCGCTCGCGCTCGTCGCCTGCGTCGCGGGCGCGGCGAGCGCCATCCTCATGGCGCGCCAGCACGGCGGCCGCCCCAGGCCGCGCGCTGGCGACGCGGGCACGGACTTCGCCGCGGTGCTCCGCGCGCCTGCGGCCCGCCGCTACGTCGCCTACCTCGCCGTCTCGGGCGCAGGGGCGGGGCTCATCGTCCCATTCGCGGGGCTGTACGTGCTCCGCGATCGCGCGCTCGGCTTCACCTTCCTCTCCGGCTATGGCGCGGTCTCCGCGGTCGCGCGCATCGCCTCGGCGCGGCGGTGGGGGCGCCTCGTCGACCGCGACCGTGGCCTCCGGTCGGCGGTGGCGGTCTCGACCGCGCTCCTCGCCGCGAGCCCGCTCCTCTGGATCGCGTCCGCCACGGTCGGGCCGTGGCTCCTCGCCGGCGAGGCGATGAGCGGCGGGATCGCCGCGGCGGGGGCGGGCGTCGCCGGACTCGCGGTGCCGCTCGCGCTCGCGCCGCCTGCCGCCCGCCCCGCGTACCACGCGGTGTTCGCGATCTCGAGCGGGCTCGCGTTCGCGGCCGGCGCGGCCGCCGCCGGGCCGTTCGCCGCGCTCCTCCCCGGCGCCGTCGCGCTCGCGGGGCCGCTCACGGCGCCGTTCGCCGCGAGCGCCGCGCTCCGCGCGGGCGCCGTCGTCCTCGCGCTCCGGCTCGGCGGCGGGCGCGCCCGCGTCTGACGGAGAACTCGCGTCGCGCGCGCGGCGGTGGCACGCTCTCCGCGATGGTCCTCGAGCCCGCCGCCCTGCCATCCGAGGTCCGCCGCTTCGCCGTCCACCTCGAGGCCGAGCTGCGCGCGTCCGTGCACACGCGGCGGGCCTACCTCGCCGACCTCGCGCAATACGCGGCGTTCCTCGCCGAGCAAGGCGCGCCGCTCGTGCCGTCCTCGCCCGCGCTCGTGCGCGCGTTCGTCGCACGGGCCGCCGGCCGCGCTGGCGCGGCGAGCCTCGGCCGCAAGCTCTCGACGCTCCGCTCGTTCTACGGCTTCCTCGTGCGCGAGGGGCTTGCCCCCGGGAACCCCGCGCGCGCGGTGACGAGCCCGCGCCGCCCGAAGCGGCTGCCGCAGGTGCTCCCGGAGGAGGAGGTCGCCGCGCTCGTCGAGGCGCCGACGGCGCACGAGGGGCCTCTCGCGCTGCGCGACCGCGCCTTCCTCGAGCTCCTCTACGCGAGCGGGCTGCGCGTCTCCGAGCTCACCGGTCTCGACGTCGGCGACGTCGACTTCGCGCAGGGGCTCGTGCGAGTCCTGGGCAAGCGCCGCAAGGAGCGGATCGTGCCGTTCGGGACCGCGGCAGGGGACGCGATCCGGCGCTGGCTCGAGGAGGGCCGGCCGGCGCTCGCGGCGGCGCCTGGCGCCTGCGCGAGCGCGCTCTTCCTGAACCACCGCGGCGGGCGGCTCACCGCGCGGTCGGTCGCCCGGAGGATCTCGCGCTGGGTGCTCGCCGCCGGGCTGCCGCGCCACGTGCACCCGCACGTGCTCCGCCACTCGTTCGCGACGCACCTGCTCGGGAACGGCGCCGACCTGCGCGGGATCCAGGAGCTGCTCGGGCACGCGTCGCTCTCCACGACGCAGCGCTACACGCACCTCGACTGGAAGCGGCTCGCCGAGGTGTACGACCGCGCGCACCCGCGCGCGAAGACCACGCGCGGCGCCTGAACGGCGTTGCCGGCCCCGCCGCGGCGCGCTACGCATGAGGGATGAGCTCCAGCCTCCACGGCACGACCGTCCTCTGCGTGCGCCGCGACGGCAAGGTCGCGATGGCGAGCGACGGGCAGGTGACGCTCGAGAAGACCGTGATGAAGGCGACGGCCCGGAAGGTCCGCCGGCTCGCGGAGGGGTCGGTGCTCGCCGGGTTCGCCGGCGCGACCGCCGACGCGTTCCAGCTCTTCGAGCTCTTCGAGAAGAAGCTCAAGGAGCACGCGCGCTCCCTCCCGCGCGCCGCGGTCGAGCTCGCGAAGCAGTGGCGCACCGATCGCTTCCTGCGGCGGCTCGAGGCGCTGCTCGTCGTCGCGGACGGCGAGCATGTGTTCGTCATCTCCGGCGCGGGCGACGTCATCGAGCCCGATCCCGTGGCGGGCGGCGGAGCGGTGGCGATCGGGTCGGGCGGGCCGTACGCGCTCGCCGCGGCACGCGCGCTCCTCGGTCACTCCGCGCTCGGCGCGCGCCAGGTCGCCGAGGAGGCGCTGCGCATCGCGGCGGACATCTGCATCTACACGAACGCGAACCTGACCATCGAGGAGCTCTGATGGCGAACGCCCAGGACCTCTCCCCGAAGGAGATCGTGGCCGAGCTCGACCGGTGGGTCGTCGGGCAAGGTCGCGCGAAGCGGGCGGTCGCGATCGCGCTCCGCAACCGCTGGCGGCGGCAGAAGGTCTCGCCCGACCTGCGCGACGATATCCTCCCGAAGAACATCGTGATGATCGGGCCGACCGGCGTCGGCAAGACGGAGATCGCGCGGCGCCTCGCGAAGCTTGCGGGGGCGCCGTTCGTGAAGGTCGAGGCGTCGAAGTTCACCGAGGTCGGCTACGTCGGGCGGGACGTGGACTCGATGATCCGCGACCTCGTCGAGGCCGCGGTGAAGCTCGTGAAGGAGGAGGAGACCGAGAAGCTCCGCGAGCGCGCGCGCGAGGCCGCCGAGGAGAAGGTGCTCGACGCGCTCGGGTACGGCTCGGGCTTCGGGCTCGGGTTCCGCAGCGCCGTCCAGCGCGTGCGTGGCGGTGAGGGGGAGGCCGAGGCGTCGCCCGCCGCGCCGAGCCGGGAGAAGGCGCGCGCGCAGCTCCGCGCCGGCACGCTCGACGAGGACTTCGTCGAGGTGGAGGTGCAGGAGAAGCCCGCCATGCCCGCGATGCCGTTCATGGGGCCCGGCATGGAGGACATGGCGCAGGGGCTCCAGGACATGATGCAGTCGATCGGGAACAACCCGATCGTGTCGATGCTCGGCGGCGGCCAGAAGAAGCGGAAGCGCCGACTCACCGTGAAGGAGGCGCTCGAGGTCCTCACGCAGGAGGAAGCCTCGAGGATGGTGGACATGGAGCGGGTCGTGCGAGAGGCGCTCGACCGCGCCCAGAACGCCGGCATCGTCTTCATCGACGAGATCGACAAGATCGCCGGGCGTGACGCGGGCCACGGTCCGGACGTGTCGCGCGGCGGCGTGCAGCGGGACCTGCTCCCGATCGTCGAGGGCTCGAACGTCAGCACGAAGTACGGGGCGGTGAAGACCGATCACGTCCTCTTCATCGCCGCGGGCGCGTTCCACGTCGCGAAGGTCTCCGACCTCATCCCCGAGCTGCAGGGGCGGTTCCCCATCCGGGTCGAGCTCGAGCCGCTCACCCGCGCCGACCTCGTCCGGATCCTGAAGGAGCCGCGCAGCTCGCTCGTCCGGCAGTACACGGCGCTCCTCGCCACCGAGGGCCTCGACGTGCAGTTCCGCGACGAGGCCATCGAGGAGGTCGCGCGCATCGCCGCCGAGGTGAACGAGCGGATGGAGAACATCGGCGCGCGCCGGCTCTACACCGTGATGGAGCGGCTGCTCGACGAGCTCTCGTTCGATGCGGCGGACCTGCACGGGCAGCGGATCGTCGTCGACGGTGCGTACGTCCGGACGAAGCTCGAGGGGATCGCCACCGACGAGGACCTCTCGCGGTACATCCTCTGAACCCGTGCTATAAGCGCTGGCATGATTGGTAACGCCGCGTGGGTCGAGCGCGCGCAGCGGGCGCTCACCCCCAACTACCGGCAGCAGCCGATCGCGCTCGTCCGCGGCGAGGGCGTGCGCGTCTGGGACGCCGACGGGAAGGAGTACCTCGACTTCCTCGGCGGCGTGGCGGTGAACGCGCTCGGCCACTGCCACCCCGCCCTCGTCCGCGCGCTCGAGGAGCAGGCGCGGACGCTCTGGCACGTCTCGAACCACTACTTCGTCCCGCGGCAGATCGAGCTCGCCGAGCAGCTGCTCGCGGTGACGCCCTTCGCGAGGCGCGCCTTCTTCTGCAACAGCGGCGCCGAGGCGAACGAGGCGATGCTGAAGCTCGCGCGGAAGTACCACGCCGATCGCGGCCACCCGGAGCGGAACGAGATCGTCTCGTGCCTGGACTCCTTCCACGGCCGGACCCTCTTCACGGTGACGGCGGGCGGGCAGGAGAAGTACCGGCACGGCTTCGAGCCGCTCGTCCCCGGCCTGCGCCACGTCCCCTACGGCGACCTCGCGGCGCTCGACGCCGCGCTCGACGACCGGACCGCCGCGTTCCTCGTCGAGCCGATCCAGGGCGAGTCCGGGGTCGTGCCGGCGCCGGACGGCTACCTCGAGGCCGCGCGGGAGCTCACGCGCAAGCGCGGCGCGCTGCTGTGTCTCGACGAGGTCCAGACCGGCATGGGCCGGACCGGCAAGATGTGGTGCCACGAGTGGACCGCGGTGGTGCCCGATCTCATCTCGGTCGCGAAGGCGCTCGGCGGCGGCTTCCCGCTCGGGGCGCTCCTCGCGAGCGAGGAGGTCGGCGCGCACCTGTCCGCCGGGAGCCACGGGTCCACGTTCGGCGGAAACCCACTTGGTTGCGCCGTCGCGCTCGCCGTCCTGAGCGAGCTGAGGGGCGGGCTCCTCGAGCGGTCGCGCGCGGTCGGCGCGCGCCTGCGGACCGGGCTCGAGACGCTCCGGGCCGGCGGCCGCGTCGACTTGGTGCGCGGCCGGGGCATGCTCCTCGCGGTCGTCCTGCAGGGCGTCGCGGCGGGAGAGGTGATGAAGGGCGCACGGGAGCGGGGGCTCCTCGTGAACGCGATCGGCGACGACGTGCTCCGGGTGGCGCCTCCGCTCACGCTCGGCGAGGCCGAGGCAGACCTCGCGGTCGAGCGGCTCGCCGCGGCGCTCGCCGCGGCGCCGGCGAAGGAGTGACATGGCACGCACTACACGTACGAAGCGGGACTTCCTCCGCGTCACCGATCTGGACCGCTCCGAGCTGCTCGAGCTCATCGAGCGCGCCGCGGAGTGGAAGCTGCTCGGGAAGAGCGGGCCGCGCCCCCTCGAGCGGATGACCATCGGGCTCGTGTTCGAGAAGGCGTCGACCCGCACGCGGGTGTCGTTCGAGGTCGCCGCCTACCAGCTCGGCGGGAACGCGATGCTCCTCTCGCCGCGCGACACGCAGCTCGGCCGCGGCGAGCCGATCCGCGACACCTCGCGCGTCCTCGCCCGCTACCTCGACGGCCTCGTCATCCGGACCTTCGAGCACGAGAAGCTCGAGGAGATGGCGCGCTTCGCCGACGTCCCGGTCGTGAACGCGCTCACCGACTCCTCGCACCCGTGCCAGATCCTCGCGGACCTGCTCACGGTGACCGAGCGGTTCGGCGCGGACGCGCTCTCGCGCGGCGGGCTCGCCATCGCCTGGGTGGGTGACGGCAACAACATGGCGAACAGCTGGCTCGAGGCGTGCGCGCTGCTCGGGTTCGAGCTGCGGATCGCCTGTCCCGAGGGGTACGACCCCGACCCGAAGCTGCTCGCCCGCGCCGGCGCGCGCGCGAAGCTGTTCCGAAAGCCGGCCGAGGCGGTCGAGGGGGCCCACGTCGTGAACACCGACGTCTGGGCGAGCATGGGGCAGGAGGCGGAGGCGGAGGAGCGCCGCCGGCACTTCGCGGGCTACCTCGTGGACGAGGCGCTCATGAAGCGCGCCCGCCCGAACGCGATCGTCCTCCACTGCCTGCCTGCGCACCGGGGCGAGGAGATCGCCGAGGAAGTCATCGAGGGCCCGCAGTCGGCGGTCTTCGACGAGGCCGAGAACCGGCTGCACGCGCAGAAGGCCCTCCTCGAGCTGCTGCTCGCGGGGCGATAGCGACCCGGCTCGTGTCCCGGGCTCATGGTAGCCGCCCCCCGGCAGGCCGCGTTGACCCCCTGCGGCGCCGGTCGTTAATCTGGCTGCAGGAAGGGCGCGGGTTCAGCGAGCCGTGAGCGATCGCTACCAGGGTTTCGTCTTCTGTCCCGCGGATCTGTCCGAGGACGTCGAGCTCGACGTCGAGCGGCGGAAGGAGATCCTGTTCGCCGACGCCCATCTCGCGAAGTGGACCCACTGGGAGGTGCTCGGCGTCCCATGGAACGCCCCCTCCGCAGCGGCGAAGGCGGCCTACCTCGACCTGGTGAGGATCTTCCACCCCGACCGGTACGCGGGGAAGCGGCTCGGCGGGTACCGCGCCCGGCTCGAGCGGGTGTTCCGGCGGGCGACCGAGGCGCGCGACGTCCTCGCGGACGACGGACGGCGGGCCGCGTACGCGAAGGAGAGTGCGCCTCCCGAGGAGTTCGCGCGGATGGAGGCGCGCAAGCTGGAGGACGAGCGCCGCGCCGACGAGCGCCGCGCGCGGCTCGCGCGCCAGAACCCGCTGCTCGCGCGCGCGGGCCGGGTGGGCGAGCTCGTGCAGCGCGGCAAGGCCGCGATCGCCGCCGGGAACTTCACGGCTGCCGCGAACGACCTGCTCCTCGCGCAGGGGCTCGATCCGCAGAACGCGGAGCTCGCCGTGCTCGCCGCGGACACGAAGCGGAAGGCGGGGGCCGCGAAGGCGTCGGAGCTCTTCCGCAAGGCGCTCGAGGCGGAGGCGGTCGGGAACGTCGCCGGCGCGCTCGAGACGTACCGCGCGGCCCTCGAGGCGGATCCCGCGAACGTCCGCGCGGCCGCGCACGCCGCCAAGGCGGCCGCGACGCTCGGCGATCTCGCCTCGGCGCGGACCCTCGCCAGCGCGGCGGTCCACGCGGGTCCGCGGGCGGGCGTCGCGCACGAGGCGCTCGGGATCGTGCTCGAGGCGGAGGGGAACAAGAAGGAGGCGCGCAAGGCGCTCGAGAAGGCGCTCGAGCTCGATCCGCGCCTCGAGGGAGCGAAGGAGCGGCTGAAGAAGCTGCGCTGGAGCTTCCTCGGATGAGCGACCTCGACCCCGTCATCGGAATCGATCTCGGGACGACCAACTCGGTCGTCGCGACGGTGCGTGACGGGGTGCCGCGCGTCATCCCAAACCGGAACGGGCAGCTCCTCACGCCGTCGATCGTCGCGGTCGCGAAGAACGGGAAGAAGCTCGTCGGCGCGCTCGCGAAGCGGCAGGCGATCACCAACGCCGAGAACACGGTCTACGCCGCGAAGCGGCTCATCGGCCGGCGCTGGGGGGCGAAGGAGGTCGAGGACGCCCGGCGCGTGCTGCCGTACCAGCTCGTCGCGGGGCCCGAGGGAAACGACGTGCGGGTGCAGCTCGCGGGCCGCGCCACCGCGATCTCGGAGATCTCCGCGATCGTGCTCGCGGAGCTCCGTGCCGACGCCGAGGCCTGGTTCGGACGGCCGGTGCGCAAGGCGGTGGTCACCGTACCCGCCTACTTCAACGACGGCCAGCGGCAGGCGACGAAGGACGCAGGCAAGATCGCGGGCCTCGACGTGCTCCGGATCATCAACGAGCCCACGAGCGCCGCGCTCGCCTACGGGTTCGGCAAGCAGGTCGAGAAGAAGGTCGTGGTGTTCGATCTCGGCGGCGGCACCTTCGACATCTCGATCCTCGACATCGGCAAGAGCGTGTACGACGTCGTTGGCGTCGGCGGGGACACGTACCTCGGCGGCGAGGACTTCGACCGGCGCGTGATGGACTGGCTCACCTTCACCTTCGCGAAGGAGAACGCGGGCGTCGACCTGCGCCAGGACAAGATGGCGCTGCAGCGCCTCAAGGACGGCGCGGAGAAGGCGAAGTGCGAGCTCTCCGCGGTGGCGAGCGCCGCGATCCACCTTCCGTTCCTCGTCGCCGCCGGCGACGGCAAGGGCGCGCTCCACCTCGACAAGCAGCTCACCCGCGAGCAGCTCGAGGATCTCACGAAGGACCTCGTCGAGCGCTGCATCCAGGTGACGGAGCGGACGCTCAAGGACGCGGGCGTGCGGCCGGCCCAGGTCGGCGAGGTGATCCTCGTCGGCGGCATGACCCGCATGCCCCGTGTCCAGAAGGCGGTGAAGGACTTCTTCGGACGCGAGCCGTGCCGCGGCGTCCACCCGGACGAGGTGGTCGCGCTCGGCGCCGCGATCCAGGCGCACGCGCTCGCCGAGCCGGGCGCCCGGGCCGACGAGGTGCTGCTCCTCGACGTCACCCCGCAGAACCTCGGGATCATGGTGGTCGGCGGCTACTTCCAGACCGTCATCCCGAAGAACACCACCGTTCCGACGAGCCAGACGCACCTCTTCACGACGGTCCAGGACAACCAGACCTCCGTCCGCATCGCGGTGCTGCAGGGCGAGAGCGAGCGGGCGATCGACAACGAGCTGCTCGGGGAGTTCATCCTCGACGGCATCCGCGCGGCGCGCCGGGGCGAGGTCTCGATCGACGTCACCTTCGAGATCAGCGCCGACGGCATCGTCGGCGTCTCCGCGCGCGACGTGGACACCGGACAGCAGCAGTCGATCACCGTCACGGCCACCTCGGGGCTCACCGAGGACGAGCTGAAGCGGATCCTCGACGAGCAGCTCGACGATCGCCTCGAGAAGAAGGCGACCGCGGGCGAGTTCGACGAGCGGCGCGATCGGGCGCGGACGGTGGTGCGCGAGATCGAGGCGCTCGTCCCGGCGGTTCACGAGGCGCTCGAGCGGACCAAGTTCGGCAAGGACGCGGTCCACAAGGCGGAGGGCGTGCTCGCGCGCGTCCACGCGGCGATCGACGCGCAGGACCTCGCCGCGCTGTCGCGCGAGGAGGAGGGGCTCGACCGCACGCTCCAGCTGTTCAAGGGGCTCGCCACACAGCGGCCGAAGCAGGGGAAGTGAGACGTGGCCGTCCCCGACCTCATCGACCGCGGCATCAAGGCGTACCTGGCGGGCCGCGAGAAGGACGCCCACGAGGCGTTCAGCGAGGTCCTCGCGCTCGAGCCGGAGAACACGAAGGCGCGCTGGTACCTCGACCGGCTCGGGGACACGCTCGGGGCCGCCGGGCGCGTGCAGGCGCCGTCCCGCTCCGCGGCCCCGGCCCTCCTGCCGGCGCCCGAGGAGGACTACGCGCCGTCCCCGTGGGACGAGGGCCCGGCGGCGCGCGCGACGATCGTGCTCGAGGCGTCCGGCGGCCTCGACCTCGGCGCCGTCTCGGAGAAGTCGGACCTCCGCCCGCTCGTGCCCGAGGGTCCCCGCGCCTCCGGGCCGAAGAACGACGTCGAGGTCTGGCTCGCGGCGGCGAAGGAGCTGTTCGCCCTCGGCGACTTCACCGGCTCGCTCGAGCTCATCGAAAAGATCCTCCAGGTGGACCCCGACCACGGAGAGGCGCGCGACTACCTGCGCCAGAACGAGGCCACCCTCATCTCGATGTACGAGTCGAAGCTCGGGCCGATCTCGTGCGTGCCGCGGCTCGCCATCAAGCCCGAGGAGGTCCTCTGGCTGAACCTCGATCACCGCGCCGGCTTCCTGCTCGCCCAGATAGACGGCACCGTCGACTATGACTCGCTGTTCGCGCTGTCGGGGCTGCCGCGGCTCGACACGGCGCGGATCCTCGCGAACCTCATCGCCGACGGCGTCATCACGAGCTAGACCCGCGCCGCCGTTCGTCCACGACGGATCGAGCGAGGCGCGCCGCCGCTCGCCCTCGGCGCAGCGTCGAACGCACGCGGCTCAGCGCCGCACGACCGCGGTCCAGACGCCGCGCACGACCGTCCGCCCGTGCTGGTTCACGGTGGTCGTCGTCACCTCGACCACGTCGAGGTTCCCGCGCTCGTCGAGGCGGGTGATCTCCCCGGAGGTGGAGAGGAGATCCCCCGGCCGGACAGGCTCGAGGAGCTCGAGCTCCTGCTCGCCGTGCACGAGCCGCAGGAGGTCGAGGCCCAGGGCGGGGTCCCCGACCGCCCGCGCGAAGGGCTCCATCGCGAACGCGGCGGCGAAGCCGGGCGGCGCCACGATTCCGCCGTGCGGCCCCGCTCGCGCGGCGTCGTCGTCGAAGGTGAGGGGGTGGGCGTGGTCGGGCGGCGCCGAGAGGGCGTGGCCCGGGACGCCGCCGCCGATCGCGGTGACGAAGTCGCGGACGTGCTCGCGCCCGACGGCGAACGCGAAGGGGCCGTAGCGGCGGCCGAGGTGGGCGCGATCGACCGGCATGCTCAGTCCTCCCCGACGAGCCCGTCGGCGGTCGCGCCCTTCAGGACGTCCTCGCCGGCCTGGTTGCGCGCCGAGATCTCGAGCCGGATCGCCCCGCCCTCGATCGCGGTGCAGCGCCCCTCGAACGTGACGACGTCGTGTATCTGGAGGGGCCGCGAGAAGCGGGCGCGCAGCCGGCGGAGCCGCGCCGGGTCGCCGAGGTACTCGGCGCACGCCTCGGCGAGCCAGGCGTAGGTGCACATCCCCTGCAGGATCACCCCCTGGAACCCGGCGGCGCGCCCGACGCGCGGGTCCACGTGGATGGGGTTGAAGTCGCCCGAGACGGCCGCGTAGTAGACGGGCCGGTAGGGATCGACCTCCCGGATCGCGCGGAAGGTGTCGCCGACCGCGAAGTCGCCGCGCCGCTTCACGCGCCACCTCCCGGCGCGGGAGTCCGGGGATCGAGCGGGTCGTCCGCCTCCGCCTCGAGCTCCTGCTCGCGCCGGCGCGCGTACGTCGCCTGCACGAACTCGATGAGGCGGTCGAGGTAGCTCGTGATGGGCGGGCAGTGGATGCCGCTGCCGTCGAGCAGCTCGAGGAGGTTCCGGCAGTTGTAGATCGCGAGGTGGTTCACGTACTCGATCGCGGGCCGGTGCGCGCGCGAGAGCCGCTCGAGGAGCGGGAGCTGCAGGAGCGCCTGGAGCACGCGCGCGGGCACGGACACGGGCGGCAGCTTCTTGCCGGCACGGGCGGCGATCATCTCGTACACGCGCCGCGCGGAGAGCGGCGCGGGGTCGACGAGGTGCACGGTCCGGCCGGAACCCGCCGGGTCCTCGGCGATGGCGATCGCGGCGTCCACGACGAAGTCCACCGGCACGACGTTGAGCGGCGCGACCGCGTCGCCCGGCAGCGGGAGCGGCACGGCGAGCGGCGACGCGACGAGCAGGATCGCGAGTGCGTAGGGCCCCTCGAAACGATCGATCTCGCCGGTGCGCGAGTCGCCCACCACGATCGACGGGCGGAAGATCGTGGCGGGGAGGTCTGCCTGCGCGCGCCGTACGAGCAGCTCCGCCTGGAACTTCGTCTCCTCGTACGGGTTGTGGAAGCGCTGGCCCATCGCCAGCTCGTCCTCGAGGATGACGCCGACGCGGTCGCCGGACACGTAGGCGGTCGAGAAGTGGTTCAGCCGCCGCAGCCGGCGCGCCGCGCTCGCGAGCTCGACGACGTTGCGGGTGCCGTCGACGTTCACCCGCCGGAGCTCCGCGCGCGGCGCCGCGAGGAAGGTGCGCGCGGCGAGGTGCCAGACGTCCGTGACGTCGCGGGCGAGCGTCTTGAACTCCGCGCCGGATAGGCCGAGGTGCATCTGCTCGATGTCTCCCTCGATAACCTCGGCCGCGATGCCGTCCGCGGCGAGCGCGCCGCGCGCCGCCCGCGCCCCCTTCGGCTGGACGAGCAGGACGAGTCGAGCCCCGCGGGCCTCCGCGGCGAGGCGGCGAACGAGCCGCTTCCCGATGAAGCCCGGGAACCCCGTGACGAAGTGGACGCGCTCGGCGGGCATCCCCGCGGTCAATAGCGCACGGGCGCCGCGTTGGGAACGGGTTTCCGCCCGAGGCCCCGACGAAGGTCGGCGAGGAGCCGGTCCGCCTTCGGGCCGAGCTCCGCGAGCGAGCCGACGTTCTCGACGACGAAGTCGGCGCGCGCCGCCTTTTCGTCGATCGGGAGCTGCGCGGCGAGGCGCGCGTCCGCGTCGACCGGGCCGAGGCCGTCACGGGCGGCGAGCCGCGCGCGCTGCACCGCGGCCGGCGCCCAGACTACGACGGTGCAGTCGAGCGTGCGGTCGAGCCCGACCTCGAACAGGAGGGGCGTGTCGTAGAGGGCGAGGTCGTGGCCCGCCGCCGCGAGGCGCGCCGTCTCCGCCGCCATCGCGCTGCGGACGGCCGGGTGGGTGATCGCCTCGAGGCGGCGGCGCGCGTCGGGGTCGCCGAACACGAGCGCGGCCATCCGCTTGCGGTCGAGGCTGCCGTCCGGTCCGAGCGCGGCCGGCCCGAAGACCCGCGCGATCTCGGCGAGCGCCGGCGAACCAGGCGCCACCGCGGCGCGGGCGAGCGCGTCCGCGTCGACGACCGGCGTGCCCCGCGCGCGCAGCGCCTCCGCGAACGTGGACTTGCCGGTCGCGATGCCGCCGGTGAGGCCTACGACCCGCACGTCACCTCGCCGCGGCAGGCTGCGCCGGCGCGGCGCCCTCCTTCTCGGCGGGCGGCGCCTTCGCTTGCCTCGTGCCCGGGGCGAACGTCAGCGCCTCGACGTTCCCTTCTTTGTTGAAATACACCGTGACGCCCTGCGTAGGGTAGAGCCACACCTTCTGGAAGGTGTCCTCGACGAAGGTGCGCTGCGGTGGCTTCCCGTAGGTGCCCTCGATCGACTCGGGGTCGAGCTGCGCGGTGAGGAAGATCGTGATCTCGACGATGACGCCCTGCGCGTCCACGTGGAACTGGGCCTGGCGCGTGCCCTCCAGCGCCTGCTCGCCGTAGTAGGCGAGGACGGTGCGTCCCGTCCGCTTCGTCTTCGTGGTCGGCTCGCCGAACTTCTCGACGACCTCGGCCTGGGTCGTCGCCCCCGGGTTGATGCCCTTCCAGGCGCGGGCGGTGGCGAGCGCCGGGACGAGCGCGACGGCGACGAGAAGAGCGAGACGGATCGAGCGCATGGCGCATTATACTCCGTGCCCCGTGACCCGCCCGCCCGTCAGTGCCCTCCTGCTCCTCGCGATCGCCCTCCCGGCGATCTCGCACGCCGGCGACAAGGTGGGACCCGAGACCTGCAAGGTCTGCCACCCCGCCGCCTACGAGGCGTGGCACGCGTCGCCGCACGCGCGGGCGCGCGAGACCCTCCCCGAGCGCAGCCGGAACGACCGGCGCTGCCTCTCCTGCCACGCCCCCGACGGCGACGACGGCCTCGCCGGCGTCTCCTGCGAGGCCTGTCACGGCCCGGGCCGGCTCTACTCCGCGCCTTACGTGATGCGCGATCCCGAGCTGGCGCACGCCGTCGGCCTCGCCGAGCCCGGCGAGAAGACCTGCGCCGCCTGCCACACCGAGTCCACTCCGAGCCTCGTCCGGTTCGAGTACGGGCGGAAGCTCCCGCTCATCCGGCACTGGGAAGACCCGCCGGCCACGAAGAAGAAGTAGAGGGGAGAGCACGTGCCCGTCCAGGTCGTCTCGGCGGAGTTCTCGAAGACCGCCACGAAACCCGACGAGTGGCCGCGCGGCCCCGCGCCCGAGGTCGCGTTCGTCGGTCGTTCCAACGTCGGCAAGTCGTCGATGCTGAATGCGCTCACGCGCCGCAAGGGGCTCGCGCGCGTCTCATCGACCCCGGGCCGCACGCGCGCGCTCCAGTTCTTCGACCTCGCCGTCCGGCCCACTCCGAACGCGCGGCCGCGCCAGCTCCGGTTCTGCGACCTGCCCGGCTACGGCTACGCAAAGGTCTCGAAGGCCGAGCGGGATCGCTGGGCGGCGATGATCGAGGACTACCTGCGCGAGCGAGACGTGCTGCGCGCGGTCGTCCTCATCGTCGACGTGCGCCACCCGCCCTCCGAGAGCGACCACGACGCGCTCGCGTTCCTGCGCGCCGGAGGGCGACAGGTCGTCGTCGCCGCGACGAAGACCGACAAGCTCGCCCGCACGCGCGTCGGCGCGGCGCTGCGCGCCGTGGAGGCCGAACTCGGCCTCTCGCGCGGCGAGGCCGTCCCGTTCTCGGCGATCGAGGGGACCGGCTCGGACGCGCTCTGGGCCCGGATCGCCGCGGTCACCGCCGCGGACGCCGCTGCGAAGGCGCCGGAGTAGCCCCGCGGCGAAGGCGCCGCAGTACGGCCCGCGCTAGTGGCCGCCCCCGGTCGTCGTCGCCGGCGACACGGAGCCCTCGACGCCGAGGTCGCGCTGGAAGTCCTGGGCGCCGCGGCCGCGGCTGCGCCAGGCCTCGTTCAGCGCGGAGCGGATCTCCTCGCCGCGCTTCGGCGCGAACATGAGTCCGAGCCCGGCGCCCACGAGCACGCCGACCGAGAAGAGCCCGAGCCCGGTGAAGAAGTCGCCGGTCGGCGTCCGCCGCTCGAGCCCGAGCCGCTCGAGCACGACGTCGCGGTCGAGCGCCTTCTGCATCGTCTTCCAGTTCATCGTCATGTCGAGAATCCCCCCGCCCGTCCCCGGGCCCTGCTACACGGTGCGCATCCGCGCGGGCCGTCACGATCACCCGACGGGGCGGCGCGGCGGCCGCACGATCGTGGAGACGCCCGCCGCCTCGATCGGCCGGGCTGCGGGAGGCCGGCGCGCCTCGGCGACGAGGTCGAGCTCGACGACGAGCGGCAGGTGATCGGAGGCGCGGCGCGCGAGCGTCGACCGGTGGATCTCCACCGACGAGACCCGGAACGCCGCGTCCACGTAGCAGTGGTCGAGGCGGAGGAGCGGGAAGCTCGCGGGGAAGGTCGGCGCCTCGTTGCGCGCCGCGAGCGCCGCGTCGACGAGCTGGCGCCGGAGCCAGCGCGGGACGGCCGAGCGGTTGGAGAGCGAGTTGAAGTCGCCGACGAGGACGAGCGGGTGGGCGAGCGCGGCGTCGCGCAGGATGTCGGCCGAGAGGAGCTGCGCCGCCTGGCGCCGGCGCTCCCGCCAGTGCAGGCCGAGGTGGGCGGCGAAGAAGTGGACGACCGCGTCCCCGATCTCCACGTCGGCGCGGACGCAGCCGCGCGGCTCGCGGCCGGGCACCGAGAGATCGTAGTTGCGGACTGCCTGGATCGGGTGGCGGGCGAGGACCGCGTTCCCGTACGAGAAGCCGGGACTTCCCGGCCGCTGGTGCATCGTCCGGCCGAAGGCGCTCCGCATGCCCGTCAGCGCGCCGAGGAGCGCCGCCGGGTCGCGCACTTCGGGAGGCAGCGCCGGGACGCCGACCTCCTGGAGCCCCGCAATGTCGGGCCGGAGCTCCTCGACGACGCGCGCGATCCGCTCGGGGTCGTGCCGCCGGTCGGCGCCGGTCATCGCGTGGACGTTCCAGGAGACGATCCGCACGCGGGGTCCTCCTCACCGCGCGGGCGCGCCGCGGCCGCCCTCGTCCCCGCGGGCCGCCGGCGGTTCCCCCTCGCCCGCGCGGATCTCCTCGAGCCAGGCGTGAAGTCCCGACGGCCGGAGCGCGCCCGCGCACGGATACCGGCGGTGCGCCGGGTGCACGACGAAGCACTCGAGCTCCTCCGGCGCGACGCCTCCGTGCGATCCGAACTCCCAGGCGTAGGCGACGGTCTCGTGTCCCTCGCCGCGCCAGCCCTGCACGACGAGATCGCCGGAGTCGGGCAGCGCGACGAGATCCGCGAGATAGGTGGCGAGGAGCGCGGGGTCCGGGTGCGGGAGCCGCGCGACGTCGCGGGGGTCGGCGAGGTCGAGCGGCGCGCCGCGGACGAGCGCGAACCCACGCCGCCCGCCGCGCACGGCGAGGATGCCGACCGCGCGGCAGGCGGACAGCGCCGCGAGGACGCGCCAGTGCCGCGCGCGCAGCGCGCCGAGCGACAGCGGCCCGCGCTCGTCGAGGAAGTACACGTGGGCGAGGTCGCCCGCCTCCGCGACCGCGACGCCGTCGAGGCGCGCGGCTTCGGCCTTCCCGCGGGGGCGCAGCGTCGGCGCGACCCGACCGCGGGGGCCGCGCGGCAAGGGCTCGCCGCGCTCCGCCCGCAGGACGAACTCGGGGAGCGGCACGCCCGCGAGCGACTCGAACGGCGAGGTGCTCACGTGCCCGTGGTCGGAGAGGACGTGGACCTCGTAGCCGAGCTCCGGGACGGCGTCCGCCCCCGCGAGGATCACCGCGAGCGCCCCGTCGATCGCGCCGAGGCAGCGGGCCGCGGTCTCGGAGTCGGGGCCGCGCCGGTGCGCCGCCTCGTCGTAGCCGAGGAAGTCGACGAACACGACCGGGGTGCCGCGCGACAGGTCGACGAGGATCCCCTGCACCGCGAGCTCGCGCAGCAGCGCGCCGATGAGCACGCGGTGGGCGAGGAAGCGGGGCTCGTGCTTCAGCCGGCCGAGCGCGACCGACCAGCGGAGCCCGTCCACGAGCCCGGTGCCCACCTCATGCGCGAGCCGCACCGCGCCGCGCGTCGCCGTCAGCGTATGGGCGAGGGCGGACGCGACCGCGTCCCACGCGCCGAGGTGCTCGGCGTACCAGTCGAGCTCGAGGCCTCCCGCGAGCCCGGACAGGCAGAAGTGGGGGAGGGAGGCGCCGCCGGAGAAGATCGAGAAGTACGATGTTCCGCCGCGCAGGAGCCCCGGCCCGGCGCGGGCGAGCCGCCGCTCGACGCGCGCGGCGTCGTCGGGCCGGTCCATCCGGACCTCGCGCCGGGTCGCGCGGTCGAACCAGACGAACGCCGGCACGCTCGGCGAGACGCCGTAGAAGAGCCCGGCCTGGAACGCTGGGGTGGACGCGGGCGCCCCGCTCCGGCCGGAGGCGAGCACGTGCCGCCCGGAGGCGAGCCGCGCCGCGAGCGAGGGCATCCAGCCATCGGCCATCGCGCGCTCGAGCCGCCGGCGCGAGACGCCGTCCACCTGCACGATCACGAGCCGGCGCCGGCGGGGCGCTCGGGAGAAGCGCCCGAGATCCGCGAGTGGCCGGAGCAGACCGCGCATCGCGAGTCGCGCCGCGTCGGCGAGGCGTCCGGCCTCGCGGCGGAGCCGCCTCGCTCGCTCCGGCGTCTCCGCGCCCGCGATCCCTCGCCTCACCCCTCGAAGCTAGGACCCGGCGCGGGGACCGCGACCCTTCAGCCCCGCCGCCGCGCCTCGAGCTCGCCGAGGAGCCGTTCGAGCCGGCGCTCCTCGGGCGAGACGTCGAAGCCGGCGGAGCGCGCCCCGTCCACGACCGCTAGGCACAGGAGGAACAGCGCGACGTGGCCGCGCTCAGGCGGCTCCCCGGGGTGGTCCACGAGGAAGTGCTCGAGCCGCCCCTCCGCCGCCGCGAGATCGCGGAAGCAGACCGCCGGCGGGAGCCCCTCGAGCGGCCCGGTCGCGGCGGTCACCGGCGGGAACGCGATCCCGGCGTCCGCGAGCGCGATCTCGACGCCCGACTCGAGCCCGAGCGCGAGGTAGGGCCGGCGCGTCGCGGCGTCCGTCCGTTCCTCCACCGCGACGAGCCGGGCGAGGTCGAGCGGGAAGACCTTGCCGGAGAAGACGTCGAGGAGCGTCGAGGTGGCCTGGTCGTAGAGCACGCTCCCGGGCCGCGTCCGGACGCTCCGCTCGATGAGGGCGCGCTGCGCCGCGCGATCGACGGGTCCCGCGATCACTCCTCCGGCCTCGTCCACCGGATCTCAACGACCGTGACGTCGATCGCCCCCGCGGGCCGCTGCACGACGACCGTGTCGCCCTCGCGCTTGCCGAGCAGCGCGCGCCCGAGCGGCGCCTCGACGCTGAGGAGTCCCTGGGCGACGTCGAACTCGTCCGGTCCGACGAGGCGGAACGTCCGCTCGCCTCCGTCCTCGTGCTCCACCGTGACCCACGCGCCGAAGAAGGCGCGGCCGCCCGGGTGCGGCTTCGGCTCGACCACGGTGAGCGCGTCCATCCGCTCCGAGAGGAACCGCAGGCGCCGGTCGAGCTCGCGCAGCTTCCGCTTGCCGTAGATGTACTCCGCGTTCTCGCTCCGGTCGCCGAGCGCGGCCGCCGCCTCGACCTCCGCGACGATCCGCGGGCGCTCGACGGTCCAGATCCGCCAGTGCTCCTCGGCGAGCCTGCGGAACCCCTCGCGGGTGATGTAGCGCGGCCCCTTCGTCATCCAGGTGGGTAGTGAATGGCGTCGGAACGTCCGCCTGTCAACGATGTAGGGGGACCGGCGCCACCGGGCGCCGTCAGGAACCTTGCGTCCGTCCCGGCCGCACGGTGTACTCGGAGCGCCGTCGCAGCTGGGAGGCCCATGGCGGACCGGTACATCTACCAGGTGGCGGTCGAGGCGTTCTTCCTGCGCGCGATGCAGGGCAAGCTCGACGCGGTCGCGAAGGCGCGGCTGCGCGACGCCGGGATGGCGGTCGACGAGCCGCTGCTGTCGGTCTACCCCGCGGACGTGTTCCACCGCTGCGTCGCCGTCACGGCGGAGGCGGTCTACCCGGCGGCGACGCCGGAGGACGCCCTGTACCGGGTCGGCCGCGATCACATCGACGCGTTCATCCAGTCCTACCCCGGCAAGATGATGGTCGCCCTCGCGAGGCAGATCGAGCCGCGGATGATCCTCGAGTACACTGCAACGTTCATCCGGCTCGGGAACAACTTCACCGAGTCGCGCGCGCGGGTGGTCGGTTCGACGCGCAGCGAGATCTGGATCAACGACGTCGGCGACGTCCCCGGCTGGTACCGCGGCATCATCCAGCGCGGGCTCGAGCTCGCGAACGTGAAGGGGGTGAGCGTGGCGCTCCTCCCCGGGACGCCGCCTCCCGCGGCGACGTTCGAGGTGAACTGGACCGCCCGCTGACCGGGCGTCCGACGCTGGCGCGGCGGGTGCGCCGCGGCTAATCTGCCCCCGCCGTGAAGATCACAGAGCTCCTCAGACACGCCCGCGAGCGCGGTGAGCCCGTCTTCTCGTTCGAGTTCTTCCCGCCGAAGACCGCGGACGGGGAGCGCGCGCTGTTCGAGACGGTGGAGGCGCTCCGGCCGCTCGGGCCGGCGTACGTCTCGGTCACGTACGGCGCGGGCGGCTCGACCCGTCTGAAGACGGTCGAGCTCGTGAAGCGGCTCAAGCGCGAGAGCGAGGTCGAGGCGATGGCGCACGTGACCTGCGTCGGCTCCTCGCGCGACGAGCTCGCGGCGGTGCTCGACGAGGTCGCCGAGGCGGGCGTGCAGAACGTGCTCGCGCTGCGCGGCGATCCGCCGCGCGGCGAGGCGACCTTCACGCCGCACCCGGACGGCTTCCGCTTCGCGAGCGAGCTCGTCGCGTTCATCCGTGCGCAGCCGGCGCGCTGGAAGTTCTGCATCGGCGCGGCCGCGTACCCCGAGGGGCACATCGAGACCCGCGACCTCGCCTGCGACCTCGCGCACCTCAAGCTCAAGGTGGAGGCGGGCGCGGACTTCCTCGTCACCCAGCTCTTCTTCGACAACACGCGCTACTTCGGCTTCGTGGACCGGGCGCGGGCGACCGGCATCGCCGTGCCGATCATCCCGGGCATCATGCCGTTCACGAACGTCGAGCAGGTCGAGCGCTTCACCGCGCTCTGCGGCGCGTCCATCCCGCCGCCTCTGCGCGCCGCGATGGAGGTCCGCCGCGAGGACGCCGACGGCGCGCGGGAGCTCGGAGTCGCGTACGCGACGCTCCAGTGCGCGGACCTCCTCCGGCGCGGCGCGCCGGGCGTCCACTTCTACACGCTGAACCGCTCGCCCTCGACGCGCGCCATCGTCGCCGCGCTCCGCGCGAGCGAGCCGTGGCGCACGCCCTAGGCGCTCTACGCGGGCACCCACTCGGCGTGGACCACCATCACCGGGCAGCGGGCTCGCCGGAGCGTGTTCTCCGCGACCGATCCGACGAGGGCGCGCGCCCGGCCGGTCCAGCCATGCGTCCCCATGACGATCGCGTCCACGCCGTTGCGATCGGTCCACTCCGCGATCGCGGTCTTCGGGTCGCCGGTCGTCTCCGCGACGCTCGCCGGGACGCCGGCGCGGGTGGCGTCCTCGCGCCACGCCTCCGCTTCCAGGTCGTCCGCCGGGTGCGCCGGCTCGTCCACGTGGAGCAGCGTCAGCTCGGCGCCGAGCCGCCTGCAGAGGTCCACGGCGACCCGCATCGCGGCGCGCGACTCCTTCGAGAAGTCGACGGGGCAGCACACCTTCTTCCAGGCGAGTTCGGCCATGGTCGTCTCCGGGGGAGGGAGGCGGCGCTCCGCTCTCTCTCGCATCCGCCGCAAAACTTAGGGCGTCCGCCTGGATGCTGCGCGCGCCGCCGAGCTCGGTCGCTCGCTCGCCGTCACCGCCGCAGGCGCGCGAAGAGGGCCAGGACGGGCCAGCGCGTTCAACGGAGCAAGTGACCCCACGGGGATTCGAACCCCGGTTACAGCCTTGAAAGGGCCGCGGTCCTGGGCCGCTCCGACGGTGGCAAAGCCATCGTCTCGCGCGCCGCAGGCGCGCGAAGAGGCCCAGGACGGGCCAGCGCGTTCAACGGAGCAAGTGACCCCACGGGGATTCGAACCCCGGTTACAGCCTTGAAAGGGCCGTGTCCTAGGCCTCTAGACGATGGGGCCGAAAGGCGGCTGAAACGTACTGGGCGCCCGGGAGACTGTCAAAGCGACGGCAAGCCATCGTCACGCGCGCCGAAGGCGCGCGGTCAGAGGCCCAGGGCATGAAGCGCCACGTCACAACTCGTTGACCCCACAGGGATTCGAACCCCGGTTTCCGCCTTGAGAAGGCAGCGTCCTGGGCCTAGGGATTCGAACCCCGGTTTCCGCCTTGAGAAGGCAGCGTCCTGGGCCTCCTCGACGGTGGCGAAGCCATCGTCACGCGCGCCGAAGGCGCGCGGTCAGAGGCCCAGGGCATGAAGCGCCACGTCACAACTCGTTGACCCCACAGGGATTCGAACCCCGGTTTCCGCCTTGAGAAGGCAGCGTCCTGGGCCTCTAGACGATGGGGTCGGGCGCTCAATACCCCGACCCGAGCGGGCATGTCAAAGGTTCAGACGCGCCGCGGGAGCGCCCTCTGCGGCACCGTGTCCGACGCCCGCCACACCGTTCCGCGGACATGATCCCAGAGCGGCACCGTGACGTTGAAGTTCCAGCGCTGCATGAGATGCGGGGAGTGGTGGCGCTGGTGGTGCCTGCGCAGCCAGCGCGTCACGCGCAGCCTCCCGATCCGCCCGTCCGCGGGGAGGTGGTACGCGAGGTGGAGCCACTCGTAGAAGAGGACGTACGCGACCACGGTCGCGATCCAGAGCGCCGCGACGTTCCTCTCGCCGATCGCGACGAGCGCGATCGCGACGGGCGACGACGCGGCGAGGATGGCGAGGATCCCCCACGCGGGCAGCAGGATGAGCTTCAGCTCCCGCCAGTCGCGGATGAACATGTCGTCCGCGACGTAGACGGCGTGGTGCTGCGGCGTGTGCCGGACGTAGAGCGCCTCGAGAGGACGGGTGCGGCGGTGGAGGAGACCGCGGTGCGCGTGCCACTCGATCGCGTTCGCGGCGACGAAGAACAGCGGCACGAGGGCGGCCTGCCAGGCCCGGAGCGCCTCGATGCGGGTGACCGCGAACGCCGCGATAACGATGCCCGCCACCGCAGGAAACGCGAGGTGAAGCCAGGGCGAGTACCAGCGTGGAATCCGAGAGAGGAGGTCCGCGCGAAGCTCGGACCGCGCTTCCTGGGTCATCGGGCGCCCTCCCAAACCCAAATTTGGGAATCCCAGCCCGTTCCGGCCAGGGCCCTGGCGAGCGGGCGCCCGGAGCGCCGCACGGCCCATCCCTTGCTTCGCAGGGCTAGATGCGATCGCTCCTGCTGCTCCTGCTCCTCCTGGCATGCGCGCCGGACCTCGGGGCGCCGCGCCGCACCGGCCGTTCCGCGGCCGAGGTCCGCGTCGCGACATGGAACGTCCACGACCTGTTCGACTCCGACGATCGCCTCGTTCCCCCCGGCGAGCTCGACTCCGTGCCGGCGCCGGCCGAGGTCGAGGCGAAGCTCGACGCGCTCGCCGCCGTGCTCGAGCGCATCGACGCCGACGTGGTGGTGCTCCAGGAGGTGGAGAACGCGGCGTTGCTCGCGCGGCTCGCCGCGCGCGCCGGCTACCCCGAGGCGCGGCTCGTCGAGGGGTACGATCCGCGGGGCATCGACGTGGCGGCGCTCTCGCGGCTGCCGGTCGAGCGGTACGTGAGCCACCTCGGCGAGGTCGACGCGTGGGGCCGTCCGCTCTGGCCGCGCGACTGTGTCGAGCTCCACGTGCGCACGCCCGGGCGACCCGTCGTCGTCGTCGCGAGCCATCTCAGCTCCGCGCTGTCCGACGACGGCACGCGCCGTGCGCTCCAGGCCGGCCGGCTGCGGGAGATCGCGGACGGGCTCCGCGCGGCCCGCCCGACCGCGCTGGTGCTCGCCGGCGGCGACCTGAACGATCGGCCCGCGAGCGCGGCGCTCGCGCCGCTCCTCGAGGACGGCGCGTGGATCGACCCGGCGCCGCCCGGGGTGGTCACCTGGACGGGCGCCTCCGGGACGGCTCGGCTCGACTACCTCCTGCTGCCGCGTGAGGAGCGGGGAGCGCTCTCCGGCATCGGGATCGCGGCCGGCGCGGACGTGGCGGCGGCGTCGGACCACCGGCCGGTCGTAGTGGACGTCTCGCTCGAGTGACGCTAGGCGGGGATCGCGCCCGGCTCGGTCACGTCGCCGAGCGCGGCGTCGACCGCGGCGATCAGCTCGGCCTCGCCGAACGGCTTCGCGATGAACGCGCCCGCGCCCGCGCCGAGGAGGTCGTGCTCGCTGCCCGATCGGCCGGAGAGGCCGATGATGGCCATCGCGCGGAGCTCCGGGCGCGGCGCGGCGCGGAGGAGCCGGATGAGCTCTGCGCCGGTCATCCCGGGCATCCACTGGTCCACGATCGCGACCGCGGGGAGCACGTCGAACGCGATGCGGAGCGCGGTCGTCCCCGCGTCGGCCTCGTACACGGCGTAGCCGTGGTGACGGAGCGCCTGTGCGAGCAGGGACCGGACCGGCTCGCTGTCGTCGACCACGAGCACGCGGCGGTGGGGGGGCATCGGCTGCCGATGCTAGCACCACGTCTCTCTCCGGCTCCGTGAAACGCCGCCCCCAGCGGCGCGCCGCGAGGTGCGCCCTGCGCCCACAGCCCGCGGACCGACGGTGCCTTTCGCGGCAGCGCCCGCAGGTGCAACAACCGTGGGTCGCTTCCAGGAGGAGCCGTGCCCCGTCCGACCCGCGACCTCGACCCGAGTCGCCGATGCTGCACGCCCGGAGCGCCGCTCCGGCTCGCGGCGCTGTTCGCCGTGACCGCGCTCGCCTGCGCGCCGGCGCGCGACGACGATCTGTTCGGGATGACGCTCGAGGTCCGCTCGCGCCAGGCGTGGGCGAGCGACCCGGCCTTCCGCACGCGACTCCACGATCTCATCGAGGAGAGCTGCGATCACCTCGGCCTCGATCCCAGCCTGCTCTACGGAATGACGCTCCGGATCGAGGACGGCGACATCGCCTGCGGCGCGGTGGCGAGCGCGCGCGGCTGCACCTGGCGCGAGGAGGGGGTCGTCGCCGTCTCCACGCTCGCCTGGACCTCGGCGGAGCCGCTCGTTCCGTGCGTCGAGGACACGCCGATCCCGCACGAGCTCCTCCACGTGAAGATCGGCGACAGCGGGCACTCGGATCCGCGCTGGCGCGACCCCGCGTACTGGGGTCCGCTCTGGACGCGCGTCGAGCACCGCGACTGCAGCGGCGACCCGCCGAACCTCATCTGGTGACCCGGCGTGCCGCCCAGGCGGCGCCCGCGAGGATGAGGGCGGCGAGGAGCACGACCGGCGCGTCCCCGACCCGCGCGTACAGGGTCCGCACCTGCGCCGTCGGGACCGTCGCGAGCATCACCCGCTCGTTCTCCTCCCAGGCGGACATGGACGCGCGGATGCGGCCGTACGGATCGAACGCCGCCGACGTTCCCGCCCGCGCCGGGCGCACGAGCGAGAAGCCGCCCTCGATCGCGCGCACCCGCGCCATGAACGTGTGCTGCGGGTCGATCCCGCGCCAGTCGGAGGAGGGGACGACGACGAGCCCGGCGCCGCCGCGGGCGTGCTCGCGCGCGAGCGCGGGGGAGTCGTAGTCGTAGCAGATGGCGCTGCCGGCCCTGCCCCACGGCCGGTCGAGGACGCGGAGCGGCTCGACGCCCGCGATCGACGGCTCGCCGGGCGGGAGGAAGTGCTTGCGGTACCGGTCGAGGACGGCGCCGTCCGGGCCGAACCAGCGGATGACGTTGTCGACGAGGAAGGGCTCCTTCGAGACGGAGATCCCGAAGGCGGCGACGAGGTCGATCCCGTGGCGTCGCGCGAGGTCCGCGGCGCGGGCCTCGAGCGCCGGCACCTCCGCGGGATCCACGAGCGTCGCCACCTCGTTCCACACGACGAGCTCGGCGCCGCGGCGCGCGGCGAGCTCGGAGCGGGCGAGGAGCGTCTCGACGTTCCCGCGGAGGTCGTCCATCGAGCGGAGCTCACGGGGGAAGTCCACCGTCACCGCGGCGACGCGCAGGGTCGGCCCGAGGTCCTGGCGGTCGAGGCGGAAGGTCCCGAAGACGAGCGCCGCGAGCGCGATGGCCGCGGCGGCGGCGGCGTGGCGCCAGGGGCGCCGATCCGCGGGCGAGAGGAGCAGCATCGTCGCCGCGCCGGCCGGGTAGGCGAGGACGAGGCCGACGAGCCCGAGCCCGCCGACGGACGCGAGCTGCAGAAGGGGGAGGTTCTCCGCCTGGCTCGCCGCCGACGCCGCCCAGTGGCCGCCCGGCGAGAGCGCGAACCCCGCGACGTCCCCGAGCGCGGTGAGCGCGGCGAAGGCGTGGAGCCCCCACGCCGCCCCCGCCCGGCGCTGCACGGCGTCCCAGAGCGCCAGGACGGCGAAGCCGAGGGCGCCGATCGGCACGCCGAAGAGGAGCGCGAACGCCGGCGTCGCGGGGCCTCCCACGAGCTTCGACGTCTGGAGCGAGACGGCGGCGATGCAGGCGAGGAGCAGGATCGGCCGGCGACGCCAGCCGCGGAGCCGGGTGGCGGCGAGCGCGAGCGGGATCGGCGCGATCCAGGCGAGGGCGGCGACGCCGGCGCGGTTCCCCGAGAGCGCGACGAGGAGGAGGCCCGAGAGGGCGAGCGCCCATGTCGGCGCCCGGTCGGCGGCGGGCCGTCCGGAGGTGGCGCCGGAGGGCGCGGGCGCTGCGGGCTGCGCATCGAGCGCGGAGGTCTTCGGGTGAGGCATCGGGTCCTCTCCATCGGGCCGCGGCCCGGAGCGCCGCGGAGGGGTGAGCGTCGTGAGGGAGGCTAGCGGCCGCGGGGCCGCGCCGGCTCGACCGCGCGCGCCAACCGTTCGGCCTCGCGCGCCACCCGCGGTGATACGCTCCCGCGGCGTGCGCATGACCGTCCTCCCCGTAGCGACCCGGGCGCTCGTCGAGGCCTGCGCCCGGCTCGGGCTCGACGAAGGCGCCCTCCTCGCGCGCGCCGGAGTGGACCGCGCGCTGCTCGAGGATCCCGACGCGCGCCTCCCCGCGGAGCTCGCCGACGCGGTCTGGCGCGAGGCGTCGCTCGCGACGGCGGATCCCGCCCTGCCGCTCCATGCGGCGGAGCAGACGCCGTTCGGGGCGTTCCGGGTGCTCGACTATCTCGGCGCGACCGGCGCGACGGTGGGCGAGGGTGGGCGCCGCATCGCCGAGTACTTCCCGCTCGTCGATCCGCGCGGCGTGCTCGCGGTGGAGGAGGAGGCGGCCGCCGTCGCGCTCACGTTCCGCGCGACGGAGGGCGATCTGCCGCCGCCGGCGCAGGAGTACACGCTCGCGATCCTCGTCTCGCGCGCGCGGCACGTCTCCGCGGCGCCTGCGTCGCTGCGGGTTCAATTCACCTTTCCGCGCCCGGCCGACCCGCGAGAGCACGCGCGGGTGCTCGGCGTCGAGCCCGAGTTCGGCGCGGGGCGGGCGGCCGTCGTCCTCGCGCGCGCCACCTGGGAGGGTCCGACGCGCACGGCGGACCGCACGCTGTTCAGCGCGCTCGCGGACCACGCGCGGTCCCTGCTCCGGGGCGCCGGGGGCGACGAGCTCATCGACGGCGTCCGCGGAGCGATCGCGGCGGAGCTGCCCGGGCGCGAGCCGTCGCTCTCGCGCGTCGCCCGCCGCCTCGGGACGTCGCCGCGCACGCTCCAGCGTCGGCTCTCGGGGCGCGGCGCGAGCTTCGCGGCGGTCGTGGACGGAGTCCGTCGCGAGCGGGCCGAGGGCTACCTCCGGCAGCCGGACGTCTCGGTCGCCGAGGTGAGCTGGCTGCTCGGGTTCGCCGAGCAGAGCGCGTTCACCCGCGCGTTCCGGCGCTGGACCGGCGCGCCGCCGACGGAGTGGCGGCGCGGGCTGCGAGGTGCGGAAGGCAGCACGCGGCGTCCGAGGTGATTCGCTGGGACGGCGCGCCGGTGCTACCCAGAGGCGTCCTTCGCGACGTGCGGGTCGGCGAAGTCGTCCGCGCGCCGCCGTTTACCCCGCCGCGGACCGGCGATAGCCTTCGCCGTGATGCCAGCTCTCGTGTTCCTCCCCGGCGCCGTGGGCCGCGCGTCGTTCTGGCGGCCGGTGGCGGACCGGCTCGTCGACCTCGGTCCGGTTCACGTCTTCGGCTACCCGGGGTTCGGGGACGCCCCCGCCGATCCGCACGTCAGGTCGCTCGACGACCTGTTCGGCTGGCTCGTCGACCGGTTGCCGCCGGGTCCGTCCCACGTCATCGCGCAGTCGATGGGCGGGGTGCTCGCCACGCGTCTCGCGCTGGAGCGGCCGGAGCGCGTCGCTCGCCTCGTGCTCGTCGCGACGTCTGGCGGCGTCGAGATGGGATCCCTCGGCGGAGCCGAGTGGCGCCCCGGGTACCGCGCGTCGCTGCCCGACGTGCCGAGCTGGTTCATCGACGACCGGACCGACCTCAGCGACCGGCTCGGACAGATCCGCGCGCGGACCCTGCTCCTGTGGAGCGACGCGGACCCCATCAGTCCGCCGTCCGTCGGCCGGTTCCTCGCGGAGCGCATCCCGGGCGCGCGGATCCTGACGATCGCGGCTGGCACGCATGCCTTCGCGAGCGAGCGCCCGGACGAGGTCGCCTCGGCGATCAGGTCTCACCTCGCCTAGGCACGCCCGCGGCCGCCGCGACACGCGAGCGGGGCCGGAAGGGCCGGCCCCGCGGAACCGCGATCCCCCGGCGAGCCGTCTACTCCCGCTCGCCCTTCTTCTCGGCGATCTCCTGCTCGAGCTTCTCGACGGCGGCGCTCTTCGGCTCCTCGCCGGCCTTCTCCGCCTCCTCGCCGGCCTTCCCGGTGAAGTAGGCAGACCCCGCCGCGAACTGACCGGGCTGGACGGTGGAGGCGAGCTCGGTCGCGCCCTGCTTCACGCCGCCCCCGATCTTCTTGGCGATCGCGTAGGCGAGGAGCGCGAAGCCGATGAGGGGCAGGAACATGAGGAAGAGCGCGCCGAGGACCGGGACGACGAGGAACAGCGCGGGGAAGGGGACCTTCACGTACCCGGCGCCGTCCATCGCCTTGAGCCGGCCGCCCTCGGAGGAGACGACCTCGACCTCCCAGCTCCTCGTGTTCCAGTAGTAGCCGCCGCCGACCTTCATGCCGCCCGTGTACCTGGCCATGACGTCCTCCTGCGTTCGTGGGTGCGTGCTGCCGCGGCTACACGTTCCGCCGCCTCCGGATCTCCTCCGCGAGCGCTTCGAGGCGGTCCTCCGGCGTCGGCTCCCACCGCTCGACGCGGGGGCTCGCGTGCCGGCCGGTGAAGTGCGCCTCGCCCGGCTGCCACGCGGGGGCGACGGTCGCCGCGAGGTCCGTCGCCGAGCGGTGGAAGACGTTCGCCATCGCCGACGCGAGCGCCCGGAGGGTGACGAGGATCCCGATGACCGGGAGGAAGGCGACGAACGCGGCGCCGAGGACGGGGGCGAGCGTCACCGCCAACGCCGTGGGGACGCGCATCCAGCGGCCGCGCCCGCCGGGGAGGTGGTCACCGTCGTTCGCGACGGGTGCGAGGTGCCAGCTCGCCGCGTCGAGGTAGAAGCCGCTCGGGACCGTGCTGCCGCTCTCGTAGGTCTTCGTCATGTTGTCGCTCCTCTCGATGTTGAATGTCTCGCATCGCGGGACGCACCGAAATTGGGACGAATCCCGGGTCGCGCGGAAATGAGTCCGGAGCTGGGCTCGGGTGAGTTCCCGATATGGCGGCGTGCCGCAGAGGCATGGAAGCGCTGCCCCCTCGTGACGGCACTACCGGCCCCTCGGGCTTCGGGACCGACTCACGACGCGGGACGTGACGTCCCCGGCCGCGATGCTTGCTCCTCGCGCGCGAGCGCCCGGGGGAGGTCGCGTCCGGGCATCAGGTCAGGTCGCACCTGGCGCGGCGGTCTACGCGCAGCCGCGGAGCGTCTCGTCCCTCGCTCCGGGGACGCGCAACGCTGCGTGAAGGTGAGGAGTGAGGCGCCTGGGACTCGAACCCAGAACCACCGGCTTAAAAGGCCGATGCTCTACCAATTGAGCTAGCGCCTCGGTGCGTCCGCGCCGCACAGATACCACGCGTCCCGCGAGCATTGGGGCCGTGGCGACCCCGGAACCTGGGATACCCCCGGTCCTCTCGAAGCGCTACGGAGAGTTATGCAGGCGCGCGGCGTGCAATGGCGCTCCCTGCAGTCTGGAGGTTCCCATGACGTCGACGCTCCTCGCGCTCGTGCTCGCTGCGACCCCGGTCGCCTCGGTCTTCGTCCCCGCGCCCCCCGGCGAGCTCCGGGGCCAGGTGATCGGCCCGTCGGGCGCGCCCGTGAAGCACTTCACCGTGAACACCGTCGCGTTTCACGACCCCGAGGGGCGCTTCAAGGTGCTCACGCCGCCGGAGGGTGAGTTCCGCGTCGTCGTCCGCGCCGACGGCTTCGCGCCGAACGTCTTCCACGTGCAGGGCGCCTCCGGGAAGAAGCTTCAGATCCCGGAGATCCGGCTCGGCGCGGGCGAGCACGTGCTCGGCGAGGTGCTCGACGCCGAGACCGGCACGCCGGTCGCCGAGGCGCGCGCCTCGCTCGCCGACCCCGCCAAGCTCGAGCGGCTCCGCTTCGTGCGCCCCGAGCGCGTCGCGCCCCTCGGCGTGAGCGGGACGGGCGGCTGGTACGAGCTGCGCCACACGCCGCGCGGGCTCCTCGTGCTCGTCGTGAGCGCGCCGGGCTACCTCCCCGAGTTCGTGCAGGTGAACACGCGCGACGCGCTGCCGACGGTCCTCCTCCATCGCGGCGGGGGGGTCGCCGGGTCGGTCCGCGACGCCGCCGGCGCGCCGCTCCCCCGCGCCCGCATCATCGCCGTCTCGAAGCTGGCCAACGACGGCGCAGAGGGGTCCTCCGACGCGATCGGCCGGTTCGCCTTCGAGCGGCTGCGTCCGGGGCGCTACCGCGTCGTCGCGCTCGCCGCCGGGCGGACCGCCGACGCCGGCGAGCTCGAGGTACACGACGGCGAGGTGACCGAGGTGTCGATCCGGGTCGCCGCGCCCGGGTCGATGCCGCTCGCCTCCCGCTGACGCGCGCGGGTCGCGTGCGCGCCGCGCGCACGCGCGGCATGATGTCGGCGTGCACGACGCCCCCGAGCTCACCTTCGAGACACCCGAGCGCGTCGCGCTCCGGCTCGAGATCGCAGGGCTCGGCGCGCGGGCGTTCGCGTACCTCGTCGACCTCGTCGTGCTGTTCCTCCTCTGGGTCCTCGGGCTCGTCGTCTACTCGGTGTCGGGCGATCTCCTCCGCGACGTGCAGGCGCTCACCTGGGCCGGCCAGCTCGGCGCCGTCGCGGCGGTGCTCCTCTCCGGCTGGGGCTGGGACGTCCTCTGGGAGGTCGCGGCCGGCGGACAGACGCCCGGAAAGCGCGCGCTCGGCATCCGGGTCGTGTGCGCCGACGGAGCGCCCGTGGGAATCGCCGAGTCGCTCGCGCGGAACCTCCTGCGCGCGGTGGAGGTCCCGTTCGGCTACGCCCCGGGCGTCCTCTCCGTGGCGCTCTCGCCGCGGCGGCAGCGGCTCGGGGATCTCGTCGCCGGTACGCTCGTCGTGCGCGAGCGCCGCTACGAGCTCTCGCGCTACGCCGCACCGGCTTCGGAGGCCGACCCGCGGTTCGTCTTCCTGCGCGGGCGCGCCGGCGCGCTGCTCGCCGCGGACGAGTTCGAGCGGCTCGCGGACTTCCTAGCCCGCCGCCCGGCGCTCGCGCCCGAGGCGCGCGCCCGGGTCGCTGAGCGGCTCGCCGGCGCCCTCGCGCGCCGCGCCGGAGCGCCCTCGCCCGACGACGCGCCGGAGGGGTTCCTCGAAGCGCTCGCCCATCACTACGCCGCGGGCGGCCCGTGATCGCCGCGCGGACCCGCAATGTCGGCGCGTTCGTGCGGTCGCGCCGGGCCGGCTGGGAGAGGCTCGCGGCGCTCGCCGCGCGCGCCGAGTCGGGGCGGCTGCCGCTCGGGGAGGTGGAGGAGCTCGACCGGCTCTACCGGCGCGCGGCGGGGGACCTCGCCTTTGCGCGCGGCGCGTTTCCGGGCTCCGACGCCGAGGGCCACCTCGCGCACGTGACCGCCCGCGCGTACGCGGCGCTCTACCGGCCGCGGCGGTCGGGGCTGGGCCGCGCCGTGCGGCTCGTGCGCGACGAGGCGCCGGCGGCCTTCCGGCGCCATCTCCGCGCCTTCGCGCTCGCGATGGCGCTCCTCGCCGGATCCGCGGCGGCGGGGGGGCTCGCGGTCGCGGTGGAACCGGCGGTCGCGACGATCCTCGTGCCGGAGCAGGTGCGCGACGCCGTCGCGGCGCGGCGGATGTGGACGGAGCACCTGCTCGAGGCGGCCCCCGGCCTCTCCAGCTCGGCCATCGCGCACAACAACGTGACGGTCGCCTCGCTCGCGTTCGCCCTCGGCCTCACCGCTGGGCTCGGGACCGCGCTGCTCCTCGTCGCGAACGGGCTCCTGCTCGGCGCGGTGGTCGCCCACGCCGTCCAGGGCGGCATGGGCGGCCCGCTCCTCGCGTTTCTTGCGGCGCACGGGCCGGCGGAGCTCTCGGCGCTCGTCCTCGCGGCGCAGGCCGGGTTCGTGCTCGCCGCGGCGGTCGTCGACCCCGGCGAGTGGCCGCGCTCCGCCGCGCTCGCCGCCGCCAGCCGCGAGGCGGTGCGGCTCATGGCGGTGGTCGTCCCGGTGCTCGCCGTCGTCGCGCTCGTCGAGAGCGCCGTCTCGCCGGGCGACCGATTCGCGCCGCCAGCGAAGGCGGCGCTCGGGCTCGGCCTCGCGGCCGCGCTCTTCCTGTGGCTCGGCCGGCGCGGGAGTCGCGCCGCTCCCGCTCTCTAGCGCTTCCGCCCGGCGGCGGCGGGGGCGATCTCGAACACGTCCGCGGGATCCACCTCGGGGAAGCCGTCCGGCGGCGCGGCCGTCCGCTGGGGGCGGCGCGCCTCGCCCGCCGCGAGCCGGCGCTCGTCCGCCTCGACCCGCGCGAACCAGCGGGAGGCCGACGCCTTCACGCGCGCCCACCGCACGTCGTCCTGCGAGGCCGTCGGGATCTCTGACGGCCGGGCGGCACGCACCGGCGTCTCGAGCACGCGCGCCCCGGCGCGTCGCCGGAACACCTCTCCGTAGAGCGAGCTGTGCGTCCTCGCGCAGAACGGGCACTGGTAATACCGGATCGGGCTCCCGGGAGCTGACCAGGAGGTCATGACGACCCGGCAGTGCGTGCACTCGACGGACGCTTCCATTCGCTCTCGGGAGATATCACCGCGGGTCCGCGGGTCAAGAAAAGCGCCGGGGATCACTCGGGGATCTTGCGATGCTCGCGTCCAAGGCGACGAGCGTTCCGGCGGGGACGCTCGTCAAGATCCGGGGCGACTGCCCTCCATTCGAGAGCGACATCCGGACGTGGGCGGAGCGCTCGAAGCGGACCATCCTCGCGGTCATGGGGGCGCCGCCGAAGCTCGTCATCCAGATCCGGCTTTAGCCGCACGGCGCGGCGTCCCGCGTTATCGTCGGTCCATGCCGACCGTGGTGAACCTCGAAGGCGTCCTCGTCGAGCCAGAGCAGGCGAAGGTCTCCGTCTTCGACCGCGGGTTCCTTTACGGCGACAGCGTGTACGAGGTCATCCGCACGTACGGCGGTCGGCCGTTCGAGGAGGAGGCGCACCTCGCGCGCCTCCGGCACTCCGCCGAACGGATCGGCCTCTCGCCGAAGTGGGACGGCGCGCGCACGGCGCGGGAGATCGCGCGGACGCTCGAGGCGGCCCGCGGCGGCGACCGGCCCGATCCCGACGCGGCGCCGTGGAACGTGGGGGAGCGTTACGTCCGCGTCGTGATGACGCGTGGCGCGGGGGAGATCGGTCTCGATCCGGCTCTCGCCGTGAACCCGGTCGCGGTCGTCATCGTGCAGCCGCTCGCCGGACCGCCGGCGCGCGCCTACCGCGACGGCGTCGCGGCGGCGATCGTCGGGGTGCGGCGCGCCGCCCCCGAGGCGATCGACCCGTCCGCGAAGACCGGCGCGCACCTACCGAACGTGCTCGCGGTGCGGGAGGCGCGCGCGGCGGGCGCCCACGAGGCGCTCCTCCTCGACGGGCGCGGCTTCGTGACCGAGGGCTCGTCCTCGAACGTCTTCGTCGTCGCGGGCGGCGTCGTCCGCACGCCGCCGCTCGGCGCCGGAATCCTGGAGGGCGTGACGCGCGGCGTCGTCCTCCGCCTCGCGCGGGCCCTCGGGCTCGCCGCGGCGGAGGTCGCGCTCCTTCCCGAGGAGCTCGAGGGCGCGGACGAGGTCTTCATCACCTCGACGGTGCGCGAGATCGTGCCCGTGACGCGGGTCGGGGCTCGGGCGGTGGGGGCGGGTCGACCCGGGCCCGTGACGCGCCGGCTCCACCGCGCGCTCCGCGAGGTGGCGGGCGGTCCGCCGGGCCTCTCCTGAACGCACTGTGCGGCGAGGTGGGCGCGACGGCGCGTCACGTCGGACAACCTGGAAGGGCCCGGGGAAGCTAAGCTGCGGGGACGCATGGGTCGCCGCTTCGCCGTCCTCCTCCTCGTCCTCCTCGCGCCGCCGATCCCCACCCGGGCCGAGTCCCAGGTCGAGATCGCGATCCAGGCGCTCCGGAAGGACTCGTCGCTCAAGGTCCGCACGCAGGCGGCCATCATCCTCGGGCAGCGGACGATCGCGGAGGCGGTCTCCGCGCTGCGCGAGGCAGTGGCGACCGACCAGGCGGCCGCTGTCCGGCTCGCCGCGGTGGGTGCGCTCGGAAAGATCCGGGATCGCTCCGCCCGCCCGACGCTGCGCGCCGCCGCCGACGCGGATTCCGACGCGGCGGTCCGCAAGGCGGCCCAGAAGGCGCTCGAAGACCTCGGCCCGCTGTCCTTCTCGATCGACGAGCCCGGCGGGACGGGCAGCGCCGCCGCGCGCGGCGCGCTCAGGGACGCCCTCACGAACGAGCTGCGGGAGCGGGGGTTCGCGGTGGTGGACCGCGGCGGCATGCGGCTCAAGGCGTCCGTGCTGCACGTCGACGTCGACGCCAGGGGCGGCAAGACCGTCATCGCGGTGAAGGCGTCGCTCGTCGCGGTGGACGACGACGGCCGCATGGCGGCGATGCTGGAGGGCGGCGCGAGGCTCTCCGCGAGCGGGGCGATCCCGGAGGCGAAGCTCGGCATCTACTCGGCCAAGGCCCTCGAGGCGACCGCGAAGACCCTGTGCGAGGATCTCGCCGCGAAGCTCGGAGAGCGGTAAAAGGGAACGGGTCCATGGAACCCACTTCTGCCACCCGGCCCAGCGGCCCCACCCCCGAGACGCCCGACGCCCCGCCGGCGGGCGCTGACGGCCGCGCGCCGAAGCGGAAGTTCAAGAACTACCTGCTCGACACCGGGCTGCAGCTCAAGCTCGCGAGCTACCTGCTCGCCGCCGCGACCGCGCTGTCCGTCGGCCTCGGCTGGCTCCTCTGGTCGGCGTACCGCGAGACGAGCCGGGTCGTCGCGCTCGGTGACCCGGAGGTCGGCGACTCGATCGCCGCCGCGCTCGCGGTCGAGGACCGGTGGCGGATCGTGCTCGTCTCGATCGCGCTCGCGCTCGTGCTCCTGTGCCTGCTCGGGGCCGCGGTCGTCATCACCCACCGCGTCGCGGGCCCCGCGTTCGTCATCCGCCGGACCTGCAAGCAGGTCGCGGAGGGGAACCTCTCGCGACCGCGCCCGCTGCGAAACCACGACCTGCTCGTGGACCTTGCCGACACCGTGGCGTCGATGGTGGACGCGCTCCGCGATCGCGAGGCGATCGATGCTGGCGTGATGGCTCGCGCCGCGGCGACGCTCCGCGACCCGGCCGCGACGCCCGCCGCCGCCGCTGCCGCCGCCGCCGAGCTCGAGCGTCTCGCGGCCGAGAAGGAGGCGCGGCTCGAGTCGTGAGGAGGGCCGCGCTCCTCGCCCTCGTACTCTCGTCGTGCGCGACGGGCCGCGGCCCCTCTACGGCGTCGGCGGCGACCGCGGCAGCTCCCGACCCGGACGCGGAGGTCGCCGTCACGGCCACCGCCGCACCCGAGCCGGAGGTCGCGACGAGCACCGCCCCGCCGGCGTCCACCGCCGGGACCGAGGGTCCGCCGCCAGAGGGTGCGACGACCGCGGCGCCCCCGCCCGCGCCGCTCCCGCCGCCGCTCCCCACGCCCGAGCCGCCGCCGCTCGTGCCGCCCGCCGCGTCGGACCTGGCGGATCCGCTCGACGTGCTCTGGGGCCACCGGCTCGACTTCTCGAGCCGCGGCGAGCCCCTCGTGTCGATCCGGCTCATGGAGGGCCAGCGCGAGATCACGTTCCGGTCCCGCGGCGCGGCTCGCGTCGTGCTGCGCGGCGGCGGCGTCGTCGAGATCCCGGCGGGTGCCCGGCTCACGGTCCGCGCGCGGCGGACCGCGCCGGCGGCGATCGTGCACCACCCGCTCCTCGCCGAGGCGCAGATCGCCGATCGCGATCGGCTCGAGCCCGTTCGGCGAGACTTCGAGGCGAAGGGCCTCCTCGTCCTCTCGCGCATCGTCGGTGCCGTCTACGGCCTCGGCGGTCGTGTCGTCGATAACCGCCGGGAGCTCCTGCTCGCGGCATCCGACGGCAGCGAGGAGGGAGCCCGGCGCAGCGCGGACGAGCTGCGCGCCCGGCTCGGCGCGAGGCCCGCGATCCACTCGGAGGTGGTGGCGCGGCCGCGCGGCACGCTCGAGCTGCACGCGGAGGGCGGCGCGCCGCTCGGCGAGGCGGACGCGGCGCTCTGGGTCGAGGTGGACGGGGACCTCGGGTTCGTCGTCGAGGGCGTGGAGCACGAGCGCAGCCCGACGGCGCGTGCGCGCGAGGATCGGGCTTACCACGGCCGGCTCTACGTCACGCTAGACGCTCGCGGCGCGCTCGCGGCGGTCCACGGCGTGTCGCTCGAGGAGCTGCTCCGGGCCATCGTGCCGAGCGAGATGCCCGCGTCATCGCACGTCGAGGCGCTGAAGGCGCAGGCGGTCACCGCCCGCTCGAACGTGCTCGCGCAGATCGGGACGCGCCACCTCACCGATCCGTTCATGCTCTGCGCGGAGGTCCATTGCCAGGCCTACCGCGGCGACGCGGCGCGCACCGCGCGCACCGACGAGGCGGTCCGGGCGACGCGCGGCGAGGCGCTCTTCGGAGGCGCCGACCGGACGCTCGTCGACGCGGTCTACTCGGCGATGTGCGGGGGGCACGGCGAGGACGCCGACCAGGTCTGGGGGAACGCGCCGAACCCGAGCCTGCGCGGCCGCCCCGACCTGCCGTCAGGCCCGGGCGCGCGCTGGTCCCGCGCGCTGCGCGACGAGGCGACGCTCCGCGCCTTCCTCGTCGCCGCGCCCGACGCGTACTGCAAGCGTCCCGCCGCGGCGCGCAAGGACCGCTTCCGCTGGGAGCGGCGCTTCTCCGGCGGGGAGCTCGACGCCGCGCTCGCGCCGCTCGGCGTCGGCCGGGTCAGGCGGGTCTCCGTCGGTGCGCGCGGCGTGTCGGGCCGCGCGAGGGTGCTCGAGGTCGAGGGCGAGGCGGGACGCGCCGAGGTCCAGGGCGAGCTGCGGATCCGCCGGCTTCTCGGCAACCTGCCGTCCGCGATGTTCGTCCTCGATCACGAGGCCGGTGCGACGGTGCTCCGCGGGGGCGGCTGGGGTCACGGCGCAGGGATGTGCCAGTGGGGCGCGGTCGGCCGGGCCGAGGCGGGGCAGGGGTACCGCGAGATCCTCCGCGCCTACTTCTCGGGCGCGGAGGTCGCGCGGGTGTACTGATCTCCGTGTCGGCGTCGACGTGGTCGTGGACGTGGTCGTGGACGTGGTCGTGAGCTCGGACGGAGGTGGTTGTCCTCGTCATCGCGCTCGATCTCATCCGGTTGCGCTCCCGTCCACGACCACGTCCAAGTCCACGACCACGTCTTCCGGCCCCCTCGGGGTTCTCGGGAAACGCCCCGCTCGTTCGGGCCGATGCCGGGGTCACCCGGTCGCCGCAATTTCCCAGCGTCGGCAACGAGATCGCGGCGGACGGAACCGGGATGGACCACGACACCAGGGTGCTCGTCATCGAGGACGATGACGACGCCCGCGACGCCCTCTGCGAGTACCTCGCCGCGGCCGGCTTCGCGCCGCGACCCGCCCGCAGCGGCGCCGAGGCGCTGGCTGCGGCCGCGGCGGAGCCGCCGGATGCGGTGCTGCTCGACCTCGTCATCCCGGAGCCCGACGGCTTCGAGGTGCTCGGACGCCTCCACGCGGCCGACCCCGCGCTGCCCGTCATCGTGATGTCCGCGCTCTCCGAGACTGAGGCGGTCGTGCGCGCAATGAAGCTCGGCGCGCTCGACTACCTGCCGAAGCCGTTCGAGGTTCACGAGCTCGATCTCGTGCTCCGCCGCGCGCTCGAGCGGCCGGGCCACCGCCCGCCCGACGCGCCGCCGCTCCGCCCTCCCGCACGGGAGGCCGACGCGGACGCCGAGCCGGCGCCGACCCTCTCGGGCGCGATGGAGCGGGTGTGGTCGCTCGCCCACCGCATCGCCGACACCGACGTGCCGGTGCTGCTCGTCGGAGAGAGCGGAGTCGGCAAGGACGTCATCGCGCGCCGGATCCACGCGACGAGCCGGCGCGCGGCGCGGCCGTTCGTGAAGATCAACTGCGCCGCGCTCCCGGGCGAGCTCCTCGAGAGCGAGCTCTTCGGCCACGACAAAGGCGCGTTCACCGGCGCGCACGCCGAGAAGCCCGGCAAGTTCGAGCTCGCGGACCAGGGCACCATCTTCCTCGACGAGATCGGCGAGATGGACCCGCGCCTGCAGGCGAAGCTCCTCCAGGTCCTGCAGGATGAGGAGTTCTACCGGGTCGGCGGCAAGCGCCCGGTCCGGGTCGACGCGCGCGTCGTCGTCGCGACCAACCGGAACCTCGAGGCGGCGATCCGGCAGGGCGCCTTCCGCGAGGACCTCTTCTATCGGCTCAACGTGGTCACGATCCGCGTCCCGCCGCTTCGCGAGCGGAAGGAGGAGATCGGGCCGCTCGTGGAGCACTTCGTCACGAAGTACCGCAACCGGTACCGCGGCGGGCTCGAGCAGGTGCCGCCGGAGGTGATGGAGCGCTTCCACGCGTACGACTGGCCGGGCAACGTCCGCGAGCTCGAGAACCTCGTCCGGCGGCTCGTCGTGCTGCGCGACCCGGCGATGGTGCTCGGCGAGCTCGCGCTCCCCGCGCGCGCGGCGCCGACCGTGCTGAACGGGGCCGCGAACGCGGTCCGCGCTGTGAGTGGGCTCCACGCGGTCCTGCCGGAGGACGCGCCTCTCAAGGACGTCGCGCGTCGCGCCGCGCGGATCGCCGAGCGCGAGGCGATCCTGCGCGCGCTCGGGCGCACCGGGTGGAACAAGCGGAGGGCCGCGAAGCGGCTGCAGATCAGCTACAAGGCGCTGCTCTACAAGATCAAGGACTGCGAGATCGTCGATCCTCGCGATGCAGCGATGACGGAGTGACGGGGCGCGCTACGCGGTCCGCTCCACCTGGACCGAGGCGGCCGCCGCCATGGGCGCCGCCTCGGGCTTCGGGGTCACGTTCACGTTCACGTTCGCGATCGAGCCGTCGCCGGCGCGCGTCGCCGTCCCGCGCGTGGTGCGCGTCGAGACGAACAGGAGCGCGAGGCCGAGCGCGAACAGCACGAGCGGCTCCGTCCACGTCCCGGGGAACGCACGCGACACCGCCGTGCCCGCCCCGAACAGGCCCACCGTCCACACCGTCGCCCTCAGCATCTGCTCCCCCCGCGGTCACGCGGCGGCCGCTTTCCGGCCCCCGCGCGGCGTCCCTTCGGAACGTCATGCGCGGGAGCCCCCGCGGCAACGCGAGCAGCGCCGTTCCGCGCATGGGAAAACCGTTCACCCGCGACGGCGCTCGCGCGTCACGGCGGGCCCGACGCTCGTCCGTACCCTGCGCGCCGGAGCGTCCGCCGGAATGCGCGTCGAGTCGGCGCTCTCGACGCTGCGGTGGGCGCAGGACGGACATGTGGCACGCGCCGTGCTCGGTGGGTCCGCGATTTCGCGCGGCTACTCGCGGGAGGCACACGGATGGTTCGACCGAACAGGGCGGTGCTGGCGGGCGTGCTCCTCGCATCGGCGTGCGCTTCGACGCGTCCCTCCGAGCGGCCGAAGGAGCGGCCGGAGACGGGCGAGTACCGCATCGGGCGCGAGGACGTGCTCGAGGTCGTCGTCTGGCACGAGCCCGAGCTGACGCGCGTCGTCCCCGTCCGGCCCGACGGGCGCATCTCGCTGCCGCTCGCGGGTGAGGTCGAGGCCGCGGGGAAGACGCCGGGGGAGCTGCAGGCGGGCCTCACGCGGGCGCTCGAGCCGTACATCCACGACACGCGCGTGGCGGTGCTCGTGCGGGAGATCAACGGCGCGAAGGCTTACGTGCTCGGCGAGGTGACGAAGCCGGGCGGCTTCCCGCTGCGCGGGCCGATGTCGGTCATGCAAGCCATCGCGGTCGCCGGCGGGCGGACCGAGTTCGCGAAGGACGAGGTGGTCTGGCTGAGACAGGCTGCGGCCGGGAAGACGGAGCGCGTGACGCTCTCTTTCCGCGAGCTGGTGCAGGGGGAGGCGGCGGGTGCGCTCTGGTTGAGGCCCGGCGACGTGCTGTACGTGCCGTAGGGCAGCGGCGAGAGCGCGGGGCGGAGGCAGGCGATGGGCGCGTGGCGCGGAATCGGGACGGCGGTCGTGTTGGCCGTACTCCTGCGCGCCACGGTGGCGGCGGCGGGTACTTTGGTGGAGCCCATCGCCCGCCTCTTCCTCGAGGGCGGGTGGGATTCGAACGCGTTGTACGACGGGCAGAGCGCCGATACGATCGGCCGCTTCTCGCCGGAGGTGGGGCTGAGGCTCCACGCGCCGCTCTGGGATCTGAAGACGACGTACGGCGGCGAGCTCGTCTACTTCGAGCGGCTCGCGTCGGGCGGCATCTGGAACCACCGCGCGGGTGTGTCGCTCGACTCGCGTCCGACGCGGCTCACGATATTCACGGGCAACCTGCGGCTCTCGCAGGCGTTCGATCCCGCCGGGCTCGCGCAGGCCGGGGTCTTCCGGACGGGGCGGCAGCGCGCGCTCGTCGTGAACGGCCGGGCGCGGTTCGACTTCCTCGCCGATCCGCTCGTCGACACGGCGGCCACGATGAATGAGCGGAGCGTCCTGTTCCAGGACGGAACGGGCGGCGCCATGCACGCGCCGGGGGTCGAGACCCTCTGGCGGTTCGGGCGGCGCCTCGCGCTCGGCGCCGCGTACGGCTTCGGCCTCTTCCAGAGCTTCGAGCACGCGCCCACGCCCGACGCGCTCGCGTACTCGCACGCGGTGCGGCTGCGCGCGCGCTGGCGCGCCGAGCGACACGTCACGGTGGACGCGTCGGCAGGGCCGGCCCTCTGGCTCCCCGCCGGGAGCCGCTCGATCGTGCCGGAGGCCCTCGTCGAGGTGCTGATCGCCACGCGCGGGCTCGACCTGCGCTTCGACGCGGCGCACGGCCTCGGGATCGGCGCGACGGCTCGCCCGGGCCTCGTGGACTACGCAGAGATCGGGGCGGAGCGGCGCTGGGCGCGCCGCTGGTTCGCGCGGGGCGACGGCGGGCTCTGGCGTTCCGGAACGGTGCCTTCCGGGCGCGACGCGGTGACCGGGTACATGCTGGCAGGGGAGGCCGGAGCGATCCTGGGAGGGAATCTCCGGTTGTCGATCACGGGGGCCCAATACGGGCGGACGGACGACCTCGCCGCGGCGGAGTTCCGCCGGACGACCGTCGGCCTCCGGGTGGGGTGGGAGCTTCCGGGTCGCTGAGGGGGAAGTCGGGGGGGCCATGGAACGGACGTACACGCTGCACGACGTGCTCGCCGTGCTGAAGCGACGCAGGACGCTCGCGCTCGCCGTAGCGGGCGCCGCGCTCGTCGTGGGCGTCGTCGCCGCGCTCGCCATGCCGTCGGAGTGGTCCGCGACGAGCGTCGTCCAGATCGAGGCGCGCCGCCTTCCGGCGGACTTCTTCCCTGCCCAGTCGGTGACCTCGTTCGAGGACCGGATGCGCACCGTGAAGCACGGCGTCCTCGCCCGACCGGTGCTCGAGCGGGTGATCCGCGAGACCGACTACGCGCCCGACCTCCGCGGCGATCTGGACGAGGCGGTCTCGCGACTCCGCCGCTCGATCGAGGTTCGACTCGAGGGCGAGGTTGCGGGCGGCCCGCCCGGGCTCCTCTTCGTCGTCGAGGTGCGCGGAAAGGACCGCGCCAAGGTCACGAAGGCCGCCGACCTGCTGCCGCGCGTGTACGCCGAGATGACGCGCCAGGTGCTCTCGGCACAGGCGAGGAGCCTGCGGGAGACGCTCGACGCGCAAGCGGCCGCGCTCGGCAAGACGCTCTCCGGCGACGAGGCGAAGATCCTCGCTTTCAAGCTCCAGCATCAGACGGAGCTGCCGGAGATGGTCGAGACGAACGCCCGCTCCGTCGCCCGCGTCCAGGCGCTCATGGACATGCGGCTCGGCGCGATCGCCGACTCGCGCCGGCGCCGCGCCGACCTCCTCGCGATGATCCCGGAGGCCCCGAGCGCGCCGGGCATGGCCGAGACCGGGCTCGACGCGGCGATCCGCCGGCTCCAGGCAGCGGAGGCCGCGTACGGCGAGGACCACCCCGACGTCCGCCGAGCGCGTCGCGAGCTCGACGAGGCGCAGGCGCGGCGCGACGACGAGCTCGCACGCTTCCGGCGCGAGCGGGTGAAGGAGCAGCTCGGCCGCATCGAGGCGGACGTCGCCGAGGACCGCGCCGCGCTCGCCGCCCTCGACGAGGAGCGCCAGGCGCTGCAGCGCCGCGTCGAGGCGGCGCCGCGCTGGGGCCAGGAGCTCGCGGCGCTGGCGCGCGACTACGACGTGCTCCGCGGCCGGTACGCCGCGGCGGTCTCGCGCCGCGCGGACGCCGCGGCGGCCGAGGCGCTGCTCGCGGCGGACGAGCCGGCGATGTTCCGGATCGTCGAGGCGCCGTCGGTCCCGGCGCGGCCGGTGGCGCCGGACCGCCCGCGGCTCCTGTGGCTCGCGGTGTTCGCCGCGCTCGGCGCCGGGCTCGCCGCCGTCGGCACCGCGGAGTGGCTCGATGCGTCGGTGCGCGGGCCTGAGGACGCGGGGGCGCTCGGCGTGCCGGTGCTCGCCGCCATCCCACGGATCGGCCCGGTCCGGGGCCGCACGTAGCGAGGAGGACACGACGATGATGCCCGCCGAGACCCTGCAGGCCACCCACCCCGAGCTCCAGCCGGAGGCGCGCCTCGTCGCGCTCGCCGCGCCGGATTCGGCCGCGGCCGAACAGTTCCGCGTCCTGTACCAGCGCATCCTCCGGCTCGCCGTCCGCCGGCCGCTCCGCGTCCTCGCGATCACCTCCGCCGGACGGAGGGAGGGGCGGACGACCACCGCGGCGAACCTCGCGCTCACCGCGGCGCAGGACGGCCGACCGACGATCCTCGTCGAGGCCGACCTGCGGCGGCCGTCGCTCGCGAAGCTCCTCGGCCTCGCGCCGCGCGCGGGGCTCGCGGAGGTGCTCGAGGGCCGCGCCGAGCTCGGCCAGGCGGTGACCCGGCTCGGCCCGCTCGCGCTGCTCGCCGCGGGCGAGGCCGGCGACCCCGGCGCGCTCCTCCGCGGCGCCTCCGCCGCGGCGCTGCTCGACCAGCTCCGCGCCGGCTGGGAGCTCGTCGTCCTCGACGCGCCGCCGGCGCTCGCCTTCGCGGACGGCGACCGCGTCTCCGGCGACGCCGACGCGGCCCTGCTCGTCGTCCGCGCCGGGACGACGCCGCGCCAGGTGGTGCGGCTCGCGCTCGATGCGCTCGGCGACCGGGCCGCCGGTCTCGTCCTGAACGACGTGGACGCGGACGCGGTGGCGCACGGCCGCTGGATCTACCCGGGGGAGGCGCCGCCGCCCGCGGCGCAGTAGGCGGGGGCGAGGGGCGCCTTGGTCCGGGTCTTCAACCACTGGTTCTCGCCGCGCAAGGCGGCCTACTTCCTCGCCGAGGAGGCGGTCCTCGTCGTCGCGCTGCTCGCGGGTGCTTCGCTCGGGCCCGTCGCGGCGCAGGGCGGCGGCGTGGTGACCCCGGTCGCGCCGGCGGTAGCGCGCGCCGCGCTCGCCTCGCTCTTCTTCGCGGGGGCGCTCTACCTCGGCGACCTGTACGACCTCCACGCCGCCGTCCGCGATCGCGCCGACGGCCGGCGGCTCCTGCGCGCCCTCGGCGTCGCGACGATCGCGCTCGCCCTCGCCGATCTCGCCCTCTCGCTCTTCCTGCCCGGCTGGATGCTGCACCGCTCGCTCGTGCTCGCCGCGACGGGCGGCGCCTTCGGCGTCATCGCCGCGCGCGCCCTCATGCCCGCGGTGGTCGGCTCGGCGACCCGCGTCCTCTTCCTCGGCGCCGGCCCGCGCGCGCGCGACCTCGCCCGCGCGGTGGAGCGCGAGGCGGACGGCCTGTGGGAGGTGGTCGGGTTCGCGGTGCCCCCGGACGAGGCCGGCGCCATCGCCGTCCCCGAGCCTCTCGTCCGCCGCGGCGCGCTCGAGGAGACCGCGCGGCGGCTGCGCGCGCAGATGGTCGTCGTCGCGATGGAGGACCGGCGCCAGGGCCTCCCGCTCGACGCCCTCCTCGCCATCCGGACCCGCGGCGGCCGGGTGGTCGACGACGTGAGCTTCGCCGAGGCCGCGCTCCAGCGCCTGCCGCTCTCGCTCGTCCGGCCGAGCGCGCTCATCTTCGAGGAGGGGTTCCGCGTCTCGCGCGCCACCCGGGCGGTGAAGCGGCTCACGGACGTCCTCGTCGCGACGTCGCTCCTCGTCCTCCTCGCTCCCGTGATGGCGGCGGTCGCGCTCGCCGTGCTCCTCGCCGACGGTCGCCCGGCGCTCTACGCGCAGGAGCGGACGGGTCAGGGCGGCCGCACCTACCGCATCCGGAAGTTCCGCACGATGCGCCGCGACGCGGAGCAGCGCGGCGCCGCGTGGGCGACCGAGGGCGACCCGCGCATCCTGCCGGTGGGCCGCTTCCTGCGCCGGGCGCGGCTCGACGAGCTGCCGCAGCTCTGGAACGTGCTGCGCGGGGACATGAGCCTCGTCGGGCCGCGCCCGGAGCGAGAGGTGTTCCTGCGCGAGCTCGAGGTGCGCTATCCGCTCTTCCGGCTGCGCCAGCTCGTGAAGCCCGGCCTCTCCGGCTGGGCGCAGCTCCGCCATGGCTACGGCTCGACCATCGAGGAGCAGGGGCGGAAGCTCGAGTACGATCTCTACTACATCAAGAACACCTCGCTGTTCCTCGACCTCGTGTGCCTCCTCGCGACGGCGAAGGTCGTGCTGCTCGGGAAGGGGGCGCGATGAGGACGCTCGAGGACGCGGCGATCTCGGCCTTCGCCCCCGCCGCCGAGCCGCGGCCGATCCGCGTCGTCGCCGTCGGCGGCGGGACCGGGCTGCCGCGCGTGCTCGCGGGGCTCGCGGCCGGGGTCGAGCCGGAGGAGGACCGCCCGGTGGACGTCACCGCGGTCGTCACGACCGCCGACGACGGCGGCAGCTCGGGCGCCCTGCGCCGCGCCTACGGCGTCCCGGCCGCAGGCGACGTGCGCAACTGCCTCGTCGCGCTCGCCGCGGGCGCGAATCCGCTTGCGGCGGTCTTCCAGCACCGCTTCGAGGGGGCGGGCGGGCTCGCCGGCCACACCGTCGGGAACCTCGTCCTCACCGCGCTCGCGCAGCGGCTCGGGGACTTCGGCGAGGCCGTCGAGGCGGCCGCGGCGCTGCTCGGCGTCCGCGGGCGTGTCCTCCCCGCATCGGAGGGTCCGGTGGAGCTCGTCGCGCGCCTCGAGGACGGCCGGCTCGTGCGCGGCGAGACGCGGATCGCGCGGGCCGGCGGCCGCGTCGCCGAGCTCCGGCTCGCGCGCCCCGCCGACGCACCCCGTGCGGCGATCGATGCGGTGCTCGGGGCCGACGTCGTCGTGCTCGGTCCGGGGAGCCTCTACTCGAGCGTGCTCGCGAGCCTCGTCGCGCGCGGCATGCCCGAGGCGCTCCGCAGGACCGCCGCGACGCGCGTGCTCGTCGTGAACCTCCTCACGCAGCCGGGCGAGACCGACGGCCTGACCGCCGCCGACCATGTGAGGGCGGTGCAGCGCCAGCTGGGCGACGTCGTCGACGTCGCGCTCGTCCACCGGGGTCCGCTCCCGCCCGAGGTGGCGGCGGCCCACGCGGCCGAGGGGGCCCATCCGGTCGAGGTGGACCGCGCCGAGGTGGAGTCGCTCGGCGCCGTCGCGGTCGTGCTCGACCTCCTCGCGGGCGGCGACGTCGCCCGTCATGACTCGGACAAGATCGCGCGCGCGCTCCTCGCGATCGCGCGCGCGCGGTAAGGGGGCGCCATGCTCCGGGCCGCCGCCGTCGAGAGGAGCGCGCCGGCGGGCGGGTACGCCTCGGTGGACGAGGTCCGCGGACGCGCCGCGTTCGAGGCGCTCCGCGCGGAGTGGGACGCGCTCGTCGCTCGGGGGCCGGTGGACGTGCCGTTCGCGTCGCACGCCTGGCTCTCGGCCTGGCTCGAGGCGTTCGCGCCCGCGGCGGAGCCGCTCGTACTCGTCGCACGCGGCCGCGGGGGAGCGGCGCTCGGGATGGCGGCGTTCCTCGTGCAGTCCTGGCGCGGGCTCGTCCGGCTCGTCGCGCCTGCGAACGACCACTCCTGCCGCGTCGAGTGGGCGCTCGGGCCCGATCCCGGCAGCGCGGTCGCGGCGCTCTGGGTCCACCTGCGCGATCGGGTTCGCTGGGACGTGCTCCTCCTGCGCGACGTGCCACGGGACGGGCCGACCTCTGCGCTGCTCGAGCCGCTCGCCCGCGCGGACCGGCACCTCACCGGTCGCTGGGAGTCGCTCCGCACCCCGTTCATCCGGCTCGGGGGTCCGTCGGCGGAGGAGCGGACGAGCGCCCGGTTCCGCGCCAACCTGCGCCGGCGGACGCGCCGGCTCCTCGAGCTCGGCGCCGTCGCCGTGCGCCGCGCCGAGGCGCCCGACGAGGTGGACGGCGCGGTGCGGGACTTCCTCGCGCTCGAGGCGTCCGGCTGGAAAGGCGCGGGCGGTACGGCGATCGCGCTCGACCCCGCGCTCGTCCGGTTCTACGCCCGGCTCGCCCGCGATGCCGCCGCGCGCGGGGCGCTCGCGATCCGGGCGCTCACGCTCGACGACCGCCCCGTCGCGGTCCACCTCGGCCTCGTCCACCGTGGGATCTACCACCTGCCGAAGACCGCCTACGACGAGCGGCTGGCGAGCGTCTCGCCAGGGCAGCTCCTCCAGCGGGAGGTGCTCGCAGAGTGCGAGGCGCGCGGCCTCGCCGGGTTCGACTTCCTCGGGCCGGACATGCCCTGGAAGCGGGACTGGGAGCCGGAGCACGCCCCGCACGATTGGCTCTACGTGTACCGCCCCTCTCTCTCCGGCCGCGTGGTGCACAGCTTGAGGCACCGGGTGCGGCCCGTGGTGAAGGAGATCCTCTCGTGGTTGCGGTGAGCCGGGCAATCGCGATTCGGACCTTCGCGGCGGCGCGGCCGCCGCGGGCCCGGTTCATCCCGGCGCTGCCGACGCTCTGGCCGGAGATGCTGTCCCCGTTCGCGCCACCGCGCGACGAGGCCTTCCCGCTCGACGCGCCGCGCACGACCTTCTACTACCTCGCGCGGAACGCGGTCTTCCACGGCGCCCGGCTCCTCGGCCTCGCGGGCCGCGAGGTGCTCGTCCCGGCGTACCACCACGGCGTCGAGGTGGGCGCGCTCGCGGCGGCCGGAGCGATCCCGCGCTTCGTCCGGGTGGACGGCCGGATGCGGCTCGATCTCGAGGACGCGGCGCGGCGGATCGGGCCGCGCACGCGCGCGCTCTACGTCATCCACTACGCCGGCTTCCCGCAGCCGATGGACGAGGTCCACGCGCTGGCGCGCCGACGCGGCCTCCTCGTCGTCGAGGACTGCGCGCTGTCGCTGCTCGCCGCGGAGGGAACCCGGCCGCTCGGCTCGACCGGCCACGTCGGCATCTTCTGCTTCTATAAGACGCTCCCGGTCCCGAATGGCGGCGCGCTCGTCGTGAACGATCCCGACGTCGAGGGCGCGCCGGAGCCGCCGCGCGCGGCGCCGCTCGCCTCCACGCTCTCGCACGCGGCGGGCTCGCTCCTCGCGAACCTGGCCCTGCGGGCCGGCGACCCGGGCGAGGCGCTGCGCAGCGGGGTGCGGCGCGCCTACGCGGTCGCGCGCGGCGCGTCGGGGCTCCGGCCGGTGTCGACAGGAACGCCCGAGTTCGACCCCGCGTACGTCGATCTCGGCATGAGCCCGCTCGCGAGGCTCGTCGCGCGCCGGCTCGATGCCGCGGAGATCGTCGCGGCGCGCCGGCGCAACTACTTCCTGCTCCTCGGCCGCCTGCGCGACCGCGTGCCGCCGGTATTCGGCGAGCTGCCCGCCGGGGCGTGTCCGCTCTTCTATCCGCTCGTCTGCGAGAACAAGGCGGCGGTCGCGGCGCGCCTCGCGCTGCGGCGCATCGAGACGGTGGACTTCTGGCGAGAGGGTCACCCGCTCTGCCGCGCGGGCGAGTTCCCAGAGGCCGAGGCGCTCCGCCGGCGCGTGCTCGAGCTCCCCGTCCACCAGGACCTCGCCCCCGAGGACATGGCGCACCTCGCGCGGGCGGTCGAGGAGGCGCTCGCGTGACGGTCCGCGCGGCGCCATTCGCAGTCCGCTCGTCGCGCGACCCGCGCCGCCTCGACGCGCTCCACGCCGAGTGGTCGGCGCTATTCGACGCGGCGGCGGAGCCGTCGCCGTTCCTCTCCTGGGAGTGGCTCGGCGCGTGGTGGCGCGCCTTCGGCGGGCGGCGCGAGCCCTGGATCCTCGAGGCGCGCGACGGCGCGGGCAGCCTCGCGGGGCTCCTCCTCCTCGCCGGCGGCGCGGGGCCGCTCGGGCTGCGGCGCTGGCGCCTGCTCGGGAACGGCGTCACCGGCGCCGACGGGCTCGACGTGCTCGCCCGCGCCGCGGACGCGTCGGCGGTGCGCGAGGCGCTCTCTCGCGCGCTCCTCGACGCCTCCGGGGAGTGGGACGTCCTCGACCTCGAGGACCTCCCCTGCGGTTCGCCCACGGTCGGGGTGCTCCGGCGTCTCATGGGCGCGCGCGGCGCGAGCGCGCGCGTCGAGCGCGGCTTCGTCTGTCCCGGCTTCGCGCTGCGCGGGACGTTCGAGGCGCACCTCGCGCGCGTCCCGCGCCGCGAGACCTACGGCCGCCGCGTCCGCTGGCTCACCCGCCAGCCCGGCTTCAGGATCGACGTCGCGATGACGCCCGCCGAGGCGCCGGAGGCGCTCGAGGACCTCCTGCGCCTCCACCGGCTCCGCTGGGCGGCCGAGGGCGGCTCGGCGGGCATCCCGCAGGGCGCGGTCGAGGACTTCCACCGCGAGGCGGCGCCGCGCCTCGCGAAGCGCGGCTGGCTTCGCCTATACCGCCTGCACGTCGGCGGCGCCGCCGTCGCGGCGGTCTACGGTCTCGAGGTCCGGCGCCGCTTCTTCTACTACCAGTCCGGCTACGATCCCGCCTGGGCGCCGCGGAGCCCCGGGCTCGTGCTCGTCGGCCGGACGATCGAGGACGCGTACGGGCGCGGCCTGTCGGACTACGACTTCCTGCGCGGCACCGAGCCCTACAAGCTCGAGTGGGCGTCCGATCGCCACGAGACCTGCACGATCCGGCTCCGCGCGCCGTCGCTGCGCGCGGGCACGGCCGCGCTCGCCCGCGAGGCGTGGCGCGGAGCGAGGGATGCCGCGCGGGCGATCGCGCCCGCGCGCGCGTGGGAGGCGCTCCGGCGCGCGCGGCGTGGCTTCGAGTCGCGCTCGCTCGCGGGCGCGAGGACCGGAGGGGGAGAGCCGTGATCTTCGATCGAATCGACTCGAGCCCGCTCTCGATCATGCGGCGCACCGCGAAGGCGGCGGTGGCCGGCGCGCTGCTCGCCTCGGGCGCCCACCGGCTCGTCCGCGCGATCCGGACGCGGACTGCCGGCGGCGCCCGCGTGCTCCTGCTCTCCTATCATCGCGCCACGCTCGACTTCGCGCAGAGCGCGCGCGAGGGCATCCCCTCGATGCTCGTCTCCGCCGCGACGCTGAGGCGCCACCTCGAGCAGCTCGCGCGGAGCTGGGAGATCGTCTCGCTCTCCGAGGCCGCGCGGGTGCTCGCCGAGGGCGTGCGCGGCCCGGCCCGGGCGTTCGCGGCGATCACGTTCGACGACGGATACGCGGACAACCACGCGGTGGCGCTCCCGGTGCTCGCCTCGCTCCGCATCCCGGCGACGGTCTACGTCGCCACGGGGTTCACCGGGACCGGCGCGCGGTTCGCGCACGACCGGCTGTTCGCGACGTTGCGCGAGCTCGCGCGGCGCGGCATCCCGCCACGGCGCGCCGGGCTCGAGGCGCCGCTGCAGGCGCTCCTCGCGACGTGCGCGGGAGCGACGCCGGCGATGACGCTCGACCGACTCATCGCGCGGCTCCCCCACGCGGCGCTGCTCGCGGTGGCGGCAGCGCTCGAGGCTCGCACCGGCCTCTCTCCTGACCTCCTCCCCGCGGGCGCGCGCCCGCTCGACTGGGACGAGGTGACGGACCTCGCGGCCGCAGGGCTCGACGTCGGCGGCCACAGCGTGAGCCACGCGGCCCTCCCGAACCTGCCCCTCTCGGAGGCGCGGCGCGAGATCGAGGGCTGCCGCAACGCGATCGCCGAGCGGCTCGGGCGGCCCCCGCGCCACTTCGCCTACCCGAACGGCTTCCACTCGCCGGCGATCAGGCGGGCGGTACGCGAGGCGGGGTTCGAGACCGGCTCGACGACGGAGGATCGCGAGAACGTGCGGGGCTGTGACCTCTTCGCGCTGCGACGCAAGGTGCTCTGGGAGAGCTCGACGCACGGGCCGCTCGGGTACAGCGCGACGCTCGCGACGTGCAGCTTCGAGGGGGTCTTCGGGGCGCTCCGGCTCGCGCGCGGGGTCCCGCGCGAGCGGGCGGACCCGGCCCCCGAGCGGGCGGAGCAGGCGGCGGATCCTGCGCAGCGGGCGGCGTCGTAGGAGGAGGGAAGGTGGAGATCCGGGCGACGGCGGCGCTCGACGCGGGGCTCCTCGCGCGCGAGGCGTGGCTCGAGCGGGCGAGCCGCCGCTGGAGCGGCCTCGCGCACGGCGCGGCGCTCGCCTTTCTCATGATGCTCTACTCGAACCCGCAGTTCTGGTGGCCGTGGTTCGAGAAGCTCCACCTTGCGTTCCTGGCCGCCGGGCTCTGCGGCGCCGCCGTGGTGGTGCACCGCCTCGTCTCGGGCGAGCGGATCCGGATGGGCGGCGCTGCCGCCGCGCCGCTCTGGGTCTACCTCGCCTTCATCCCGGCCTCGCTCGCGTGGACGCTCTCGGAGGGCGATACGCGGTTCGCCATCGGCGAGGCGTGGAAGATGGCGGTCATCTACGTGGCGGTGCAGAACGTCGTGGACACGCGCGCGCGGCTGCGCCGCTTCCTGCTCGTCGCGGCGCTCGCGTCGCTCGGTCCGGCGCTCGGGTCGATCGAGGTCTGGCGGACCGGGGACGCCCTCGTGGACGGCTTCCGCAGCCACTGGCGCGGGGCCTACGGGGATCCCAACCGCCTCGCGATGGCGCTCGTCGCGGTCCTGCCCTTCGCGCTCTACGGGGCGGTGACGGCGCGCCGCCGGCGATTCCGCATCTTCTTCGCCGGCGTCGCCGCCGCGCAGCTCGCGGCCATCGTCCTCACCCACTCGCGCTCGGGCTCGATCGCCGCGGGTCTCGCCGTCCTCCTCTTCATGGCGCGCGGCCGGGGCGGCGCCGCGCGCGGCGCGGTCGCGGCGCTCTCGCTCGCCCTCGGCCTCGGGGCGTTCGCCCCCGACACGTTCTGGCAGCGCTCGGCGACGCTCGCGAACCTCGAGGAGGACGAGTCCGTCCAGGGGAGGGAGAACGCCTGGAAGGTGCTCGGGGTCATCGTGGCCGAGCGCCCCCTCACCGGCGTCGGCGCGGGCGCGTTCGTCCAGGCGTGGGGCCACTTCGCGCCGCTCGAGGCCGGCGCGCGCCGGTACATCGCCCACAACGTCCTGCTCGAGATCGTGGGCGAGCTCGGCGTCGTCGCCTTCGTCCTGTTCTGCGCGTTCTGCGGGTGGCTCCTCCTGAGGCTGTGGAGCGTCGGCGCAGACCCGCTCGTCGGCGTCGAGGCGCGCGCGGTCTTCGCCGCGCTCGCTGGTTACCTCGTCACGGAGATGGCGAACGGCTACTCGCTCTCGTGGTTCCTCTACTTCCTGTTCGCCTGCGCGGCGGCGCTCGTCCGCATCGCGCGCGCGCGGGCGGCCCTCGCGCGGGAGGCCACGTGACGGTTCCGACGAAGGTGCTCGTCTTCCAGAACCGGTTCCTCCTCGGCGGCCAGGAGCGGCAGACGGTGATGAACGTCCGGACGATGGACCGGACCCGGTTCGAGCCGGTGGTGGCGTGCCTGCGGCTCGACGGCGAGCTGCTCGCCGACCTCGCCGAGGTCGGCGTCCGGCCGGTGGTGTTCGACGTCGGCGCCTCGATGCTGCGGCCGCGCACCGCGCTCGTCATCGCCCGCATCGCGCGCTTCATCCACGCGAACGCGATCGCCGTCGTCCACGCCCAGGACCTCTACACGAACACCCTCGGCACGCTCGCGGCGCGGCTCGCAGGCGTCCCCGCGATCGTGACGCGCGTGGACCTGAACCACTCGGTCGTCGGCTACAAGCGCCCGGTGCTCGGCTGGGTCTCGCGCCACGCCGATCGCGTGCTCGTGAACGCGCTCTGCATCCGCGACATGGCGATCCGCGAGGGCGTCGAGCCCGACCGGATCGTGGTGGTCCGCAACGGCCTCGACCTCGAGGCGTTCGATCGCGCCGCGCGGCGGACGCCGGACGCGCCCGTGCCGGAGCCGGGCGGGATCGTGTGCATCGCCAACATGCACCATCCGGTGAAGGGACAGACGGAGCTCCTCCTCGCCATGAAAGACGTCCTCCGCGAGCGCCCGGAGGCGCACCTCGTCCTCGTGGGTGACGGGGTCCGCCGCCCTCACCTCGAGCGCTCGGCGCGGCAGCTCCGGATCGCGGAGCGCTGCCACTTCGTCGGGCACCGGCTCGACGGACCCGCGATCCTGGCGCGCGCGGCGATCGCGGTCTCGGCGTCGCACGCGGAGGGGATCTCGAACGCGATCCTCGAGGGAATGGCGGCGCGCCTCCCCGTCGTGGCGACAGCGGTGGGCGGCTCGCCGGAGCTCGTCCGCGACGGCGTGAACGGGTATCTCGTCCCGCCCGGCGCGCCCGCGCCGCTCGCGCGACGGCTCGTCGACCTGCTCGCGAGCCCGCCCCGCCGGAAGCGGATGGGGGAGCGGGGCCGGCGGATGGTCGAGCGCGAGTTCGCGGTCGAGCAGATGCGGCGGAGCTATGACGCGCTGTACGAGGATCTCACCGGCCTCAAGGTGCCGCGCGTCATGTATGGCGCGGCCTAGGGCGAGGGAACTCGTGCGAGTTCAGGCGCCACGGAGATCGTGGCGGGGCCTGCGGCAGACGACGCCACCGCGGCGGCGGGCCTGTCGGGCCGGCGGCGCTGCTCACCGCCGGGCCTGTTGCACAGAGCGCAGAACACGACGGCGGCGAAGATCAGCCTCGGGACCATGATGGGATGAACCATTTCAAGGGGCGCGCCAGCGGCGACCCCGTGTCGTATCGGGCACTTGCGCCACGAGTGTCCGCGCGGACACGCCCTGGTGCCCGTGCCTGAGGCTCACGCCGTGCGACGATTCCGCGCATGCGCCGGCCCGACGAGGCGCCCCCGGTGACAACTGGGATCGAAGGTGCTCTCCTCTCGCGCGCATGCTGCGCGAGAACGCGCTCGTTTGCTGGCACGTCGCCGATGGTGCTCCGATCCTGTTCGCGGCCCGCGACGAGGTCGCCGGCCCCGTCCCGTCCGAGTGGGAGTTCGGCTGCGGCGCGGAGGGCGAATCGACGGCGGACCTGCGCGTCGTGCCGCTCGACGAGATCGTGCGCCGCGACCCGAGCGCCGTCGAGATCGTCCTCCACCCGCGCGGCACCGCGCTCGAGCGCCCGGCGGCGACCGCACGATGGCACACGGAGGCTGGCCCGGTCCTCTTCCCGCACCGGCCGTCGCGCCGCTGGCCGCGCTTCGACCCGCAGTACCCGCCGCGGCGCGGAGAGCCGCTCGACGCGAGCGACCTGCGACTCATGGCGGACATCGCGCAGTTCGGGTTTCACGTGGTGCGCGGCGCCTCGAACGGCGACGCGCCGGCGTTCGCGTTCTCGGTCGGCCTCTTCCGCACGTTCGACCACCCGGAGGTGGCGCTCTTCGGCCTCGTGCCCGAGATGCTCGACGCGGCGGTGCACCGGATCGCGGAGCGGGTGCGGGGAGGGATCCACTTCGACGAGCCCGACATCGCCGACGGCCTCCTCGACGGCCGCGCCGTCGCGTTCCGGCGGATCGTGCCGCGCCACTACCCGCCGTTCCTCGGGTACGCGGTCTGGTACCACGGCGGCGCGCGCTTCCCGGCGCTGCAGGCGGTCTGGGCCGACGGGGCGCACTTCCCGTGGGACCGCTGGTTCTCGCGCGACCTGCGCGAAGCGCAGCCGATGCTGTTCGAGCCCGAACCGGCGTGACGGGCCGCGCCGGAGGACGGCACGGGCGAGCGCAGGGGCAGCCGGATGAGGCTGCCCCGGAGCGAGCGGGGGTTCGGGGGGCGCGAGGCCCTGAGCCCGCCGAAGGGCCGAGTGTCCCCCCGCCCTCACGAGGAGCGCGGCGCCATCGCGAGCGGCTGCGCCTCCTCGCGGCGCGTGAGCGACGCCTTGAGCCAGTCGCGGTTCATCCGGGCGATCACCTCGAGCGCGATCCCCGCAGGGCAGACCGCGGCGCACTCGCCGATGGTCGTGCAGTGCCCGAAGCCCTCCGCGCGCGCCTGCGCCGTCATGGAGATGACCCGCGCGCCGCGCTCGGGCTGACCCTGCGGCAGGACGCCGAGGTGGGCGATCTTCGCGCCGGTGAAGAGCGCCGCCGACGCATTCGGGCACGCCGCGACGCACGCGCCGCAGCCGATGCACGCCGCGGCCTCCATCGCGCGGTCGGCCGCCGGCTTCGGGACGAGGATCGCGTTCGCCTCCGGCGCGCTCCCGGTCCGGACCGAGACGTAGCCGCCGGACGCGACGATCCGGTCGAGCGCGCTCCGGTCGACGGCGAGGTCCCTCAGGACGGGGAACGCCGCCGCGCGCCACGGCTCGAGCCGGAGCACGTCGCCATCCTGGAAGTGGCGCATGTGCGTCTGGCAGATGGTCGCGTTCGGCAGCGGGCCGTGCGGCTCGCCGTTCACGAGGAACCCGCACGTGCCGCAGATCCCCTCGCGGCAGTCGGAGTCGAACGCGACCGGGTCCTCGCCGCGCTCGACGAGCTGCTGGTTCAGCACGTCGAGCATCTCGAGGAACGACATGTGCTCGCTCACGTCGCCGACGTCGTAGCGGACGAACTGGCCCGCGTCGCGCCCGTCGCGCTGCCGCCAGATGTCGAGGACGATCCGCACCGGCGCTCCCTCACTTGTAGCTGCGCTGCTGCAGCGGGACGTGCTCGAACCGGAGCGGCTCCTTGTGGAGCGCCGGCGCCGCGCCGGGCCCCTGCCACTCCCACGCGGCGACGTAGGCGAACTCGGCGTCGTTGCGGGCCGCCTCGCCGTCCGGCGTCTGGTACTCGACGCGGAAGTGGCCCCCCGCGGACTCGTTGCGGTGGAGCGCGTCGAAGCAGATGAGCTCGGCCAGCTCGAAGTAGTCCGCGACGCGCCCCGCCTTCTCGAGCTCCTGGTTCAGCTCCTCGCCGGACCCCGTCACGCGCAGGTCGTGCCAGAAGGCCTCCTCGAGGACCGGGATCCGCTCGAGCGCGCGGGTGAGGCTCTCGCGCGACCGCGCCATCCCGCACTCCTCCCAGAGGAGCTCGCCGAGCTCGCGGTGAAAGTGATCGACCGGCTTCGTGCCCCCGATCGAGAGGAGCCGCTTCGTGCGCGCCGCGACGTCCCGCTCCGCGTCGCGGAACGCGGCGTGGCCCGCGTCGAGCTTCGCGAGCCCGCCGTGCGCGACGTAGTCGCCGACGGTGTAGGGCACGACGAAGTAGCCGTCGGCGAGCCCCTGCATGAGCGCGGAGGCGCCGAGCCGGTTCGCCCCGTGGTCCGAGAAGTTGGCCTCCCCCGCGACGAACAGGCCGGGGATCGTGCTCATGAGATCGTAGTCCACCCACAGGCCGCCCATCGTGTAGTGGACGGCCGGGTAGATCCGCATCGGCCCGACGTGCGGGTCGTCGCCGGTGATCCGCTCGTACATCTCGAACAGGTTCCCGTACCGCTCGTCGAGCACCCTGCGCCCGAGCCGAGCGAACGCGTCGCGGAAGTCCAGGAAGACGCCGAGCCCGCCCGGCCCGACGCCGCGCCCCTCGTCGCAGACCTTCTTCGCGGCGCGCGAGGCGATGTCGCGCGGGGCGAGGTTGCCGTAGGTCGGGTACATCCGCTCGAGGAAGTAGTCGCGCTCGCCGTCCGGGATCTCCTCCGGCCGGCGCTGGTCGCCGCGCTCCTTCGGGACCCAGACGCGCCCGTCGTTCCGGAGCGACTCGCTCATGAGCGTGAGCTTCGACTGGTACGCGCCCGCGCGCGGGATGCAGGTCGGGTGGATCTGCGTGTAGCAGGGGTTCGCGAAGAGCGCGCCCTTGCGGTGGGCGCGCCAGATCGCCGTCGCGTTCGACCCCTTCGCGTTCGTCGAGAGGAAGAAGACGTTGCCGTAGCCGCCCGTCGCGAGCACGACGGCGTCCGCCGCGAACGACCCGATCCGGCCGCTGACGAGGTCGCGCACGACGACCCCGCGCGCGCGCCCGTCCACGACGACGACCTCGAGCATCTCGGCGCGCGGGAACTGGGTGACGGTGCCCGCCGCCACCTGCCGCTCCAGCGCCTGGTACGCGCCGAGGAGGAGCTGCTGGCCGGTCTGGCCGCGGGCATAGAAGGTGCGCGACACGAGGGCGCCGCCGAACGAGCGGTTCGCGAGGGCGCCGCCGTACTCGCGCGCGAACGGGACCCCCTGCGCGGCGCACTGGTCGATGATGTTCAAGGACAGCTCGGCGAGGCGGTAGACGTTGGCCTCGCGCGAGCGGAAGTCGCCGCCCTTCACGGTGTCGTAGAAGAGCCGCAGGACCGAGTCGCCGTCGTTCTGGTAGTTCTTCGCGGCGTTGATGCCGCCCTGCGCCGCGATGGAGTGGGCGCGGCGCGGCGAGTCCTGGAAGCAGAAGGACAGGACGTCGTAGCCGAGCTCGCCGAGCGACGCCGCGGCGGCGCCGCCCGCGAGCCCGGTCCCGACGACGATGATCCGGTGCTTCCGCTTGTTCGCGGGGTTCACGAGCTTCAGCTCGTACTTGCGGCGCTCCCACTTGCGCTCGATGGGGCCGTCCGGGATCCGCGCGTCGAGCGGTGTCGTCATCCGAGGAGCCCGAGGAGCACCGCGAGCGGCACGGCGGCGAACCCGACGGTGAGGATCGTCGCGAACGCGGCGGCGAAGCGCTGGATGACCGGCGTGAACGCGCGGTTCGAGACGCCGAGCGACTGGAACGCCGACCAGAGCCCGTGCCACAGATGAAAGCCGAGCCCGGCGACCGCGACGATGTAGAAGACGACTGCGGCACCTCGCCCGAACGAGACGACGACGTTGTGGAACACCGCGCCCGGCTGGAAGTCGGGGTTCGCGACGCCGAACGTCAGGTCGAGCAGGTGGTAGACGACGAACCCGAGGATGAGGAAGCCGCTCCAGATCATCGTGCGGGAGGCGGGGGTCGAGCCCTGCGGGCGGTAATCGCGGTACGAGACGGGCCGCGCACGCTGCCGCTCGCCCCAGAGCTGAAGCCCCGCCACGACGTGGACGAGCACAGCGACGAGCAGCACGATCCGCGCCGTCCAGAGGAGCGCCGGGAAGACGCGCAGCTGCTCGGCGTACCGGTCGAGCCTCGCAGCGCCCGCGAACGCCTGCAGGTTCGCGAGCATGTGGACGAGCACGTACACGAACAGGACGAGCCCGGTCGCGGCCATCAGCGCCTTCTTGCCGATGAAGCTCTGCCACACCGCCCCGATGCGGGACGGGCGGAAGACCGGGGTGTCCTCGACGGTGTGCGTCTCGACGGCCATGGGCGACGCAACGGTGCGACCCGGTCCGGGGCGCGGGAAGCCCCATGGGCTCCGCTTCGACGGGGAGGGCGCGATGACGTAACCTCCGGCGCATGGAGCGCGTCTGCGTGTTCTGCGGCTCGAGCCCCGGATCGAGCCCGAGCTACCTCGCGGCGGCGAAGGCGATGGGCCGCACGCTCGCCGAGCGGGGGATCGGGCTCGTCTACGGCGGGGGTAGCGTCGGGCTCATGGGTGCGGTCGCAGACGCCGCCCTCGCGGCGGGCGGCGAGGTCGTCGGCATCATCCCGCGGGCGCTGCAGCTCCGCGAGCTCGCTCACGCGAGGCTCACGACGCTGCACGTCGTCGGCTCGATGCACGAGCGCAAGGCGAAGATGGCCGAGCTCGCCCACGGGTTCATCGCGCTGCCGGGAGGCATGGGCACCCTCGAGGAGTTCGCCGAGATGCTGACGTGGGCCCAGCTCGGGCTCCACGCGCGGCCGTGCGGGCTGCTCGATGTCGGGGGCTACTACCAGCCGCTCATCGCCTTCTTCGATCGCGCGGTCGCGGAGGGGTTCGTCCGCCCGGAGCACCGCCGTCTGATGGTCGTGGGCGAGGACCCGGCTGCGCTCCTCGACCGGTTCGACACGTGGGAGGCGCCGGCGGTCGAGCGGTGGATCGACAGCAGGTCCACTTGACGCGAGGTCGCCGTACTGTCGCGCCCGGGCCACTCGAGTTCGGGGAGGCGTGGCGGCCCGGCGACAGTGGGCGCGATCGCCGCGGCGAGCGCGCGGAGAGCTCGTGCGGGGTCTGGCAGCCGTGGCGTCGCATCCGAGCGGGATTGCGAAGAAAACCTCGCCCGGCGTGCGCTGCCCGGCGCCGCGGCACGGTCCTCGCTATCGGGATCTTCGAGACTCGAACGGAGGATTCCCATGCTCGCCATCATCGCGGCCGTGATGCTCGCGGCCACCCCGCAGCACGATACCGTCTTCACCGCCGACGGCGGCCGCTTCGTCGGGACGGTCGTCGAAGAAGGATCGCAGGGCGTCACGGTCCAGCTCGCCGACGGCTCGTACCGTCGCCTGCCGCGCCGCGAGGTGGTGCGGATCGAGTACGCCGACGGGTCCGTCACCACGCCGCGCCCCGCGGAGCCGCCCGCCTCGCCTCCGTCCGCGGCGGCGCCGCCGCCGACGTACACGCCGCAGCCGCCGCCGGCTCAGCCGCCGGTCTACGCACCTCAGCCGCCTGCCCAGCCGCCCTCCTACGCGCCGCCGCCGCCGCCGCGCGGGTACCCGCCGCCCCCCCCCGCATACGCGCCGGCCTACCCGGTGCGCCGGCTGCCGCCGCCGGCGTGGGCCGAGCAGCCGCACCACACGGGGCCCATCTCGCAGTTCTACCTGTCGCTCGGAATCGGGGGGCTGTTCCTCTCCGGCGACGCCGAGCCGGGGGTCGCGGTGGGCGAGGTCTTCGGGAACCAGCTCGACTTCGGGCTCGAGGGCGGACTCCGCCTCTCACGTCACCTCGCGCTCGCGCTGTACGGCGACTTCGGCGTCGGCGACCCCGGACGGGACGTGCGCAACTTCTGCAACGATCAGGGGATCGACTGCTCCGCGAGCACGACCCGCGTCGGCATCCTCCTCCGCCACACGTTCGACCCCGCGGCGCGGGTGACGCCGTGGATCGGGGTCGGCACCGGGTTCGCGTCAGGGCACGTCACCACGTCTTCGGGCGGCGGCTACGACACCGTCGCCAAGTACTCGGGCTGGGAGATGCTGCGCCTGCAGGGCGGCTTCGACGTCCGCTCGAGCCCCGTGCTCGGCGTCGGCTTCTATGGCGGCGTCAGCTTCACCCGGTTCGACAAGTTCGAGAACTCGGTCGAGACGCTGAGCCTCGGAGACAAGACGACCCACACCATGGTCGAGGCCGGCATCCGGATGACGCTGTTCCCGTAGCGTTCACTAGAAGTAGATCTGGACCTCGACCTGGGCCTCGAGTTGGTCCAGGTCCAGTGTCTATCCGAGCCTCGCCCGCCGCAGCCGGAGCGCGTTCGCGATCACCGTGACGGAGCTGAAGCTCATCGCGGCGCTCGCGATGATCGGGGAGAGGAGCACCCCGAAGAGCGGGTAGAGCGCCCCGGCCGCGAGGGGCACGCCGAGGGCATTGTAGGCGAAGGCCCAGAACAGGTTCTGCCGGATGTTCCGCATGGTCGCGCGCGAAAGCCGGCGCGCGCGGACGAGCCCGCCGAGGTCGCCTCGCACGAGGGTCAGCCCGGCCGACTCGATCGCGACGTCCGTCCCGGTGCCCATCGCGACGCCCACGTCGGCCGCGGCGAGCGCGGGGGCGTCGTTGATGCCGTCGCCGGCGAACGCAACCGGGCGCCCGCGGCCGCGCCACCGGGCGACGGCGTCCGCCTTCTGGCCCGGCAGCACCTCGGCCTCGACGTGGGCGATGCCGAGCTGGGCCGCGACCGCGCGCGCCGTCGTCCAGCCGTCCCCGGTGATCATCACGATCTCGAGCCCCTCCGCGCGCAGCGCGCGAATGGCCTCCTGGGCGCCGGGCTTCACCGGATCCACCGCCTCGACGAGGCCGGCGGCGCGCCCGTCCACCGCGACGAGCATCACCGTGCCGCCCCGTGAGCCGAGCGCCTCCGCCGGCGCTGTAAGGGGCGAGGCGTCGATCCCGAGCTCCCTGAAGAGCGCCGCGTTGCCGAGCGCCACGGCGCGGCCCGAGACGAGCCCGGTGACGCCCTTGCCCGGGATCGTCCTGAACGCCTCCGCCTCTCCGAGCGTGAGACCGCGGCGCGTCGCTTCCGCCACGATCGACGCGGCGAGCGGGTGCTCCGAGCCCTTCTCGAGGCCCGCGGCGAGCCGCAGCACGTTGTCCTCGCCTCCGGGGGCGATCGACTCGACGCGCGCGACCGCGGGCTTCCCCCGCGTGAGCGTGCCCGTCTTGTCCACGAGGAGGACCTCCACCTTCTCGAACCGCTCGAGCGCCTCGGCGCTCTTCACGAGGACGCCCGCCATCGCGCCGCGCCCCGTCCCGACCATGATGGCCATCGGCGTCGCGAGCCCGAGCGCGCACGGACAGGCGATGATGAGCACCGCGACCGCGGCGACGAGCCCGTGCGCGAGCCGCGGCTCGGGGCCGAGCGCGGCCCAGGCGGCGAACGCGATGAGGGCGGACAGGACGACGGCGGGGACGAACCAGCCCGACACGACGTCGGCGAGCCGCTGGATCGGCGCGCGGCTGCGCTGCGCGTCCATGACCATCCGCACGATCTGGGAGAGGAGGGTGTCCTTCCCGACGCGCTCCGCGCGCATGACGAACGAGCCCGTGCCGTTGAGGGTCGCGCCGGTGACGCGGTCACCCTCCCGCTTCTCGACGGGCACCGCCTCGCCCGTGACCATCGCCTCGTCGACGGCGGAGGAGCCGGAGAGGACGACCCCGTCCACGGGGACCTTCTCGCCGGGGCGCACCCGGAGCCGGTCGCCCGCGTGGACCTGCTCGATCTCCACGTCGCGCTCGGCGCCATCCGGCTCGATCCTGCGCGCGGTCCGCGGCGCGAGCCGGAGCAGCGCCCGGATCGCGCCGGACACGCGGCTCCGCGCGCGCAGCTCGAGGACCTGCCCGAGCAGGACGAGCTCCACGATCACCGCGGCCGCCTCGAAGTAGACGGGCGGCGCGCCGTGCTCGAGGAACGCCGCGGGGAACGCACTCGCCGGCAGGAGCGTCGCGGCCGCGCTGAAGACGTAGGCGGCGGCGGTCCCGAGCCCGATGAGCGTGAACATGTTGAGCTTCCACGTCCGGATCGAGAGCCACGCCCGCTCGAAGAACGGGAAGCCGCCCCAGAGCACGACCGGCGACGCGAGCGCGAGCTGCACGAGCGCGAACCGGCGGAACCCGAGCGCGTGCCGGAGCGGGGAGCCGAGCAGCATGTCGCCCATGGCGAGCGCGAGGACCGCCACGGCGGGCGCGAGCCCGAGCCAGAAGCGGCGGGTCATGTGCGCGAGCTCGGGGTTCGGCGGCTCCTCCGCCGAGGGCATGCCGCCGACGACGAGCGGCTCGAGCGCCATCCCGCAGATCGGGCAGGGCACCGGATCCTTCTCCCGCACCTCCGGGTCCATCGGGCAGACCCAGACCACCTCGCCGCCGGGCGGCGGGGCGGGCGCCGCGGCGTCCTTCGGCGTCCCGCCCGGCCCGTGCTCGAGGAAGGGGCGCGGGTCGGCGGAGAACTTCGCGAGGCAGCTCGGGCTGCAGAAGTAGAACCGGCGCCCGCCGTGCTCGAGCTGCCCGCCCTTCGGCGCCTTCGGGTTCACCTCCATCCCGCAGACCGGATCGATCGCGATGAAGTCGAGGGGCGCGGCCTCGAACCGCCTCCGGCAGCTCTCGGAGCAGAACGAGTACACGTAGCGCCCGCGCTGGACGACGCCGCCCGCCGGGTGGTCCCGGTCGACGCCCATCCCGCACACGGGATCGCGGGCCGGGGGGGCGCTCGGGGAAGCGATCGGTCCTACTCCTGCCGTCGGCTGCATCGGTCTCCTCGCGTCGAGCGGCCGCATCGGGCGCGCCGCCGATCATTCGCTGGGAGCCCCGCCGCGCGCGGGGGATTCCAGGGCGGCGCTCCGGCGGGAGTGTCTAGCACGTCGGCGCCAGCGCGCCAGCCGGAGGTCGCCCCGCGTGCCGCTCCGCCGCGCGAAGCACGTCGTCGAGCTCGAACGGCTTCGCGAGCCAGCCGTCCGCCCCGATCTCCTCGGCCCGGCCGCGGGCGTTCTCGGCGGCGGTGACGACGACGATGGGCGCGGCATGGCCGTGGCGCGCCCGGAACTCGCGGGCGAACTCCCAGCCGTTCATCCCTGGCATGCGCATGTCGAGGAGCACGAGCGCCGGCATCTCCTCGGAGACCCGCGCGAGCGCGGCGCGGCCTTCCCGCGCGGTCCTCACGCGGTATCCGGCGTCGGCGAGGATCATCTCGACGAGCGCGAGGAGGTCGGGGTCGTCCTCCACGACCAGGATCGAGGGCGGGCCCGCGCTCACGCGTCCTCCCGGGGGAGGGGCAGCCCGAAGTGGAACGTTGAGCCCTGCCCGGGCGCGCTCTCGAACCACATCCGACCGCCGTGCCGCTCGATGACGACGCGGCTCACCTCGAGGCCGAGCCCGAGGCCGCCGTAGTCGTCGGGTGTCCCCGCGTGCGCCCGGTAGTAGCGCTGGAAGACATGGCCTTGGCGGTCGGAGGGAATGCCGACCCCGTCGTCCGCGACCGAGACGCGCGCCTCACTGTCGAGCGCCCCCACGCGCAGGCGCACCGGGCCGCCACCCGGCGAGAAGCGGATGGCGTTCTCGAGGAGGTTCGCGATCACCCGCTCGATCCGCTCGCGGTCGGCGACGACCGGCACGGAGGCTCCCGCGTCGAGCGACAGGGCGTGTCCGGGGGCCGCCGGGCGCATGCGCTCGACCACCTCGGCCGCGAGGGCCGCGAGGTCGAACCGCTCGGCGCGCACGGCTCCGTCCTCGAGGCGCAGCCGCGAGCTGTCGAGCAGCTGCTGCACGAGCCGCGTCAACCGGTCGACCTGCCGCTGGATCACGGCGAGCGCGCGCTGCTCCGCGGGCTCGCGCCGCGCCATGATCTGGGCGTACGCCTTGATGACGGCGAGCGGCGTCTTGAACTCGTGCGCGGCGGTCGCGAGGAACTCCTCGCGCATCTCGTCGAGGCGCCGCGAGGCCGAGACGTCCCGCAGCACGGAGACCGCGAGCGGCGGCCGCCCGGGCCGGAGAACGGGCGTCGCCGCGACCGACACGAACACGTCCCGGCCGTCGGTGCGCCGGAGCACCGCCTCGTACTGGGCGACCGGCGCGCCGGAGAGTACGCGCATGGCCGCGTACCGCTCGTAAGGCATCGGGGTTCCGTCTGGCGTCCGGACCTCGTAGCGACGCCCCCAGGTCTCGAGGGGCCCGAGAATCTCGTCCTTCGACGCCGCGCCGACCAGCGCGACGGCCGCCCGGTTCGCCTCCACGATCATCGAGCGCTCGTCGACGAGCAGGACGCCGTCGGCCATGCCGTCCACGGTCGCGCGGAGCTCGGCGCCGAGCGCGCGGGTCCCGCGCTCGCTCCGCCGGATGAGCGCGAGGAGCAGGACCGCCGTCACGAGGACGAACGCGGTGCCCTTCACCGTCTGGACCCGCTGCCGGAGGTCGGGATCGTCGACCAGCACCCCGACGGCCCGGTCCGACAAGCTGATCCAGGCGAGACCCACGAGGGCGTACAGCGCGGCGATCGCCGCGGCGCCGCCCGGCTGTCGGCGCCACCACCGCGAGCGCCCGGCGTGGGCCTGGACGGGGGGCGGGGTCTGCACGGAGCGCGGCTGGTCCTGGCTCGCCACCCACATCCTGTACCGCCCGGCCCTGGCGGTGTCACCCGCCTGGGAGGGGCCGGCACACGGTGACGCCTCGGGCTCCGTGCACGGTTGAAGCGCACTCGTGCCCCGGGTGGGATAGAGTCAGCGCCGTGGCCCGCAACCCGCCCCCCATCTCGGCCGACGCGACCCGCGCGACGTACGTCGCCGAGGTGCTGAAGGCCGTCGCGCACCCCCTCCGTCTCCGCATCGTCGCGACGCTCTGCGAGGGCGAGGAGAACGTGACGGCGCTCTCCGACAAGCTCGGCGCGAGCCAGGCGATCGTCTCACAGCAGCTCCGCATCCTGCGCAGCCACGGGCTCGTCGCGGCGAGCCGCGAGGGCGGGTACGCCACCTACCGGCTCGTCGAGCGGAACCTGCGCGGCCTCGTCCGCTGCATGGAGAAGTGCGAGCGCTGAGCACCTCCGGCCGCGGCCGCGCGATTTCACCCACCGCCTGCGTCTTCTGACGCAGCGGAGGTGGGGGACCGCTGCGCGAGACGCCCGCGGCCTCCCCCGCCGCGCGCACCGGCTGCGCGCCCGGACGTGACGATCCCACCGTCGGGCCGCGAGGAACTGTGCGTCCCGTCGGCCCGTGCGCGCGGCCGTCCTCCCTCCGGCGCGACGCGTGCATGATCGGCATGGCGATATAGCAATGTCGCTATGATGCCACTTCGCGAAAACGAGACGCGGGCCGAGCACCTCGCGGAGGTGCTGAAGGCGGTCGCGCACCCGCTGCGGCTCCGGATCATCGCGCTGCTGTGCGAGGGCGAGGTGCACGTCAACGCCCTCGCCGCGCGGCTCGATGCGCCGCAGCCGATCGTGTCGCAGCAGCTGCGGATTCTACGCACCCGCAGGCTCGTCGAGGCGACCCGGGAGAATGGCTTCGCGCGGTACCGGCTCGCCGAGCCGGCGCTCGCGGAGCTCGTCGGCTGCATGGAGAAGTGCGACCGCGGCTGACCGCGGCGCTGGGGGAGGACATGGAGCTCACCCGAAGGAAGTTCATCCAGATCGGCGCCGCGGCTCGATCGCGATCCGGTTCCCGACCCGGCGACCGACGGCGACCGCGTGGTCTCGACCTACTGCGAGCTCTGCTTCTGGGGCTGCGGCGTGCGCGCGCACGTCCGGGACGGGCGGGTCACGAAGATCACCGGCAACCCCGAGCACCCGCTCTCGCGCGGCATGCTGTGTCCGCGTGGCGCCGGCGCCACCGGACAGCTCTATGATCCGGACCGCCTCCGGCGCCCGCTCGTGCGGCGCTCGCAGCGCGGCGACGACGTGTTCGAGGAGGTCTCCTGGGATGCCGCGCTCAACGAGGTCGGCGCGCGGCTCGACGACGTCGCGCGCCGGCACGGACGCGAGGCGGTGGCGCTCTTCACCCACGGCTCGGGCGGCGTCTGGTTCAAGCACTTCATGAAGGCGTGGGGGTCGCCCAACATCGGCGCGCCGTCTTACGCGCAGTGCCGCGGGCCACGCGAGGCGGCCTTCACCATCACCTATGGGACCCCGCTCGGATCGCCCGAGCCGATCGATCTCGCGAACGCGCGCGCGATCACGCTCATCGGCTCGCACCTCGGCGAGAACATGCACAACACCCAGGTGCAGGAGCTCGCGGAGGCGATCGGGAACGGCGCGGGGCTCGTCGTCGTGGACCCGCGCTTCTCCGTGGCGGCCGGCAAGGCGCGTTACTGGCTGCCGATCAAGCCGGGCACGGATATCGCGCTCCTCCTCGCGTGGATCCACGTGCTCGTGCAGGAGAAGCTCTACGACGCCGACTACGTCGCGCAGTACACGGAGGGGTTCGCCGAGCTTACCGCGCACGTCGCGGACAAGACGCCCGAGTGGGCGTTCGCGATCACCGGCGTCGACCCCGCGCTCATCCGCGCCTCCGCCCGGTTCATCGGGGGGGCGCGCCCGGCCTCGCTCATCCACCCCGGACGCCACACGGTCTGGTACGGCGACGACACGCAGCGCGAGCGGGCGATGGCGATCCTCGCCGCGCTGCTCGGCAGCTGGGGTCGGCGCGGCGGGTACCTGACCCCGGCGAAGTTCCCGCTCCCCGGCTACCCGCTCCCGGCGGACCTGCCTCATCACGGCGGGGCCGCGCCGGTCGCGGACCGGCCGAAGGGCGGCGGCTACCCGCTCGCGACGGAGGTCCTCGCGAGCGGCCTGTGCGACGCGACGAAGCCCGGCCACGCGCTCTACGACCTGAAGGCCTGGATCGTGTACGGCTGCAACCTCGTGCAGGCGATGCCGGGGCGGCAGGAGCTCGTCGAGAAGATGCAGCACCTCGACTTCCTCGTCGCCGTCGACGTGCTGCCCGCCGAGATCGCCGGCTGGGCGGACGTCGTCCTGCCGGAGTCGACCTACCTCGAGCGCGACGACGACGTCTCGGCGCCCGCGTACAAGCGGCCGTTCGTCGCGATCCGGCAGGCGGTGGTCGAGCCGCTCCACGACTCGAAGCCGGGCTGGTGGATCGCGAAGGAGCTCGCGAACCGCGTCGGCCTCGGTGCGTGGTTTCCGTGGAAGGACGCGAAGGAGTACGTCCGGGCGCGGCTCGCGCAGAAGGGGCTCTCGTACGAGGAGCTCGCCGCGAAGGGGGTGCTGCTCGGCCCGCCCGTCGCGACGTGCGAGGAGGAGGGGGCGCCCATCGGCGCCGCGACCGAGAGCGGCAAAATCCAGCTCTACGCGAAGGAGCTGAGCGCCCTCGGGTTCGACCCGCTGCCGGTCTACCGGCCCCAGGACGATGGGCCTCCGGGCTCGTTCCGCCTCCTCTCCGGCCGCGCCCCACTCCACACCTTCGGGCGGACGACGAACAACCGGCTCCTCGCGGAGCCGTACCCCGAGAACGAGGTGTGGCTCAACGCCGACGCGGCGCGCAGCCTCCCGGGGTTCGAGGTGACGCCGCTCGTGAACGGCGAACGCGTCGTGCTCGTGAACCAGGACGGCGTCCGCTCGACCCCGGTGCGGGTGAAGCTCACGCAGCGGATCCGCGGCGACTGCGTCTTCCTCGTCCACGGCTTTGGCCAAACCGCGAAGAAGCAGCGCCGGGCATTCGGCCGCGGCGCGTCGGACGCGCAGCTCACCAGCCGGTACAAGGTCGACCCGATCATGGGCGGCACCGGCATGAACGTGAACTTCGTGCGCGTCGAGCGCGCGGGGGAGGCGGCGTAGATGGCTGCGAAGAAGCGCTACGCGATGGCGGTGGACACGCGGCGCTGCGTGGGCTGCAACGCCTGCGTCATCGCCTGCAAGACGGAGAACGCGCTGCCGGAGGGCGGCTTCCGCGACTGGATCGTGCAGGAGGTCTGGGGGACGTTCCCGAACCTCGGCATGCAGATCCGCTCCGAGCGGTGCAACCAGTGCTCGGACGCGCCGTGCGTCGCGTCCTGCCCCACGGGCGCGTCCCACGTCGCCGAGGGCGGCGTCGTCCTCGTCACCGCCTCGAAGTGCACGGGGTGCAAGGCGTGCATGGCGTCGTGCCCATACGGCGCGCGCTACGTCCACCCGGACGGCCACGCCGACAAGTGCACGTTCTGCCTGCACCGCGTCGTGCGCGGCGAGGTCACCGCGTGCGCGGAGGTCTGCCCGACCCGCTCGCTCACCTTCGGCGACCTCGCCGACCCGGGGAGCGCGGTGTCGCGGCTCCTCGCGTCGCGGCGCCACGCGGTCGTGAAGCCCGAGGCCGGCACCGAGCCGAACGTCTTCTTCCTCACCTAGCGGGAGTCGCCATGCAGCGCGATCCGTCGAAGTTCTGGAATCCATACCTGGCGGGCGTCGCGCTGGGGCTCGTGCTCCTCGCCGCCTACCTGCTCGTCGGCAAGGGGCTCGGCGCGTCGGGGCCTGCGCTCCGGATCGCCGCCTCGGGCCTGCGCGAGCTCGCGCCCGGCCACGTCGCGGCCACCCCGCCGCTCGCGCACCTCGCCGCCGAGCCGAGCCCGCTCGCGAACTACTTCGTGTTCCTCGGCATCGGCACGCTCCTCGGCGGCCTCGTCGCGGCGTACAGCGCGGGGAGGCTCGCGCCCGGGGTGACGCGCGGCCCGACGGCGGCCGTCGCGCCGCGCCTCGCCTTCGCGATCGGGGGCGGGGTCCTGCTCGGCGTCGGCGCCCGGCTCGCCCGCGGCTGCGCCTCGGGCCAGGCGCTCACGGGCGGCGGGCTGATGTCCGCTGGGAGCTGGGCGTTCATGTTCGCGATCTTCGCCGGCGGCTACGCCGCCGCCTACTTCGCGAGGAGGGAGTGGCGATGACGTTCTTCCCCTTTCAGGCGGCGGTCGAGAACCCGCAGGTCGCGATGGTCGCGGCGGTCGCGGTCGGGTTCGGGTTCGGGTTCGTGCTCGAGCGGGCCGGGTTCGGCGACTCGCGCAAGCTCGCACGGCAGTTCTTCGGCACCGAGATGGTGATGCTGAAGGTGATGTTCACCGCAGTCGTGACGGCGGTGCTCGGGACGGTCGTGGTCTCGGGCTTCGGCGCTCTCGATCTCCGCGCGCTCGCGGACTCTGTGTCGAGCGAGACCTTCCTGTGGCCGATGATCGCGGGCGGGTTCCTGATCGGCGTCGGGATCATCACCTCCGGGTATTGCCCGGGGACGTCGCTCGTCGGGATCGCCTCCGGGAAGCTCGACGCGCTCCTCGCCTACGCCGGGGTCCTCGTCGGCCAGGTGATCTGGGCTGAGCTCGAGACGCGGGGCCCGTTCGCCCGCTTCCAGACGAGCGGCGCGCTCGGGCACGTCTACCTGTACGACCTGCTCCGCGTCCCCCCCGCGGTGATCGCCGCCGCGCTCGTCGCGGTCGCGATCGGCGCGTTCCTGCTCGGCGAGAAGATCGAGCGGATGCTCGGGGCGCCTCCGGAGACGGAGCGGGCCGCGCGTCGCTGGGTGTTCACGGGCGTGGGCGCGGTCGGCGTGCTCGCGCTCGTGACCCTGCTGCTGCCCATCGGCACGGCGGCCGTCCCGGCCGCGGCGGCGCGGAGCATCACTGCGCCCGCGCTCGCGCGCCGGGTGCTCGCGGAGCCCTGGAACGTGAGGATCCTAGACCTGCGGCCGCTCGAGCAGTGCGCCGCGAGCCGGGTGCCGGGCGCGGAGTGCGCGCCGGCTGCCACGCTGAAGGACCTCGCGCTCGCGGACGTTTCGGCGGCGCGCGACCTCGTCGTCGTCGCGGAGGGCGACCTCCGCGAGCCGCCGGCAGAGGTCCGCGCCTACCGCGGGAACGTGCTCGTGCTCGAGGGCGGCTTCGAGGCCTGGCGAAGCTTCGCGCTCGTTCCGCCGGCGCCGCCCGCGCCCGGCGCCGGCGTCCCGGAGCAGGAGAGCTTCCGGCTCCGCGCGGGCCTCCAGGCCGCGCTCACCGGGATGAAGGCGGCGCCTCCGCCCGCGCCTGCGGCGGGCGGCGCGGCGCCTGCGAAGCGGAAGGCCGGCGGCGGCGGCTGCAGCGGATAGCGGAGGAACACCACATGAACGAGCTCGACATCGCGCGGCACAGCCGGTTCATCGATCCCCAGCTGCACGTCTGGGGATGGGAGATCCCGGTCTACCTCTTCCTCGGCGGCATGGCGGCGGGGACGCTGTTCCTCTCGGCGCTGCTCTGGTCGCGGCCGGGCCCGCGTTCGCGCGCGGCGCGGCTCCTGCCTTTCATCGCGCCGGCGTTGCTCGCGCTCGGCATGGGGGCGCTCTTCCTCGACCTCTCCCACAAGCTCCACGTCTTCCGCTTCTATCTCGCGTTCCGCTGGACGAGCCCCATGTCGTGGGGCGCCTGGATCCTCCTCATCGTGTTCCCGATCGCGATCCTGTTCGGGCTCGCGACGATCGCGGACGAGGACGCCGAGGCGCTCGCGGCGCGTGTTCCCGCGCTCCGGCGGCCGGTCGCGTCCGGGCGCGCGTTCGCGCTCCGGCACGCGCGCGGGCTCCGGATGGCGGCGGCGATCGCCGCCGTGGGGCTCGGCGGGTACACGGGGGTCCTCCTGTCCGCGCTCGGTGCGCGCGCGCTCTGGGGGTCGGCGCTCCTCGGTCCGCTCTTCCTCGTGTCGGGCATCTCGAGCGGCGCGGCGTTCACGATGCTGATGGGCGTCAGCGCGGACGAGCGGGCCTTCCTCGCCCGCGCCGACGTTCACGCGATGTGGCTCGAGGTCGCGCTCATCCTCTTCTTCCTCGTGGGGCTCGCGACCGGCGGCGGCGCGAGCCGCGCCGCTGCGGACCTCGTCCTCGGGGGCCCGTACACTGCGCCGTTCTGGGCGCTCGTCGTCGCCGCGGGGCTCGTCGTGCCGTCCGCGATGGAGCTCCTCGAGCGGCGGCTCCACCTCGCCGCGACGGCGGTCGCCCCGGCGCTCGTGCTCGTCGGCGGGTTCGCGCTGCGCTGGATCCTCGTGGCGGCGGGGCAGTCCTAGAGCGCGTCCCGCGACGGCGACGCGTCACGGCCTCGCGGCGCGGCTACCCGCTCGCCGTCAGCCACCGCCAGAGCGTCCGCACGCCGGGCCAGGTGCGGAACGCGACCCAGCGGATGCGCCGCCGCGCCGGGCCGCGATAGACCGTGAGGAGCCCGTCCACGAACTGCCGCGCCTCGACGGGGTGGCCGCTCCGGGCGAGGATCGGCACGAGCGCGAGGCAGGTCTCGAGGTGCCACGGCTCGATCTCGAGCGCGCGGCCGAGCAGCGCCGCGGCGACGTCCGGCCGCCGCGCGCGCGCCTGCGCCCGGCCACCTTCGAGGAGCGTGTTCACCGCGTCGAGCTTCCGGCCGCGCGCGACGTTGAGCCGCGCGAGCTCGAGCCGGAACCCGTCGTCGAGCGGAAAGACCGCGGTCGCGGCGAGGTTCACCGCGGCGGCCCGGTCGGTGAACCCCTGCGCGAGGTGGCGGCTCGCGGCGACGCGGAAGCAGGACGCGCCGCCGGCCGAGTCGCCCTCGCGCGCGAGCAGCGGCGCGAGCTTCACGTTCACCGATGGATCGGTCGGGTCGGACTCGAGCGCCTTGCGGTACCCGGCGATCGCCTTCTTCACCCGGCCGCGGGCGCGCGCGCGGTCGGCGGCGGCGACGATCTCGGTCTTGGTCCGGGGCTTGCGCGAGAAGAGCGACACGGTCGTTGCGCCGTCGCGCGGCGCCTCGGCCACGGTACCACGCGGGCCCGCCCCGCCGCGCGTGGTATGACCTCGGCGTGGCGGAGGAGATCCTCATCGTCGCCGGCGAGGCGAGCGCCGATCTGCACGCGGCGCGCGCGCTCGAGGAGCTGCGGCGGCTCCGACCCGAGGTCCGGGCGTTCGGCGTGGGTGGCCCGCGCCTCCGCGAGGCGGGGCTCGAGGCGCTCGCCCCGGCCGAGGAGATCTCGGTCATGGGGCTCGCGGAGGTGCTCCCGCGCCTCCCGCGCATCCTCGGGATCCTGCGCGCGCTCGGCCGCGCCGCGAAGGAGCGACGCCCCCGCGCGGCGCTCCTCGTCGACCTCCCGGACTTCAACCTGCTGCTCGCCGCCAAGCTGAAGAAGCTCGGGATCCCCGTCGTCTACTATGTCTCGCCGACCATCTGGGCTTGGCGCCCCGGCCGCGCAAAGAAGATCGCGAAGGTCGTGGACCGGATGCTCTGCATCCTGCCCTTCGAGGAGCGGTTCTACGAAGGCACCGGCGTGTCGGCCCGCTTCGTCGGCCACCCGCTCGCGGATCGCCCGCTGCCGTCGGCGCCGGAGCGGTACCGCGAGGCGCTCGGCCTCGCGCCCTCTCGCACGACCGTCGCGCTCGTCCCCGGGAGCCGCCCGAGCGAGCTGCGCCGGATCTTCCCGGTGATGCTCGCGGCGGCCGAGCGGATCCGCGCCGCCCACCCCGACGCGCAGTTCGTGGTGCCGGTGGCGCCGACGCTCGCGAGGGAGCAGCTCGCCCCGTACCTCGCGGGCCACCGCACGATCGAGGTGAAGCTCGTCGACGGGCGCACGGAGGAGGTCGTCGGCGCGAGCGATGCGGCGCTCGTGAAGAGCGGGACCTCCACCCTCGAGGCGGCGCTCATGATCCGGCCGATGGTGGTCGTGTATCGCCTGTCGTGGTTGTCGTACCTCGTGGGGCGCCTCCTCGTGCGGATTGCCCACTTCGCGCTGGTGAACATCCTGGCGGGTAGGGGGCTCGTCCCGGAGCTGCTCCAGCGGGAGGCGAGCCCGGAGCGGATGGCGGAGGAGATCGAGCGGCTGCTCGGCGACCGTGTCGCCCGCGAGACGCAGCTGCAGGGGCTGCGCGAGGTGCGCGCATCCCTCGGGGAGCCGGGGGCGGCGCGGCGCGTGGCGGAAGAGGTCGCGCGTGCGATGGGGTGACGACATGGACGATGTGCGCCGCGCGGTGATCTGCCTTCCGACCTACGACGAGCGCGAGAACCTCGCGCCCATCGTGGAGGGCATCCACGCGATCGTTCCCGACGTGGACGTCCTCGTCATCGACGACGACTCCCCCGACGGGACCGGGCAGCTCGCCGACGAGCTCGCCGCGCGCGACCCGCGGGTGAAGGTGCTCCACCGGGCGCGCAAGCAGGGGCTCGGCCGCGCCTACCTCGCCGGCTTCGCGTGGGCGCTCGAGCGCGGCTACGGGCTCGTCCTCGAGATGGACGCCGACTTCTCCCATGACCCTCGCCACCTGCCCGCACTGCTCGCGGCGGCGCGCGACGCCGATCTCGTCCTCGGCTCGCGGTACGTCCCGGGTGGAGGGACCGTGAACTGGGGCCTCGGGCGCAGGCTCGTGTCGCGCGGCGGGAGCCTGTACGCACGCACGATCCTCGGCGTCCGCGTGCGCGACCTCACCGGCGGGTTCAAGTGCTTCCGGCGCGAGGTGCTCGAGGCGCTCGACCTCGCGAGCGTCGAGTGCACGGGGTATGCGTTCCAGATCGAGCTCACCTTCCGTGCGCTCCGCTGTGGCTTCCGCGTCGTCGAGGTGCCGATCGTGTTCGCCGATCGGCGCCTGGGCCAGTCGAAGATGTCGCGGCGGATCGTCCTCGAGGCGATGCGGAAGGTCTGGTCGATGCGCTTCTCGCCCTTCGCGCGGGCCGTGCGGCCGCCGGCGGGCCGCCCGCGCGCCGCCTGATCTCCGGCGGTGCGCGCGGGTGGCCGCCGCGCCGCGCGCGCGGTACCCTCGGTGCAGGTGGCCGCCGAGATCCTCACCCTCTCGCTCGTCTCGCTGTCCGCGATCTTCTTCGTCGTGGATCCGCTCTCCGCGGTCCCGTTCTTCCTCGCGATGACGCGCGATCACTCGGCGGAGGAGCGCCGGGAGACGGCGCTGCGCGCCGCGCTCACCGCGGGGGTGGTCCTCGCCACCTTCGCGCTCGCCGGCCACTGGATCTTCCGGCTCCTCGGGATCAGCCTGGGCGCGTTCCGGATCGCGGGCGGGATCGTGCTGCTCCTCCTCGCCCTCGACATGCTCCGGACGCAGCCATCGCGCACCCGCATCACCGAGAAGGAGGTCGAGGCGGGCGCGGTGAAGGAGGACGTCGCCATCGTCCCGCTCGCGATGCCGCTGCTCGCAGGTCCAGGCTCGATCGCGACCGCGATCGTCCTCATGGCGCGCGCGCGAGAGGGGCCGTGGTGGCACACCCTGCCGGTCCTCGGCGCGATCGCGGTGACCGCCACCGCGAGCTACCTCGTCCTCGCCGGCGCGACACGCACGGAGCGGGTGCTCGGCCGCACCGGCCTCGCCATCGTCGAGCGCGCGGCGGGCCTCCTCCTCGTGGGCGTCGCCATCCAGTTCATGCTCGACGGGCTCCGCGAGGGGCTGCCGCGGATGTTCTAGGCGCCGCCCCCTCCCGCGCCTCGAGCTGCGCGAGCGCGAGGAGGGCGGGCGGTCGACGCCCCGGGCGGGAAGCACGAGGTTCCCGGGCGACCACGTCTTCCCGCTGCTCGAGGCGAACCAGGGGCGTCCGGGCGGGCGCCGGGTGAAAGAAGCCGTGGCGCGCCCGCCCGGTTCCGGTGCATCCTTTCACTTGCTGCACGCCAGCCCGGAGACGACGACATGGCCATCCCCCGCGTGATCCGCACCTTCTCGATCCTGGGCGCCGACGGCGCCGGCAAGACCGCGCTCGTCGAGGCGCTCCTGCGCGTCGCGGACGCGAAGCGGGCGTCGCCGGAGGGATCGACCTCACGCCTCGACGCCGAGCCGGAGGAGAAGAAGCGGAACTTCACGCTGTCGCTCCACCCCGAGAGCTTCGAGGAGGGCGGGCGCGCCTTCCACGTGCTCGACTGCCCCGGGTTCGCCGCGTTCCTCACCGAGGTGGAGTGGGCGCTGCAGGTGACGGACGGGGCGTTCCTCGCGGTCTCGGCGGCGGAGGGTGCCCGCCATCGCGCGGAGCGGGCGTACGACGTCCTCGCCGACTCGGGCCGGCCCGGGATCTGCGTCATGACGCGGCTCGACCACGAGCTCGGCGACTTCGCGAGGACGCTCGCCGACATCGAGTCCTCGCTCAAGGTGAAGCCCGTCCCGCTGCAGCTCCCGATCGGCGGCACCGGGAAGTGCACCGGAATCGTGGACCTCGTGGCGATGAAGGCGCACGTCTACGACGGCAAGGCGTTCGCGAAGTGGACCGAGGCGGACGTCCCCGCGGATCTCAAGACAGAGGCGGAGCGGCTCAGGACCGCGCTCGTCGAGTCCGCGGCCGAGTCCGATGACGAGCTGCTCGGCAAGTACCTCGAGGGCGGCGCGCTCACCCCCGAGGAGGTCATCCGCGGCGTCGCCGCGGGCGCGGCGGCGCAGAAGTTCCTGCCGGTCGCCGTCGTGAGCGCGAAGGGCGGCGTCGGAGTGCGCGAGATGCTCGAGCTCGCCGTCCAGCTCTTCCCCGGCCCGGAGCGGCGCGAGGTGAAGGGGAAGGACCTCGGAGGCCGCGAGACGCTGCGCAGCGCGGCGCCGGACGCGCCGTTCTGCGGGCAGGTGTTCAAGACCACGATCGACCACTTCGCTGGGCGCATCGACTACGTCCGCGTCTTCGCCGGCGTGCTCAAGCCCGACATGGGGATCATGAACCCGCGCACCCGCACGGAGGAGCGCGTCACCCACTTCTACCGGACCGACGGCGCGCAGACTGCCGAGGTCCAGGAGGCCGGACCGGGCGATTTCGTCGTGCTGCTGAAGCTCAAGGACGCGCACACCGGCGACACGCTCTGCGACCGTGACGCGCCGGTCGTGCTGCCTCCGTTCGCGCAGCACACCCGCCCGGTGTCGTACGCCGTCCACGCGAAGACCGGCGACGACAAGGCCGCCGCCGCGCTCCACAAGCTCATCGAGGAGGACCCGTCCCTCGAGCTCGCCCGATCCTCCGACACGGGGGAAATGCTGTTGCAGGGCATGGGGCAGGCGCACATCGAGGTCACCGTCGAGCGCGTGAAGCGCAAACACGGCGTCGACATCACGCTCGTACCGCCGTCGCCCGCGTACCTCGAGACCATCACCGCCGCCTCGAAGGCCCAGGGGAAGTTCAAGCGCCAGACCGGGGGCCACGGCCAGTACGGCGACGCGCATGTCGAGCTCCACCCGAAGGCCCGCGGCGAGGGGTTCGAGTTCGAGGACGCGATCGTCGGCGGCACCATCCCGCGCCAGTTCATCCCGTCGGTCGAGAAGGGGATCCGCGGTGCGCTCGGCGCCGGACCGCTCGCCGGCTACCCGGTCGTGGACTTCAAGGCGAAGCTGGTCTTCGGCAGCTACCACGACGTCGACAGCTCGGACATGGCATTCCAGGTGGCGGGCTCGATGGCGTTCAAGAAGGCGGTCCTCGACGCGCGGCCGATCCTGCTCGAGCCGGTGATGAAGCTTGAGGTGCGGGTGCCGGAGGAGTACGTCGGCGCGGTCATGGGCGACCTCAACAGCCGCCGCGCGAAGGTGCAGGGGATGGAGCCGCTCGCGCGCGGCGTCCTCATCCGCGCGCTCTGCCCGCACGCCGAGGCGATGACCTACGACGCCGACCTGCGCTCGCTCACCCAGGGCGTCGGCTACTTCACGATGGAGCCGGCGCACTACGACCCCGTGCCGCCCCACATCGCACAGAAGATCATCGAGCGGCGGCGCGCCGATGGAAAGGTGAAGGGCCTCGAGGAGTAGCTCCGCTGCCGGCGCTCGCGCGCGCGGTGCTGCGGTGGGGCCCCCGCCCGATCGCCCGCCGGCCGGGGCGCGGCGGCCTGCACGGCGGGGTGGTTCTGGCATAGGATGGCCGCGCCTTGGGACCCTACCAGCGACTCCTCCGCTTCGCGGCGCCCTACAAGCTGCGGATCGCGTCGGCGATCCTCTGCATGGTGGTGCTGTCGCTCGCCACCGCCGCCTACGCGAACCTCCTCGGACCGGCGCTCGAGTTCCTCTTCACCGGTCAGGTGAAGGCGCTCGGCGCGCTCCGCAACTTCGTGCCGAAGGGCGTCGACTTCGACGCGACGCTCGCGCACGTCGATCGGCGCAGCATCCTCACGGCGCTCCCGTTCGTCATCATCGTGGTGGCGTTGGTGAAGGGGCTCGCCACGTACGGACAGTTCTACCTGATGGCGATGGTCAGCCAGCGCGTGATCGCCGACCTGCGCCGGGCGCTGTTCGACAAGATGCTGGCGCTCTCGCCCGCGTACTACTCGACCCGCAGCACCGGCGACCTGCTCTCTCGCGTCGCGGGGGACGTGTGGGCGGTCGACGCGGCCGTCACGGGCGCGCTCCCGAGCTACGTGCGGGACGGGCTCACGCTCGTCGTCATGCTCGCCAACTGCTTCATCCTCGACTGGCGCATGTCGCTCGTCGTGTTCTGCGGCGTCCCGCTGACGCTCTGGCCCGTCCTCCGGCTCACGAAGCGTCTGAAGGCGCTCACGGTGAAGGCCGCGGCGGACACGGGCTCGCTCACGATGATGATCCAGGAGGCGCTCGCCGGCATTCGGGTCGTGCAGGCGTTCGGGATGGAGCGCTTCGAGTCGACGCGCTACGGCGAGCAGGTGAACCGCTACCTGCGGGTGATGCGCAGGAGCTTCCGGGTCCGCGCGGTCTCGTCGCCGCTCATGGAGGTGATGGGCGCCGCAGGCATCGCGGTCGCGATCTGGTGGGTGGGCGGACGGATCCTCGCGAACGAGATCGAGCCGGCGAAGTTCTTCTCCTTCATCGCCGCGGTGATGCTCCTCTACCAGCCGGTGAAGCAGCTCGGCCGCGTCGGGCAGACCGCCATCGCGGGGCTCGCCGCGTCGGAGCGCATCTTCGAGGTGCTCGACGCGAAGAGCCCGGTGGACGACACGGGCACCCGCGTCCTCGCGCCGTTCCGCGAGGCGATCCGCTTCGAGCAGGTCGGGTTCTCGTATGACGGCGAGCGCCCGGTCCTCCGCGACTTCGACCTCGAGATCCGGCGCGGCGAGGTGGTCGCGCTCGTCGGTGGGTCGGGCGGAGGGAAGACGACGGTCGCGAACCTCCTGCCGCGCTTCTGGGACCCGACCTCCGGGCGGGTCACGATCGACGGCATCGACCTGCGCGACGCGACGCTCGCGAGCTCCCGCTCGCAGATCGCGCTCGTCACGCAGGAGACGGTGCTCTTCAACGACACGGTCCGCGCCAACATCGCGTACGGCCGGCCGGAGGTCCCGCTCGCGGAGGTGGAGCGCGCGGCGCGGCTCGCCGACGCGCACGACTTCATCGCGGCGCTGCCGCAGGGGTACGACACGATCGTGGGGGAGCGCGGCAGCAACGTCTCGGGCGGTCAGCGGCAGCGGATCGCGATCGCGCGCGCGTTCCTGAAGGATGCCCCGATCCTCGTCCTCGACGAGGCCACGAGCGCTCTCGACGCGGAGACGGAGCGCGAGGTGCAGCGCGCGCTCGACCGGCTCGTCGCCTTCGAGCGCGAGGCGCGGCGCACGATCCTCGTCATCGCCCACCGGCTCTCCACGATCCGGAACGCCGACCGGATCGTCGTCATCGCGGGCGGCCGCGTCGTCGAGATGGGCACGCACCACGAGCTCGTCGCCCGGGGCGGCGAGTACGCGCGGCTCCACCGCGTGTACGAGGGAGAGGAACGGGAGCTCGGCGAGGCGCGGCCGACGGCGGCGCGCGCCTGATGCGGACGCCGACCCGCGCCTCCTCCCGGTGGCTCGCATGATCCGCAAGCTCCTCCTCGCCGCCGCCGTCGTCGCGCTCGGCGCCTGGCTCGCGCTCGGCATCCGGGTCCGCGCCCAGCGCGCCGTGCGGCTCCCGCAGTCGCAGGGGGAGGCGCGCGGCGCGTGGCACGTGCACACCACCCACAGCGACGGCCGCGGAACGCTCGACGAGGTCGTCGCCGCCGCGCGCGCGGCCGGGCTCCAGTTCGTCGTCGTCACCGACCACAACGTGATGACGCCCGAGGACCAGGGCTGGCGGAACGGCGTCCTCGTCGTCGAGGGGACCGAGGTCTCGACCCCGTTCGGCCACGTGGCGGCCCTCGGCGTGCCGCGCGCCCTCACCGTCGAGGAGCGCGACGGCGACCCACTCGGCGCAATCGCCAGGCTCGGCGGCGCCGCGGTGATCGCCCACCCGCTCCATCCGCGCCGCCCGTTCACCGGGTGGGGGCGCGGCGCGTGGCGGGGGATGGAGATCGTCTCGAACGACACGTCCTGGGGCGAGGTGGTGGTCGGCCGCGAATGGGGGCGCGCCGCGCTCGCCGCGGCTGCGCTGCCTTTCGACGGCGCGCGCGCGGTGCTCGCGCTACAGGACGGCGACGACGACGAGCGGCGGAGGTTCGACGCCGAGCTGCGCGCCGCGCGGAGGAACGATCCGCGCCGCCCGGCCCGCGTCCTCCTCTGCTCCGCGGACGCGCACGGCTACCCGAGCTACCGGGCGGCGTTCGAGGCCTTCTCGATGCACCTGCCGATCCCGCTCTCCGGCGACGCCGTCCAGGACGTCCGGGGCGTCACGGCCGCGCTCACCGACGGGCGGGCGGTCTGTGTGTTCGACGGCGTCGCGCCGGCGCGCGAGGTCCGCCTCGTCCGGGCGCGGGAGGGGAGGGGCTTCGACCTCCACGTCGACGCGCCCGACCTCTCGCTCGCACGGTTCACGCTCTTGCGCGACGGAGCGGTCGTCGCGCAGCGGACGCCCGCCGCCCGCGCGGGCGAGGCCGTCGTGCCCTTCGACTGCGACGGCGGCAGCTGCCCGCCCGGCGACTACCGCGTCGAGGGCCGGTGGGACGGCCGGCCCTGGATCTTCACGAACCCGGTCGGCATCGAGTAAGAACGGAGCGGGCCGGACGTGCACCTCCTCTACGCGATCGCGAGCTACCTGCTCTTCGCCGTGACGCTCCCGGTGCTGATCTGGCACCCGAAGCTGCGGCACGGGATCCCGTTCCGCCTCGGCTTCTACCGGCGCTCGTTCGACCTCGGACACGGGAGCCCGCGCATCTGGCTCCACGGCGCGAGCGCGGGCGATCTCCTGTCGTTGCAGCCGATGATGAAGGAGCTGAAGGGGCGCCTCCCCGGGTGCTGCATCATCGTCACGACGATCACGAACAGCGGTCTCGCGATGGCGCGCAAGAAGCTGACGGAGGCGGACGTCATCGTCCATGCGCCCTACGATCTCTTCGGCGCGACCCGCCGCGCGGTCGCGGCGCTCCGACCCGACCTGCTCGTACTCGAGTACACCGAGATCTGGCCAAACCTCATCCGGGCGGCGCGCAAGGCCGGGGTCCGGATCGCCCTCACGAACGGGCGGTTCAATCCCGACAAGATGGCGCGCTACCGCGTCTTCTTCCGCGCGATCTCGAACCCGCTCCGGCGAATCGACTGCTTCCTCATGCGCTCCGACGAGGAGGCGGAGCGCGTGCTCGCGCTCGGCGCCGCCCCCGATCGCGTCTGGGTCACCGGCAACACCAAGTTCGACGCGCTCGTGCTCGACGGCGCCGCCGGCCGCGAGGAGGCGCTGCGGGTGGAGATGGGGATCGACACGCGGCGGCCGGTCCTCATGGCCGGCTCGACGCACGAGGGCGAGGAGGAGCTCCTGCTCAGCGTGTACACGAAGCTGCGCGCCCGCCACTCGGGCCTGCAGCTCGTGATCGCCCCGCGCTACGTGGAGCGCGCCGGGCGGATCATGGCGCTCGCGGCCGAGGCGGGGCTACCGGTCCGGCTGCGGAGCGGCGGCGCTGTGGCGGGGCACGCGGAGGTGATCGTGCTCGATACGATCGGCGAGCTCGCGGCGGCCTACCGGCTCGCGACGCTGGTCTTCGTGGGCGGGAGCTTCGTCACCCGGGGTGGGCAGAACGTGCTCGAGCCCGCGGCGCAGGGGAAGCCGGTGCTGTTCGGGCCACACATGGAGAACTTCAAGGACTCGGTCCAGGTGCTGCAGGGCCGCGGCGGGCTGCAAGTCTCGACCCCCGAGCAGCTCTTCAAGGTCGCCGACGAGCTGCTCTCGCGCCCAGACCAGATCGAGGAGCTCGGCACGCTCGCCCGCCGCTCCGTCGGCGCGATCCGAGGTGCGAGCGCGCGCAACGTCGAGCACATGCTCTCGATGCTCCCGCGAGGGAAGGCGGCGGCATGAATCCCGCGTCCATCCTCGTCGTCCGCTACAGCGCGCTCGGGGACGTCGTCCTCGCGACATCGATCCTCGAGCCGCTGCGCGCCCGGTTCCCTCGCGCCCGGATCGAGTGGGTGACGGACGCGCTCTACGCGCCGCTGCTCGAGGGGCTTCCCGAGCTCGCCGCGGTCCACCGGCTCGCGCGCGAGGGGCAGAACTCGGCGCTCTCGGTCGCCGCCCGGCTCCGCGGTCGCTTCGACTTCGCGATCGACCTGCAGAACAAGCTCCGCAGCGCGGTCGTCGCCCGCCCGGCCGCCCCCCTCCGCGCCGCGTTCCGGCGCCGCACGGCGCTCCGCGCGTTCCTCTCCCTCTTCGGGTCCGACCCGCCGCTCGTGCGCGCCCACCAGACCCGGCTCTACGCCGAGGCGCTCGCGCCGCTCGGGACGTTCGAGCCGGGGCCGGTCAAGATCGCGCTCTCCGCACAGGCGCGCGCGCTCGCGGCCGACGCGCTCGAGGGCGTGCCCTCGCCGGTGGTCGCGATCGCGCCTGGCGCCCGCTGGGCGACGAAGCGCTGGCCGTCCGACCGGTTCGCCGCCGTCGCAGATGCCCTCGCCGCCGACGGCTGCTCGATCGTGCTCTGCGGCGGCCCCTCCGATCGCGACGCGTTCGCCGCGTTCCGGGCCGCGACGCGCGCCCGCGTGGCCGCGGACCTCTCCTTCCTGCCGGTGGACGCGCTCGCCGCCGCGATCGCGCGCGTCCAGCTCCTCGTCGCGTGCGACTCCGGCCCGGTCCACCTCGCGAGCGCGGTCGGCACGCCGGCGCTCGCCCTGTTCGGGCCGACCTCGACCGCCCGCTGGGGCCCGCCGCCGCCGGGGCGCGCCCTGGCGCTCGAGCTCGCCTGCGCGCCGTGCTCGAACCACGGCGGCGACTATTGCCCCGAGGGGCACCACCGCTGCCTCTCCGACCTCGCGCCCGAGGCGGTGCTCGCGGGCGCGCGCGAGCTGCTGCGGCGATGACACACGGGCTCCTCGAGGCGATCTGGTGGTCGGAGCGCGGGAGCCTGGCGCTGCTCGCGTCACCGCTGCGCCTCCCCGAGCTGCTGTTCCGCGCCGGCGTCGCGCTCCGCGGCGCGCTCCACGACGCCGGGATCCTGCGCGCGGCGCGCGCAGGCGTTCCGGTCGTCTCCATCGGGAACCTCGCCGTGGGCGGCGCGGGCAAGACACCCGCCGCGATCGCGGTCGCGCGCCGGCTGCTCGCGCGCGGGCGGCGCGTCGCGGTCCTCTCGCGTGGCTACGGCGCGGCCCGGACCGACGCCCGGATCGTCTCGGATGGCGCGCGGCTCCTCCTCGGCGCGGCCGAGGGCGGCGACGAGCCGGTGCTCGTCGCACGGCGCCTTCCCGCCACGCCGGTCCTCTGCGGCCCGCGGCGGGCCGAGCTCGCCCGCACCGCCGTGCGGGACCTCCGGGCGGACGCGCTCCTCCTCGACGACGGGTTCCAGCACCGGGCCCTCGCGCGCGACCTCGACGTCGTCGTGCTCGACGCCGCGAACCCGTTCGGCAACGGGCGGCTTCTCCCCGCGGGTCCGAACCGAGAGCCTCGGTCGGCCCTGCGCCGTGCCGGGCTCGTCTGGCTCTCGCGCGTGGACCAGGCGAGCGCGGCGTCGCTCGTGGCGCTGCGCGCCCTCGCGCGCGAGGCGACGGCGCGCGATCCGGTCGAGTCGCGCCACGCCCCCGTCGACGTCGTGGACGGCACGCTCGCCCGCGCGTACGGGCGCGACGCCCTGCGCGGCCGCCGCGTGCTCCTCCTCGCGGGGATCGCCCGCCCGGGCGGCTTCCGGCGGACGCTCGCGGCGATGGGCGCCGAGGTCGCGGCGGAGCGGGTCTTCCCGGACCACCACCGCTTCGCGACCCGCGATCTCGAGGGCGCGCTCCGCGCGGCCGACGAGGCCCGCTGCGAGCTCGTCGTGACGACGGAGAAGGACGCCGTCCGGCTCCCTGGACCGTTCGCGGCGCACGAGCGGCTGCGGGCGCTCCGGATCGAGGCGGAGGTGGTCGCCGGAGGGGACGGCCTCGAGGCGGCGCTCGACGCGGCGCTCGCGTCGTCCCCCTTGCCCTCGACGGTGGCCGACGCCATGCCCTCGCGGAGCCCCTGACCATGTCCTTCCTCGGCCGGCTCCTCGCCCGCATCCCGTACCGCTGGCTGAGCGCCTTCGGCGCCCTCGTCGGCAGCCTCGTGTGGGTCCTCGGCATCCGGCGGCGCGTGGTGCTCGAGAACCTGCGCCTCGCGTTTCCGGAGCGGTCGGAGGTCGAGCGGCGCGACATCGCGCGGCGCACGTACCGGAACCTCGGCCAGATGATCCCGGATTTCGTCCGGCTGCCCTTCCTGCCGAGATCGGAGCTCGAGCGGATCTTCGTGTACGACGGCTGGGAGAAGTTCGAGGAGGCGAAGGCGCGCGGGAAGGGCGTCATCGCGGCGACGGCGCACTTCGGGAACTTCGAGGTGCTCGCCGCGGCACACACGCTGCGTGGCACGCCCGTCACGATGATCTCGCGGAAGATGGGAAAGTCCGGCGCGAACGACCTCTGGCGTGCGCTCCGCCGCCGCTCGGGCGTAGAGGATCTCGTCGTGGCGAAGGGCTCCACGCTCGCCGCGGCGGTCCGCGCGATCAGGGCGGGGCGGTTCCTCGGCTACGTGATCGATCAGAACCAGGCGCTCCGGCACGCCGTGTTCCCCACGTTCTTCGGCGTGCCTGCCGCGACGGCGCCGACGCCCGCCGTGCTCGCGATGCGCAGCGGCGCGGCGGTGATCTTCGTCGTCTCCTATCCGCTCGGGGACGGGCGCCACCGGGTGGTGTTCGAGGGGCCGCTCGAGCCGCCCGACACGGGCGACCGCGAGCGCGACGTGCTCGTCTTCATGCAGGACCTGAACGACCGCCTGGAGCGCTGGGTGCGCCTCCATCCGGAGCAGTGGTACTGGCTTCACCGGCGCTGGAAGACCCGGCCCGCGGAGCCGGCTCCCGCCGCTCACGATGCGAACGCAGGTGCAGCCGGATGAGGCTGCGCCGGCCCGCCAGCGGGCCCCCACGAATGAGCGCGCCTTCGCCGCGGGCACGGATCTCGAGCGAGCTCAAATTGACCAACCCGGACCGCGCGCGGTAGGACCGTTGGCGTGCGCCGCCTCCGCGAACCCGAGCTGCCGCCGCTCGCGAGCCTGCTGCCCGCCTTCTCGCGGGCGGAGGTGGTGGTCGTGGGGGACTTCGTCGCCGACGAGTACGTCTACGGCGAGACCGACCGGGTGAGCCGGGAGGCGCCCGTCCTCGTGGTCCGGTACGAGTCCTCCGAGCTCGTGCCGGGCGGAGCGGGCAACGCCGCCCAGAACCTCGCCGCGCTCGGCGTCAAGGTCAGGGCCGTAGGCGCCGTGGGTGACGACGCGCTCGGAACGGCCCTCCTCGACGAGCTCGAGGAGCGCGGCGTCGACGTCTCGGGCATCGAGCGCGTGAAGCGGCGACCGACCGAGGCGAAGACCCGCATCCTCGCCGGCGGCCGCTCCACGCGGCGCCAGCAGATGATCCGGCTCGACCGGGCGCCGGCGGAGCCGCTGCCCGTCGCCGTCGAGCGCCGGCTCGTCCGGACGCTGGAGAAGCTCGGCGGCCGCGCGCGCGCGGTGCTCGCGAGCGACTACGGCTCGGGCACCGTCGGCCCGGACGCCATCGACGCGCTCCAGCGACTCGAGCGGCGCGGGGTCCCGGTGTGCGTCGACTCCCGCTACAACCTGCGCGCCTACACCGGCCTCACGATGGTGAAGCCGAACGAGGTCGAGCTCGAGACGGCGTCGGGTGTGTCGCTCTCGCAGCGCGGCGGGCTCGAGCGCGCCGCCCGCGTCCTTCAGCGCAAGGTCGGGTGCGAGGTCCTGCTCGTCACGCGCGGGCGGAACGGCATGTCCCTGTTCCGGCGCGGAGCGCCGCCCGTCCACGTCCCGGCGCACGGGAGCCAGGACGCGGTGGACGTCACCGGTGCAGGCGACACCGTCGCGGCGACGTTCTGCGCGGGTCTCGCCGCGGGCGGCGACCCGCTCGCGGCGGCCCGGCTCGCGAACGTGGCCGGGGCGCTCGTCGTGCAGAAGCCCGGGACCGCGACCGTCTCGCGCGACGAGCTCGCTGCGGAGCTGCTGCGGCCGTGACCGGCGGGAAGCGGATCCGCGTCGAGGAGCTCGCCGCCGTGCGGGACGCCGCGACCCGGAGCGGGCGCACGATCGCCCTCGCGAACGGCGTGTTCGATCTCTTCCACGTGGGCCACCTCCGGTACCTGCGGGGCGCGCGCGCCGAGGCCGACCTCCTCGTCGTCGCCGTAAACAGCGATCTCTCGACGCGCCTCAACAAGGGCCCGGGCCGACCGATCGTGCCGGAGGCGGAGCGCGCCGAGATCCTCGAGGCGCTCGCCTGCGTGGACCACGTAGTGCTCTTCGACTCGCGTGACGTCGTCCCCGTCATCCGGGCGCTGCGTCCGGACGTCCACGTGAAGGGGACGGACTACACTCCCGAGACGATCCCCGAGGCGGCCGAGGTGCGCGCCTACGGCGGGCGCGTCGCGGTCGCAGGCGACCCGAAGGACCACTCCACCTCGGAGCTCATCGACAAGCTCGGAAAGGCGAGAACCCCAACATGACCGCGGACGAGAAGCGGCCGGCCGCGCTGCCGGCGGAGCTGAAGGAGATCCTGGCCTGCCCGAGGTGCAAGGGCGAGCTCGAGTTCCGCGAGGCGGAAGCGGAGATCCGTTGTCTCGCCTGCCGGCTCGCCTTCCGGATCGACGACGGCATCCCGGTGATGCTGCTCGAAGAGGCACGGACTTTCTAGACGGGGCGCCGCGAGGCGAGTGCCCTCCCGCTCCTGTTGACGCTCATGCGGCCGGCCGCTACGGTCCCCGGACGCATGTTCGATCGGGTGGGACCATGATCCGTAGCATGACCGGGTTCGGCTCGGGTCGCGGCAGCGCCGCGGGCGAGGAGCTCGACGTAGAGATCCGCTCGGTCAACCACAAGTACTGCGAGGTGAAGGTCCGCCTGCCGCGGGAGCTCGCCGCGCTCGAGGTGGACGCCTCGAAGCTCGTACGGGAGCGGCTCGCGCGCGGTGGCGTGGACGTCACAGTGCGGCGCTCCGGTTCGGCCGCGGCGGTCGCGCCGCGGGTCGACGTGGCGCTCGCCGAGGCCTACGCGCGAGCCTACGAGGAGCTCCGGGCGCGACTCGGGCTCGTGGGCGCGGTGACGCTCGCGGACGTCGCGACCGCGGAGGGCGTCGTCCGGCTGGACGAGCGGGCGATCGACCTCGACTCGGCCCGCGAGGCGCTCCGCGGCGCGCTCGGCGTAGCGCTCGACGCGCTCGTCGCGATGCGCGCCCGCGAGGGTGAGGCGCTCGCGCACGACCTAGCCGGCCGGCTCGATGTGGTCGAGGGGCTCGTCGCGAAGGCTGCAGCCCTCGTGCCGCAGTCGATCGAGCACCACCGCGCGCGCCTCGCCGAGCGGGTGCAGGAGCTGACGCGCGGGATCCCGCTCGATCCCGCGCGGCTCGCGCAGGAAGTCGCGCTGTTCGCGGACCGGACGGACGTCACGGAGGAGGTGATCCGGCTCCGGAGCCACCTCGCGCAGGCGCGCGCGCTGCTCGGCGGCCGCGAGCCCGCTGGCCGCAAGCTCGACTTCATCGTCCAGGAGATGCACCGGGAGGTGAACACGATCGGCTCGAAGTCCCAGAGCGCAGAGATCGCCGGCCTCGTGGTCTCCGCGAAGGCGGAGGTCGAGCGGCTGCGGGAGCAGGTCCAGAATGTCGAGTGAGGGTGCGCGGCCGGGGCTGCTGCTCGTGCTCTCCGCGCCGTCGGGGGCGGGGAAGACGACGCTCGCGCACCGCTTCCGCGCCACCCATCCAGACGCGGTCTTCTCCGTCTCCGCCACGACCCGCGCGCCGCGCGGCGCCGAGCGCGAGGGGGCCGACTACCACTTCGTCTCCGCCGAGGCGTTCTCGCGGCTCGTCGCGGAGGGCGCGTTCGCGGAGTGGGCCGAGGTGTTCGGCCAGCGCTACGGCACGCTGCGCTCGACGATCGACGAGACGCTGCGCGCCGGACGCATCGCGATCTTCGACATCGACGTGCAGGGGGGCGAGCAGCTCCACCGCGCGTTTCCACGCGACGCGGTGACCGTGCTGATCGTGCCGCCGTCGCTCGCCGAGCTCGAGCGGCGCCTGCGCGGGCGTTCGACGGACAGCGACGATGTGATCCAGCGGCGGCTCGCGGCCGCTCAGGCCGAGGTGGCGCGCGGGCTCTCGACGTACGACTACGTCGTCGTGAACGACGAGCTCCACGCGGCGCAGGCGCGGCTCGAGGCCATTGCGGCGCACGAGCGCTCGAAGCGCGGCGGGCGCGCCGATCCGGGGGCGGCCGCCGCCGCTGCCGAGTGCCTGCGACACTCCGTCGACGTGCGCGCGTGGGCGCCCTAGCGGCCGTCGCCGTGGGCGCAGAAGCGGCATTCGCCACCTTGCTCCGGGTTTCGCGAAGGCGCGCAGGGGGGCGACTCTGCGTCCGGCATAAAAGGCCCGTAGTCCCGCCGGGTTACGGCGGCCGGTCGCGTGTCACGATTCCGACACGCACTTCTTGACACCACGGGGAGCCGCGGGTAGAAGACGCGCCCTCAGCAGCGATTCGCCGGCTCGGAAGTCGAAGAAAGAACTGGCGCTTGGTTGACGGGATGCCGGTGAGGGGGTAGAAGCAGCGCCCCTCGGTTGGAACGGCGAGGGCGCCGGTCGGAAGTCGAAGAAAAGACTGGCGCTTGGTTGACGGGATGCCGGTGAGGGGGTAGAAGCAGCGCCCCTCGGTTGGAACGGCGAGGCGCCGGTCGGAAGTCGAAGAAAAGATTGGCGCTTGGTTGACGAGGGGCCCGCGAGGGGGTAGAAGCAGCGCCCCTCGGTCGGAACGGCGAAGCGGAAGTGGTCGCCGGGAAGACTTGACGGGAGAAGCGGGTTGATCTAAAAATCAACCCCTTCGCGGTGGGAGGCAGTTCGGGGCCTTGGTCTCGAGTTTTCCTCTTGACGCAACCGGGACGGCGATGGTAGTTAGCCGCCCTTCTTGACGCAGAACGGTTGTCTTCGCGACTCCGCGGCGGTCAAGACTCGACTCGGGAGCGGTCATCCCGGATCGAGGGGCGAAGCTCGGTCTTTGAAAACTGAATAGCAAGCCTACGAAGGAATGCGGTTCCGCGTTCCTTGAGTTTGCAAATCATTCCGTAACAAATGCCAGCTCGCCTCGAGAGAGGCGGCAGGCAGGAGAAAACTCTTAATTGGAGAGTTTGATCCTGGCTCAGAACGAACGCTGGCGGCGTGCCTAACACATGCAAGTCGAGCGAGAAAGCCCGC
>WNFU01000280.1_pt1 | contig 87406 bp, 74 predicted proteins | sample 5400121 | NCBI WGS metagenome assembly WNFU01 (sample SAMN13153360, study PRJNA577476) | soil metagenome | isolation source: 100 cm soil or saprolite under grassland replicate 1 | place: USA:California | collected 2016-06-15
AGCCCGGGTGCCCGCGGCTGACGGGGACGGGCGGAGAGCGACGGGATCAAGCGAGCGGGAGTATCCGGCGGGGGCGGGCGGGCGATAGCCCGGGTGCCCGCCCCTTGCGAAAGGAGAACAAGAAGATGCTGGAGGCGAAAGCGGCGCCGGTTGTAAGCGACGACCAGGAGATGCTCATCTCCGGCAGCGAGGCCTGTGCCGAGGCCCTCGCGCTGGCCGACATCGACGTGGTCACCGCGTACCCGATCCGGCCCTATGACACGGTCATGCAGGCCATCGCCAAGAAGATCGCCAACGGCACGCTGGTGGCCGAGTACATCGTGGCCGAGGGCGAGCATAGCCAGTTCGAGGTTGTCAAGCATGCCTCGACGGTGGGCGCGCGCGTGTTCTGCGGCTCCTCGGGCGTGGGCTGGATGTACGCCATGGAGTGCCTCACCGTCACGCCGCCGCTCCGCGTGCCCATGGTCGCGATGGTCGGCAACCGGGCGCTGGACGATCCGGGCGCCTTCGGCGTGGAGCACAACGACGCGCTGACGGTTCGCGACCTGGGCTGGATGCTGATCTGGGTGGACACGGCCCAGGAGATGCTCGACACGACGCTGCTGGCCTACCGCATCGCCGAGGACCGGCGTGTCTTCCTGCCCATCGCCATGTCGGCCGACGGCGCCTTCCTCACCCATTCGCAGGCGCTCTGCCAGGTGCCGACCAAGGCCAAGGTGGACAAGTTCCTCCCGCCGTACAACCGCGGCGACCTCCTCCTGCATCCCGACAACCCGATCACCGTGGCCCCGCAGGCCAACGAGGACTGGGTCATCGAGATCCGGCGGCAGAACGACGAGGCCATGAAGCGCGCCTCCACCGTGATCGAGGAGGCCTACGTCGATTTCCGGAAGGTGTTCGGGCGCGGCCCCGAGAACCCGTGGTTCGAGGAGTACATGACGGAGGACGCCGACATCATCCTCGTGGGCATGGGAACCATCTCACTGCCCTTCAAGGTCGGCATCCGGAACATGCGCGCCCAGGGCAAGAAGGTGGGCCTGGTGCGGCCGCGCTGGTTCCGGCCCTTCCCCACCGACCGCCTCGTCAAGGCGCTCTCGCGCGCCAGCGCCATCGGCGTGATCGACCGCGATTACTCGTTCGGCTCGCCCTTCGACTCGGGCGTGGTCGCCAACGAGATCCGCGCGGCGATGTACAACGCCGACAAGCGACCGCCGCTCATGAGCTTCATCTGCGGCCTGGGCGGCCGGGAAGTGATGCTGGAGGACGTCTACAAGGCGACGGACATGTGCTACGCTGCCGCCAAGTCCGGGAAGTCCGACCCCAAGACCCACTGGCTGGGTGTCCGGGAATAAGGAGAGGGGAAAATGGCCGAGACTTTTGCCAACGCCACGCAGATTCTCGAGCCCTTCAAGGGCGTCAAGAAGGTCGCGATCGAGGAGTACTTCACCTCCGGGCACCGGACCTGCCAGGGCTGCGAGTCGGCCCTGGTCATGAAGCTGATGGTCAAGGCGGCCGGGCCCCGCACCATCGTGCTCGGGTCCACGGGCTGCATGTACGTGGCCAACACCACGTACTACACCACGCCGTGGGTGGTGCCGTGGATGCACACCCAGCTCGGGTCTTCCGGATCCGCCGCCCTCGGGACGGCCGCGGGGCTCAAGGCGCTCATGAAGAAGGGGAAGATGAAGGCGGAGCCAATCAACGTCATCGCCTTCTGCGGCGACGGCGGGGGCGCCGACATGGGGCTCGGCGCCATCTCGGCGACCCTGACCCACAAGGAGTACAACTCGCTGATCCTGCTCTACGACAACGAGTCCTACGCCAACACCGATATCCAGCTCTCGGGCTCGACGCCGTACGGCGCCAACACCACCTTCAGCCCCCCGGGCAAGGTGAAGCGCCTCATCCACACCCGCTGGAAGAAGAACACGGCCGGCATGCTGGCGGCCGGCCACACGGAGTGCCGCTACGTGGCGACGGTCTGCGCCTCCTACGCGGTGGAGATGATGAACAAGGTCCGCCGCGCCCTCACCATCGGCGGCCCCACCTTCATCCACTCGCTCGATCCCTGCCCCAAGGGCTGGGACTACGACCCCATGCTCTCTCATGAGCTGGGCGAGCTGGCCATCGAGACGGGCATCTTCCCGCTCTACGAGGTCGAGGACGGCGTGGTCCGCCACTACGGCAAGACCAAGGCCATCGTGGAGGGTCGGCCGCGCAAGCCCGTGCGCGAGTATCTGCTCAAGCAGGGCCGCTTCGCCCACTTCACCGAGGAGGACCTGGAGTATTTCCAGGCCAAGGTGGACCAGATGTGGGACAAGTGGGAGATCCCGGGGGTGATCCCGTTCCGGAGGGAGAAGCCCGGGAAGTAGCCGTTCGCTTGTGATTCGAGGGCCAGGCTCGTCGTGGGGGCCTGGCCCTTGTGCGTCTCTAGCCGGGGAACCTCCCGCGCCGCCACCTGTTTGTGTAATAGGGCTTCGACTTCTTGGCCTCCGATTTCTCCGAATCGCGAGCTTTGAGGGGAGGATAAACACATGAGACGTCACTGGCGATGGTTCACGCGATTGCTCATCGGCCCTGTCCTCATCGTCTCGGCGCCCGCTGCCGCCGGCGCGGCCTGGGAGCCGACCAAGCCTATCGAGTTCGTCATCCCGGCGGGGACCGGAGGCGGCGCCGACCAGATGGCGCGGCTCATCGCCGGCATCGCCGAGAAGCACAAGCTCTCTCCGCGCCCGATCATCGTGGTCAACAAGTCGGGCGGGGCCGGGGCCGAGGGATTCCTGCACGTGAAGGGTAAGAAGGGTGACGCCCACACCATTATCATCACGCTCTCGAACCTCTTCACGACGCCGCTTCACACGGGCGTCCCCTTCAACTGGAAGGACCTGACCCCGATCGCGCGCATGGCGCTCGACGAGTTCATCCTGTGGGTCAACGCCGACACGCCGTACAAGACGGCCAAGGAGTACATCGCCGCCGTCAAGGAGAAGAGCGGCACCATGAAGATGGGCGGCACGGGATCGGCCCAGGAGGACCAGATCATCACCATCCTCCTCGAGCAGTCCCAGGGCGCGAAGTTCATCTACGTGCCCTTCAAGGGCGGCGGCGAGGTGTGCGTGAATCTCGTCGGCAAGCACGTGGACTCCACGGTCAACAATCCCATCGAGTGCGTGAGCCACTGGAAGGCGGGGCGGGTACGGCCCCTGGCGGTGTTCGACACCGCGCGCATCCCCGTCGCGGAATGGAAGGATGTTCCCACTGTGAAGGAGGCGCTCGGGGTCGACATCCACTACCTCATGCTGCGAGGCATCTTCGGCGCCCCCGACATGCCCAAGGAGGCGGTCGAGTGGTACCAGGGGTTCCTCAAGAAGGTGACGGAGACGCCGGAATGGAAGAAGTACATGGAGGAGGGCGCGCTGAAGCCGGCCTTCGTGAGCGGTCCCGAGTACGTCAAGTGGGTCGAGGACAACGAGCAGCTCCACAAGGAGCTCATGGCCAAGGGCGGTCTCCTCAAGAAGTAGGCCCGAGTCCGCGCGGCGGGCCGCCGCAGAGCGGAAACCGGGGAGCGGCATGCGCGCGGCGGACCTGACCACGGCCCTGGTGTTGATGGCGGGGGGCGTGCTCGTCGTCTGGGACTCCTTCCGGCTGGGCATCGGGTGGAGCACCGACGGGCCCAGGAGCGGGTTCTTCCCGTTCTGGCTGGCGGTGGTCCTGCTCCTGTGCGGCGCCGGCCTCGTCGTCCAGGCCGTCCGGCGGGCGGACCGGCGGCCCTTCGTCACCCGCGACGCCGTGCGTCCCGTCCTCAAAGTGCTGGTGCCGGCCAGCGCGTTCGTCGTGCTGATCCAGGTGGCGGGGCTCTACGTGGCCTCTGCGGTCTACATGGGCATCTACATGCGCTGGATCGGCCGCCACTCCTGGCTCGCAGTCATCGGGCTGAGCGTCGCCTTCCCAGTGCTCACCTTCCTGGTCTTCGAGATCTGGTTTCTGGTGCCCATGCCCAAGGGGCCCCTGGAAGCCTGGCTGGGTTACTAGCCGGTGGGCTTCGAGAACCTGCTCCTCGGCTTCCAGGTCGCGCTCCAGCCCTACAACCTGTTCCTGGCCGTCGTGGGCATCATGCTCGGGACCATCATCGGGGTGCTGCCGGGGCTCGGCGGCGCAAACGGGGTCGCCATCCTGCTGCCGCTGACGTTTTCCATGCCCCCGAACTCCGCGATCATCCTGCTCACGAGCCTCTACTGGGGAGCGCTGTTCGGCGGCGCCATCACCTCGGTGCTGTTCAACATTCCGGGTGAGCCCTGGTCGGTGGCCACGACCTTCGACGGCTTCCCCATGGCGCAGCGGGGGGAGAGTGGACAGGCCCTGACCGCCGCCTTCACCTCTTCCTTCGTGGGCGCGCTGTTCGCCGTGATCCTGATCACGCTCTTCGCTCCGATCTTGGCCGAGGTCGCGCTGAAATTTGGGCCGCCGGAGTTCTTCTCGATCCAGCTCCTGACCTTCTCCTCGTTCATCGGGCTCGGCGGCGGCAACCCCGTCAAGTCGCTGGTGTCCATCCTCATCGGCTTCATCCTGGCCGTAGTCGGGCTCGACATCGTGACCGGGACGCTCCGGCTGACCTTCGGCGTTACCGAGCTGATGAAGGGCTTCGATTTCATCGTCGCCGTGATCGGCCTCTTCGGCATCGGCGAGATTCTGCTCACGATGGAGGAGGGCTTGTCCTTCCGGGGAACCAGGGCGAAGATCAACCCGAAGGTGGTGTGGCAGACCTGGAAAGTTTTGCCCCGCTACTACCGGACCTTCATCCGCTCGGCCTTCATCGGGTTCTGGATGGGCTTCAAGCCCGGCGGCGCCACGCCGGCCTCCTTCATGAGCTACGCCTTCGCCAAGCGGTTTTCCAAACACCCTGAGCGCTTCGGCAAGGGCGAGATCGAGGGTGTGGTGGCGCCGGAGACCGCCGCCCACGCGGCCGGCGGCGCCTCCTTGCTCCCGATGATCACCCTCGGCATTCCCGGCTCACCCACGGCGGCGGTGATGCTGGGCGGGCTCATCATCTGGGGGCTCCAGCCCGGCCCCATGCTGTTCAAGGAGAAGCCCGACTTCGTCTGGGGCCTCATCGCCAGCATGTACACGGGCAATGTCATCGGCGTCCTCATGGTACTGGCCTTCGTGCCGTTCTTCGCGGCGATCCTCCGGATCCCGTTCGCGATCCTGACGCCGCTGATCGTGTCCATCTGCGCCGTCGGGGCCTACTCGGTGCACAGCAGCATGATCGATGTCTGGTACATGCTGATCTTCGGGGTGATCGGCTACGCCTTCAAGAAGCTGGATTATCCGCTCGCGCCCCTGGTCCTGGCTCTCGTGCTGGGCGACCTCGCGGAGAACGCCCTGCGCCAGAGCCTGATCATGTCTCAGGGGTCGGTCCTGATCTTCTTCACGCGACCCATCTCGGGGGCCATCAGCGCCGTGGCCCTCTTCTTCTTCGCGCTGCCCCTCATCACGCCCTACTGGCGCCGGCTTCGCGGTCTCCCGGCGCAAGCGCCCGCCCGCCAGGAAATGTAGCGGTGTGTGTGACCAACCTCCCCGCGAGTGCCGGCTCCGCCGGCGCAAATTTCCGGATCGCTCGCCTCGGACGGTGGGCTCCCAGCCCCTGCCACGTCCTGCGGCTCGCACTAGAGCCAGGGGGAGGCCTGGGAGGGGCCGTCGAGGCTCCGCTCCGATTCTCCCAACGTGCCGGGTCAGCTGCCATGGCCGTGTTGCCCGCTAGCGCGGCGGTGCTCGGGCACGCGTAGGCGCAGCCGGCAGGGAACACGCTAGGGGCGGGAGCGCGACCGCATGGCGAGCCTGTACACGGCGGAGTTTTGGGTACGCCTCCTTGAAATCGGTTTCCTCAACCTCCTCCTCTCCGGCGACAACGCCGTCGTGATCGCGCTGGCGGTGCGCGCGCTCCCGAGGCGCCAGCGGCTTCTCGGGCAGATCTGGGGCACCGTGGGGGCGGTGGTGCTCCGCCTGCTCTTCGTGGGCATCGTCAGCGCGCTGCTGCGCATCCCGTTCCTCAGGCTCGCCGGGGGGGTGTTGCTGGTCTGGATCGCGGTCAAGCTGGTCCAGCCCGAGGAGGAGTCGGAGGGGGGGGCGCGTCACGGGACCTCCTTCTGGGAGGCCGTGTGGATCATCATCGTCGCCGACATCACCATGAGCCTCGACAACGTGCTGGCCATCGCGGCGGCCGCGCGCGGAGATATGCTGCTGGTAGGGGTGGGCATCGCCAGCTCGCTGCCCTTCGTGGTGTGGGGGAGTGGCGTGCTGGCAAGCCTCATGAACCGCTATGTCTGGATCATCTGGCTGGGCGGCGGAATTCTGGGCTACGTGGCCGCGGACATGATCCTCGAGGACCCCGTCGTGTCGACTCGCCTCGGATCCCTCGCTCACGCCTTGGAGTATTCTGTACCCCTCGGGCTAGGAGCGGCGGTGACGGCCTTGGGCTGGTGGTTCGCGCGGCCTCGCCGGCGCCGAGGGCCGGGCGACACGCGGAGCGAGGGGGATGCGCAGCAGGGAGCGAGGCGGTCGACGGGGCGGGGCACATGAGCTTCTACAGCGGTCGGGAGTTCTGGGCCCGTCTCTTGAGCATCGTGGTCATCTCCATCATGGTCGCGATCATCATGACGGCGGTCGGCTGGTGGTTCGCCCAGGGGCGAGGGCGCCGCAACACCCCGCAGCGAGCCTAGAGCCATGAGCGCCGAGAGACGGGACGCCGCCGATGGAGCGCAGGCGAGGGGGCAGATGGATATCGAGCCCATCAAGTCCACGCGCATCTACGAGGAGATCGTCCGCCAGGTCAAGCAGCTCATCGCCGAGGGAAAGCTCAAGTCCGGCGATCGGCTTCCGCCCGAGCGCGACCTCGCCGAGAAGTTCATGGTCAGCCGCACCTCCGTGCGCGAGGCGCTGCGGGCGCTGCAGAGCCGCGGCCTCATCGACATCCGGGCGGGAGAGGGCGCCTTCATCCGCGCCATCTCGGTGGACGCTCTCATCGAGCCTCTTGCCCTGGTCATCCTGCCCCACCGCGAAGTCGTGGGCGAGCTGTTCGAGGCGCGGCGCCTGCTGGAACCCGCCATCGCCGCTCTGGCCGCGCGACGGGCGACGCGGGACGAGCTAGCGGAAATGGAGCGCATCCTCGAGGAGCAGTCCAAGGAGGTGACCCAGGGGCGGACGGGCGTGGCCCAGGACACCGCGCTGCACTCCGCCATCGCCAACAGCGCGCACAACCGTGCCATTACCCGCATCGTTAGCGCGCTCATGGACCTCCTGACCCAGAGCCGCGAGGAATCCCTCCTCACCCCGGGCCGGCCGACCCGCTCGCACGACGACCACCTGCGAATTCTCGACGCCATCAAGCGGCGTGACGAGATGGCAGCACATCGCGCCATGCTGGATCATCTGATCGCAGTAGAGGGCCTCGTCATGGGAGCGCATGGCAGCCTAGGCCCGAGCCGGGCGGTGCGGAAGAAGAGGGCCCCCAAAGCGTAGGCGACGCGGTCTCTGCGCGACGGCGGCCTGTCTATGTGAGTGTAAGTGCCCGTGGCGGAAGAATAATCGTTGACATTATCACGGCCGGCGCTTACGATTTCAGAATCAGCCGGGCTCGAGCTGGGTCGGCATTCTTCTCCGCTAACCACTGGACGTTGGCCAGGGGGATCAGTGAATGGCACCTGCCAGGACGCGGAAGACTCCGATGGGAAGGTCTAGGAGGGCGTCACCACGCCCGCGCAAGTATGTGTACTTCTTCGCCAGCGGTAAGGCCGAGGGTTCCAGCGCCATGCGTCCGCTCCTCGGTGGCAAGGGGTGCGAGCTGGCCGAGATGACCAACCTCGGAATATCCGTGCCGCCGGGCTTTACCATCACCACGGAGGCCTGGGCGACCTACAATGCCGCCGGGAGGAAGCAGCCGCCCGGGCTCTGGGCCCAGGTGGAGACGAGCCTGTCCCGTCTCGAGGCCGCTGCCGGCAGCCGGCTGGGTGATCCTGATCGGCCGCTGCTCGTCTCGGTGCGCTCGGGCGCGCGGGCCTCGATGCCCGGAATGATGGACACCGTCCTGAACCTCGGCCTCAATGACAAGACGGTCGACGGACTCGGGCGCCGGACGAGGAACGAGCGCTTCGCCTGGGACTGCTACCGCCGCTTCCTCACGATTTTCGGGGACGTGGTGCTCGGAATCGACCGCCATGCGTTCGACGCGCTGCTGGATCGGGTCAAGGCGAAGGTGGGAGCCAAGACCGACGCCGACGTGCCCGCTGATGTCCTCAAGGAGTTGGTCGCGGAGTCAAAGCGCCTGGTAGAGGAGAAGACGGGCCAGCCCTTCCCTCAGGATCCCGTGGAGCAGCTCCGGCTGGCCATCAATGCCGTCTTCGACTCCTGGTGGGCGAAGAAGGCGGTGGACTACCGACGCATCCACCGGCTGTCCGACGACTGGGGCACGGCAGTGACGGTCATGGCCATGGTGTTCGGCAACCTGGGGGACACCTCCGGCACCGGGGTCTGCTTCTCGCGGGACCCAGCCACCGGCGAGCGGCGCTTCTTTGGGGAGTTTCTCGTGAATGCCCAGGGTGAGGACGTGGTGGCCGGCGTCCGCACGCCCGAGCACCTCGACGACCTCAAGCGGCGCATGCCGAAGTCGTACGCCCAGCTCGTGGCGATCAAGGACAAGCTCGAGCAGCACTACCGGGAGATGCAGGACATCGAGTTCACCGTCCAGGAGGGGCGGCTCTATATCTTGCAAACGCGCTCGGGCAAGCGCACGGCCGCCGCGGCGGTGCGCATCGCGGTGGAGATGGTCAAGCAGAAGCTGATCGACAAGCCTACTGCCCTGCTGCGCGTGGAGCCGGGATCGCTGAACCAACTCCTCGTGAAAACGGTGGATCCCAAGGCCAAGTACACGTCCATTGGCCGCGGGCTTCCAGCGACGCCCGCTGCCGCCGTGGGAAAGGTCGTCCTCAATCCGGAGAACGCGGTCGAGATGGCCCTGCGCGGTGAGAAGGTCATCCTCGTTCGCGCCGAGACGTCACCCGAAGATGTGGCGGGGATGCACGTCGCCGAAGGCATCCTCACCTCCCGCGGGGGACTCACGTCCCACGCCGCGGTGGTGGCGCGCGGGTGGGGGAAGTGCTGCGTGGTGGGCGCGGGGGACGTGGTCGTGGACGAGGAGAACCGCCTGTTCCGGGCCGGGACGAGCATCGTTCGCGAGGGGCAGGTGATTACGCTGAATGGCGCCACCGGCGAGGTGGTTGTCGGTCCGCTGCCGCTGGTCGACCCGGAGCTGTCGAGGGAGTTCAGGCAGCTGCTGGGATGGGCGCGCGAGGTCGCGACCACCAGGGTCCGGGCCAATGCGGACACTCCGGAGGACGCCAGGAAGGCGCGGGAGTTCGAGGCGGACGGAATCGGGCTGGTGCGGACGGAGCACATGTTCTTCAGGAAGGACCGGATCCTGGTCGTCCGCGAGATGATCATGGCCACCGACGAGCAGGGGCGGCGGAAGGCGGTGGACCAGCTGCTGCCGTTCCAGCGCGAGGACTTCATCGGCATCTTCAGGGAGATGAAGGGCTTCCCGGTGACCATCCGGCTCCTGGATCCGCCGCTCCACGAGTTCTTGCCCAAGTACAACGAGGTCCTCGAGGAGTACACCAAGCTGGACGCCCTCGGGATCAACCCGGCGCGCCACCAGGAGCTCGGGGCCGTGAAGGCGCGCCTCGAGGCGCTCATCGAGGCCAACCCGATGCTCGGCCACCGGGGCTGCCGGCTCGGCATCACGTTCCCCGAGATCTACGAGATGCAGGTGCGCGCGATCATGGAGGCCGCCTGCACCGTGTCCAAGCAGGGCGTCGAGGTTCAGCCCGAGATCATGATCCCGCTGACCGGCACCACCGCCGAGATGAAGCTGACCGCGCAGATGACGCGAAGGGTCGCCGAGGCGGTCACCGCGGAGATGGGAGTGCGCGTCCCGTACATGGTCGGCACGATGATCGAGGTCCCTCGGGCCGCGCTCATCGCCGACCAGATAGCGCAGCACGCGGAGTTCTTCTCGTTCGGTACCAACGACCTGACCCAGATGACCTACGGCTACAGCCGGGACGATATCGGGAAGTTCTTGCCCTTCTACCTCGACAAGAAGCTCCTCCCGGCGGATCCCTTTGCCGTGCTGGACCAAGAGGGCGTGGGCGAGCTGATCCGGCTCGGCATCGAGCGCGGGCGGAAGACGCAGTCCGACCTGAAGATCGGCATCTGTGGCGAGCACGGGGGGGAACCGTCCTCGGTCGAGTTCTGCCACCGCGTGGGCATGACGTACGTCTCCTGTTCCCCGTACATGGTTCCGATCGCCTGGCTGGCGGCGGCCCAGGCGCAGATCAAGGAGCCCCGGGCCGTCCGCGGAGGGAAGCGACATGCGTGAGTTCGACGGCGTCTTCATCCCGGTGCCGACCCCGTACAAGGGGGATGCGGTCGCGACGGAGCGGCTCAAGGCCAACCTGGAGCGCTGGAACGAGACGGGACTCGGCGGCTACGTGATCCTGGGCTCTACGGGCGAGTTCCCGATGCTCTCCGAAGCCGAGCGGGACGCCGTGCTGACGGTGGCCCGTGAGGCCATCCCGCGGGACAAGGCTTTCATCGCGGGCACGGGGACGAACTCGACCCTGCTCACCATCCGTCAGACCAAGCGGGCGGCGGAGCTCGGCGCCGACGCGGCCATCGTGATCACGCCACACTACTTCACCAAGGCATTCTCTCAGGCGGCCGCCCAGACCCGGCATTACCTCGCGGTGGCCGAGGCCTCGCCCATCCCCGTCATGCTGTACAACTTCCCGCTCAACACGGGGATCAACCTCGAGCCCGACACCGTCGCCCGCATCGCCGAGCACCCCAACGTGTGCGGCATCAAGGACTCCTCCGGGAACATCCCGCAGGCCGCTCAGATCATCCATCTGACGCCGAAGAGCTTCCACGTGCTCGTGGGCGCCGCGGCGGCCCTGCTCCCATCGCTCGCCATCGGCTCGGCGGGGGGCATCCTGGCCCTGGCCGTCATCGCGGCCCGGGAGTTCGTGGAGGTCTACGCCCTCGCCAGGCAGGGGCGCTGGGAGGAGGCGAAGGAGATCGCGGCGCGCATGATCCGGGCCGACCGCGGCGTGCCGGGCCGCTACGGGATCGGTGGGCTGAAGGCCGCGCTCGACCTGCAGGGCTTCTACGGCGGCCCATGCCGCGCCCCACTCGGGACGCCCGACGGCGACGCCATCGATGACATCAAGGAGAGCCTCGTCTCCGCGGGGCTATTGTAGTGCGAGCCGAGACGGCAGGCGAGGCGAGCTTGAAATGGTCGAGGGGAGTGCGAGCCGAGACGGCAGGCGAGGCGAGCTTGAAATGGGTCGAGGGGAGTGCGAGCCGAGACGGCAGGCGAGGCGAGCTTGAAATGGGTCGACGATATCGCGAAGTCAGTTGACGCGGCGGAAGGAGGAGGCGGTGGTGAAGCTCTCAGGTGCGCGGATTGTCCTGGAGTGTCTCAAGCGGGAAGGGGTGGATCTCATCTTCGGCCTGCCGGGGGGTGCGGTCCTGCCGATTTATGACGCCCTGTACGACTTCGAGGGGATTCGCCACATCCTGGTGCGCCAGGAGGCAGCGGCGGGTCACGCCGCGGAGGGGTACTCGCGCACCACGGGAAGAGTGGGCGTCTGCCTCGTCACGTCTGGGCCCGCCGCCACCAACCTGGTGACGGCGCTCCAGGACGCGCTCATGGACTCGATCCCGCTCGTCGCCTTCACGGGCCAGGTGCCCACCCACCTGATCGGTAACGACGCCTTCCAGGAGGCGGATAATGTCGGCATCACCCGCTCCGCCACCAAGCACAACTTCCTGGTGAAGGACGGCAAGGACCTGGCGCCTATCATCAAGGAAGCGTTCTACCTCGCTTCCACGGGGCGGCCCGGGCCGGTGCACGTGGATCTGCCCAAGGACATCCTCGTGAAGGAGTGGCCCTTCGAGTACCCCGAGGATGTCCATCTGCGCTCGTACAACCCCACCTACGAGGGGCATCCGGGGCAGATTAAGAAGGCGGCCCGCGCCATGGTGCGCGCGAAGCGGCCGGTGCTCTACGTGGGCGGCGGCGTCATCTCCTCGGACGCGTCCCCGGAGCTCGCGGAGCTGGCCGACTTGACCCAGATCCCGCTGACCCAGACCCTCATGGGCCTCGGCTCGTTTCCCATGGCGCACCCGCTGTCACTGGACATGCTCGGGATGCACGGCGCCTACTATGCCAACATGGCCGTGCACCACTCGGACCTCCTCGTGGCCATCGGCGCGCGCTTCGACGACCGCGTCACGGGCCGCGTGGACGCCTTTGCGCCCAACGCCGAGATCGTCCATATCGACATCGATCCCTCGTCCATCTCTAAGAACATCAAGGTACACATCCCGATCGTGGGCGACTGCAAGCGGGTGTTGAAGAAGCTCGTGGACGCCGTGAGGGAAGAGATGCAGGACGGCGTGCCGGCGGGCGTCAGCGAGGCCCGCAGGCAGTGGGCGGCGCAGATCGCCGAGTGGAAGCGGGACTACCCGCTGCGCTACGAGCGGACCGACGAGGTGATCAAGCCACAGTACGTGATCCAGGAAATCTCCAACCTGACCGAGGGCGAGGCCTTCGTCGTGACGGGAGTGGGTCAACATCAGATGTGGGCCGCCCAGTACTACCGCTTCAAGCATCCACGGCGCTGGTGCACCTCGGGAGGACTCGGCACCATGGGCTATGGGCTGCCCACCGCCATGGGGGTCCAGGCCGCCCACCCGGGCAAGCTTGTCATCAACATCGATGGTGACGGCTCCTTCCAGATGAACAGCCAGGAGTTGGCCACGTGCTTCACCGAGGGGCTTCCGGTCAAGACCGTCATCATCAACAACAGCGGTCACGGCATGGTTCGCCAGTGGCAGCGGATCATCTACAAGGAGCGCTACTTCGCCATCGATCTCCCCGGCGTGCCCGATTATGTCAGGCTGGCCGAGGCCTACGGCTGCGTGGGGATCCGGGTCACCAAGCCGAGCGAAGTGGTGCCGGCCATCGAGAAGATGATCGCCACGCCGGCGCCCGTGGTGCTCGACGTCTGCGTCGACAAGGACGAGTGTGTCTTCCCCATGGTGCCGGCGGGCGGCGCCAACAAGGACATGATCCTGGCCCCCCCGAGCCGCGAGGTGAAGGACAAGGCCGCCAAGTCTCAGACGGGATTTTGAGGTCAGAGGAAGCAGCTGACACCGCCAGAGTGAAGCATCGAGCGTGAGCATCCGGCGGGGCACGGGCGTGGCGACAGCCCGGGTGCCCGTACCCTCGGGAAAGGAAAACAAGAAAGTGGAGGCGGAGAAGCACACAATCGCGGTGCTGGTCGAGAACAGGTTCGGCGTGCTCTCGCGCGTGGCGGGGCTCTTCTCGGCCCGCGGCTACAACATCGAGAGCCTGTCCGTCGGGGAGACGCTGGACCCGACTGTGTCCCGGATGACGCTGGTGGTCAGAGGCGACGCCTTCATCATCGAGCAGGTGATCAAGCAGCTCCACAAGCTCATCGATGTGATCAAGGTCACGGACCTGAGCGACGAGGATCACGTGGAGCGCGAGATGCTGCTGCTGAAGGTGAACGCCGAGCCCGCGAACCGGGCGGAGATCCTCCGCGTCGGGGACATCTTCCGCGCCAAGGTGGTGGACGTCACCCCCAACACGTACACGCTGGAGGTCACCGGAGAGCAATCGAAGATCGAGGCCATCATCGAGCTGCTCCGGCCCTTCGGCATCCACGAAGTGGTCCGTACGGGGAAGGTCGCCCTCGCCCGGGGGGTGAAGACACGGCTGCGCAAGGTCGAGGAGAAGCTGGGGAAACCGCGCGAGGTCGTCCGACCGCAGACTGAGGATCCCAAGGTCGTCGGCTTCGCGGACTAACCCAGAGGGGGAGAGTGCCATCATGCCGGCCAGGATCTACTACGACCAGGACGCCGACCTCGGGTTGCTCCGGGGCAAGAAGATCGCCATCATCGGCTACGGGAGCCAGGGGCATGCTCATGCCCTGAACCTCAAGGACTCCGGCCAGGATGTGGTGGTCGGGCTCTACAAGGGGTCCAGGAGCTGGGCCAAGGCCGAGAAGGATGGCGTCAAGGTGATGACCGTCAACGAGGCCGCCCAGGCCGGCGACGTCATCATGATCCTGTTGCCCGACCAGAGCCAGCGTCAGGTGTACGAGGAGTCCATCAAGGGGACGCTCGGCAAGGGCAAGACGCTCATGTTCGCCCACGGCTTCAACATCCACTTCAACCAGGTGGTGCCGCCGCCGGACGTGGACGTATCCATGATCGCACCCAAGGCGCCGGGGCACGTCATGCGCGACCTCTTCACCCAGGGGCCGGGGGTGCCGGCGCTCGTGGCCGTCTACCAGGACGTGTCGGGCAAGGCCCGGGACGTGGCCTTGGCCTACGGCAAGGGCGTCGGCTGCACACGAGCCGGCGTCATCGAGACCACGTTCAGGGAAGAGACCGAGACGGATCTGTTCGGCGAGCAAACGACGCTCTGCGGTGGCGTCTCGCACCTCATCAAGGCCGCCTTCGAGACGCTGGTGGAGGCCGGCTATCAGCCCGAGATCGCCTACTTCGAGTGCATGCACGAGATGAAGCTGATCGTGGACCTCTTCTACCAGGGCGGGCTGGCGTACATGCGCTACTCGGTGTCGGACACGGCCGAGTACGGCGACTACACGCGAGGGCCGCGGATCATCAACGAGCAGACTCGAGCGGAGATGAAGAAGATCCTGGGCGAGATCCAGTCGGGACAGTTCGCGCGGGAGTGGGTGCTGGAGAACCAGGCCCATCGCGCCGGCTTCCTGGCCATGCGCAAGCGCGACGCCCAACACCCGATCGAAGAGGTGGGCGGGCGGCTTCGCAAGATGATGTCCTGGATCAAACCGCCCCGCATGTAACGGACCGGTGTGGGGGGCCGGCAACGGACGGGGTACAATTGCGCATTCCCATAGCCGCCGAAGCTTGGCCCTTTGTCTTCCCGCCCGCCGCCGCCGCGTGTATCCTGGCTGGGATGGGATGGTGGGTGGCGGCGGGCGTGTTCGCCGTACCGGTCCTGGCCTTCCTGGGGTTCTTCCGGGATCCCGAGCGCCGGCCGCCCGGTGTGCCGGGCGCGGTGCTCGCGCCGGCCGACGGGAAGGTAATGGACATCGCCCCGATCGACGACGCATGGGTGGGGCCGGCGGTGCGCCTGTCGATCTTCCTGTCGCCGCTGGACGTGCACGTCAATCGTGCGCCGGTCGCTGGACTCGTGGCGAGCGTCGAGTACGCGGCGGGGAAATTCAGGGCGGCCTACAAGGCGGAGGCGTCGGAGGTGAACGAGCGCTGTACCGTCGCGCTCGAGGGTGATTCGGCGCGCGTCGCAGTGAGGCAGGTCGCGGGAGTGCTGGCGCGGCGCATCGTGTGCCGCGTGCGGGCCGGCGACAAGCTCCAGGCGGGCGAGCGCTACGGGCTGATCTGCTTCGGCTCGCGGACCGATCTCCTCGTGCCCCGGGCCACCGAGGTCCGGGCGCGGGTTGGCGATAAGGTCAGAGGAGGAGAATCGATCGTGGGGGTGGTGAGATGAGGAGACGGCATTTCAGCATGGAGGGGGGCCGCGGGTCCAGGCGGAGGCGCTGGCAGGAACTGCGCGAGCATCCGCGCCGGGGCATCTTCCTGCTGCCCAGCCTTCTGACGACCGGGAACCTCTTCTGCGGCTTCCTCGCCCTCATCCTGACCGCCGAGGCGCGCTTCGTCGAGGCCGCGGTGGCGATCTTCGTCGCCATGGTCCTGGACATCCTGGACGGCAAGGTCGCCCGCCTCACCAAGACGACGACGCAGTTCGGGGTCGAGTTCGACTCGCTGGCCGACGTCGTGTCCTTCTGCGTGGCGCCGGCCTTCATGCTCTATACGCTGGCGTTGGGCCGGCTGGGTCGTGCTGCCTGGCTGGGCGCCTTCCTCTTCGTGATCTGCGGCGCGCTCAGGCTCGCCCGGTTCAACGTGTATTCGGGGGTCAGCGATCGCCGGTACTTCGTGGGGCTGCCGACTCCGGCCGGGGCCGGAATCGTGGCGTCCGTGGTCCTGCTCCTGGGCAACGACGAGATCAGCCGGTGGCAGGGCGCCGCCATCGCGGCCGGCACCTACATCGTGGCCGTCCTGATGGTCTCGACCTTCCGGTACTACAGCTTCAAGGAGATCGACTTTGCCCGGCGCCGGCCCACCGGCGTGCTGCTGCTGGTGGTGCTGGCGGTGCTCATCGTCGCGACCCATCCGCAGTGGTTCTTGTTCCTGCTGTTCTCGGCCTACGTCCTGAGCGGCCCGGCGCGCCCCGTATGGCCGCACCGTCGGGAAGCGACGCTCATGGCCGAGAAGGCCAGGGACTGACACGAGGAGAAGAGACCCTCGTGGAACGTGATGGACGCTGTTCGAGCGCCGGCTTTGCCGGCGCAACGATTCCCGGGGGGAGGCTTCGGAAGGGGGGCGGAGCCCCCCTCCGAGTATAGAGAGGACGGACACCATGGATCACGTGATCATCTTCGACACCACGCTTCGGGACGGCGAGCAGTCTCCCGGCTTTTCCATGAACGCCCAGGAGAAGCTGGAGATGGCGCGGCAGCTCGCCCGGCTCAACGTCGACGTCATCGAGGCAGGCTTCCCCATTTCGTCCGACGAGGACTTCGAGGCCGTGCGCGAGGTGGCCAAGCAGGTCGGCACCCTGGAGGGCGCGCCCATCATCTGCGGCCTCAGCCGCGTGGGGCTGATGGACATCGACCGCGCCTGGGAGGCGGTGAAGTACGCGCGGCGGCCCCGCATCCACACCTTCGTGGCGACCTCCGATATCCACCTCAAGTACAAGCTGCGGAAGAGCCGCGCCGAGGTCCTGACGGCGGCGGTGGCGGCGGTCAAGCATGCGCGGGACTACTGCGAGGACGTGGAGTTTTCCCCGGAGGACGCCTCGCGCTCGGACTTCGACTACATGTGCGAGGTGCTGGAGGCCGTGATCGACGCCGGCGCCCGCACCATCAACATCCCCGACACGGTGGGTTACGCCATCCCCGAGGAGTGGCTCGGGCGGATCATGAAGATCCGCGAGCACGTCAAGAACAGCGGCAAGGCCGTGCTCTCGGTCCACTGTCACAACGACCTCGGGCAAGCGGTGGCCAACTCGCTGGCTGGCATCCGGGCGGGCGCCAGGCAGATCGAGTGCACCATCAACGGCATCGGGGAGCGGGCAGGTAATGCGTCCCTCGAGGAGATCGTGATGGCGCTGAAGACCCGTCGCGACTTCTTCGAGATCGACACCCAGGTCCGCAGCGAGGAGATCTACCGGACCTCGAAGCTCCTCTCGCATATCACGGGCGTCCACGTGCAACCCAACAAGGCGATCGTGGGCGAGAACGCCTTTGCCCACGAGGCCGGCATTCACCAGGACGGCGTGCTGAAGGAGAAGTTGACGTACGAGATCATGCGGCCGGAAGACATCGGCCGAGCGGCCAACAAGCTCGTCATGGGCAAGCACTCGGGCCGCCATGCGCTCGCGGCGCGCCTCAAGGACCTCGGCTTCGACCTCGACGAGACCGAGCTGGGCAAGGCCTTCAAGAAGTTCAAGGACCTTGCCGACAAGAAGAAGGAGGTCTTCGACGAGGACCTGATTGCGATCGTCAAGGACGAGTTCGCCCACGTGCCGGAGACCTACTCGCTGGATTACCTGCACATCGTGAGCGGTACCGGCATCATTCCTTCGGCCACGGTGCGCCTCAAGAAGCAGGACGAGGTGTTCCAGGACTCGGGGGTCGGCGACGGGCCGGTGGACGCGGTGCTGAACGCCATCGACGCCATCACCGGGCTCAAGGGGCGGCTACAGGACTACCAGCTCCGCGCCGTGACGTCGGGGAAGGACGCCCTCGGCGAGGTCTCGGTCAAGGTGGACTTCGACGGCACGGTGGTCCCGGGCAAGGCCAGCTCCACCGACGTGGTCGAGGCCAGCGCCCGGGCCTACCTCAATGCGCTCAACCGGCTCGTGCACCCGGTGGCGGCGCGGCGGGTCCAGGAGATCGGCCCGTAGATGACTGGGAGGTACGACGAGGGGCGCGGCGGCATCGAGCACATCCTGCTTCCGCAGGAGGGCCTCGCCCTGCCCGGGGACATCGCTGTTCGAGAGCGAGGCGGCAGTCCGCATCGACCAGGACGACGTGCTGGAGATCAACCCCACCACGGGCGAGATCAAGAACCTGACGAAGGAGGAGGCCTGCCAGGCGCAGCCGCTGCCGCCCTTCGCCCAGGAGATCATGGCGGCCGGCGGGCTCATGAAGTACGTCGCCCAGAAGAAGGGTCTGCGGGCGTGATCTGATGACCACCCACAAGATCGCGGTGCTGGCCGGAGACGGCATCGGGCAGGAGGTCACGCCAGAGGCCCAGAAGATCCTCCAGGTGGTCGGGAAGGCCACCGGCGCGTCCTTCGAGTTCGAGTCGGCCCTGGTCGGTGGCGCGGCCATCGACGCCACCGGGGAACCGCTGCCCCAGTCCACGCTCCGGCTCTGCGAGGAGAGTGACGCGATCCTGTTCGGGGCCGTAGGGGGGCCCAAGTGGGACAACGCGCCCCAGGAGCGGCGTCCCGAGCGAGGGCTGCTCGGACTGCGCAAGGAGCTGGATCTCTTTGCCAACCTACGACCCGCCAAGTGTTTCCCCATGCTCCTCGACGCGTCGCCGCTGAAGCGCTCGGTCGTGGAAGGGACGGACCTGATGGTGATCCGGGAGCTGACGGGCGGACTCTACTTCGGCGAGCCGCGGGGGCGGGAAGAGTTCGCCGACGGCGGGGCGCGGGCCGTGAACACCATGGCCTACACCTCGCGCGAGATCGAGCGGGTGGCGCGGGCGGCCTTCGACGTGGCGATGAAGCGAAGGAAGCGCCTCACTTCGGTCGACAAGGCCAACGTCCTGGTCGTGTCCCAGCTCTGGCGAGAGGTCGTGATCCGCGTGTCGAAGGACTACCCCGCGGTGGAGCTGGAGCACGTGCTGGTGGACAACTGCGCGATGGCGTTGATCCAGAACCCGACGCGCTTCGATACGCTCGTGACGGAGAACACCTTCGGCGATATCCTCTCCGACGAGGCGGCCATCCTGGCCGGCTCCATGGGGATGCTGCCGTCGGCCAGCCTGGGCGGCCGGGTGGGGCTCTACGAGCCGGTGCACGGCACGGCGCCCGACATCGCGGGGCAGGGCGTCGCCAACCCCATCGCGACCATCCTGTCCGCGGCGATGCTCTTGCGGTACTCGCTCGATCGCGCGACCGACGCCGACCGGATCGAGGCAGCAGTGCTGGAGGTGCTCGAGCAGGCGAATCGGACCCGCGACATCCACTCGGCGGGGACGAGGCTCGTGGGCACGGTGGAGATGGGGGACCTGATCGCCCGCGAAGTCGAACGGTCGTACTGAATGGGGAAGGAGAAAACAATGAAGGTGGCGGTGGTCGGAGCGACCGGCGCGGTGGGGCAGACTACGCTCAGGATCCTGGACGAGCGTAAATTCCCGGTGAAGGAGCTTCGCGTATTCGCCTCGGAGCGCTCGGTGGGGAAGACCGTTCCCTTCAAGGGAGAGAAGATCACGGTCGAAAAGGTCGGTCCCGAAGCGTTCAAGGGCGTGGACGTGGCGTTCTTCTCGGCGGGTTCGGCGCAGTCCAAGGAGTACGCGCCGCAAGCGGTCAAGGCGGGCGCGGTGGTCGTGGACAAGTCCAGCGCTTTTCGCATGGACCCGACCGTGCCGCTGGTGGTGCCCGAGATCAACGCCCACGCGGTGAAGGGGCATCGCGGCATCGTCGCCTGCCCCAACTGCACGACCGTCGTCACGGTGATGCCGCTGAAGCCGCTTCACGAGGTGGGGCGGCTCCGTCGGGTGATCGCCACCAGCTTTCAGGCGGTGTCGGGGGCGGGGGTCAACGGCGTGGAGGAGCTGCGGAACCAGACGCTGGCGTGGACCCGGGGCGAGGCCATCACGCCCAAGCACTTCCTCCACCAGATCGCGTTCAACGTCATTCCCCATATCGACAGGTTCGGCGAGGGCGGCTACACGGGCGAGGAGCTGAAGCTCGTCAACGAGATCAGGAAGATCCTCGAGCTGCCGGACCTCGCGGTCTCCCCCACGACGGTGCGGGTGCCGGTGTTCACCGCGCACTCGATCGCGGTCAATGCGGAGACGGAGGTGAAGGTGACGGCAGAGCGCGCCCGCGAGGCATTCGCCGCCTTCCCCGGGCTCCAGCTCTGGGATGAGCCGGCCGAGAACCGCTACCCGATGCCCGTGACGGTCGAGGGGCGAGACGACTGCTTCGTGGGGCGCGTTCGCGAGGACCTGTCGCTCCCGAACGGGCTCAACTTCTGGGTGGTCGGTGACCAGCTGCGCAAGGGCGCCGCGCTCAACGGAATCCAGATCGCCGAACTCCTGATCCGCTGACCTCTCGATCCGGGGAGGCACGACGGCGCGCACGCTGCGGCTCACGCTCGCCTACGACGGCACCGAATTCCACGGCTGGCAGTACCAGCCCGGCCTCCCGACCATTCAGGGGCTCGTCGTCCAGGCGTGCGAGCGGGTGCTAGGGGCGCCGACTCGAGTGGTCGGGGCGAGCCGCACCGACGCCGGGGTGCATGCGCTCCGGCAGGTGGCGAGCCTCGTCACGTCGTCGTCCATCGAAGCGCGAGCCCTTGGTCGCGCGCTCAACGCCCTCTTGCCACCGGCCATCAGAGTCCTGGACTCGAGCGAAGCCCCAGCCGCCTTCAACGCGCGGCGCTCGGCCCGGGGAAAGCGCTACGCCTACCTCGTCGATCGCGGCCCATTCGCCGACCCCTTTCTCCGCCGCTATGCTTGGCACTTCCCGTTCCGGCTCGACCCGGCCGCGATGAGCGAGGCGCTCCGACTCGTGAGAGGCAAGCACGACTTCTCGGCGTTCTGCGCCGCGGCCGGACGGGGGCGCAGTCCGATCTGCGCAGTGCGCTCGGCGCGCCTGGTCCTCCGGAGGGGGCGGCTCGTCATTCTCTTGTCGGCAGACAGCTTCCTGCATCACATGGTTCGAAACCTGATGGGGACGCTGGTCGAAGTTGGGCGGGGCGCTCGGTCCCCGGCCTGGATCGGGGAACTCTTGGCGGCTCGAGATCGTACGCTCGCCGGGCCCACTGCGCCTGCCGAGGGGTTGGTGCTCGTGCGTGTGATGTACGGAGCGGGGTGACGTGAGGAGGCGAAGAAGGGGGGTATCTCGGGTGGCCCAGACTCGGAACCCCGCGATAAGGGGTTTCGCGCCTGCAAGAGCCCCGAGGCTCATCGCGGAGCCCGCACAGAGCTCGAGTGATTCATAATGTATTAATCGTATAATATTGAAAGTAATAATAATAGCTGAATGTCTCCGACGAGGTTTCTGGCGGAGGTTTCGTGCGTGCGCAGGGGGGCGGGGCAGATCGCGGCCGCTCTTGAGCGCCTCAAGAAGAGATCAGGGGACCGCGATCCTTAGCTCAAGAACCGCGCCCGTCAGGCGCGAACAGGGACAACGCCCCGCGTCAGGAGCCGGCGCACCCGCGCGGGCGCCGATGGCGCGAGAGCACTGTTGGGCTTGACACTGCGGAGTCCGCTTCCTACAATGCCGCCCAAGCAGCGGGCAAAATGCAACTGGCGCTCCGGCTGACCGAAGTGCTCTTTCGCGCCCCTGGCTCCGACAGGCGGGAGGAGAAGCCGCCTCGCTCGGGTGGGGCTCCTCACCGTGCCGCGCGCCGCAGTCAGACGGTGCCTTGGTGGGCAAGTGGCTGCCATGAGCAGGCGTCGTGAAGGCAGGGACCTCCCCGAGATCGTCGCGAAGCTGTTCCAGGATGCCTGGACCCAGTTTCCGGACCCTCGAGCGGTGAACCGGGTCCTTGTCGAGCTATCGCGTCTCTACGACCCCGTATCCGGGGGGGCCATTGTCGCGCACGACCTCCGACGCCGGATCATTCGGTGGCTCGATGAGGGCCGCGTCGATGAAGCCGGCCGCGCCATGGAGACACGGTTCGAGGACTATCGGAAGAGCTTCAAGCGGGTCGACGGTGCCTGAAGGGCTGTCATCCTCTCGGCGCGCGGTGCTATCTTGACAGGCCCGTTCCGAGGGTGGAGGGTCCTCTCATCCCCAATGCCGTCGAGCGGGGCGTTCGCCAACGTACGACATATCAGCAAGTTCCTGAACTCTCACAGGTAAAGGAGCTACACCATGGCCTTGTCGAGGCGTGACTTCATCAAGTTCAGCGGGGCCACGGCAGCGGGCGTCGCGGTCGCGGGGCGACCACTCGACCTGAGCGCCGTGGAGGACTTCGCCACGACCATGCGCATCAAGGAAGCGAAGGCGTTTCCCGGTGTCTGTCCTTACTGCGCCGTCGGCTGTGCGCAGCTCATCTACGTGAAGGACGGAAAGATCATCGATATCGAGGGCGACCCCCACACGCCGCACACGGAGGGCGCGCTCTGCCCGAAGGGCTCCTCGACCTATCAGTTGTCGGTCAACGAGCGCCGGAAGACGCGCCCGATGTATCGCGCCCCGGGAAGCGACACGTGGGAGGAGAAACCCCTCGACTGGATGATGGAGCAAATCGCCCAGCGCTTCCGGAAGACCCGCGACGAAAGCTTCGTCGCGACGGCCAAGGTCGGCGACAAGGAGGTCACGGTCAACCGCTGCGAGGGAATCGCGTGGATGGGCTCCTCGGTCCTGGACAACGAGGAGAACTATCTGATTGCCAAGCTGGCGCGCGCATCGGGGATCGTGAATCTCGAGAACTCGGCGCGCATCTGCCATTCGGCCACCGTGCCGGCCCTCGGCGCCACCTTCGGGCGCGGAGCAATGACGACCAACCTCATCGACGTCGTCAACGCGGACGTCATCATGCCCACCTCCAACTGGGCCGAGTGCCATCCGGTGAGCTACAAGTGGGTGATGAAGGCCAAGGAGCGCGGCGCCACCATCATCCACGTGGATCCCCGGTTCACCCGCACCTCGGCCACTGCCGACATCTGGGTCCCGATCCGCTCAGGAACCAACACCGTGTACTTCGGCGGACTCATCCGCCACGCCATCGAGAACAAGAAATACTTCCACGACTATGTGGTGAACTACACGAACGCGCCCTTCCTGTTGGACCCGAACTTCAAGACCCCGACGGACCTCAACGGCCTGTTCAGCGGCTTCGACCCGCAGAAGCGCGCCTATGACCAGACGCAGTGGAAGTTCCAGCTGGATGAGATGGGCTACCCGAAGCAGGATCCGACGCTGAGGAATCCCAACTGCGTCTTCCAGGTCCTGCGCCGTCACTACAGCCGTTACACGCCTGAAATGATCGAGAGAGTCTGCGGTATTCCCAAGGACCTCTTCCTGAAGGTCGCGGACATCTTCTGCTCGGCGTCCGGGCCCGACAAGACGGCGACCATCTCCTACGCGCTCCAGCTCAACCAGTCCACCACCGGGGTCCAGCAGATCCGCGCGCTCTGCCTGCTTCAGCTGCTGCTGGGGAACGTCGGGCGTCCGGGTGGCGGCGTGGTCGCGCTCCGCGGCCATTCGAACGTCCAGGGCGCGACCGACTTCGGCACGCTCTACCACATGCTGCCGGGCTATCCGCCGGCGCCCCTGCAGGCCGCCCACCCGACGCTCAAGGACTACCTGGAAAAGAGCACGCCCATGGGCGGGTACTGGGTGAACAACCCGAAGTTCGTGATCAGTCAGCTCAAGGCATGGTGGGGGCCGGCCGCGACCAAGGAAACCGACTTCGCCTACCACTATCTCCCCAAGCGCGAGAAGGCGGACGACTACTCCCACCAGCACTTCGTGGTCGGCATGTACAAGAAGCGGGTGAGGGGGTTCGTCTGCATGGGGCAGAACCCGGCCGTGGACAGCCCGAACGCGAAGATGACGCGCGGGGCCATCCGGAACCTCGACTGGCTGGTCGTGGTAGACCTCTTCGAGAGCGACACGGCGGCGGTGTGGAAGGAGCCAGGGATCGATCCCAAGGCGTGTCAGACCGAGGTCTTCTTCATCCCTGCGGCGCCCGCCGCGGAGAAGGACGGCTCGATCACGAACACGATGCGACTGGCTCAGTGGCACACGAAGGCGGTCGAACCCCCGGGCGATGCCCGCTCGGACGCGGCATTCATCGTGGAACTGGGCGACCGGCTGAAGCGGCTGTATCAAGGCTCCAGCGCCGCCAAGGACCGGCCGCTGCTCGACCTCGTATGGGAGTACCAGCCCCAGGGGCCCAAGAAGGAGCCCAACATGGAACTGGTGCTCAAGGAGATCAACGGCTACGCGACCGAGGACATCACCGAGAAGGACGGGAAGCCGCTCTACAAGAAGGACCAGCCGCTCAAGACCTTTGGCCATCTGAAGGATGACGGGTCGACCGCGTGTGGGAACTGGATCTACACCGGCATCTACCCCGAGGAGGGCAAGAACATGGCCGCGCGGCGGGAGCGGCCCAAAGAGGGCGACTACCTCGCCCACGGGTGGGGTTTCGTCTGGCCGGCGAACCGCCGCATCCTCTACAACCGCGCCTCGGCCGACCCCAGCGGCAAGCCGTGGAGCGAGCGGAAGAAGCTGATCTGGTGGGACGAGAAGGAGAAGAAGTGGGCCGGGCGGGATGTTCCCGACTTCGGGCCCACCATCGCCCCCGATGCTCCGCGGGCCAAGGAGGGTCCGCTCAAGGGCATCGGCGGCGTCGACGCCTTCATCATGAACCCGCATGGCAAGGGCCAGCTCTTCGCCGCCCTGCTGGACGGCCCGTTCCCCGAGCACTACGAGCCGTTCGAGTCGCCGACAAAGAACCTCCTGTCCGACGTGGACCACAACCCGGTTGCGAAAGTGTACGACATCGGCGACCTGAACAGGCTCGGCGGGCCCGACGCGTATCCGTACATCCTGACCACATACCGGCTCACCGAGCACCATGCGGCGGGCATGTCTCGACACATCCCCTGGCTGTCAGAGCTCTTCTTCGGCCACTTCGCCGAGATCAACCCCGAGATGGCGAAGGGGCTCGGCATCCAGAACGGCGACATGATCACGGTGGAGTCGGCGCGGGCCAAGATCCGGACGCGCGCGCTGGTCACGGAGCGGATCCAGCCGTTCATCATCAACGGCAAGAAGGTCTACCAGGTGGGCATCCCGTGGCACTGGGGATATCAGGGCGTCATGAAGTCCGCGCGAGGTGATATCACCAATGACCTCGTTGCGAGCCTCGGCGACCCGACCACGTTCATCCAGGAATCCAAAGCGCTCCTCTGCAACGTGCGCAAGGGGGAGGTGTAGCCATGGCCCGCACCCTCGCGATGTTCACGGACGTCTCGCTGTGTATCGGCTGCCGCGCCTGCCAGGTCGCCTGCAAGCAGTGGAACGAGCTGCCGGTGGAGGAGCCCGAGTGGACCGGCACGTACCAGAACCACGCCAACTTCACTGACAAGACGTACCGGCTGGTCCGGTTCATCGAGAAGAAGGACGAGCGGGACGCGCTCCAGTGGCACCTGATGTCGGACGTGTGCAAGCACTGCGCCCAGGCGGGCTGCCTCGACGCCTGCCCGACCGGCGCCATCTACCGCACCGAGTACGGCACCGTCAACATCAACCAGGACGTCTGCAACGGGTGCCGGTATTGCATTGCCGCCTGCCCGTTCGGGGTGGTCTCGTTCAACCAGGACACGGGGCGGGCCAACAAGTGCACCTTCTGCAACGACCGAATCCACAACGGGCTCGGGCCGGCCTGTGCCAAGGCGTGTCCCACCGAGTCCATCCAGTTCGGCTTCCGCGACGAGCTGGTCCAGAAGGCCGAGAAGCGCGCCGCCAAGCTCCAGGACATGGGGTACAAGAACGCGCAGCTCTACGGCGCGGATTCCAATGGGCCGCTCGGCGGGCTCAACGCGTTCTTCCTGCTGCTCGACAAACCCTCCGTCTACGAGCTGCCGGAGAAGCCGCTGCTGCCGCAGCGCAACGTCTTCGTGGACTCGCTCCTGGCCATCGGCGCCGCGCTGGTGGTGGGGGTCGGCGCCATCCTGTCGTTCAGAGAGCGGGGCGGCAGAGGGGGCGACCATGCTTAAGAGCCCCGGCTGGCACCTGCTGATCGTCTGGTACTTCTTCCTCGGGGGGATCGCGGGTGGCTCGTACTTCGCCGCCGCCATCGCCGACAACTTCGGCAGTCCGAAGGATCGCAACGTCATCCGCACGGGCTACGTGCTCGCGCTGCTGCTGATCGGCCTCTGCGGAACCCTGCTCATCCTCGATCTCGGGACGCCGAGCCGGTTTCTCAACATGCTGGGGACCTTCAAGTTCTGGGACCCGATGTCCATTGGGGCGTGGATGCTGGGCGTCTTCGGCCTGTTCGCGTTTCTGTCCTCGGCGCTCGCGCTGTCGGGGGGCGAGTCCAAGGCTCCGCTCCGGCGGAAGATCAGCCTCGTGGGCACGATCTTCGGGTTCTTCCTGGCCGGCTACACGGGCGTGCTGCTGAGCGCGACCGCGCTGCCGCTATGGAGCGACACCCGGCTCATGGGGACGCTCTTCCTGGCTTCCGGCGCGTCCACGGGGATGGCTGCCATCTCACTGCTCCTGTTCTTGGGCGGCGACTCGGCCGCTGAGGGCTTCACGAAGCTCAAGCACGCCGACCGCTTCGCCATCGTATTCGAGATCCTCGTCCTCGGGGTGTTCCTGGTCCTGCTGGGGTCAGCGGCAGCGCCGCTGGTGACCGGGCACCTGGCGCCGCTCTTCTGGATCGGGCTCGTCCTCGGTGGGCTGCTCGTTCCGCTGGTGCTGGACCTCGGCGGGCGACGCAAGGTCCCGGCGGTGGTCCCTTCCGTGCTGGTGCTCATCGGGGGCTTCATCCTGCGGTACGTGATGGTGATGACGCACCCGTAGGATCCTCGGAGGAGGCCGTCGAGGCCCCCTCCGATTCGTGGCCCGGGCTGCTCCGCTTGTTGACCCGCTCGCGTGCGGACCCGTACAATGTGGCCGTCGGGCGCGGGAGGGCCCATGCGGACGTTTCTGCACGTCAAGGGAGGTCGCGTCGAGGAGGTCAAGGGCGACGTCGTCCGGGAGCAGCCGCTGACCCTGTACGTCAACGGTGAACGCTTCCTGACCCTCCTCTGCTCGCCGTTCAAGCTCGAGGCCCTCGTCGTCGGGTACCTCTGGATGGAGAAGGTCATCGGCGATCTGGACGAGGTCGGGTCGCTCCAGGTCTCCGAGGTGGACGGGCGGGCCGACGTCACCCTGACCCATCCGGTGACGTTGCCGACCGAGCGCATCCTCACCTCGGGCTGCGGCGGCGGCATCACCTTCCGGATCGACCCGCGCCTCTTCAAACCGCTGCACTCCCAGCTGCGCATCGCCCCGTGTCAGCTGAGCGCCCGGCTCAGGGATCTCTTCGCGGCGGCGGTGCACTATCGCGCCTCGCGCGGCATCCATGGCGCCGCGCTCACCGATGGGGAGCGGCTGCTCGTCGTCGCCGAGGACGTGGGCCGGCACAACGCGGTGGACAAGATCAAGGGCGAGGCGCTCCTGCGGGGAATTGCGACGGCCGACCGCATCCTGCTGTCCACGGGACGGGTGTCGTCGGAGATGCTGCTGAAGGCCTCGCGGATGGCGGTGCCGCTGGTGGCGTCCCGGACATCTCCCACCGAGATGGCCGTGGCGCTGGCCGAGCAGCTCGGCATCACCGTGGTCGGCTACCTCAGGCCGGACAGCCTGAACGTGTATGCCGGCGAGGCCGTCGCCCTCGACGGCTCCTGAACCCGCCGGTGGTCGAGCCCGCGCCCCTCAGCGCCGAATGGGAGGACCTCCTCTCCCGGCGCCCCGCCTTCCGGGACTCCCTCCAGCTCTACGGCAGGGTGCTCGACATCTGGAGCCGCTGGAGCCCATCCGGTTTTCCCGTTCTCGCGTGGCGCCCGGAGGAATGCCGCGAGCGCTGGGAGCGCGGCGTGGCGCTGATCGCCGAAGGGCCCCCCGCCTTCGAGGCGGAGGCGCTGGAGTCGATCCTGGGTCCGATCATCGAGGTGCTGGCCGGCCTCGGGGAGGACGAGCATGAGGCGATGCGCCGGTTCGCCCTTGCCTGGGACGAGAGGCTGGTGTCGGTGACAGATCTCCTGCCCGGAATGTGGAAAGAGGGTCGGGGGGCGGCAGCGCCGGCCATCCCGGCCGACCTCATGAGCTTCGTGATCTATCTCGGCCTTCGGCCACCGCTGGAGGTCTATTTTTCCGAGGTCCGGCGATTCTTCTCGGCCGATTACTGGGATGCGGGTCACTGTCCGTTTTGCTCGGCCCCTCCCGCGTGGGGCGATATCGGGGACGACGGCAAGCGTCGGCTCGTCTGCGCCCTGTGCGGCGGAAACTGGACTATCGGGCGCCTGCGCTGTCCATTCTGCGACAACCGCGATGCGAGGACGCTCACCCGCCTGGCAGGTGAGGAGCAAGAGGAGGGCTATCTCATCGAAGCCTGTGACCTCTGCCACGGCTATCTCAAAGGGGTCGACCGGCGGCTGCGGTGGAACGCGGCGTCCGCCCTCATCGAGGACTGGGGCACTCCCCACCTCGACCTGATCGCCCGCCGGCGCGGCTACTGGCGCGGCACCCCGAGCCTGGTCCAGCTCGTGCCGCTCGATCCCGCAGAGGGCGGCTGACGTCACACCCGGATAAGGGCACGGCCAGATTGGGCGACGTGACGCCGGTCGGGGTTTGCCTGGGTCTTGGCAACCTGTTAGACTTCTCTCACATCTCTTGAGACATAACTGACCGTCCGCCGTGCGAAAGGGGCTGTCGTGAACGCAGTGCTCTACGACGTGGCGCTCACCGCGTACATCGTCGCCACGGGGTCGTCCTTCGCCTACCTCGTGGGGCGGCGCGAAGGGTTCTGGCGGCTCGGCGTCCTCATGACGCAGGCAGGCTGGGTGTGCCACACGGTGGCGCTGGTGGTGCGCGGGGTCGAACTGGGGCGGCCTCCCCTCCTCACCTTGCCGGAGGCCGTCTCCGTGGTGATCTGGGCCGCGGTGCTTCTCGAGCTGTGGGCCGAGCGGCAGTACCAGGTGAAGGTGCTGGGCGCCTTCGTGCTGCCCGTGGTGCTGATGCTGGGCTTGACGCTCCCGACGGGGCTCCGCGTGCTCGTCCTGGCGCCCAGCATCAGGAGTGCCTGGATCGTGATCCATGTGGTCCTGGCCCTGCTGGGTCTAGCTGCGCTCGTGCTGAACTTCGCCGGTGCCGTGATGTACGTGCTCCAGGAGCGTCAGCTCAAGGCCAGACGGCCCGGAGCCGTCTACTACCGGCTGCCGCCGCTGGAGACGCTCGACCGGCTCACGTATCGCACGCTCACCCTCGGCTTTCCCTTCCTGACGGTGGGCCTGCTCCTGGGCGCCCTCTGGATCGGCGCCGACCCGGGCCGGGCCTTGAGCCGTGATCCGCTGACGCTCTTCTCCGTGGCCATGTGGGTCGTGTACGCCGTGACGCTGTCTGGACGGGTCGCCGGCGGGTGGCGCGGTCGCCGCGCCGCGTATTTCGCCATCCTCGGCTTCTGCGTCCTGCTCCTGAGCCTGGGGGCGAGTGTGCTCGTCCACGGCCGGCACGGGGCGTAGGCGGCGGTCATGACGAGATCTCTCTTCGTCACCGGCATGAACCACCTGACCGCGCCCGTCGAGGTGAGAGAGCAGCTCGCCCTGGAGGAGGAAAAGGTCCGCGAGGTCCTGGCCGACCTGTCGGGTCGCGGTCCCTTCATCGAGGTGATGATCCTCTCCACCTGCAATCGCGTGGAAGTCTACGGCGTCGCCGACGCCCCCGGCGAGGCGCGGCAGGCGGCCTTCACCCGGCTGGGCGCCCAGCGAGGGCTCACGCTCCGCCACCTCGAGCCCATGCTGTACACCAAGACCGAGGACGAAGCGGTGCATCACGCCTTCCGCGTGGCGGCGAGCCTGGACTCGATGGTGCTCGGCGAGCCGCAGATCCTGGGGCAGGTGAAGGAGGCCTTCGCCCTGGCGCAGTCGGCGAGCACCGTCGGCCCGATCCTCCACTCGCTCATGTCCCAGGCCTTCGCCGTCGCCAAGAAGGTGAGGACGGAGACGGACGTGGGGCGTCACGCGGTGTCGGTCTCGTTCGCCGCGGTGGAGTTGGGGAGGAAGATCTTCGGCGGCCTCGACGGCAAGGCGGTCCTCCTGGTGGGCGCCGGCGAGATGGCGGAGCTGGCCGCGCGGCACCTGGTCGAGCAGGGCGCGTTGCCGATCTACGTCGCCAACCGGACGTGGGCCCGCGCACAGGAGCTGGCGCGGAGCCTGGGCGGCAGCGCTGTGCCGTTCGACGAGCTGCACGCCGTCATGGCGTCGGTGGACATCGTGATCGCCTCCACCGCCGCCCGCGAGCCCATCATCAGCGCCGCCGACGTGCAGCAGGCGCTGCACGCGCGGCGCGCGCGGCCGCTCTTCTTCATCGACATCGCCGTGCCGCGCAACATCGACCCTGGCGTCCACGACCTCGACAACGCCTTCTGCTACGACGTCGACGACCTGCGCTCGGTCGTCGACTCCAACCTGCGCGAGCGCCAGCGCGAGGCCCAGCGGGCGGAGGCGCTCGTCGCGCGCGAGGTGGAGCGCTTCGCGGCACGCCTCCGCGACCTGGAGATCGTGCCGACCATCGTCTCGCTGCGGGACAAGCTGGAGGCCATCCGGCGCGCCGAGGTGGACAAGGCCCTGGCGCGTCTGGGGGGGGCGGACGAGGAGACGCGGCGGGTGATGGAGGCCCTCTCGCAGTCCATCGTCAACAAGATCCTCCACGCGCCCATGGTCAAGCTGCGGGACTCCTCTCGCGAGGGGCACGGTCGCCGCTGGATCGAGCTGATCTCGGAGCTGTTCGGGCTCAAGGGCGGGCTGGGCCGGGCGGGCAAGCCCGGAGAAGAGCCGTGAAGCTCCGGTTGGGAACGCGGGGAAGCCGGCTGGCTCTGGCCCAGGCCGGAGGCGTGGCTGACGCCCTCGGGGCGCTCGGCCTCGAGGTCGAGGTGGTCCCCATCAAGACCTCCGGCGACCATCTGGCGCAGGTGGCGCTCGGCGACTTCGGGGGCAAGGCGCTGTTCGTCAAGGAGATCGAAGAGGCGCTGCTCGAGGGGCGAGTCGACGTGGGCATCCACAGCCTCAAGGACATGCCCGCCGCGCTCCCCGCCGGGCTGTGTCTCGCGGCCTTTCCGCCTCGGGAGGACCCGCGCGATAGCCTCGTGACTCGCGGGGGCGGGACGCTCGGTGATCTGCCGCCGGAGGCTGTGGTCGGCACGTCGAGCCTGCGACGCCGCGTTCTGCTGCTCTCGTGCCGTCCCGATCTGCGGGTGGAGGCCATCAGGGGTAATGTGGAAACGCGCCTCGCCAAGCTCGAAGCCGGCGCGTACGACGCGGTCGTGGTGGCGAGAGCCGGCCTCAACCGGCTCGGTCTGACGCCGGCCCACGCGACGGCGCTGTCCACCGAGGAGTTTCCCCCGGCCGCGGGGCAGGGCATACTCGGCCTGGAAGTCAGCGAGGACGACCGGAAGGCGTTCGAACTCGTGGGGAGACTGGATCACGCTGGGACCAGGATTTAGGCCCGGGCCGAGCGCGCGTTCCTCCATCGACTGGGCGCCGGCTGTCACACTCCCGTTGCGGGCTACGCGCGCCTCGAGGGCGACGTGCTCAGCCTGACGGGGTTGGTCGCGAGCCCCGACGGCGCCACGGCGCTCCGCTCATCCATCAGCGGCCCCGCGTCGTCCGCCGAAGCGCTGGGCCAGAAGCTGGCCGACGAGCTCCTCGCCCGCGGAGCGCGGCGACTCCTGGAGGCGGGCGGGGAGCGGGCATGAGCATGGATCTCACCACCGCCCTGCCGCTGGCAGGGCGAGTGATCCTGGTGACGCGAGCGAGGGAGCAGGCCGGTCGCTTCGTGACCTTGCTGGAGGAGGCGGGAGCCCGGGTGCTCATGGTGCCGACCATCATCATCGAGCCGCCGGACTCCTGGGCGCCGCTTGACGAGGCCCTGGCGCGCTCGCGCGAGTACCAATGGGCGATCTTCACCAGCGTGAACGGCGTGGAGATGGTGCGTCGGCGACTCGAGAACGCGGGGCGGGGAAGCGAGGCGTTCGCCTCGTGCCGGATCGCCGCCATCGGTCCCGCCACGGCCGAGGCGCTCCGGGCCTGGGGCCTGCTCGCCGAGGTGGTCCCCGAGGAATACGTCGCCGAGGGGCTCGTCCTCCGGCTGAGATCCCTCATCCAGCCGCAGGAGCGGGTGCTGCTGCCACGCGCAGCAGAGACCCGCGATCTGCTCGTGCGGGAGCTCGGGGCCATGGGCGCCGTCGTGAACGAGGTGGCCGCCTACCGGACGCGCGCGGCGACGGAACGGGCCGCAGACCTTCGTGAAGCTCTGGCGCGCAGGGGTGTGGACGTCGTGACGTTCACCAGCTCGTCCACGGTGAGGAACTTCGCGGCGCTGTTCAGCAAGGGTGAGCTCGCGCCGTTGATGGCGGGCGTCACCATCGCCTCCATCGGACCGATCACAGGGGCGACGGCGGCCGCGCTCGGGCTCAGCACGCAGATCATGCCGGATAAGTACACCATCCCGGGCCTGGCCCGCGCCATCGTCGCCCACTTCGAGGAGCAAAGGAGCTAGGCCATGCCGTACCCCATCTACCGCCCCCGTCGGCTTCGCGAGTCGCCCCTGATCCGGAAGATGGTTCGAGAGACCACGCTCAGAACGGAGGACCTCATCTACCCGCTCTTCACCCTCCACGGCCGCGGCGTCCGCGAGTCGATCCCGTCCATGCCGGGCCAGTTCAGGCTCTCCATCGACGAGCTCCTCAAGGAATGCAAGGACGCTGCCTCCATGGGTATCCCGGCGGTCCTGTTGTTCGGGATCCCGCAGGAGAAGGATGCGCGGGGCAGCGAGGCCTACGCGGAGGACGGCATCATCCAGCAGGCCGTGCGCGTGGTCAAGGAGACCGTGCCGGATCTCCTCGTGGTTACCGATGTGTGCCTCTGCGAGTACACGAGCCACGGGCACTGCGGTGTCGTGGAGGACGGCCGTGTCAAGAACGACCCCACGCTCGACCTGATCGCGCGGACCGCGCTCTCCCATGTGGAGGCCGGCGCCGACATGGTGGCCCCGTCTGACATGATGGACGGGCGCGTCGCGGCGGTTCGAGAGGCCCTCGACGAATCCGGGTATCAGGAGACGCCCATCATGGCGTACTCGGCGAAGTACGCCTCGGCATTCTACGGACCGTTCCGCGATGCGGCGGGCTCCGCGCCCCAGTTCGGGGACCGGCGATCGTACCAGATGGATCCGGCCAACGGCGTCGAGGCCATGCGGGAGGTCGCCCTCGACGTTGACGAAGGCGCTGACATCGTGATGGTCAAGCCGGCGCTGGCCTATCTGGACATCATCTCGCGCGTGAAGGCGGAGTTCGGGCTCCCGGTGGCCGCCTACTCCGTTTCCGGCGAGTACGCGATGATCCGGGCGGCGGGGCAGCTCGGGTGGCTGGACGAGGAGCGCGTGATGGTAGAGGCGCTCACCGGCATCCGGCGGGCGGGGGCCGACATCATCATCACGTACTTCGCGAAGGACCTCGCGAGACTGATCGAGCAGGGCCGCGCGTGAGGGTGTCCGCGAAGGGAGAATATGCCATCGAGGCGTTGCTGGACCTGGCGCTGCACGACAAGGAAGGGCTTCAGCCGATCCAGGAGATCGCCGCGCGGCAGGGGATCCCTCAGCGGTATCTGGAGCAGGTGCTCCTCCAGCTCAAGCGGGCCGGGCTCCTCGAGTCCCGACGCGGCTCGGCGGGAGGATATCGCCTGAGCCGGCCGACCGACCAGGTGACGGTAGGGGCCGTGCTCCGCGCCGTGGAGGGCTCGGTCGCAGGGGTCGAGCCCGCCCGGCGGGGCGGACGCCATGCTCGCGGGGACCAGGCGGGAGACCTGTCCGAGCTCTGGCGGGAGATCGCCCAAGCGGTGTCGGCGGTTGTGGACCGCGTGACGCTGGAGGATCTGCGGCGCCGCGCCGAGGAACGGCGGAGCAGCGCACGCCCCACATACCACATCTGAGTCTTTTTTTTCGCCGAGAATCGGTATTTCCCGATAGGATTGGGAGCCATGAGCGAGAGGCGATCCGTAACAGCCCGGCCGCGGGTCGCGGCCTCGGTCCTCGATCTGGTGGGGGCGACGCCGCTGGCGAGGCTCAACCGCATCCCCAAGCCGAGCGGTGCCGCCGTGCTGGCCAAGATGGAGTCCTTGAACCCGGGCGGGAGCGTGAAGGACCGGATCGCCGTCGCGATGGTCGACGACGCCGAGCGGCGGGGGATCCTCAAGCCGGGATCGACGCTGGTGGAGCCCACCAGCGGGAATACCGGCATCGGGCTGGCCATGGTCTGCGCCGTGCGCCGCTACCGGCTCATCCTTACCATGCCCGACGACATGAGCATGGAGCGCCAGCGTCTCCTCTCGCGCTACGGTGCCGAGATTCACCTGACTCCTGCCATCGAGGGCATGACCGGCGCCGTCTTCGCGGCTCAGGAGATATGCAAGGAGCATCCCGACTACTTCATGCCGATGCAGTTCGAGAACAAGGCCAATCCAGAGATCCACCGGCGCACGACTGCGCTCGAGATCCTGGAGGCGACGGCGGAGGGGGTGCACGCCTTCGTGGCCGGGATCGGGACGGGCGGGACGATCACCGGGGTCGGCGAAGTCTTGAAGGAGCGCATTCCTGATGTCCGGATCGTCGGGGTGGAACCGGCGCGCTCGCCGGTGCTCTCGGGCGGTCGGGCGCGGCCGCACGGCATCCAGGGCATCGGTGCCTCCTTCGTGCCCGGCGTGCTGAACCGGACCGTTCTCGACGAGATCATTCAGGTGCGTGATGAGGACGCGACGGCGACGGCGCGCCGGCTCGCGCGGGAGGAGGGCCTCCTGGTGGGCATTTCTTCCGGGGCCAATGTATGGGCCGCGTGCCAGGTGGCCTCGAGCATGCCGAGCGACCGGATCGTCGTCACGGTCCTGTGCGATACTGGAGAGCGCTATCTGAGCGTGGGGTTCTAATCCCTACGGGCGAGCAATGAGCGCGGCAACAGGCGAGGGCGGTCGAGTATGAGCGTACAGGTCTATATTCCCACCCCGTTCCGGCGGGCGACCAACAACAAGGATCGGGTGTCGGTGGACGCCCATGATGTGAGAGCTCTGCTCGACGAGCTGGAGGAGCACTTCGACGGGCTGAGGGGACTGGTCCGAAACGAGCGCGGCGAGGTTCTTGACCACGTCAATATCTTTGTCAACAACGAGGGCATCGAAGCGCTCCAGGGCCTCGAGACAGCGCTGAGAGACGGTGACGAAGTGTCGATCATTCCGGCCCTCGCCGGGGGGACCCGCGGAGGGGGGCTAGGCCCCCCTTCCGAAGCCTCCCCCCCCAGGACGTAGTGCGAGCCGCAGGACGTCGCGGGGCTGGGGCCCCGCCGTCCGAGGCGAGCAGTCCGGAGGCTTGCGCCGCCGAAGCCGGCGCTCGAACGTGGATCATGTCGCGAGGGCCTTTCCCTCGATGATCTTCACCCCCGAGGAGCTGGCCCAGATCAGGGCCCAGGCCGAGGCCGAGTATCCGGCCGAGTGCTGCGGGGTCTTGCTGCTCCGCTCCGGGGCCCGAACCGATCGGCTGCTTCTGCCCTGCAGGAATATCCAGGACGAGCTTCACGCCAAGGATCCGGTGAGGCATCCCCGGGATTCGCGGACGGCCTACTTCATCGACCCGAAAGATCTTCTCGCCATCGGCCGCCGGGAAGGCCAGGGCTACGGCGTGGCGGTCATCTATCACTCGCACATCGATGCGGGGGCCTACTTCTCCGCCACCGACAAGCGGAACGCTCTCATCAATGGCGAGCCGGCCTACCCCGAGGCCATCTACGTCGTGCTCTCGGTCGTGGATGGCCAGGTGGTGGACACCGGGGCCTTTGTCTGGGATCTCACGATGTGCGACTTCGTGGCGAGAGAACCTGAGCGATCCTGACCCGTGACCGCCGGCCCGTGCGTGGAGCCGGTCGAGATCTGACCATGCCCAGCTCTGAGTCCCTCTTCAGGGCCGCCCAGCGAGTCATTCCCGGCGGTGTCAACAGCCCGGTGCGCGCGTTCAAGGGCGTCGGCGGCTCACCATTCTTCGTAGCCCGCGCCGAGGGCGCCCGAATCCTGGACGTGGACGGCCGCTCCTATCTCGACTTTCTCGGCTCATGGGGGCCCCTGATCCTCGGGCATGCCGCCCCGGCGGTCGTCGAGGCTTTGACCGACACGGCGCGGCGCGGAACCAGCTACGGAGCGCCCACGGCGCAGGAAGTGGAGATGGCCGAGCGGCTCTCGCGGGCCATGCCCTCTATGGAGATGGTGCGGCTGGTCTCTTCGGGCACGGAGGCGGCGATGAGCGCCATCCGTCTCGCCCGCGGCGCGACGGGACGCGATGTCATCGTCAAGTTCGACGGTTGCTACCACGGTCACGCCGACAGCCTCCTCGTCAAGGCGGGCTCCGGGGGGGCGACCTTCGGCGTCCCCGACAGTTCGGGCGTGCCAGCGGCTCTCGCCGCGCTCACGCTGGCGCTGCCGTTCAATGATTTGGAGGCCGTGAGCCGAGCCTTCGAGACCCATCCCGGTCAGGTCGCGGCCGTGCTGGTGGAGCCGGTGGCCGGGAACATGGGCGTCGTGCCACCGGCGCCGGGCTTCCTGGCGGGCCTCCGCGAGTTGTGCACCCGCCACACCGCGCTCCTCATCTTCGATGAAGTCATCACGGGCTTCCGGGTCGCCTTCGGTGGGGCACAGGCCCTGTACGCCGTTCGTCCCGATCTCACATGTCTCGGGAAGATCATCGGCGGCGGGCTGCCGGTGGGCGCCTACGGCGGCTCGCGGGACCTGATGAGCAAGGTGGCGCCCCTGGGCCCGGTCTATCAGGCGGGGACACTTTCGGGCAACCCGCTGGCGGTGGCCGCAGGGCTGGTCACGCTGCGCTCGCTCGAGAGCCCGGGCGTGTATGATCGCCTGGAGCGTCTGGGGGCCCTTTTGGAGCAGGGGATCAGCGACGCTGCGAGGGCGGCTCTGGTGCCCATCACCGTGAACCGGGTGGGCTCCATGCTCACCGTCTTCTTCACCGAGGGTCCCGTAACCGACTACGCTTCGGCCAAGCGCGCCGACACCGATCGCTATGCCCGCTTCTTCCACGCCATGCTCGATCGCGGCGTCTTCCTCGCCCCCTCACAGTTCGAGGCGGCCTTCGTCTCGCTCGCCCACTCGGAGGAAGACCTCCTGGCCGCGGCGCGGGCGTGCCGGGAGGCCATGCAGGCCGTGAGCGGAGGCGATAGAACCTCAGATCGCTATTGACACTTTGTTTTAGCGCGTGATAGGGTCCACAAGGCGAGCGCCCGGAAACACGTCGTTCCGTTCGCCGGCTGTCATCCTCAACACGCCGCTTGGCGTGTTGACCGTAGGCGAAACCAGCCATAAGTCCGCGAGACCCAGGCGGTGCGGCGCGAGATGCATACGAGCGTGACTGACGGGCGAGGCGGGGGCAGGTGCGCCGGGGCCCGTGCCGTCTCTCCTCCTCTTCTCCATCGCGTGAGACTTCTCCATCGCGTGAGACCTTCGGCACCGGTGCGGTCACTGCGAGAGCGAAGACGCGAATGGGTGACGCGCCAATGAATCCGATAGACCGGCGATCATTCTTCAAGATCGTTGCCGCCTCGGGCGCGGCGGCGGTCGTGGGGGGCTGCGGGCCCTCACCGGAGAAATATCTGCCCTATGTGACGCCGCCCGAGAACATCATTCCCGGGGTAGCTTCCTATTTCTCCACCGTGTGCCGGGAATGCCCGGCTGGCTGCGGCCTGGTGGCGAAGAACCGGGACGGCCGGATCATCAAGCTGGAGGGCAATCCGGACCATCCCCTGAGCGGGGGCGCTCTCTGCATCCGCGGTCAGGCGGGGCTGCAGGGGCTCTACCATCCCGACCGGTTCCGCGGTGCCCTCGCAGGCGGAAAGCCTACCAGCTGGGAGGAGGCGCAGAAGCAGCTCGCCGCCAAGCTGGGCGCGCTTGTCAAGGGGAATCAGGGGGGCAAGATCGCGCTGGTGAGCGGTCTCGAGTCGGGCACTCTCGCCCGCCTCATGGACGAGTGGGTGCGCGCCCTGGGCGCACGGCCGCGCATCGCGTACGAGCCCATCGGCTACGAAGCCCTGCGAGCCGCCAACCGGATCGCCTTCGGTCGCGACGCCATCCCTCATTACGCCGTCGGCGAGACGAGCTACCTCATCTCCTTCGGCGCCGACTTCCTGGAAACGTGGCTCCAGCCGGTGGAGTATGCCGCGGGCTTTGCTCGTATGCATTCGTTCGCCCATGGCCGGGCCGGCACCTTCGTACAGGTCGAGCCGCGGCTGTCGATGACGGGAGCCAACGCCGACGAGTGGCTGCGGAACGCCCCGGGCACCGAGGGGCTCGTGGCCCTGGCCATGCTGCGGGCCATCCTGGACGAGGCGCTCCAGTCGCCGGACGCGGACGTGGCGACGCTCCGGGAGGCAGTAAAGGGGGTTGACGTGGCTGCGGCCGCGAAGAGCGCCGACCTGCCGGTCGAGGCCATCAAGCGGGTCGCCCAGGACTTGGCCAAGTCGAAAGGCGGCCTGGCGATCGGCGGCGGCGCGGCGGCGAGCGGGTCCAACGCCACGCAAGCACTCGTGGCCGTCAACCTGCTCAACGCGGCGGTCGGAGCCGTGGGCACGCGCCTGCGCTTCGGCCACGACTCGACGCTGGGCCGCGTGAGTCCGTACTCGGAGATGCTCAAGCTCACCGAGGCCATGTCGAAGGGCGAGGTCGACGTGCTCATCCTCGTGGACGTGAATCCGGTCTACAGCATGCCCGCCCAGTCCGGCTTTGCCGACGCTCTCGGTAAGGTGCCGATGGTCGTGGCGCTCGCGAGCCGATCCAGCGAGACGACGGCGCGCGCCCATCTCATCTTGCCCACGCTGCATCCGCTCGAATCCTGGGGCGACTACGAGGCGCGGAGCGGGGTGATCGGGCTCATGCAGCCGACCATGGGACCGGTGCCGATCGACGGCAAGCCGGTGGAGGCCAGAGCCACCGGCGACATCCTGCTCTCGGTGGGCCGCCAGACGCTCGGCAGCGAGGAGGGCAAGGGGCCGCTCAGGTGGGCGAGCGTCCAGCAGCTCCTGAACGAGGAGTGGCAAGAGCGTGCCAAGGAGTACGCCCCGGGCAAGCCTTTCCCCGAGTTCTGGGAAGAGGCGCTCAAGCGTGGAGGCGTGTGGCGCCAGTCTGGGCCGGCTCCCGCCTCGCTCCGCAAGGAAGCTGCGCGTGTTGCCCTGGAGCCGGTGAAGCTCGCGGGCGATGGCTCACACGCGCTGATCGTGTATCCCTCGAATCGATTCTTCGACGGCCGGGGCGCTGACAGGGCCTGGCTCCAGGAAGCTCCCGACCCGATGACCCAGGTGGCCTGGGATGCCTGGGTCGAGGTGCCGATGGAGACGGCGACCCGACTCGGCCTGGAACGAGGCGACCTGGTGAAGCTCGCCTCACCCCACGGGAGCATCGAGCTGCCAGCCTACCCGTACGAGCTGATCCATCCCGGCACCGTTGCCGTCCAGATGGGGCAGGGGCATGATTTCCCGGGCGCCTATGCGAACGGTGCCCTCGCCCCCGAGGCGACCAACCCGAAGCCGGCCACCTTCCTCAACGTAGGCGCCAATCCGGTTCAGCTCCTGAGCGGCGCGGCGGACCCCGCCTGCGGGGGCCTGCCCTGCCTCGCCGTGAAGGTGTCGCTCGCCAAGGCGGGAGGCCGGCGGCCTCTGGCCGTCCCTCAGGCCACATTCGATCAGAACGAGCGCGAGCTGGCGCAGTGGGTAGGGCTGGCCGCGGCGAAGGAGCTGGAGCTGCGCGGCCGACCGCCCGAGCATGCGAGCCGGCCCAGCATGTACCCGCCCGCCAACTACCCCGAGTATCGCTGGGGCATGACGGTGGACGTGGACCTCTGCACGGGCTGCTCGGCCTGTGTCGTGGCCTGCCAGAGCGAGAACAACGTGCCCGTGGTGGGCAAGGAGCAGGTGGCCTACGGGCGCGCGCAGCAGTGGCTGCGCCTGGAGCGGTGGCAGGAGGGAACAGCCCCGCGGCCGCTCAACATCTTCCTGCCCATGTTTTGCCAGCACTGCGACGTGGCGCCGTGCGAGCCGGTGTGCCCGGTCTATGCGGCCTATCACACACGCGAGGGACTCAACGGGCAGGTCTACAACCGCTGCGTCGGGACGCGTTACTGCGGCAACGCCTGTCCGTATCACGTCCGGCGCTTCAACTGGTACAACTACACGTGGCCGACGCCGCTCGACCTGCAGCTCAACCCGGACGTGACCGTGCGGCAGGGCGGCGTGATGGAAAAGTGCACGATGTGTCTCCAGCGGATCGCCTTGGCCAAGGAGCAGGCGCGGGAGGCGGATCGACCGGTGAAGGACGGAGACATGCAGACGGCTTGCCAGCAGACCTGCCCGACGCGGGCGATCACCTTCGGCAACCTGAAGGACGGCGCGGCCGAGGTGTCGAAGCTGTCGCGCTCGCCGCGCAGCTACCACGTGCTCGAGGACCTCGGAACGCACCCCGGCGTGACCTATCTGAAGAAGGTCGTGCGGGGCCCGGAGCCGGCGGGCCAGGACAAGGGGCACAAGGCATGAGCGCGCCGGGAAGCGGGACCGCGCCGGCTACCTGGGCCGACGTCAACCGCGACGTCTACCGCACTCTCGGCAGCGCGGGCAGCACGTACTTCGGCTGGATGGTCCTGGTCGGCCTGGTCTTGGCCGCGGGCGTCTTCGCGTGGGCGAATCAGATCTGGGTGGGACTGGGTGTGGCCGGCATCCGCACCCCGCAGATGTGGGCGCTCTACATCACCAACTTCGTCTTCTGGATCGGCATCGGACATGCCGGCACGCTGATCTCCGCCATCCTCTACCTGTTCAGGGCGAAGTGGCGCACCTCCATCTACCGGGCCGCGGAGGCCATGACGGTCTTCGCCGTGCTCACGGCCGGGCTGTTCCCGCTGATCCACGTGGGGCGCATGTGGTTCGGCTACTGGCTCATGCCGTACCCGAACCAGCGCTCTCTCTGGCCCAACTTCAAGTCGCCGCTCATCTGGGACGTGTTCGCGATCTCGACCTACCTCACCATCAGCGTGGTCTTCTTCATCGTCGGCCTGGTCCCCGACATCGCCGCGGTCCGCGACCAGTCGACGGGCCTCAAGAAGAAGATCTACTCGGTGCTGGCGCTCGGCTGGGAGGGCTCGGACTCCCAGTGGCGCCACTACCGCCGCGGCTACGGGCTCCTGGCGTCGCTGGCCACGCCGCTCGTCCTATCGGTGCACAGCGTGGTGTCCTTCGACTTCGCCATGGCCCTGGTGCCGGGCTGGCACTCGAGCCTGTTCGCCCCGTTCTTCGTGGACGGCGCCATCTTCTCGGGCTTCGCCATGGTGCTGGTGCTCATCCTGCCCATGCGCTACTTCTTCAACTGGTACGCCTACATCACGGACAAGCACCTGGACGCCATGGCCAAGCTGATCCTGGTCACGAGTCTCGTGCTGACGTACTTCTATCTCTGCGAGTCTGGGACCGCCTGGTACAGCGGCGAGGTCTACGAGCGCGCGTCGATGTTCGCGCGCGCGTTCAAGTCGTACAAGTACACGTTCTGGCTCCAGTACATCTGCAACTCCCTGGTGCCGCTGATCCTGTTCTGGAAGAAGACGCGGACGAGCCCCGTGATCCTCTACGTCGTCTCCATCCTCGTCCTGATCGGCATGTGGCTCGAACGCTTCAACATCATCGTCCCCGGGCTGGGCTACGATTTCTACCCGTACACCTGGGGCGTCTTCCTCCCGAGGGTGACCGACAGCACCATCACCATCGCGTCTTTCGCGTGGTTCTTCATCCTGTTCCTGGGCTTCATCCGCGTGCTGCCCTCGCTCTCCATCGTCGAGGTGAAGGAGGTGCTGCCGCATCCGGTGAAGCACGCGCACGGGGGATCGCACTGAGATGGCGACCGCGAACGTGCTGGGCGTCTTCGCTCACGTGGATACCACGGTGGAGGCCATCCGGCAGCTCCGGGCGAAGGGCTTTTCGGACCTGACCGTCTACACCCCCGCGCCCGTCGAGGACATCGAGGCCGAGGTGGAGCGGGTGCGGCCCTTGTCCAAGGTGCGCCTCTTCACGCTGATCGGCGGCCTCACGGGGACGGCCACGGGCTTCTTCCTCACCATCTGGTCCTCGCTCATCTGGTCGCTCCTCACGGGAGGCAAGGCTCCGGTCTCCTACCCGCCCTTCGTCATCATCGCCTTCGAGCTGACGATCCTGTTCGGCGGGCTCTCGACCGTGCTGGCGATCCTCGTGCTCGGCCGCCTCCCGAAGGTCAAGCCCTCGCTCACCTACGACCCGCGCTTCACGCTGGACCGGTTCGGGGTGGCGGTGGCCTGTCCCGCCGAGAGGGCGGACACGGTCAAGTCCCTCTTGACCGCGTCGGGGGCCGAGGAGGTGCGGCGATGATGAGGTATGTCTTCGTCCTGGCGCTCCTCCTCGTGTTCGCCTTCGGGGGCCTGATGGTGCTGAACTTGGGCTTGCGCTGGAGCAACGACATGTTCTACACCCAGCGCGTGATGCCCGGCGAGATGGCCTTCACCATGGCTCCGGGAAGCGTGGCGCGCTCGGGCAGCGAGCTGTACTACCCCAGGGAGGCGCGCGAGGCGGCGGCCGCGCGGAAGAACCCGGTGCCGGCCACGCCCGAGTCGCTGAAGAAGGGCGGCGATCTCTTCGCCATCTACTGCACGCCCTGCCACGGTGCCTCGGGCAAGGGCGACGGGCTGGTCTCCCCCAAGTTCGTGCCGCCGCCGGACCTGACCAGCGCCGACCTGCAGAAGGCGCGGACCGACGGCTACTGGCAGAGCTACGTGAGCGTGGGAGGTGCCGTGATGCCCTCCTACGGGGAGGCTTTGTCGCCGGAAGAGCGCTGGGACGTCGTGAACTACTTGAGGACCTTGGCCAAGCAATGAGCACGATGACCACCGCCGGGTCCTCCAAGGGCTCTCAGGCGGTGCTGGGCGTTCTCGTTCTGGCCGGTGCCGCGGCCTTCGTCTATGGGATCATGCAGCCCCAGTCGGTGCGGACCTGGGCCATCTACCTCGTCAACCTGCTGTTCTGGTCGAGCCTCGCCATCACGGGGCCGGCCCTGGCGGGGATGATCCAGGTCACCGAGGGCCGCTGGTCGCCCACCGTCAAGCGGATGGCGCTGACCACGGCAGGCTTCCTCCCGGTCTCCCTCATCCTCTTCCTCATCCTGTTCGGGGGCCGCGCCGAGCTGTATCCGTGGGTCACCCATCCGGTGGCCAAGAAGGCGGCTTGGCTCAATGTCCCGTTCATGGCCGCGCGGATCGGCCTGGGCGTGCTCTTCCTCTACTGGGTCGCCTTCGCGCTCGCCAGAGCCGTCTTCGTGGAGGACCCGGCCGGGCGGGACGTCCCCGACGCGGCCGGGCGGCGCACCCGGCTCAGCACCATCCTGCTCATCCTGTACGTGGTCGTGCTCTCGCTCTGGGCGTTCGACCTCATCATGACCCTCGATCCCATCTGGTACAGCGGGCTCTTCGGGGGCTACTTCGTCGTCAGCTCCCTCTACGCGGGGTTCGGCCTGGTAACCTTCCTGATCCTCCGCGCCAACGAGCGCGGGGTCACGAACGTACCTCCCTCCGCGATCCAGGACTCGGCGAAGCTCACCTTTGCCATGTCCATCATGTGGATGTACTTTTTCTTCTCGCAGTACCTGATCATCTGGTACGGGAATGTGCCGAACGAGACGCGCTTCTTCCTGCGCCGCTTCCTGAACAACCAGCCCTGGGGGTACCTCGCCTGGGCCATCTTCATCGTCGGCTGGCTCATCCCGTTCAGCTACCTCCTCAAGCGGCTGACCGGCCGGCCGCCCACGCGGCACAAGGTCCTCAAGGTGATCCTCTGGATGGGTTGGATCGCCATCTTCTTCGAGCGGGTGCTGCTGGTCTTCCCGTCCATCTCCAAGGACAACCAGATCCCGCACGGGCTCACGGACGTCCTGATCACGGCGGGCTTCTTCTCACTCTTCGTGCTGACCCGGAACTGGTTCCTCGCGCGCTACCAGCCCGTCCTGAACCTGCCCCGGTAGCGTGGCCGCGACGCGCGGTAGAATAGCGGCGTGATCCCCGTCGAGGAGGCCCGCGAGCGCATTCTCTCCCGCATGTCCGCCCTGGGCCCGGAGCGCGTCGAGCTTCCCCGCGCCCTTCACCGCGTGCTGTCCGAAGACATCGTCGCCGCGCGCGACATCCCGCCCTGGCCCAATTCCTCCATGGACGGCTATGCCCTCCGGGCCGCCGACACGGAGGCTGCCAGTGGCCCCGCCCCAGCCCGGCTCACCCTCGGCGGGCGCGTGGCCGCGGGGGCGATCGCCGAGCGCCCGCTCCGCCCCGGCGAAGCCTTCCGGATCTTCACGGGCGCCCCGCTCCCCGAGGGAGCCGACAGCGTGATCCCCCAGGAGGAGGTGCGCGAAGAGGGCCCGGCACTCCGGGTTCCGCGCCCGGTCCGCTCAGGGGAGTTCGTGAGGCCACGCGGAGAGGACATGCGCGCGGGGGACATCGTTCTGCAGCGCGGGCAAGCCCTCGGCGCCGCGGAGCTCGGGCTCCTCGCCACCCTGGAGCGAGCGCAGGTCAGCGTGGTGAAGCGCCCGCAGGTCGGCATTCTCTCCACCGGCGACGAGATCGTGGACCTGGGCGGGGTGCCGGGACCGGGGCAGATCCCCAACTCGAATACGTACTCGCTGATGGGCCAGGTCGCGGAGGCGGGCGCCCTGCCCGTGAACCTCGGGGTGGCGCGGGACCGACTGGAGGACATCGAGACGCGCCTGGGCTGGGGACTCGGCTGCGATGCGCTGATCTCGTCGGCCGGTGTCTCCGTCGGCGAGCACGACTTCGTCAAGGCCGCCCTCGCCCGCCTCGGCGCCGAGCAGCATCTCTGGCTGGTGGACATGCGCCCGGGCAAGCCCATCGCCTTCGCGACGATTCCGGCGGGGCTGAAGGGCGCACTCCCGGTCTTCGCGCTGCCCGGGAATCCCGTCTCCGCCATGGTGACCTTCGAGCTGTTCGTCCGCCCCGCCCTCCTGCGGATGGCGGGCCATGCACGCCTCGATCGCCCGATGATCACCGCTCGCGCGCAGGCGGACATCCCGAACCCGGGGCGACGGCGCGGCTACTTGCGCGTGACGCTGACACCGGAGCCGGACGGCTATGGCGCGCGACTCACGGGAGACCAGGGCTCCGGGATCCTTCGTTCCATGGTGGCGGCCGACGGCCTCGCCGTCGTGCCGGGCGACACGACGATCGAGGCCGGGGGGCAGGTCAGGGTCATTCTCCTGCGCGCGGCGTGACGGTGGCGGTGACGTGGGGAGCCGGTGACGCGCGTGATTGCTCAGAATCGGTTGGGCAGGCTCAGCCGGAAGCCGTGGTCGAGTAGCCGTTCCTGAGATACAGCGTCCAGAGGGCGAGCCAGGCGCCGGCGCCCATGGAGGCGACGGTGAGCAGGCTGCCGAGGGCCAGCGTGGCCGAGTTGGTCAGGCCCTGGTTGATGTTGCAGCCTTCGGCGAGGAGCGCCGAGCCGCCCATCAGGAGCCCGCCGGCGAAGATCTTCACGAGGCTCCACCCCGGGGGTAACTTCCAGCGGAACTCTCCGGCGCGCCACGCGCTGGCGAAGGCGCCCACCGGCACGCCGAGCACCATCACCATGCTCCAGGTGATCCGCGTGGGGAAGCCGACCATCGGATAGGTGAGGAGATGGCCGGTATTCGCCGCGAAGGTGATGCCCACGGGACGGTCGCCGAAGCTCGAGGCCCACCAGCCGACGCTGATCATCACGCCGACCGCCACACCGGTGAGCGGCCAGTGCCACTTGCCGTGCTCGGGCTCGCTGCGCCCGCGGGAGAGCCAGAAGCCGCCGGCCGCAGCGAGGATCGCGATGACGATCCAGGGTGAGAGGTCCGTCACGCTGTAGAGACTCGGTGCAGCGCCATGCCAGCTGATGGCGGGGCGTTGCAGGGCGGCGCGCACGGGAGCCAGGAGACCCACGCCGACGATCGTCGCGCCGATGGCGAAGCCGAGGAGGACCACGCAGGCGCCGATAGCCCCCTCGCCGACGCGGTACCAAGTGCTGCCCGAGCAGCCGCCGGAGAGGATCATGCCGATGCCGAAGAGCGCGCCGCCCAGCAGGTTCGCCAGCCAGTGGAGGGGGCGGATCGGGATCTCGACGGCACCGGTCACCTCGAGGAACTGGACGCCGACCATCGCGACGAGGAGCGCGAGGACGTACGCGCGGAGGATGGTCGTGTCGCCCGTGAGGACGGCGTTGGAGATCGCGCGGGTCAGGCAGAAGCCGCCACGCTGGATCACATAGCCGAAGACGACGCCCGTGAGGAGCGCGGAGACATAGAGCGACCACGGGAACTCATCCATGGGCGCATGCTAGCGAAAAGCGCCGCGCGAGTCAAAAGTCCGCTGAAGTTTGACTTTTCTTCTCCACGGGTGCTACGGTCGGCCCATGAGTCGGATAGGCGATCGAGGTGGTGTTCTGCGCGCGCTCCGCGCGACCGTGCTCACTGTTGGTGTCGTGGCGGCGGCGAGCGGATGCGCGAGCGGCGAGCGCGCTCGGCGCGAGAGCGAGATCGCCACGCTTCGGAGCCAGGTCGAGGAGCTCCGCAAGGGCCAGGAGACGAACGCGAAGGAGCTGGCGCGGCTCTCGGGAGAGATGAAGGCCCTGGACGCCCAATCGGCGTTCCTCGTCAGCGAAGCGAAGGCGGCCGGTGAGGAGCTGGCGCGCGTGAAAGGGGCTCTCCAGGAGAGCAACAAGACGGTCCGCGAGCTGCGGTCCTCCATGGAGGAGCTGAGCAAACCCGCGGCTCCCGCTCCGGCCCCGCCGCCCGCACAGCCGTCGTCGAACCCCGACGTGTCTCCGGAGCAGATCTATGCGGGGGCGATGGCGAGCTTTCAGGCCGAGGAGCACGGCCAGGCGGTGTTGGAGTTCACCCTACTGACGAAGAAGTTCCCGGAGCATGCGCTCGCGTCCAACGCCCAGTACTGGATCGGCGAGGCGTACTATCGACAGCGCGATTTCCGCCAGGCTCTGGTGGAGTTCCGGAGGGCCATCGATGGCTACCCGAAGAGCTCGCTGATCCCCGAGGCGCTGCTCAAAGTCGGGTTGTCTTATCGCGCGCTCAAGGATCAGGCGCATGCCCGCGAGGTCTGGGAGCAGGTGATCCAGGACTTTCCCGGGACGAGTGCGGCGAACCAGGCGCGCTCGCTGCTGGCGACGTCGGGGGGAACCGGCCGTCCCGCACGCTGAGCGCGGCGCGAGCCTCCCGCGCGCCGCGTCCTTGACGCTCACCCTCGGTCCGGTATACTGAAACGAATTCCCACGACGGAGAGTGTCGGCGCTGAGTGCGCCGGATTGACGAATGAACGAGTGTATCCAGAGTGACACGGTCGGCGGCGCGCGTGGTGCGATACGGCGGATCGCTCGGCACGACGACGAGTATCCCGCGCAGCTCCGCGACATCCCGGAGGCGCCCGAACCGCTGTATGTGCGCGGCACGCTCGTGCGCGAGGATGCGCTGGCGGTGGCGGTGGTGGGCTCGCGCCGAGCGACGGTGTACGGCATCGGCGTCGCCGAGGATCTGGGTGCCGAGCTGGCGGCGCGCGGAGTGACCGTCGTGAGCGGGCTCGCGCGCGGCATCGACAGCGCGGCCCACCGCGGTGCGCTTCGAGCCGGCGGGCGCACCCTCGCCGTGCTCGGCTCCGGCGCCGACGTGATCTACCCGCCCGAGAACCGGCATCTGGCGGCACAGATCGAAGGCAGCGGCGCGCTGGTCTCTCAGTTCGCCCCGGGAACGCCGCCGCTCGCCCACCATTTCCCGCTGCGGAATCGGGTGATCGCCGGGCTGGCGCTCGGCGTGGTAGTGGTGGAGGCGGCCGAGCGGAGCGGCGCGCTGATCACGGCGCGGCTCGCGGGTGAGCTCGGGCGCGAGGTCATGGCCGTGCCGGGGCGCGTGATCTCTCCCGTGAGCCGGGGCGTCCATGCCTTGATCCGGGACGGTGCGGCGCTGGTGGAAGGCTGGGAGGATGTCATCGCGGAGCTCCCCCCCCGCTGGCGCGACTGCGTAAAGACGCCGATCCCGCGCACCGCGGGGGGCGGTGATCCTCTCGCCCACGTCCGACATGCCGACCGCCACGTTGGGGATCAAGAGGTCGTGCTCAGCGTGGTCGGCGACGAGCCGGTGACGATCGACGCCGTGATCGAGAAGAGCGGGCTCGCCTCGGGGCGCGTGGCGGCGCTCCTACTGGAGCTGGAGCTCGAAGGACGTGTCCGCCAGATCGAAGGCAAGCGGTTCGTTCGGGTCGGACGCGGATGAGTGGGACGAGAGAGTAGGCAGTGACGAAGCGGTCGCTCGTGGTCGTGGAATCACCCACGAAGGTCAAGACGATCCAGAAGTATCTGGATTCGACGTACCTCGTCAAGGCCTCCATGGGGCATGTCCGCGACCTGCCGAAATCGAGACTCGGCGTCGACGAGAAGAAGAGCTTCAAGCCCGATTACCGGGTCCTGCCGGCGAAGAAGAAGGTACTGGACGAGCTGAAGAAGGCGGCGTCCAGCGCCGACGCGCTCTACATCGCCACCGATCCGGACCGGGAGGGTGAGGCCATCGGCTGGCACCTGGCCCAGGAGCTCGGGCTGCCCAAGTCCAAGACCTACCGGATCCTGTTCAACGAGATCACCGAGCGCGCGGTGAAGGCGGCGTTCCTGCATCCGTCGAAGATCGACACGAACAAGGTCAACGCCCAGCAGGCGCGCCGCGTGCTGGACCGGCTGGTGGGCTACAAGCTCTCGCCGCTGCTCTGGGAGAAGGTGCGGCGCGGCCTCTCGGCCGGGCGCGTGCAGTCGGTCGCCGTGCGGCTGATCACCGAGCGGGAGCGCGAGGTCCAGGCCTTCGTGCCGGTCGAGTACTGGTCCCTCCACGCGCGGCTCAGGGGCCAGACCCCGCCTGACTTCGTCGCGACGCTGAAGGAGGTGCGCGGACAGAAAGCCGAGCTGCCCTCCGAGTCGGCCACGCTGGCTGTGATGACCGCGCTCCACGGCACGCAGTGGAAGGTCAAGGCGGTCACGCGCGGCGAGCGCCGGCGGAACCCGGCGGCGCCGTTCATCACCTCCACGCTCCAGCAGGAGGCGGGGCGCAAGCTCCGCTTCACGGCGAAGAAGACCATGATGCTGGCGCAGCAGCTCTACGAGGGCATCGCGCTCGGCGCCGAAGGCCTAGTGGGGCTCATCACCTACATGCGCACCGACGCGGTCCGGGTCGCGTCGGAGGCGCAGGGCGAGGCACGGGAATGGGTGGCCCAGCGGCTGGGGCGCGAGTACCTGCCCGACGCGCCGCCTTTCTACCGGGCCAAGAGGAGCGCGCAGGAGGCTCACGAGGCGATCCGGCCGACCTCGGTCGCCCGCGAGCCCAAGGCTATCGCCCGCTTCCTGACCAAGGATCAACTCGCTCTGTACCGGCTCGTTTGGGAACGTTTTCTGGCGAGCCAGATGCTCCCGGCCGTCTATGACACAGTGACGGCAGACATCGAGGCGGGCCAGTGCCTGTTTCGTGCCCAGGGCTCGACGCTTCGGTTCCCGGGCTTCATGGCGGTGTACGTGGAGTCGCGGGAGGAGAGCGAGCAGGCCCAGGAGGACGAGAGCGAGTCGGTGGTGCCGCCGCTCGAGGTCGGGGAGGTGCTCAAGCTCCTGGCGCTCGATCCCAAGCAGCACTTCACCCAGCCGCCGCCGCGCTACACGGAGGCGTCGCTGGTCAAGGCGCTGGAGGAGCAGGGTATCGGGCGCCCGTCGACCTACGCCCAGATCCTGTCCACGATCCAGGAGCGCGGCTACGTGCGCCGCGAGAAGGGCACCCTGTTCCCGACCGAGCTCGGCATGCAGGTCAACGACCTCCTGGTGCCTCACTTCCCGGAGGTGATGGACGTGGACTTCACGGCCCAGCTCGAGGAGTCGCTCGACAAGATCGAGGAGGGCGACGCCGACTGGGTAGATACCGTGGGGGCGTTCTACAAGCAGTTCTCGCGGGACCTCAAGAGCGCCGGGAAGAAGATGGAGAACATCAAGGCGGGGCTGGAGACCGGCGAGGCCTGCCCCGAGTGCGGCAAGCCCCTCGTGAAGAAGTTCGGGCGCTTCGGCGGCTTCCTCGCCTGCTCGACCTACCCGGAGTGCAAGTACACCAAGGACCTGGGCGGCGGGCGCGAGAAGGCGGCCGACGAGCCGACGGACGAGGTCTGCCCGACGTGCGGCAAGCCCATGGTGATCAAGCACGGACGGTTCGGCAAGTTCATTGCCTGCTCTGGCTATCCCGAATGCAAGACGACCAAGCCGCTGACGCTCGGGATTACCTGTCCCGAGCCGGGCTGCGGCGGGCAGCTCGTCGAGCGGCGCACCAAGCGGGGCAAGACCTTCTTCTCGTGCACCAATTACCCGACCTGCAAGTTCGCGCTCTGGACGCGCCCGGTGCGAGAGCCCTGTCCCAGGTGCGCGGCGACGTTCATGACTGACCGGGTCGCGCGAGGGGGCAAGCTCACGCGGAGTTGCATCCGAGAGGAGTGCGGCTACAAGCAGGAGATCGCGCCCACGGTCGTCGCCTAGGAGCCATTGGGAGGAAAGCGACGTGATCGACGTTGGAGCGCCGGCTTTGCCGGCGCCAGTTCTGGATTGCTCGCCTCGGACGGCGGGGCCCCGCCCCTGCCGCGTCCTGCGGCTCGCACTGCGTCCGGGGGGGAGGTTTCGGAAGGGGGGGTGAAGCTCCCCTCCGAGCTGTCTGATGGACGATCCCGTCTCCTCCTTCCTCGGCTATCTGGCGGTCGAGCGCGGCGCGTCGCCACACACCCTGCGCAACTACGCCGCCGACCTCGGCGAACTCGCGGAGTTTCTCCATCGCGAGCGCTCGTCGCTGGCGGCGGCGGACGCGCGGCTCATCCGCGCCTATCTGGCGTGGCTTCACCAGCGCCGGTTGGCGAAGGCCACCATCGCCCGCCGCCTCGCGAGCGCCAGGAGTTGCTTCCGGTTCCTCGCGCGCCGAGGCGTGGTCGAGCAGAACCCGGCCCGCCAGGTCCGGAGCCCGCGGCTGCCCCGGCGGCTGCCGTCCTTCCTGCCGAAGGACGAGTCCAAGGACCTGCTGGACCGTCCGGCGGGGACCACCGAGGCGGCCCGGCGAGATCATGCGCTACTCGAGGTGCTGTACGCGACGGGGATCCGGGTGGCGGAGTGCTGCGGGCTCGACTGTGACGACCTCGATCGGAGCCAGGGGACGGTGCGCGTCCTGGGCAAGGGCGACAAGGAGCGGGTGGTGCCGGTGGGCGATGTCGCGTTGGCGGCGCTGGAAAGATACCTCGCCGTGCGACGGCGGGCCGCGAGGCCGCTCTTCACGAATCGCCGTGGCGGCCGGATCACTCCGCGCAGCGTGCACCGTATCGTAGGCCGGCAGGCGCGGCTCTCCGGACTGGACCGGCGGGTGACCCCCCACACCCTCCGCCATACGTTCGCAACCCACATGCTGGGCGAAGGTGCCGACCTGCGCCTCATCCAGGAACTGCTCGGTCACAGCCGGCTCTCCACCACCCAGCGCTATACCCATGTGAGCCCCGAGCACATGATGAAGGTGTATGACGCAGCCCATCCTCGGGCGACGTGATGCCGGGCCGATTGACGTCGCCATGCTGTTCGGGCCAGTTGACCGCTCGCGTCGCCTTCGAATGCGGCTCGCACGGCCACGCGCTCGTTCGCATGGTGCAATGAACCCCGTCGGCCCGGACTCGTTTCACTCGACCACGGTGGCGTGCGTCCGCCATCGCGGGCGGGTCGCCCTGGCGGGGGATGGCCAGGTCTCGATCGGCCAGACCATCGTGAAGGCTGGGGCGCGCAAGGTGCGGAAGGTCTATCACGATCGAGTGCTGGCCGGCTTCGCCGGAACCGCCGCCGATGCCTTCACGCTGTTCGCGAAGTTCGAGGCGAAGCTCGATGAGCACCGCGGGAATCTGCCGCGGGCGGCGGTCGAGCTAGCCAAGGACTGGCGCATGGACCGGGTGCTGCGGCGGCTCGAGGCCCTCCTGGCCGTGGCCGACGCCGAGTCGTCCTTCATCGTGTCCGGGACCGGGGACGTGATCGAGCCGGACGACGGCCTCATCGGCATCGGCTCCGGCGGCCCCTTTGCGCTGGCGGCGGCGCGGGCGCTCTGCGCCCACTCGCCGCTGGACGCCGCCCACATCGCCGAGCAGGCCCTGCGGATCGCCGCCGGCATCTGCGTCTACACCAACGACCACATCACGGTCGAGGCCCTGCCGTGAGCCAGCTGACGCCCGCCCAGATCGTCGTCGAGCTGGACCGCTACATCGTGGGCCAGCAGCGCGCCAAGCGCGCCGTGGCCATCGCGCTCAGGAATCGCTGGCGCCGGCAGAACCTACCGTCCGAGCTACGCGACGAAGTGGCGCCGAAGAACATCATCATGATCGGCCCCACCGGTGTCGGCAAGACCGAGATCGCCCGCCGGCTGGCCAAGTTATCCCAGGCGCCCTTCCTGAAGGTGGAAGCCTCCAAGTACACCGAAGTCGGCTATGTGGGCCGTGACGTGGAGTCCATGATCCGTGATCTCACCGAGCTCGGGGTGAACATGGTGAAGGCCGAGATGGCGGCGGGCGTACGCGACCGGGCCGAGGCCCTCGCCGAGGACCGCCTGCTCGATCTCCTGCTGCCCCGCCGCCAGGGCGAGCCCTTCGTCAGCGGCACGCTCGAAGAAGTCACGCCAGAGGCATCCCGGGACGCAACGCGGGAGAAGCTGAGGGCGCAGCTCCGCGGCGGGAAGCTGGACGACCGCGTCATCGAGCTTGACATGCAGTCACAGGCGGGTCCCATCCTCGAAGTATTCACCGGGCAGGGGATGGAGGAGGTCGGGATCAATCTCAAGGACATGCTCTCGAACCTCATGCCCGGGCGCACGCGGCGGCGGCGCGTGAAGGTGCGCGAGGCCCGCCGGCTGCTCGCCCAGGACGAGGCGCAGAAGCTGGTGGACGTGGACGAGGCCGTGAGCCAGGCGATCCAGCGGGTGGAGAACTCGGGGATCATCTTCCTCGACGAGCTGGACAAGATCGCCGGCCGGGAGGGAACCCACGGGCCCGACGTCTCGCGGGAGGGGGTCCAGCGGGACCTGCTTCCCATCGTCGAGGGCTCCACGGTGACGACCAAGTACGGCATGGTCAGGACCGACCACATCTTGTTCATCGCGGCCGGCGCGTTTCATGCGGTCAAGCCCTCCGACCTGATTCCCGAGCTGCAGGGCCGCTTCCCCATCCGGGTCGAGCTGGAGCCCTTGACGCGGCAGGATTTTGTTCGCATCCTTAGCGAGCCGCGGAACGCCCTGGTCCTCCAGTACGTGGAGCTGCTGAGAACGGAGGGGGTGACGCTCCACTTCGGAGGGGATGCCGTGAACGCCATCGCCGAGATCGCCTCCGAGGTGAATCAGCGGACGGAGAACATCGGCGCCCGGCGGCTCTACACGGTCATGGAGAAGCTCCTGGAGGAGATCTCGTTCACGGCGCCGGAGATGACGGGCAAGGAGCTGGTGGTCGACGCGGACTATGTCCACGCGCGGTTGGCCGACGTTCTCAGGGACGAGGACCTCTCGCGCTATATCCTGTAAGCGGAACGGCTGAGCGAAGAGACCAACCCCCCGGGCGACGTGAACGACACCGAGGCCTGATCAATGGACGCTTCCAACCGCCGGGCCGAGATCCTGATGGAGGCGCTGCCGTATATCCGCGCCTTTCAGGGGAAGACCCTGGTCATCAAGTACGGCGGCGCCGCGATGGAGCAGCCGAGCCTCAAGGAGCAGTTTGCCAAGGACGCCCTGCTGCTGCGGCTGGTCGGGATCCGGCCGGTCATCGTCCACGGTGGCGGCCCTCAGATCGGGGCGCTCATGAAGCGGCTGGGCAAGGAGCCGCAGTTCGTGGGCGGCATGCGCGTGACCGACGAGGAGACCGTCGAGATCGTCGAGATGGTTCTGGTGGGGAAGATCAACAAGGAGATCGTCGGGCTGATCAACCACCACGGCGGGCGCGCGGTGGGGCTCTCCGGCAAGGACGGCAACCTGATCCAAGCCAAGAAGCGGCTGTATCGCGCCGCCGACGGCGAGCTGGCAGACATCGGGTTGGTGGGCGAGGTGGAGCAGGTCGACCCCGAGATCATCCGCCTCCTCGAGGAGAACGGGTTCATCCCGGTGATCGCTCCTGTGGGGGTGGGAAGCGCCGGGGAGACGTACAATATCAACGCCGACCTCGTAGCCGGCGACGTGGCGGCCGCCCTGGCGGCCGAGAAACTGATCCACCTGACCGATGTGCAGGGCATCGCGGGGGAGGATGGCCGGCTCATCTCCACGCTGACCAGGCGGGAGGCCGAGCGGCTGATCAAGGGCGGCATCATCGAGGGTGGCATGCTCCCCAAGGTCGAGTCTTCCCTGCGCGCGCTGGCGGGCGGCGCCCAGAAGGCGCATATCATCGATGGTCGGGTGGCGCACGCCATCCTGCTCGAGGTGTTGACGAAGGAAGGCATCGGCACCGAGATCATCCTCTGACGTGCTGGACCAATTTACTTCGCCATACGTCGTTCTCGGTCGCCGGCGGTCTTTGGGACCCCGTCGCGGCGCCTCCACGCCCGACGGTCGGGCGGACACCCGTACGCCTCGGGTCGCCGGCTCCCTCGTTGTCTGGCTTGCAACTTGGTGCAGCACCGGAAAGGACGAGCCGTGGACACCAGACAGCTGATGGAATGGTCGGACAAGCACCTGATGACCTTCGCGAAGCGCTACCCCGTCGCGCTCGTGCGAGGCGACGGCGCGCGCGTCTGGGACTCCGACGGCAAGGAATACCTCGACTTCACGGGCGGCATCGCCGTGACGGCGCTGGGCCACAGCCACCCCAAGGTGGTGGGCACGATGCGCGAGCAGGCCGCCACCCTGCTGCACGTCTCCAACTACTTCCACATCCCGCAGCAGATCCATCTGGCCAAGCTGCTCTGCGACCACTCCTTCGCCGATCGCGTCTTCTTCTCCAACTCGGGGGCCGAAGCCAACGAAACCGCGATCAAGCTGGCGCGCAAGTGGGCCAAGGAGCGCGGCGCGAGCGACCGCGGCGACATCATCAGCATGCGTGGGGGATTCCACGGCCGCACGCTGGCGACGGTCACGGCCACCGCCCAGGAGAAGTACCACCACGGCTTCGAGCCGCTTCCCGGCGGCTTCAAGTACGTGCCGTTCAATGATCTCCGGGCGGTGGAGCGGGCCATCGACAGCCGCACGGCGGGCGTCCTCGTCGAGCCCATCCAGGGCGAGGGGGGGATCAACATCCCCGATGACGGCTATCTCCCCGGGCTGCGCAAGCTCTGTGACGAGGCAGGCATCCTCTTGATCCTGGACGAGATCCAGACCGGCATGGGCCGAACGGGAAAGCTCTGGTGCTACGAGCACGCGGGCGTGGCTCCCGACATCATGACCCTCGCCAAGGCCCTCGCCAACGGCGTGCCCATCGGGGCCACGCTCGCCACGGAAGACGTGGCGCGCGTCTTCACCCCCGGCAGCCACGGCACGACCTTCGGCGGCAATCCCTTCGCCACGGCGGTCGGGCTCACCGTGTTCACCACGCTGGTGGAGGAGCGATTGCCCGAGCGGTCGGAACGCATGGGACGCCTCCTCCGCGACCGCCTGCGCGCCGTCCAGTCGCGGAATCCCCATGCGGTGAAGGAGGTGAGGGGCAAGGGGCTCCTCGTCGGAGTGGACCTGGAGCCCCCGGTGGCCGGCGTCGTGTCGGCCTGCCGGGATCGCGGCCTTCTCGTCCTGACCGCGGGCGACAACACGCTGCGGCTCGCGCCGCCGCTCATCGTGGACGAGGCGTCGGTGGAGCGGGCATCGGAGATCATCGAGCGGGCCCTCGGAGACGTCCGGGCGTGAAGCACGTCCTGTCGATCCGGGACCTGGGGCACGACGACCTCCCGCGGCTGTTCACCCTCACGGCGGAGCTCAAGGCCAGGCAGAGGGCGCGGCGGGACCAGGTGACGCCGCTCTTGGGCCGCACCATGGCCCTCATCTTCGAAAAGCCGTCGCTCCGGACGCGCGTGACCTTCGAGGTCGCCATGGTCCAGCTGGGCGGAGCCGCCGTGTATCTCTCGGCTCAGGAGATCGGGCTGGGCAAGCGCGAGTCCGTGCCCGACATCGCGCGCAACCTCTCGCGCTGGGTGGACGTGGTCGGCGCGCGCGTCTTCTCGCATCGGACGCTGGAAGAGATGGCCGCTCACGCCTCCGTGCCCGTGATCAACGCGCTCTCCGACCTCGAGCATCCCTGCCAGGCGGTGGCCGATTTCTTCACGCTTTGGGAGCGCGGGCTGGACCTGGCCAAGCTGCGGCTCGGCTGGGTCGGCGACGGCAACAATGTCTGTCACTCGGTGCTCCTGCTGGCGGCGCTCTGCGGGACGGCGGCGGTGGTCGCCTGTCCACCCGGGTTCGAGCCCCAGCCCGCCATCCTGGATGCCTGCCGCGCACTCGGCGGCCGGGTGCGCGTGACGACCGACCCCAGGGAAGCAGCCGAGGGGGCTGACGTGATCTACACCGACACCTGGATCAGCATGGGGCAGGAGGCCGATCGAGACCGGCGGCTCGAGGCCTTCCAGCGCTACCAGCTCAACGAGACGCTGCTCGGCTTCGCCGAGCCGGGCGCGCTGGTCATGCACTGCCTGCCCGCCCACCGCGGAGAGGAGATCACCGATGCCGTCCTTGACGGACCCCGGAGCGTGATCTTCGACCAGGCGGAGAACCGCCTGCACGCGCAGAAGGGCATCATCCTCCAATTACTCGGAGGGGGGCTTCGCCCCCCTTCCGAAGCCTTCCCCCAGGAGTAGGTTGCGCCGGCAAAGCCGTCGCTCGAACGGAGGGTGGTCCAACGCGCTCAATCAATGGCGCCGGAGGAGCAGCAGCAGTGGCCCAGAGCGTGAAGAAAGTGGTGCTGGCGTACTCGGGAGGGCTCGACACCTCCGTGATCCTGCGCTGGCTCATCGAGACCTACCGCTGCCAGGTCGTGGCCTATTGTGCCGACCTGGGGCAGGGGGAGGAGCTGATCCCGGTCCGCGACAAGGCGCTCCGGACGGGCGCCAGCGGCGTCCACGTCATGGACGTGCGCGAGGAGTTCGTCCGCGACTTCGTCTTCCCCATGCTCCGGGCCAATGCGGTCTACGAGGGCTCCTATCTCATGGGCACGTCCATCGCGCGGCCGCTCATCGCCAAGTGTCAGGTGGAGGTGGCACGGAAAGAGAATGCCGATGCCCTGAGCCACGGGGCGACCGGCAAGGGCAATGACCAGGTGCGCTTCGAGCTAACCTACGCGGCGCTGGCCCCCGAGCTCACCGTGATCGCGCCATGGCGGGAATGGGACCTCAACTCCCGGACGGCCCTGATCGAGTTCGCCCGGCGCCACGACATCCCGGTGCCGGTGACGGCGGAGCGGCCGTACTCGACGGACCGCAACCTCTTCCACGTTTCCTACGAGGGCGGCATCCTGGAAGACCCGTGGGCGGAGCCGCCACCCAAGATGTTCCTCGTGACCAACTCGCCGGAGTCGGCGCCCGACGTGCCGGTGTACGTCGAGCTGGAATACGAGGCGGGGGACCCGGTGGCGGTGGACGGCAAGCGCCTCTCGCCGGCCTCGCTGCTGGAGACGCTGAACCGGCTGGGCGGCGAGCACGGCGTCGGGCGGGTGGACCTGGTGGAGAACCGCTTCGTCGGCATGAAGTCGCGCGGCGTGTACGAGACGCCCGGGGGCACCGTCCTGCACGTCGCGCACCGGGCGCTGGAATCCCTGACGCTCGACCGCGAGGTGCTTCATCTCCGCGACTCCCTCGTGCCCCGCTACGCGGAGATGATCTACTACGGCTTCTGGTTCACGCCGGAGCGGGAGGCGCTGCAGGGGCTGATCGATCAGGTGCAGCGGGACGTGACCGGCACGGTCCGGCTCAGGCTCTACAAGGGCACGGTGACCGTGGCCGGCCGCAAATCGCCGCGGTCGCTCTACCGGACGGATTTCGCGACCTTCGAGGCCGATCGCGTCTACCGGCAGAAGGACGCCGAGGGCTTCATTAACCTCAACGCCCTGAGGCTCAAGATCCGCGCGCTCCGCGACCGCGAGCGGTAGGCGTCCGATGAGCGCCTTGGGCGCGAAGAGGCCGAACCGCCGACCCAGGATCATCCGCCGTCAGGCGAGATGGATGAGCGCCTTGGGCGCGAAGAGGTCGAACCGCCGACCCCACGTCATCCACGTTCAAGCGTGATGAACCGAAAGCCATGCGCGTTCACGTGGCGCTGACTCCGGCGGACGGCACGGGGCTCGCTCTCGAGGGGTGGGCCGCGATCGTCGTGGACGTGCTCCGCGCCACGACGACCGTGGTGGCGGCCTGCGCAGCCGGCTGTGTGCGGATCATCCCCGTGGCCGATCCCTGTGCGGCCCGCGCGCGCGCCGCCCTATTCCCGGCGGCCGAGGTGCTGCTGGCCGGCGAGCGGGGCGGGGAGCCCATCCCGGGCTTCCCACTCGGAAATTCACCGCTGGAATACACCCCGGAGCGGGTCCGCGGCCGGACCATCCTCCTCACCACGACCAACGGCACGGCAGCCATGCTCAGCGCGGGGTCGGCGGGCGTGGCCGCGGCCGCCGCCCTCACCAACGTCAGCGCCGCTGCCGGCTGGTCCCTCCGCCAGGGACGGGACCTCGTCGTCCTCTGCTCGGGAGATGGCGGCGCCTTCTCAGTCGAGGACGCGGTCTGCGCGGGGCTGATCGTCTCCCGAGCGGCGGCGGCCCCCGGGGTCGACCTGTCCGATGCCGCGGTGGCGGCGTTGGGGCTCGGCGAGTACTATGCCCCCAGGATGGGCGATCTCCGGGTGGCGTCGCCGTGGGCCCGCCGGCTCGTGCGCGCTGGGCGCTCGGCGGACGTCGACGCGTGTCTGAGGCTCGATACCACGGACATGGTGCCGATCATCGACGCGGGTGGTATCGTCCCCGGGCCGGGCGTCATCGCGGCGGTCCCCGCCGCCCCGGCCCGGGCGGCGGGCCCGGAGGCGACGCGGTGAATCTCCCCATCGCCCTCACGCTCTGCCGCATCGTCCTGGTGCCGCTGATCATCGTGTTCCTGATCTCCTCGTCGCGCGTTCACGTGCTCATCGCCGCCGTAATCTTCATCGCCGCCTCCCTCACCGACTGGCTCGACGGACGGATGGCGCGCCGCCGGAATCAGGTCACGCGGCTCGGCACCCTCCTCGATCCGGTCGCTGACAAGCTCCTGGTGGCGGCCGCGCTCGTCTCGCTGGTGCAGGTGGACGTGATCGATGCCTGGATCGCCGTCCTCATCATTGGACGGGAGCTGGCAGTGACCGGCCTGCGCGGCGTGGCGCTGTCCATGGGCGTCATCGTGCCCGCGTCGAATCTCGGAAAGGCGAAGACGGTCTCGCAGTACGTGGCAATCACCGCTCTCATCCTGGAGAAGGGGGTGCCGGACGACTTCGCCCGGTTCCATCTGCTCTCCACGGCCCTGCTGTGGATAGCGCTTGGACTGACGGTCCTCTCCGGCGCCGACTATTTCTATCGCTTCTTCCTGAAGGCGGGGGCGAAGGCGCTCGTGAAGGGCCAGGAGCGTTGGCCATGAGCCTCCCAGGAAACTCGGAGGGGGGCTTCGCCGCCCTTCCGAAGCCTCTGCCCGGGAATCGGTTGCGCCGGCAAAGCCGGCGGTCGAACGTCGATCATGTCGCGTGAGCTTTTCTCTGGCACGCTCCCGGGCCTCATCCTCGCGTACCTCATCGGCGCCATCCCCGTGGGGTTCGTCGTCGCGCGGTGCGTCGGCGGCCTGGACATCCGGCGCGCGGGAAGCGGAAACATCGGGGCGACCAACGTGCTGAGGACCCTCGGCAAGCTGCCCGCGATCATCACCCTCCTGGGCGATGTCGCCAAGGGCTATCTCGCGGTGAGCGCAGCCGGAGTCCTCGTCCCCGCGCCCTGGGGCGCGGCGGCGGGCGCCGTGCTCGCCGTCGTCGGCAATTGCTGGCCGGCGTTCCTGCGCTTCCGCGGCGGCAAGGGAGTGGCCACGGGCTTCGGCGCGTTCCTCGCGCTGACACCCTGGGCGACCGCGCCTGCGGCGCTGGTCTGGCTGGTCGTCATCGCGAGCTTCCGCTACGTCTCCCTGGCGTCGATCATGGCGTGCCTGTGCCTGCCGCTGGGCGTGGCGCTCCTGGGCTACCGGTGGGAGTCGGCTGGCGCCGCGGCCGCCGCTGCCGGCGTCATCATCCTGCGTCACCGCGGGAACCTCCAGCGGCTGGCCATGGGCTGTGAGCCACGACTCGGGGAGCGGGCGAGCCCGGCGTGACCGGTTGGGCGTCTCCCGTCGCGGTGCTCGGCGCCGGCAGCTGGGGCACCGCGCTCGCCATTCACCTGGAGCGCCTCGGGGCGAGCCCCCGCCTCTGGGGACGGGATCGCGCCCTGGTGAAGGAGATCGGGGAGGCCCGCGAGAACCGCCGCTACCTGCCCGGCATCGCGGTGCCCCCGGGAGCGTTGCCGACCTCGGACGCGGACGAGGCGCTTTCGGGAGCGGGCATCGTCATCGTGGCGGTGCCGTCCCACTTCGTCGAAGCCGTGCTCGAGGTTACGAAGGGCGGCATCCCGCCCGGCGCCACTCTCGTGTCCGCCACCAAGGGGCTTGAGCCCAAGCAGGGGCGCCGCATCTCGGCTCTCCTCGGCGAGCTTCTGCCGGGGCACCCGTTGGCCGTGCTCTCCGGTCCGTCCTTCGCCCGCGCGGTGGCCCTCGGCCAGCCGACCGCGCTCGTGATCGCCGCCGCGGACGAGCATTTGGCCCGCGCGCTCCAGCGAGCGCTCGCCGCTCCGGCGTTCAGGCTCTACACCAATCGCGACATGGTGGGCGTTGAGATCGCGGGGGCGGTAAAGAACGTCATCGCCATCGCCACCGGGCTCTGCGATGGGCTCGCGCTCGGGGAGAACGCGCGAGCGGCGCTCATCACCCGTGGGCTTGCCGAGATCGTGAGGCTAGGGATGGCGCTGGGCGCCCAGCCGACCACCTTCCTCGGCCTGGCCGGTCTGGGTGACCTGGTGCTGACCTGCACAGGCTCGCTCAGCCGCAACCGGGCCCTCGGACGCGAGATCGCTTGCGGCCGGACCCTCGGCGACGTCGAGGCCGGAACCCGGATGATCGCCGAGGGCGTGCGGACCGTGTCCTCCGCATTGAGACTCGCGCGGGGCTCCGGCATCGCCATGCCGATCTGCGAGGAAGTGGGCGCCGTGCTGTTCCAGGGCAAGCCCGTCAGGGACGCGCTCCAGTCGCTGCTCTCCCGCGAGCCGCGGCCGGAGGAGGAAGGGCGCCGCGATCCATGATCGCCGAGGCCTCTCGTGCCTGAGCTACGCCGCGATCCCATCGTGGGGCGGTGGGTCATCATCTCCACCGAGCGAGCCCGGCGACCGTCGGACTTCATCTCGAAGCCGGTCGAGCGCCGGCCGGGACCGTGCGCGTTCTGCGCTGGCCAGGAATCGAGGACCCCTGACGAGGTGTGGGCGCTGAGGCCCGGAGGCAGCCCCGCGAACAGTCCGGGATGGCGGGCGCGGGTGATCCCGAACAAGTTTCCAGCGCTGCGGATCGAAGGCGATCTGGAGCCGTCGGGGGAGGGCCTCTACGACCGCATCAACGGGGTCGGCGCCCACGAGGTGGTCATCGAGGCGCCCGAGCACGACGCCCGGATCGAGCAGCTCCCAGCGAGCCATCTGGCCGAGGTTCTCCGCGCCTATCGGGAACGAATCATCGATCTGGCCAAGGATCGTCGCCTGGAGTACGTCATGGTCTTCAAGAATGAGGGAGAGCCGGCCGGGGCCTCGCTCGAGCATACCCATTCACAGCTCATCGCCACCCCCATCGTCCCCATGATGGTCGACGAAGAGCTGGCGGGGGGACTGCAGCACTTCCGGATCAAGCAGCGCTGCATCTGGTGCGATATCGTCCGCCAGGAACGCCAGGGCGGAGGACGGGTGGTGCTGGAGCAAGAGGGCTTCATCGCCATGGCGCCCTTCGCCCCGAGGTTTCCCTTCGAGACGTGGATCCTTCCGGTGGACCACCGTTCCGCCTACGAGGAGTCACCCGCCGGTGAGTTCTTGCCGCTCGCGACCCTGCTGTCCGAGATCCTCAGGCGGATGAGCCGGACCCTCGGCGACCCTCCGTACAATCTCATGCTCCACAGCGCCCCGCTCCGAAGCGGCGCTCTCGACCACTTCCACTGGCACGTGGAGATCATCCCAAAACTGACCAGAGTTGCCGGATTTGAATGGGGGACGGGGTTCTTCATCAACCCGACCCCACCCGAGGAGGCGGCCCGATACCTCCGGGAGGACGGAGTCTGGGGGAGGGCCGTAAGTTGACACACTGCAAGGCGTTTGTTAGAATTCCGCGGTCCGGGAAATCTGTTTCGCGGGAATAGCTCAGTGGTAGAGCACAACCTTGCCAAGGTTGGGGTCGCGGGTTCGAATCCCGTTTCCCGCTCCATTTGTACCTGGATGGGGGTGCCGGAGGACCCCTTTAGCGGGGATTATTCACGAGCATGATCACGAGACCGGGCGGGTGGCGCTGCTGCGGCTTGCGGCCGGCTGGCCAGACGGAGTGGGACTTCCGCGTCCCGTCCGCAGGTCCAAGAGCTGCGGACGGGGGAGTGGGTCACGGAGCCGGGCCGGCCGGAAGCCGCACCCGCGGCAGGACCCGCGCGCCTCACCCGTGATCCGCTTGTGGATAATGTGGGTTAGGGCTCATAGGGCGGCGTAGCCAAGTGGTTAAGGCGGAGGTCTGCAAAACCTCTATTCAGCGGTTCGAATCCGCTCGCCGCCTCCATATTCTGTGGAGGGCGGCTTTTCAGGCCGGGGTGGCGGAACTGGGAGACGCAGCGGACTTAAAATCCGCTGGTCCGCAAGGGCCGTGGGGGTTCGATTCCCCCCCTCGGCACCAGAGGCAAAAGCGCAACTGACTGGGTCATGCGTCTGAGAACCCGGGACCATGGAGGGAGTTACGGTGCAGACCTTGAAGGTGGTTCGGCAGACCTTCACGATGCTGAGCGAAAAGCGCACCCAGGTAATCGACATCACCAAGCAGATCCGGGATATCATGCTGAGCGCAGACGTCAAGGAGGGCATCCTGCTGGTGAACTCCCTCCACACGACGTGCGCGCTCTTCGTGAACGAGTTCCAGGGCGCCCTCGTGGAAGACCTCAAGACTATGCTGGAGCGGCTGGTGGCCGACAGTGGCGGCTACAAGCACGACGATCCCCGCTATTCCGACTGTGAGCGGGGGAATGCCTCCTCGCATCTCCGCGCGGCGCTCCTGGGGCGGAGCGTGGCGCTTGGGATCAGCGGGGGCGAGCTGTCGCTCGGGCGGTTCCAGTCGATCCTGTTCTTCGAGATGGACGGGCCGCGATCGCGAAGTATCGACATCCAGATCATGGGGGTATAGCTAGGACCCCCGAGGGGGGGCATCGCCCCCCTTCCGAAGCCTCCTCCCAGGGGACAGCGCCAGCCGGAGGACGAAGCGGGCTGGGGCCCGGCCGTCCGGGGGGTGAGCGACCCGGAAATCCGAGCCGCAGGACGGCCGCTGGCTCCAACAGTCAGTCACGTGTCACGAGCTTTTCTCCGACCGCCTCCGGGCGCCCTCGATCCTCCGGCTCGCGGAAGCGCGCCCTGGTTGCGACCGGGGTCCCCACGGCGCCACAGCGGGCGCTCAGCGCGCAGAGGTTCCCTGTCACCTGGCGCCCCGGTCGGTTCCCTTGGGGCGTGGTAGACTGAGCCCGTGTCTTGGCGGCTCAAGAAGAAGGCCCAGACTTTGGTGGCTGGGGAGGAGGGCGTTGTCCGCAAGGAGTGGGGCGGGCGCGTCTCCATAGCCCTCGTCTACCCAAATACGTATGCGGTCGGCATGTCGAACCTGGGCTTTCAGACCATCTACGAGCATCTGAACAGGCTGCCCCAGGTGGTGTGCGAGCGGGTCTTTTTCCCCGACCCGGAGGATATCGACGAGTACGCGCGAACGGCGACTGCGCCCTTCTCGCTGGAGTCTCAACGCCCGCTGACCGACTTCGACCTGATCGGCTTCTCGGTGACCTACGAGGGCGACTACATCAATGTCGTCCGGCTCTTGTGCATGGCGGGGCTGCCGGCGCGGGCGGCGGACCGCCGCCCCCATGATCCCGTGGTGATCATGGGCGGCGTCTGCGCCTTCTCTAACCCGGAGCCGCTGGCGCCCTTCATGGATGTGGTCGTGGTTGGGGAAGGCGAGGAGGTGGTCGCCGAGATCGTGGAGGCTTGGCGCGCGAGCCGCGCGGTCTCCACCTCCGGCGCGCGGTGGCGCTTCCTCGACGCGCTGAAGCCGCTGGCGGGCACCTACCTACCGGGCGCGTACGACGTGAGCTACGCGGCCGATGGTCGCATCGAGACGGTGAGGCGGATGGAGCCCGGGGTGCCCGCGGTGGTCGCGAAGCGGCGGCTCCGGGACGTCAATGCCTTCGAGACGCGCTCCATCGTCAAGACGCCCAAGGCCGAGTACGGCCACATGCAACTCCTCGAGGTGGGCAAGGGCTGCGGACGTGGCTGCCGCTTCTGCCTCGAGGGCCAGGTCTACCGGCCGGTGCGCCACCGGAGCCTCGAGTCGCTCCGCGCGTCGGTGGCGGAGATCGCCAAGGGCTCCAAGCGCGTGGGCCTGGTGGGCGCGTGCGTATCCGACTACCCGTGGATCGGCGAGCTGATGAAGGTGCTCGAGGAGCACGGAGTCGAGGTGTCGATCTCGTCGCTCAGAGCCGATAGCCTCACCGAGGACCTGGTCGCCTCGCTCCAGCGCGGCGGGCATCGCACGCTCACCATGGCTCCCGAGGCGGGGACCGAGCGGCTGCGCCGCGTGGCGCGGAAGGTGATCAGCGACGAGCAGCTCTACGCGGCCTGCGATCTCGTCAGGAAATACGGGATCCCTAACCTCAAGTGCTATTTCATGATCGGACTGCCGACCGAGACGCGGCAGGATGTCGAGGCCATGGTCGACCTCGCCGCGCGCATGCTGGAACGGCTGAGGGTGCCCGGGCCCGACGGCCACCCGTTCGGCAAGCTCACGCTCTCGGTGTCCTCCTTCGTGCCGAAGCCGTGGACGCCGTTCCAGTGGGCGCCCTTCGAGGACCCGAGGAGCCTGGAGGCCAAGCTCGAGATCATCAAGCACGGCGCCCGGCGGCTGTCCGTGCGCGTGGTGCACGAGAACCCGCGCGAAGCGGGGCTCCAGGCGCTGCTGGCCCGCGGCGACCGGCGCGTCGCCGACTTCATCGAAATGGCCGCGCGCGTGGATGGCGACTGGCGCCGGGCCCTGCGCGAGTGGGACGGCGATGCCGCCTTCTACACGCGGCGCCTCCGGGAGGCGTCCGAGACGTTTCCGTGGGATCACTTGGAGGTGGGCGTCAGAAAGGCCGGCCTCCTGCGCGAGTGGGAGCGCGCCGGGCTCGGCGAGGCGCTCGCGGTCTAAGGACCAGCCCATGGCACGAGTCCGCGCGGGGAGCACCAGCGACGTGCCGGTGGGCGAGGGACGCGTGGTGGACGCGGTCGGGAAAACCATCGCCCTCTTCAACGTGGCCGGGAGGTACTATGCCATCGACAACACCTGCGCGCACCGCGGCGGGCCGCTCGGGGAAGGCGAGCTGGACGGCACCGTGGTCACCTGTCCCTGGCATGGCTGGTGCTGGGACGTCACGAGCGGGGCCAATGCCAATAACCCGGGGATCAAGGTGCCCTGCTTCCCCGTGACGGTCGAGCAGGGCGAGGTCTTCGTGGAGCTGCCATGATCGCCGACGCGCTCGGCCGCCCGCTCCGGAACCTCCGCCTCTCGGTCACCGACCGCTGCAACTTGCGCTGCCAGTACTGCATGCCCGAGGAGGAGTACGTCTGGCTGCCTCGCGAGGACATCCTCTCCTTCGAGGAGATGGCGCACCTGGTAGACGTCTTCGCCGACCTCGGCGTCGACAAGGTGCGCCTCACCGGCGGCGAGCCGCTGCTGCGGAAGGACCTGTACCGGCTCGTGGCGATCCTGGCCGGTAATCCGCGCATCCACGATCTCGCCATGACCACGAACGGGGTCTTGCTCGCCGAGCAGGCGCCAGCGCTCCACGGCGCCGGCCTCCACCGCGTGACGGTGAGCCTGGACACGCTTCGCCCCGAGCGGTTCAAGGCCCTGACCCGGCGTGACACCCATGCGCGGGTGCTCGAGGGCATCGAGGCCGTGCGCCTGGCCGGTTGGCCCGGGCTCAAGATCGACACCGTGATGATTCGCGGCGTGAACGACGACGAGCTGGTGGACCTGATCGAGTACGGGCGCGAGGCTCGTGGCGAGGTGCGCTTCATCGAGTACATGGACGTGGGTGGCGCAACCACGTGGTCCATGGACCAGGTCGTGTCCCGGGCCGAGATTCTCCGCGATCTCGAGCGCCACTACGGGCGCATCGAGCCCATCGTCGAGCAGAGCTCCGCCCCCGCCGACCGCTTCCGGCTGCCCGACGGCACGAGCTTCGGCATCATCTCTTCCACCACGAGCCCGTTCTGCCGCTCCTGCGACCGGAGCCGGCTCACCGCCGACGGCATGTGGTACCTCTGCCTGTACGCCACCCGGGGCACGGATCTGAGAGAGGCGCTTCGCCGCCGCGCCTCCCGCGAGGAGATCAAGGGCATGATCGTCCCGCCGTGGCGCGCGCGCACTGACCGCGGCGCCGAGGAGCGCCTTGCCATGGCCGAGCGCCGGCCCCTCATCCAGATCCGCGAACTCAAGCGCGATCCCCATCTGGAGATGCACACCCGCGGCGGATAGCCCGGCGAGGAGCGCGTCGGAGCAGCTCCCCTCCCAGTGATCGCGGAAGCCGCACCGGGGCCAGGGCCCGCCCGCCTCGCGCGTGATCTGCTCGTGAATAATGTGGGCTAGCCCGAACAGTCCAGCGCGCGAGGCGTGCCCCGCGACCGGCCCCGCCGTCACGCCTCCGACGGCGCTTCACGAACGCGGCGGGCTAAGCTGAGTCGGTGCCTGGCGCGCGGGCCGCGAGGCCGGTCAGCGAGGCGCGCGCGTGCGCGTCGCGGTGGGCGAGGTCCACGGTGACGCGCAGGGCGCGCAGACCCTGGGCGCCGGGCAGCTCCTCAAGCTCGAGGTCCTCGACGTCCCGCGTGAGGTAGCCGAGCTTCTGCAAGTACTCGATGTAGTCGCGCCACTCGCCGGACTCGCTCTCGTGGGAGTAGACGACGGCGATCTTCCCCGGCTGGGTAAGGCGCTCGGTGGCGCCCCGGACCACCGCCTTGTCGATCCGCCTCTTGATGATCTCGTAGCGCACGTTGTAGGCCCCGTCCACGTCGAAGCGCTTCTCATCGAACCGGAACCGGATCGCGAGCGGCGCGTGCTGGACGAGGATCAGGTTCGTCACGTCGAGCGGCACGGACAGCCGGTCCTTCAGCCCCTCGGCCCGGAGCGCGATGCCGCAGGCCACCATGAGCTGCCAGAGCCTCAGGTTCTTGAGATACAGCGGGTCGAAGATGCCGGCCTCGAGCTCGAGCAGCGAGCCCCCGACGTAGATGCCGTAGTCCACGCCGTCGGTCTTCTGCTTCTCGAAGTAGTGGGGGTACATGGCCTGGGCGCCCTGCTCCTCGAGATCGATGTAGGCGGAGATGGTCTCGGTAATGAGGGTCACGCTCTCGTCGAAGTCCCGGCGCTTGGCGTAGACTGTGCCGACCCGGGGGTCGACGGCGCGGCGATACGCCTCGATGCGCTCGCTCACCTGCACTGCAAAGCTCTGGAGGTGATCGAAGAGGGACTCGATGTCGGTCCGCAGGAAGCTGATCACCGCCATCTCGTCGCCCGAGCGGAGGCTCACCTCGAGCTCGGCCATGTGGGTGTCGATGCGGCCCGTGAGCTGGTCGAGGATGGGCAGGGGACGGGCGTCGTGAGCGGCACGGAGGACGTCTCGCGCGAGGCCGAGCTGGGCCAGGAGGTCGGCCTGGATGGACCACGAGCGCTGGGTGGATGACCCGCGGATGTCCGAGATGGCGTAGAGCGGGTGGACGTCGCGGAAGACGATGGCCTCCATCTCGGTCGGAGCGGCGCCGGGCGCCGCGCCCTGGCGCTCGAGGCCATCGAAGACCGCCTTGCGGAACCGCCACTCGACGACGGGGTGAATGGCCGTGCACTTCTCCTTGATGAAGGCCTGGACGCGGCTGTCCAGCTCGTCCATGCTGCGCTTGACGGCCATGGAGAAGAGGGGCAGCACCTCTTCGAGCTTGGGCGCCTGGAGCGCGATGAGGTCGCCGGGGTTGGGCGAGCTCAGAGAGAGACTGCCGATCGTCTGCTGCTGGTAGTGCAGCGGCGCCACCACGATGTTCCGCACGCCGTTCTGGAGCAGGCCGTCCTCGATCGAGGTGCGGTCGGGGTAGCCCGCGAGGTCCTCGATGAACAGCGCCCTCCGCTCGAGGCTGGCACGCATGTAGATGGAGCCGGCGAACTCGGAGACCTTGTGGTGCACGGAGTCGGCGAAGATGCAGGCGTGATCGAACCGCGCCCCGTAGTTCAGCGAGAGGACCCGGTCGCCCTCGATGGCGGCGAGTCCGAGGCGCAGGTCGGGCCGGCGGAAAAGCGTGCGGAGCTTGGCCTGGAGTTCCTCGAAGCGTGTGTTGGAGATGATCGACTCCTTGTCGATCAGGTCGCGCTTGAGAGACGAGAGCACCTCCTGGTCGGTCACATCGAGGGCCCTGAAGACGGTGAACCCGCGGAATCTGAAGCTCCCCGGCGGAATCAGCGCGGCGAGCGTGTCGGGATCGGCGCTGCCGGCCTCGAGGCGCGCGCGGGACTCGGCGGTGAGCTCCGGCGCCGGGCCCGCGGCCTCGACCTCGACGAAGCGCCCGTCGAAGTAGATCTTGAAGTGGCGGTCGAGCGCGGTTTCGGGATCCTCGGCGGTGAAGATGAGCGGGTAATCCACGGGAAAGTGGATCCCGTAGACGCGCCCCAGCACCAGGGAATAGGCGTTGAGGAGGCGGAACTGGGCGAGCGTCTGCTTGTCGACGTTGAGCCGTCCCCGGAGCCTGCCGTCGGTGCCCATCAGGCTGCTCGCGAAGGCGGGCGTCGAGTAGAAGCTCTTGAGTTGGAAGGGGATGAGCGCGGCGGCGTGCTCCTGCTCCCAGAAGACGGCCGGGAAGACCGCGGTCATCAGCACCTCGACCAGTTCCTGGTGTCGCGTGAGGACGCCGAGGTCGCGAATGGGCTCGGAGAGTTCGGGCGCTTGGCGTAGCTCCCTCTGGAGCACCCGGGCGAGCCTGCCCACGAGTGAGTCCTCGCGGGCGCCCTGCCGCTCCCAGAAGCTGATCAGGGGCTGGAGGCTCAGCTCGCACTCGAAGGGAAATTCCTTCGCGAGGTCCGCGAGAGAGGGCTGAAGATTCCATAACAAGGCCAGGGGGCTGCTCATGACGTCACCTCCGTGCGTAACACTGAGTGTAGCAGGCTCGGCAACCCTGGCGCGCTCCACGCCGGTCCGCGCCCCGTCCGCCCCGTCCCGTCCGTCCCGTCCGCGCCCGGGTTGTCAACGCCGAGCGCCGCTGGTAGGCTCAGGGCATGAGTGCGCGAGGGGAAGGGAAACCAGCGGGCGCATCCGCCCCGGCCGCCGATGTCAAGATCGACGTTCTCGAGCGGGGGGCCAACCAGCTTACCTCGAGCCGGCGTCTGTTCATCCAGCTCTTGGTGTACGGCGGTTGCGCTGACGGCAAGTCCCTGGCCGCCGCGCTCGAGTCGAGTCGCGTCGAATCGGTTCTCTACGCCGACCTCAATGACCCGACGGGCGTGGGCGTCCTCGCCTTCGCCGAGGATCCGGCTTTCTTCGTCACCGGCCTGCGGGACCTGCTCGGCATGGAGCCGTTCGCCGGCTTGACGAGCAAGCCCGAGCTGACCATGCTCGGCCGCACCTACTCGTCGGGCTTCGAGCCGGACCTCGAGGACTGGCTCCTCCACCGGCCGCGGCGCACGGTGCTCAACCCCGCGTGGCCGTGGGTCATCTGGTACCCGCTGCGCCGGGTCGGGGCGTTCGCGCGGCTCGCGCCGCAGGAGCAGAGCGCCATTCTCCGGGAGCACGCGACCCTCGGCCGCGCCTATGGGGACGCCGACCTCGCCCACGACATCCGCCTCGCCTGCCACGGGCTCGACGCCCACGACAACGACTTCGTCATCGGCCTCGTCGGCCGCGACCTCCATCCACTCTCGCATCTCGTCCAGGCCATGCGGAGGACGGCCCAGACCTCGGAGTACATCCAGAGCCTCGGCCCGTTCTTCGTCGGCCACGTCGTCTGGCGAAGCAAACTCCGCTAAGGGCCCGATAGGGGTCGTCCCGGCGCGGCACGCTGGCGCTCGTCGCTCTGGTGGCAGTCGGGGGTGAGCGAAATAATCCCCGCTAGAGCGGGGCGGGAAGGTCGGAGCGGCCCATCAAGTAGGCGTCCACGCCACGGGCCGCGCTCCGCGCCTCGCCGATGGCCCAGACGATGAGGGACTGGCCGCGCTGCATGTCGCCGGCCGTGAAGACGCCCGGCAGGCTCGTCATCCAGTTCGCGTCCCGCCAGACATTCCCGCGCTCGGTGAGCTTGACGCCGAGTTGCTCGAGCATCCCGGGGCACTCCGGGCCGACGAATCCCATGGCGAGGAGCGCCAACTCGCAGGGGAGGACGAACTCGGAGCCGGGGATCTCCTTGAACGCGATGCGGCCGTCGTCCTTCACCATCTCGACCTGCGCGATCTCCAGCGCCCGGAGGTGCCCCCGCTCGTCGCCGAGAAAGCGCTTGGTCGAGACCGAGTAGACGCGCTCGCCGCCCTCCTGGTGCGCGGAGGAGACGCGGTAGACATTGGGCCACTGGGGCCACGGGTTGTCGGACGCCCGCCGTTCGGGCGGGCGCGGCAGGATCTCGAACTGGTGGATGGAGAGCGCGCCCTGGCGGTGCACCGTGCCGAGACAGTCGGCCCCGGTGTCCCCCCCGCCGATGATGACGACGCGCCTGCCGCGGGCGCTGATGAAGCGCTCGTCGGGGATGAGATCGCCTGCGCAGCGCCGATTCTGCAGCGTCAGGTACTCCATGGCGAAGTGGATCCCCCGGAGCTCCCGTCCGGGGATCGGCAGATCGCGTGGGGCGCAGGCCCCGCCGCAGAGCAGGAGGGCGTCGAACTCCCTCCGGAGCTCTTCCACGGCGACGGTGACCCCCACGTGGCAGTTGACTTTGAACTCGACGCCCTCGATCTTCATCTGATCGAGGCGCCGGTCGAGGACGCGCTTCTCCATCTTGAACTCGGGGATCCCGTAGCGCAGGAGCCCGCCGATCCGGTCCTCCCGCTCGAAGACGGTCACCCGGTGGCCGGCGCGGTTGAGCTGCTGGGCCGCGGCGAGCCCCGCCGGCCCCGAGCCGATCACCGCCACCTTCGTGCCGGTCCTCACCGCGGGCGGCACGGGGGTGATCCAGCCCTCCTCCCAGGCGTGGTCGATGATCGCCAGCTCGATGGCCTTGATCGTGACGGGGTCGTCGTTGATCCCGAGCACGCAGGAGCCCTCGCACGGCGCTGGGCAGAGCGTGCCCGTGAATTCGGGGAAATTGTTCGTCGCGTGCAGCCGGTCGATGGCCTCGCGCCACTTGTCGCGGTACACGAGGTCGTTCCAGTCGGGGATGAGGTTCCCGAGGGGGCAGCCCTGATGACAGAAGGGAATGCCGCAGTCCATGCAGCGGGCGCCCTGCTTCTGGAGCTGCTCTGTCGGCCAGGCCAGCATGACTTGCTGCCAGTCGCGCAGACGCTCGTCGACCGGTCGATACGGCTGCTTGTCGCGCTTGAATTCGATGAACCCGGTGACCTTACCCATTCAGCATGCCCGTGGCATCTTCGCGCAGCGCGTCCGATTGAACCCCGTTCGAGCGCCGGCTCCGTCGGCGCAACCCTGTCCCTGGGGGAGGCCTCGGAGCGGGCTGTCGAGGCCCCCTCCGATCGCTCTATCCATGGGCGCTGGCCATGATGGCCTCGTCCACCGAGATCCCCGTCTCCTGCGCCTTCTTGATCGCGGCGAGCACGCGCTTGTAGTCCTTGGGGATGACCTTGACGAACTTCTCCCGCGCGCGCTCCCAGTCCACCAGGAGCCGCGCGGCGACCGGGCTCTGCGCGTAGCGGATGTGGCGCGCGAGGAGGTCCTTGATGGTCTCCACGTCCTCGGTGTCCACCACAGGCTCCAGGTCCACCATGCCCAGGTTGCAGCGGCGCTTGAAGTCGCCGGCATCGTCGAGCACGTAGGCGAGGCCGCCCGACATGCCGGCCGCGAAGTTCCGGCCCGTCCCGCCGATCACGACCACGCGCCCGCCCGTCATGTACTCGCAGGCGTGGTCGCCCACCCCCTCGACCACCGCCAATGCGCCGCTGTTTCGAACCGCGAAGCGCTCGCCCGCCACGCCGCGGAAGTAGGCCTCGCCGCTGGTGGCGCCGTAGAGCACCACGTTGCCGACGAGGATGTTCTGCTCGGCCACGAAGGTCGCCTCGCGCGGCGGGTAGACGATGATCTTGCCGCCCGAGAGCCCCTTGGCGATGTAATCGTTGGCATCGCCCTCGAGGGTGAGGGTGATCCCGCGCGGCAGGAAGGCCCCGAAGCTCTGGCCGGCCGACCCGCTGAAGTGGATGCGGATGGTGTCGTCCGGCAGGCCCAGGGCGCCATAGCGGGAGGTGATCTCATGGCCGAGGATGGTGCCCACCGTGCGGTTCACGTTCCGGATGGGCAACCGGATGTCCACCGGCTCCTTCTTCTCGAGGGCCGGCTTGCACATCGGCACGAGCGTGGTCATGTCCAGCGACTGCTCGAGCCCGTGGTCCTGCTCGACCACCTTGCGGATGGCGACCTCGGGGCTCACCGGGGGCCGGTAGAGGATCGCCGAGAAGTCGAGCCCGCGCGCCTTCCAGTGGTCCACCGCGGGCTTGACGTTGAGACAGTCCACGCGCCCGATCAGCTCGTCCATGGCGCGGAAGCCGAGCTTGGCCATGTACTCCCGCACCTCCAGGGCGACGAAGCGGAAGAAGCTCTCGACGAACTCGGGCTCGCCGGTGAACTTCGCGCGGAGCCTGGGGTCCTGGGTGGCGATCCCCACCGGGCAGGTGTTGAGGTGGCAGACGCGCATCATGATGCAGCCCATGACAACCAGTGGTGCCGTGGAGAAGCCGTACTCCTCGGCCCCCAGCAGCGCCGCCACGACCACGTCGCGGCCGGTCTTCATCTGGCCGTCGGTCTGGACGATGATCCGGTCGCGGAGGTTGTTCATCACCAGGACCTGCTGGGTCTCGGCGAGCCCCAGCTCCCACGGCGTGCCCCCGTGCTTGATAGAGGTGAGCGGCGAGGCGCCGGTCCCGCCGTCATGGCCCGAGATCAGGACGACGTCGGAGTGGGCCTTGGCCACTCCCGCCGCGACCGTCCCGACCCCGACCTCGGAGACCAGCTTGACGCTGATCCGCGCCTTGGGGTTGCCGTTCTTCAGGTCGTGGATGAGCTGGGCCAGGTCCTCGATGGAGTAGATGTCGTGATGGGGCGGCGGCGAGATCAATCCGACGCCGGGGGTCGAGTAACGCACCTTGGCGATCCACGGGTAGACCTTGTGGCCGGGGAGCTGGCCGCCCTCACCCGGCTTGGCGCCCTGGGCCATCTTGATCTGGAGATCGTCGGCGTTGACCAGGTACTCGCTGGTGACGCCGAAGCGTCCCGAGGCGACCTGCTTGATCGCGCTGCGGCGCCAGTCGCCGTTGGGATCGCGCCGGTAGCGCGCCGGATCCTCGCCGCCCTCGCCGGTGTTGGACTTGCCCCCGATGCGGTTCATGGCGATGGCCAGGGTCTCGTGCGCCTCCTGGCTGATGGAGCCGTAGGACATGGCGCCCGTGGCGAAGCGCTTCAGGATGGACTCGACCGGCTCGACCTCCGCGAGCGGGACTGGCGTCTCGGCAGGCTTGAACTCGAAGAGCCCGCGCAGCGTCGCCCGGTGACGGTTCTGGTTGTCAACCAGCGCCGTGTACTCCTTGAAGATCTTGTACTGGCCGCTCTGCGTGGCGTGCTGGAGCTTGAAGACCGTCTCCGGGTTGAAGAGATGATATTCCCCGTCGCGACGCCACTGGTACTCGCCGCCCCAGTCCAGCTCGGGCGGCCCCACCGGGCGGTCGGGATAGGCCCGCTGATGGCGCATGAGCGCTTCCTCGGCGACCACGTCCATGCCGATGCCGCCGATCCGCGAGGCCGTCCAGGTGAAGTAGCGATCCACGAACTCCCGGTTGAGGCCGATGGCTTCGAAGATCTGGGCGCCCCGATAGGAATGGATGGTGGAGATCCCCATCTTGGAGATGACCTTGAGGACCCCTTTGTTCAGCGCCTTGACGTAATTCTTGACCGCGGTCTTGTGGTCCAGACCGGGGAGGAGCTCCTGGCGGATCATGTCGTCGAGCGTCTCGAAGGCGAGGTAGGGGTTGATGGCGCCCGCGCCGTAGCCCAGGAGTAGCGCCATGTGATGCACCTCGCGCGGCTCGCCGGTCTCGACGATGAGCCCGACCTTGACGCGGCTGCCCTCGCGGATCAGGTGGTGGTGGACGCCCGACGTCGCCAGGAGCGCGGGGATGGGCGCGTGCCGGGCGTCGACGCCGTGGTCGGAGAGGATGAGATACGTGGAGCCATCGGCGACGGCCCGGCTCGCCTTCCGACACAGATCCTCCATGGCCCTGGCCAGCCCGGCGGCACCTTCGGCCACCGGGAACAGCATCGAGACCGTGGTGGCCCGGAAGCCCGGCAGATCCACGTGACGGATGCGCGCCAGCTCCTCGTTGTGGAGGATCGGCGTCTTGAGCTTGATCTGCCGGCACGCCTCGGGCGTCGGCTCGAGGAGATTGCCCTCGGGGCCGATGCTGGTGGCGATCTGGGTCACCAGCTCCTCCCGGATGCCGTCGAGCGGCGGGTTGGTGACCTGAGCGAAGAGCTGCTTGAAGTAGTCGTAGAGCAGGCGCGGCCGGTCCGACAGCACGGCCAGCGAGGTGTCGGTGCCCATGGAGCCCACGGGCTCCTCCCCGTTCACCGCCATGGGGGCCAGCAGGATGCGCAGGTCCTCGTGCGTGTAGCCGAAGACCTGCTGGCGCTGGAGCACCGTCTCGTGATCCGGCTCCGGGACACGCGGCGGCTCGGGCAGGCTCTCGAGCGGCTTCAAGTGGGTCTTGAGCCACTCCCCGTAGGGGTGCTGGGTGGCGTAGACGTGCTTCAGCTCGGCATCGTCGATGATGCGGCCCTGGGCCGTGTCGACGAGGAAGATCCGGCCGGGATGCAGGCGCTCCTTGAGCAGTACCCGCTCGGGCGGGATATCGAGGACGCCCACCTCGGAAGCCATCACCACGAGCCCGTCCTTGGTGACGTAGTAGCGCGAGGGCCTGAGCCCGTTGCGGTCCAGCACGGCGCCGATCACGGTGCCGTCGGTGAAGGCGATGGACGCCGGGCCGTCCCAGGGCTCCATGAGGCAGCCGTGGTACTCGTAGAAGGCCTTGCGCTCCTCGCTCATGGACTCGTGCCCGCTCCAGGCCTCGGGGATCATCATGAGCACGGCCAGCGGCAGGGGCCGGCCCGCCATCACCAGGAACTCGAGCACGTTGTCGAAGATGGCGGAGTCGCTGCCGCCCTCGATGACGATGGGGACGATCTTCTTGAGATCATCGCCCAGCAGTGTCGACCGGCAGATCACCTCCCGGGCGTGCATCCAGTTGATGTTGCCGCGCAGCGTGTTGATCTCACCGTTGTGGGCGATGTAACGGTACGGGTGGGCGAGCGGCCAGGAGGGGAAAGTGTTGGTCGAGAAGCGCTGGTGGACCAGCGCCAGGGCCGACTCGACCAGCGGGTCGGTCACGTCGGGGAACATGGTCTCGATCTGGTCGGCCGAGAGCATGCCCTTGTAGATGAGGGTATTGGCGGAGAGGCTTGGCAGATAGAAGAACTTCCGCTCGGCGAGGTCGCGCCCGCGCACGGCATGCTCGGCGCGCTTGCGGATCACGTAGAGCCTCCGCTCGAAGGCGGCCCGGTCGGGTACGGCCGCCGCCCGGCCGATGAAGACCTGCTTGAAGACCGGCTCGACGGAGCGGGCAGTCGGACCCACGGGTGAGTTGTCGGTCGGCACATCGCGCCAGCCGAGGACGCGCTGCCCTTCGTCGACGATGATCCGCTCGAGCGCGCTCGCGCACTCCGCCCGCTCCAGTGGGTCGCGCGGCAGGAACACCAGCCCGGCGCCATAGTGGCCCGGCGCGGGCAGGGTGAACCCGAGCCGGCCGCACTCACGGACGAGGAAGGCATGAGGCATCTGGATCAGGATGCCGGCGCCGTCTCCCGTATTGACGTCGCAGCCGCAGGCGCCGCGGTGCATCAGGTTCTTCAGCACCGTGAGGGCCTGGCTCACGATCGCGTGGGACTTTCGGCCCTTGATGTCCACCACGAAGCCGACGCCGCAGGCGTCGTGCTCGTGGGCGGGGTCGTAGAGACCCTGCGCTGGGGGTAGCCCCGGAGCCGTCGTGACCATCGTCGTTCCCTTTCCGTCCGTCAGGGCCTTGGGCCATGCCGCGCCAGACTTGAGACAGCAGAATACACCCGAACCAGAGCATAAGCCAAGACCAAAGTTTGAAAAACAGTACATTAGAAAGCCTAATAGTGATATCGTGGGTCCGTGAACCTGGACAACCTCAAGCTCTACTGCGACGTGGTCCGGCTCCGGAGCTTCTCGCGCGGGGCGGCGGCCAACGGCGTCTCCCAGTCCGCTGCCAGCCAGTCCATCCAGCAGCTGGAGGGGGAGCTGGACCTGCCCCTGCTCGACCGCTCACGGCGCCCGCTTCAGCCCACGGAAGAGGGTCGCACCTTCTACGAGGCCTGCCGGACGCTGCTGCAGGGGTTCGAGAAGGCACGGGCGGATCTCTCGATGGCCAAGCAGCGCGTGGAGGGGACGGTGCGGGTAGCGGCCATCTACTCGGTGGGGCTCCACGACATGAGCCGTCACATGCAACCCTTCATGTCGGCGTACCCCCATGCGCGGGTGCTGCTCGAGTGCCTGCATCCCCACAAGGTCGTGGAGGCGGTCCTCAACGACGAGGCTGATCTCGGGATTCTCTCCTACCCGGCGGCGACTCGCGTGCTCGAGGTCTTGCCCCTGCGCTCCGAGCCCATGGTCCTGGTGGCTCATCCCACCCATCGGCTGGCCCGTCGGCGCTCCCTCGCGGCGGCCGATCTCAATGGAGAGAAGTTCGTCGCCTTCGACCACGACCTCGCCATCAGGAAGGCCATCGACCGCGCGCTCAAGCAGCACGGGGTCAAGGTGGAGGTCGTGATGGAGTTCGACAACGTGGAGACCATCAAGCAGGCCATCGGCATCAATGCCGGCCTCAGCATCCTGCCCCGCCCGACCATCCTCAACGAGCTCGGCATGCGGACGCTGGTCGCTCTGCGGCTGACGTTCCCCGGACTGGTCCGCCCCATCGGGATCATCCACCGGCGGGGCAGTCGGATGACGCCGGCGGTGGGGCGCTTCGTGGAGCAGCTCCAGAAGCGGGACGACCGCGCCCCTCCGAGTCACCGCCTGCACGCTGGGGCCGCCGCCGGCGTGGTAGGGTAGGGGCGTGGCGCTGGGGCGATTCGCGAGCGGGATCGGCGCGCCGGCGTCGGAGGCCGTACACGTCTCACGCGAGATAGGACGAGGAGGCAGCGCATGAGGGCGTCCTTGATCATCGCCGCCAGCGAGGCGGACTCCAACCTCTACTACGCCTGCCGCTTCCTGGCCCCCGACCCGTTCGTGTATTTGGGGGTCGGGGAGCGGAGGATCCTCCTGATGTCCGACCTCGAGGTGGACCGGGCGCGGTCCCAAGCGCGGGTCGACGAGGTGCTCTCGCTTTCCGAGTGGGAGGCCAAGGCGCGCCAGCGGTATCAGACCCCGCGCCTCACTGACACGGTGAGCCTCTTGCTTGAAGACTATGGCGTGAAGGCCGTCGACGTGCCCGCGGACTTTCCGCTGGAGCTGGCCGACCGGCTGAGGGAGCGAGGCATTACGGTCACTGCGCGCCCCCATCCGTTCTTCCCCGCGCGACTGATCAAGTCCGGCGAGGAGGTGGCGGCCATCGAGGAGACCCAGCGCCATACGGAGGCCGCGTTCGAGGCGGCGGTGAACGTGCTCCGGGAGAGCGTGATCCGTGGCGACCTTGTCCTCTGGAAGGGGCGGGCGTTGACGAGCGAGGACCTCAAGAAGGTCGTCAACGTCTCCCTCATGGAGCACGACTGCATCGCCCAGCACACCATCATCGCCTGCGGCGAGCAGGGAGTGGACCCCCATAATCAGGGCTCCGGTCCCATCCGTCCCAACCAGTCGATCATCTTCGATATCTTTCCCCGCTCCTCGCAGACCCGGTACTTCGCCGATATGACACGGACCGTGGTCAAGGGCGGGGCGAGCGACGAGCTCCGGCGGATCTACGACGCGGTGCTGGCGGCTCAGCTCAGGGGGATCGAGCTGATCCGGGCCGGCGCCTCGGGCGCGGGCGTTCACGCCGAGGTTGTCGCGACCTTGGAGGCGCGGGGCTACCAGACCGGGGTCGTGGACGGGCGCACCCAGGGGTTCTTCCACGGCACCGGTCACGGGGTGGGGCTTGACATCCACGAGCCGCCGCGGATCAGCCGCGTCGACGCCGAGCTCCGTGCCGGCAATGTCGTGACCGTGGAGCCGGGGCTCTACTACTCGAGGCGGGGCGCGGTGAGGATCGAGGACATGGTCTTGGTCGAAGAGGGCGGCTGCCGGAATCTGACCCGGACCCCCAAGATGGAGCTGCTGGAGCTGTAGAACCCCACCACCGATCTCCGGCATGGTCCTGCGCTGGGCGGTCTGGCGGTCCGACCGCGTGGGACCTTGCTTCTCCGAGCCGCGTTGGGTAGCATGAACATGGAGTGTCACGCCTCCGGCGGGGGATTCTCACAATAGAGGGCAACCGGGCTCACTCTGTTCTGATTCGGTTGGCGCGCCGGTGTGTTCCGCTGGGTCGCAGGGCGGCCGGGGAGAGGGTATGAGCGACACCCAGGACGAGTATTCGGGGGCGCTGGAAGAGGAGCTCCGCGAGATCAAGGGAGCTCTGCTGAACGACACGATTCGCACCTTGGGCCCCGATGAGCCGCTCTGCGTGCGGGAGACGGTCTCGGTCAAGGAGGCTGTCGCCAGCATGATGGCGATGCGGCGGGCGGCGGTGCTCGTCGTGGACGCCGATAGGCGCCTGGTCGGGATTTTCACCGAGCGCGACGTACTGACGCGGGTGGTGGCCCGCGGGCTGGGTCCCCTCGTCACTCAGGTGGGACAGGTGATGACGCCGGACCCGGATGCCCTGTCGGTTACTGACCGGGTGGCCTACGCGGTGAATCGCATGAGCGTGGCCGGGTATCGGACGATTCCGCTGGTGGACGCCGACCGGCGCGCCGTGGGAGTCGTCACGGCAACTCATTTCATCAAATGGATGGCGGACCTCTTCCCGGAGGCCGTCCTGAACCTGGGTCCCGGGGACGCGCTCAAGCGCCCCTCCGAAGTGGACGCGGGCTAGTAAGGATCGGAGCGGCCTGGGCGGCCTCCTCCGAGGCCTCCCCCAGGACAAGGTTGCGCCGGCAAAGGCTGCCCGCGAACAGAGGTCGGTCACATATCGTCCTACGACACGAACGACGTAAGGAGACGTAAGGAAAGGATACAAGACCGATGAGCGAGACCGTAGCGCCCGCAGGGGTAGCCCAAAAGCCCCGTCGCACGCTCACGCGGGCCGTGATCCGGTTCGCCGGGGACTCGGGCGATGGCATGCAGGTCACCGGCGAGCAGTTCACCACGGAGGCGGCCTGGGCCGGCAATGACATCTCCACGTTGCCCAACTTCCCGGCGGAGATCCGGGCGCCCGCCGGGACGCTGTTCGGTGTCTCCAGCTTCCAGCTCCAGTTCGGGAGCCAGCGCGTCTACACGCCGGGGGACCAGCTCGATGCGCTGGTGGCGATGAACCCGGCTGCGCTGAAAGTGCATCTGTCCGACCTCAAGCCGGGCGGCATCCTGATCGTGAACACCGCGGCTTTCGATCAGCGCAACCTGGACAAGGCCGGCTATGCCAAGAACCCGCTCGAGGACCCGGGGCTCGGCGAGAAGTACCGGCCCTACCAGGTCGACATCAGCGGCATGACCAAGAAGGCGCTCGAGGACCTCTCGCTGAATGCCAAGGAGAAGGAGCGGTGCAAGAACTTCTTCGCCCTGGGGCTGGTGTCGTGGATCTACACGCGCCCGCTGGACCCGACGCTCGACGCGATCAAGAAGCGCTTCGCCAAGAACCCCGTGTTCGTCGAGGCCAACACCCGTGTGCTCAAGGCCGGCCACGCCTTCGGCGAAACGGCCGAGATGTTCTCCGAGCATTACGGTGTCGAGGCGGCCGAGATGCCGCCGGGGCTCTACCGCAGCATGACGGGCAACCGGGCGCTGGCCTGGGGGCTGCTCGCCGCCACGGAGCGTACCCGGGTCCCCCTCGTCTTCGGCGCCTATCCCATCACGCCCGCCAGCAGCATTCTCGAAGAGCTGGCCATGCACAAGCGATGGCGGGTCCGCACCTTCCAGGCCGAGGACGAGATCGCGGCGGCCACATCGGTGATCGGCGCGGCCTTCGGCGGCGCGATCGGCGTCACCGCCTCCAGCGGCCCCGGCATCGCGCTGAAGGGGGAGGCTATCGGGCTCGCGGTGATGGCGGAGCTGCCCATCGTGATCTTCGACATCCAGCGCGGCGGCCCCAGCACCGGGCTGCCCACCAAGACCGAGCAGGCCGACCTGATGCAGGCCATCTACGGCCGCAACAGCGAGTCCCCCGTGGTGGTCCTCGCGCCCTGCACGCCCGGCGACTGCTTCTACATTGCCTACGAGGCGGTGAGGATCGCCGTCAAGTACATGGTGCCGGTCATGGTGCTCTCCGACGGGTATCTCGCCAACGGGTCTGAGCCTTGGCTCATCCCCGACGTGAAGGCGCTGCCGGACATCCCCGTGGAGTTCCGCACCGATCCGGAAGGGTTCTCCCCGTATCTCAGGGATCCCGCAACGCTGGCCAGGCCGTGGGTGCCACCCGGTACAGCCGGGCTGGAGCACCGGATCGGCGGCATCGAGAAGCAGGACATCACCGGCAATATTTCCTACGACCCGGAGAACCACGACCACATGGTGAAGATCCGCGCCGAGAAGGTGCGGCGCGTGGCCCAGGAGATCCCGCCCACGCATATCAACGGCCCGGTGACGGGTGATGTGCTGGTGGTGGGCTGGGGCGGTACCTACGGCGCCATCACCGCGGCCGTGGAGGAGGCGCAGCTGGAGGGCCGGGCGGTGGCCGCCGTGCACTTGCGGCACCTGAACCCGCTGCCGCCCGACCTGGGTCAGATCCTCCGCCAGTACCGGCGCGTGCTCGTGCCTGAGATCAATAGCGGGCAGCTCGTGCGCATCCTGCGCGCTGAGTACCTGGTGGACGCCGTCGGCTACAACCGCGTGGGCGGGATGCCGCTGGCGAGCCAGGACATCCTCGAGGCGATCAATCAACTCGTGGAGGCGAAGCTGTGAGCACGGTCACGGGAGCTCCCGGGGCGACCCAGGGCGGCGCCCCGAAGTACACGAAGAAGGACTTCGAATCCGACCAGGACGTGCGGTGGTGCCCCGGCTGCGGGGACTACGCCATCCTGAGCGCGATGCAGAAGACGATGCCCGAGCTGGGCATCCCCAAGGAGAACATCGTGTTCATCTCGGGGATCGGCTGCTCGAGCCGCTTCCCGTACTACATGAACACCTACGGCTTCCACACCATCCACGGCCGCGCCCCCGCCATCGCCACCGGGCTCAAGCTGGCCAGGCCCGAGCTCAAGGTGTTCGTGGTCACCGGAGACGGCGACGGGCTCAGCATCGGTGGCAACCACCTGCTCCACGTGCTCAGGCGCAATGTGGATGTGACGATCCTGCTCTTCAACAACCGGATCTACGGGCTGACCAAGGGCCAGTACTCCCCGACCAGCGAGCTGGGCAAGGTGACCAAGTCCACGCCCATGGGCTCGGCCGACCGCCCGGTGAGCCCGTGCTCGTTCGCGCTGGGAGCAGGCGCGACCTTCGTCGCCCGCACCGTCGACCGGAATATCGCCCACATGGAGGAGACGCTCAGGCGCGCGGCCCACCACAAAGGCGCCGCCTTCGTGGAGATCCTGCAGAACTGCAATGTCTACAACGACCTGGCCTGGAACGTGCTCTACGACCGGGAGTCGAAGATCCTACACGAGCTCAAGCTCCAGCACGGCAAGGCGCTGGTCTTCGGTCCGGTGGACGACCGCCGCGGGCTCGTCCTCGAGGGCGTCAAACCCAAGGTGGTCCGCGTCAAGGACGTGCCGGAGAGCGCGCTCTGGGTGCACGACGAGACGGATCGCGGCACCGCGCTCGTGCTGGCGCATCTCTGGGCGCCCGACTACCCCATCCCGCTCGGCGTGCTGGCCGCCAACACGGACGGGACGACCTACGAGGAGATCGTGATCCAGCAGGAGCAGAAGTCCATCTCCGAGCGAGGGCCGGGGGACATCGCCAAGCTCCTCGTGTCGGGCGAGACCTGGAAGATCGGATAGATGAATGGGAGGGGGCCTCGACGGTCCCCTCCCATGCCTCCCCCATGAACGGGTTGCGCCGGCAAGGCCGGCGCTCGAACGGCGGCCAGCTCTTGACGAATGCGCCGGAGAGTTCGGTCGATCTTCGACATGCTCGTGGCGACGCGCTGGTAGTGCTATGGAGCTGAGTCCCGCCTTCTTCCGGGATCTGCAGCGCATCGTGGGTGAGGGCGGTCTCGTGTCCTCGCGCGAGGGCCGGCTCACCTACGAAGCCGACATGCACACCTTCTACAAAGGCGCCCCCGACGTGGTGGTGTTGCCGGAAACCGCCCTACAGGTCGCGCAAGTGGTCGGGCTGTGCCGGCGGGAGCATGTGCCGGTGGTGCCGCGCGGCTCGGGGACCGGCATCATCGGGGGAGCCATGGCGCCGCTCGGGGGCGTGATGGTCGCGATGAACCGGATGAACCGGATCCTCGAGCTGGATTTCGCGAATCGCTGCGCCACCGTAGAACCCGGGCTGATCAATCTCTGGCTGAGCCAGGCCACGCGCGGGCACGGCTACTACTTCGCCCCCGATCCGTCGAGCCAGATGGTCTCCTCAATCGGCGGCAACTGCTCGACCAACGCGGGCGGCCCGCACTGCCTCAAGTACGGCATCACGGTGAACCACGTGCTGGGGCTCCAGGTGGTGACGGGCGGGGGGGAGCTCGTGTGGCTGGGCGGCAAGGTCCAGGAACGACCGGGCTATGACCTCACGGGTGTCTTCGTGGGCGGCGAGGGAACGCTCGGGCTGGTGACGGCCGTCATCGTCCGCCTCCTGCATGTTCCCGAGGGCGTGAAGACCCTGCTCGCCTCCTTCTCCACGCTGGACGATGCCTCGGAGACGGTGTCCGCGATCATCGCCGCGGGCATCATCCCCTCCGCGCTCGAGCTGATCGACGAGTTCTTCGTCCGCGCCATCGAGGAGGGAATCGGCGCGGGCTACCCCAAGGGCGCGGGGGCGGTGCTGCTCATCGAGCTGGACGGACCGCAGGAAGAGGTCGAGGCCCAGGCGGTGCGCATCGTGCCGATCTGCCGGGATCATGCGGCGCTGGAGGTCCGAGTGGCGCAGGACGAAGCCGAGCGGGCGCTTCTCTGGAAGGGACGGAAGGAGGCGGCCGGCGTGATCGGGCGCATGACGAGCAACTGGCTCCTCCAGGATGCGGTGGTGCCGCGCTCCCGGCTGCCCGCGATCATGCGCGAGGTGCAGGCCATCGGTGCCCGCCATGGGCTCAGGATCGCCAATGTCTTCCACGCGGGGGACGGCAACCTCCACCCCATCATCCTCTACGACGATCGCGTGCCCGGCGAGCTCGAGCGGGCCCAGGGGGCCAACGAGGAACTGCTTCGCGCCTGCCTGGCGCTCGGCGGCAGCGTCACGGGCGAGCATGGCGTCGGAGTGGACAAGGCCCAGAGCCTGACGCTTCAGTTCGCCGCCGCCGATCTCAACTTCATGGCCCGGCTTCGGCGCGTCTTCGATCCCGACGGGATCATGAACCCGGGGAAGCTCCTGCCGTCCCATCCGGCTTGCGGCGAGGGATTCCGGCCCGGGCCGCCGCGCATTCCTGCCGGCGCCTGGGTCTGAACGCGATGGCTGTCTCGTCGCCCGCATTGCTCGAGGCGCTCGCCGACATCGTCGGTCGTGAGCATCTCGCCGGTGATGCCGAGGCGCTCAACGCTCACGCGGTGGACGGAGTCATGCCTCGCTGGCTGGCGCGGCCGGGGAGCGTGGACGAGGTGGGCCGGCTGCTCGCGCTCGCGCACGCCGAAGGCCTGGCGGTGGCGCCCCGGGGAAGTGGATCCGCTCTCGCCCTCGGGAATCCGCCGCGCCGCCTCGACCTGATCCTGGACCTCGCCCGGTTGAACGCGATCACGGAATACGTCCCCGAGGACATGGTCATGAGCGTGCAGGCGGGCGTGCCGCTCGCCGCGCTCGCCCGCCGGCTCGCCGAGCGAGGCCAGATGCTGGCGCTCGATCCCGTCGGCGGGTCATCGCGGTCGATCGGTGGTGTCCTGGCCAGCAATGCCAGCGGCCCGCTGCGCTTCCGCTACGGCACCGGACGGGATCTCACCCTCGGCGTTCGCTTCGTCCAGGCAGACGGCTCGATCACCTGGGGCGGCGCCAAGGTCGTCAAGTCGGTGACCGGCTACGACGTGCCGAAGCTCATGGTGGGCTCGCTGGGAACGCTCGGCGTCATCGCGGGAGCCACGCTGAGGCTCCATCCGCTCCCGCCGGCCAGCGGCTCGTGGCTCTTCGCCTGGAGCTCGCGCGAGGCGGTGGAGAGCTTCCTGTCCGCGGTGATCGGCTCTTCCCTCGAGCCCGACCGCGTAACGCTGCTCAATGGTGAAGCCAGCCGCGCGTGCGGCCGCACGGGTCGGGAGCTGGCGCTCCTGGTGTCGGTCGGCAGTGTCCAGGAGGCTGTCCTGAGCCAGGGCGCTGCCCTGGTCAAGCTCGCCAGGCTCCATGGCGCTCAGGTCCAAGAGATGCCCTCTTCGATCTGGGGACAGCTCGGCGAGGCCCTGACAGGTCCCGTGGTGCTCAGGCTCAGCTGCGAGCCCGAACGGCTCGTGTTCTGGCTGGGCGAGCTGGAGCGGCTGGCGTCTGGGCTCGGGCTTGGGGTCTCCGTGGTGGCCCAGGCAGGAAACGGCGTGCTGCAGTCCGCGTTCCAGGGTGAGGTCTCGGGTGCCGTCTTGGACGGGACTCTCCTCAGGCCGCTCCGGGAGGGACTCGGACCAGAAGGCGGGAGCCTGGTAGTCGAGCGGGCGCCCGCTGCCCTTAAGGCTGATTTTGATGCGTGGGGCCCTATTGCATTAGAATTATTGACTATCATGTCTCGGCTGAAGCTTGAGTTCGACCCCGACGGCGTCCTCAACCCTGGACGCTTTGTTGGTGGCCTATGAACCAACCCCGCGCGGGAGGGCTCGGGGCCTTCGACTTGGAGGATGCGCCGTCCACGGACGGTCTCCGCGCCTGCGTTCACTGCGGGATCTGCCTGCCCCAGTGCCCGACCTACCGCGTGCTCGGTGAGGAGATGGACTCCCCCCGAGGGCGGGTCTATCTCATGCGGGCGGCCGCCGAGGGTCGCGCGGAGCTGACGCCGGGCCTGGCCCGTCATCTCGACCTCTGCCTCGGCTGTCGCGCCTGCGAGACGGCCTGTCCTTCGGGAGTGCCCTTTGGCCAACTGCTCGAGGCCACGCGCGGCCAGCTCCAGCGCCGCGGCGTCCGCTCCCCCGCCACCGACCACGCCATGCTGGGCCTTTTCCTGCAGTGCTTCGCGTTCCCGGCCCGGCTCGCGCCGTTCGTCCGCCTCCTGCGCTTCTACCAGTCGTCAGGCTTGCAGCGCTTCGTGCGCGCGCTCGGGGTCCTGGCGCCGTTCAAGAAGCTCCAGAGCATGGACGCGCTGCTCCCCCGGCTCCCCGCCGCCAGCACCGGACTGCCCGAGCTGATCCCGGCCGAGGGGAAGCGGCGGGGGCGCGCCGGGCTCCTGATCGGTTGCGTCCAGCGCTTCTTCTATCCCGAGGTGAACAGGGACACGGCGCGGCTGCTCTCGGCCGCCGGTTACGACGTCGTGGTGCCACGGGGTCAGGGGTGCTGCGGCGCGCTTCACCTCCACGCCGGACGGCTCGGCGAGTTCCGCCGGATGGCCGGGCGCTTCATGGCCAGCTACGAGCGCGACCTCGACGTGATCGTCGCCAACGCCGCCGGCTGCGGCTCGGCGCTCAGGGAGTACGGCCACTGGCTCCATGACGGCGATGCGGAGGCGTTCTCCCGGAAAGTGCGGGACATCTCCGAGGTCTTGGTGGAGAGCGAGCTGTCGCTTGGCGAGCTCAGGGGGACCGTGACCTATCACGATGCCTGTCACCTGGCTCATGGCCAGCGGATCAGGTCGCAGCCTCGGGATCTCTTGAAGCGGATTCCGGGGCTGACGCTGGTCGAGCTCCCGGACAGCGAGCTCTGCTGCGGGAGCGCGGGCGTCTATAACCTTCTCGAGCCCGAGATCGCCGCCGAGCTGGGGCGCCGCAAGGTGGAGCGGATCAGGGAGACCGGCGCGCGCATCGTCGCCGCGGGCAATCCCGGATGTCTCATGCAGATCGCCCAGCACTGCCGCGCCCAGGGGCTCGAGATCGAGGTCACGCACCCGGTGTCGCTTCTCGCCCGGGCGCTCGGAAGGCCATGAGGATCCGCATCAAGGACCTTGCCCGGTTCGCCCCGGACAAGATGACGAAGATCGCGCTCGCCACCACCGACCGGAGCCAGCTCGACCTCTACTGCGTCGCGCCGGGGCAGTCGCAGAAGGCGCACACCCACGACGCCCAGGACAAGATCTACTACGTGCTGGAGGGCGGCGGCCGCTTCTCGCTGGGCGGCAGTGAGGAGAGGCTGTCAGCGGGCGAGGCGCTGGTGGCCCCGGCCGGAGTGGAGCACGGGCTCGTCAACGAT
>WNFU01001035.1_pt1 | contig 87329 bp, 86 predicted proteins | sample 5400121 | NCBI WGS metagenome assembly WNFU01 (sample SAMN13153360, study PRJNA577476) | soil metagenome | isolation source: 100 cm soil or saprolite under grassland replicate 1 | place: USA:California | collected 2016-06-15
CACCGGCCGCGGCTCAGAAACCGGTGATCTTGACCGATATGGAAATCCGGCGCTTCGTCAAGAAGATGGTCGAGATGGAATTCCCGTATCTCGCCGTCCTCTCGTATCAGGAACTGACGCCGGATCTGATTGTCCAGCCAATCGCGCGTATTTCAATGCGATCGCCGCAAATCCCTCATTCCATGGGCCAGCCGGAAGAGCCGGCGGCGCTCGCGCTCCAGGAAAGTTGAGAAGAAATTTCGTCCCGTCAGTCAACATCGGTCTCAAGCCCCGATAACTGTAAGTGAAAAGCACGAAGCGGCAAGACGATGTCAGGACGAGCCTGCTCGGTTCGTCCGGCATCACGGTTTTCGCGCTCTGCTTCGCCAATTTCTGGTCGCATCGCGACTGATCAACATCATCGAGGAGGAACATTCATGAATACGCTAAACACCATTGGTTGTAACCCGCCGCTGGCGACATTCGGCGCGAGCGATAGTATCAAACTCGCGCCGAACCAAATCGAGGGGGGGCGCCTCACCTGCACCGAGTCTGAACAGCGCCATCCGGGAAATCTGCCTTCGGTACTCACTCCGACAACTTCGGGAAATACCTGCCCGCTCCCTTCTCTCATGCGTGACTCGGGGAATCTGGCGGTGGATAAGCAGGCAAATGAGATCACCACGGCGGGCGGATACAAGATCCAGGCGACCGGGAAAGATAATCAGGTGGTGATCACCACGCCCGAAGGCAAGAAGGTTGATATCTCTGGCGATCCTCACGTCAAGACCTCTGACGGCACGGAATTCCAGATCATGGATGACTCGACCATTCAGCTCAAGGACGGCACAGTGGTGGCCCTCAACAATGAGCGAACGAGTAACGACCCGAATTCTCCGACGACCGTTAAAGACGTGTCCGTCTTCTCCGCTAACGGTCAGTATTCGCAGATCACCGGCATCGATCAAAATAAACCCCAGGTCAGCGACGCCAAACAGACCCCCGAGGGCTTCTCGCTGGGCGCATCTTTCAAGGCGGATGACGCTTACGTCCTGACGGAGGACGAAGGCGGACTGGCGCAGCTCAATAGCGGGAGAAAGGTCACCGACAGCAAGGATGACGGCGCCGTTCAGACTTTCGGCGAGGTCGTGGAAACCGCGAGCCCTTCGTTCTCCGAATCCACCGGCCGGACCGAGGGATCGAAGCGGTCTTCAGGCAATCAGGATTCGCTGCCCCAGAGCCTCGACTCTGTCATGGGGAACCTGAAATCGCTCTTGTCCTCCCTCACCGATAAATCCAACAACGATGTCGGAGAGATCAATAAGTTCGTCTTCCAGCCGCCCTGCGGGAAAGCGCACAATTGCGACGAGCGGGGCAATAGCGGGTCTGACCTTCTCAACAGCCTGTTGAAGATGATCAGCCAGATGCTTTCACTGGTCTCGTCCTTGCTCGAAGCCAATAATCAGTCGAGCCTGGTTCGCTTCAACCAGCTCAGCGTCTAAGAGGGAATAAAGGTATGCAGCAATCAATGAGTGAAGTTAAAGTTGCGGGCCGGGTCTCGAAGGATGACATCGCCGGGCTGCTCAGCGGCAAGATCACGCTCGGGCAGTTTCTGGGACTCTCACGCCAGACGCTCGACCAGATCGCCGAAATCGGTTACTACCTGCTCTCCACGGGGCGGCTCGCGCAGGCCAGGCAAGTCTATGAGGGGCTGGTCGCGGCCCAGCCGTTCGATAGCCTCTACTATTGCCATCTGGGCGCGATCTATCAACGGCTCAATGAGCTGGACCTGGCCGTAGAGGCCTACACCCGCGCTCTGCAATTGGATATGCGCAACGTCGATGCGCTGGCCGGCCGCGGGGAGATTCATCTCCATTACGGACGGCATCAGGAAGCGATCAGAGATCTGAGCGAGGCGATCAGACTCGATCCGCAGGGGAAGCGCCCGACCTCGGCGCGTGCGCGAACGTTGATCGAGGCAGTCGGGAAGACCGACAGCTAAGCAACCTGTGTTCGAGGTGAACACAGTCATCAGCAACCATGGTTCAGGGCCGGCGGTAACCGCGGTCAAAGTAGTCGCCGCCTGGTCCGGCAACCATCATCATTTAAGGAGGAAAAGTTATGCGAGTAGGAGGAGGGGCTCACAGCCCGAAACGGCCGCGGGACGACGATGGTTCGTCAGCCCCACCGGCTAAAAAGCCTAAAGGCATGACTCCGCAGCAACAGCAACAGGCGTTGCAAGAGGCGCAGGACGCGCGTTATGGCAGAGTAGATCCAAACCCATACGGCGGTCTGCATGGAACGGTCCAGGGGCACTCTGAACAATACAGATTGGAGAGTAATCACTCGCCGGCCAATAGCGCTTACACCGGCACGCCCTATGCCAATATCCCCATCAATCAGAGGCCGGCCCACCAGCTACCCTACTATATCCACCGCGCTCCGGGCGGCGGAATAGGTTCGGTCTCTTCGACCGGCACATCGGACACGGCCACTCGATGGAATCAGGAGCAGCGGCAACTCCTGACGCAGGGCCGATATCATGAGGCGATGATGCGCGATCATAACGATATTCGCAACGCCGCGGCCCCCAATCGCGATTACCCGGTGCCGAGCCTGGTCCAATCGGCCCATGCCGCCCGGCAACAAGGGCTCCTTACTGATGACCAGTATCATCAGGTTCTTCAAAATCTTTATCGCAGTTAATCCGCGTCCGGTCCCGGTAACAGGAAACTTTTACCGTGGCGCACGATAAATTACACGGGAGGTGAAAAGATCACCTCCCGGAAAGATCAAGGTCGAGTCCACGATACCGGCGCGGCTGCGTATCCGCGGGCTCACTCAATCAACACATCAGGGATTCAACGAAGGAGATTCAAGATGCAAATCAGTAGCATTTCATTCAACACCGATAACGGGTTGCACGGTTTGAACAACCAGCATAACCAGCCCCAGGGCCTCAATAAGACGAAATCCCCGGACAAGGCCGACGGCGGCGAGGGGATCGATTCCAGTCAGATGCTGCAGATGGTCGAGCAGATGCTGCAGATGCTCCTCCAGATGCTGCAGGGCGCTCAACAGGGTGGAGGACCGGGCGGCGGCGGATCGGAGAATTCGGGAACCCAGCCGACTCCGAAGGGCTTCGGCGGTGGTGACCAAGGCGGTCCGGGACAAGTGGGACAACTGCTCCAGAGCCTCGGTGATCTGACCAGCCAGCTCGGTGAAATGCTCACCGGCGGTCAGGGCGGAGGCTTCGGCGGCGGCGAGGTGAGGGTCTAAGCCCGGCGAGAAGCCACTGTCAGGATCGGGCCAGCCGGTCGTCGCAAATCGTGATTGAAAGCAGTTGATGGTGGAGACGGCAATGAACGAAGGTCAACGAACTATCTCGACATTATCTCCTGACAAGGGCGGCGCCGCTCCGGGCGCGCCCCCTGTCATCACCAAGAGTCAGTTCAAACAACTCGGGCAACTGGGGGTCCTGTACCTCCAACAGGGCCTGCTGTCCAAGGCCCGCCTGGTTTTCGAGAAGCTGGTTGAGATCGACCCCCAGAGCAGCGATGCCCATTCGGCGCTGGGGGCGGTGCTCATACGGCAACGCGAGGACGACAAGGCTCTGATGCATCTGAATCGCGCCATCGAACTCGATTCTCATGAAATCTCGTCATATATCAATCGCGGCGAGGTGCGGCTGCGCCTCAATCAGATTGAACCGGCGCTCGAGGACCTCAAGCGCGCGCTCGAACTCGACCCGGAGATCAAAGATCCCGCAACCAGACGGGCGCGCGCCATGCTGTTGGGAATTCAGGAGACGCTCAAGCGAGCGTCTCATTAACGGAACCATTCACGGCGGTTCGGAAGAACCGTCAATCACAGGATCAACGATTTTCAGAAAGGAGTATAAGATGATGACTTTGAATCCTCTCAGAAGCAGTCCTGGCAGCGATATGAGCCCGATCAAAGATACCATGAATCAGAATATCTCGGGCCTTAAAGATCAGGTCAATCTCCAGAAGCAATTCGATAAGCAGATGGAGCAGCTTCAGTTTGAATCCAACCTCGAAGCTTCACGGCACGGGTTCGCGAAGGATCTGGCGAGCAAGCTCGGACAGGCATAGTGTTAGTTGAATAACGCCGCGGCGCGGAGCTTTTCCAAAAGCCACGCGCCGCTGAGGCGTCGGGGAGCAGGCGAAACAGACGAAGGTAGCCCCAGTGGGCGGCTTGGCGCGACGAGACCTCAAGTGGGGTAGGACGGGGCGGCATCGGCTCGTTGCAAGTCCCGGCTTATGGCGTGGAATAGCCAGCGACTGATCGGACGGGCTCGATGCCAGGTGGACGAGACCGCCCACTGGGGCTCTCTTCGAATGTTTTATCTGCTCTTCCGTTTTTTCCGATCGAGATCATGAGAACCAAAGACTTCATCCTCGCCATGGCCTTAATCACGGCTATGGCGATTGTCGTGTCTACGGGCCAGGCGGAAAGTTCGCCTCCGGTCGCGCAAATCCTTGAAAGGTATACCCGGGCGCTGGGAGGAGAAGCTCTGGCGCGCGGGCTGGTCTCCATCATCGCGGAGGGGAGTTTCTATGCTCCGGAGAGCCAGATTCGGGGGATGGTGCGGCAGGCGCTGAAGGCCCCGAACAAGTCGATCTATACCATCAGGTCGCAAGACGGAGAGATCTTCATGGAGCTGGGCTTCGACGGCAGGATCGGATGGCAGCAACGACTCTACCCCGGAGGCGGGGCCGAAGTACGTCAGATCACGGGACCGGCGCTCAAACAGATGCAGCTCAACGCGGATCTCTACCGCGAATTCAAACTGCCGGACTTGTACCCGCGGATGCGATATCGAGGCCGGGTCAAGATCGCCGGACAGCCGGCTGAGGTGATCGAAGCCGTCTCCGTGGGCGGCCAGAGCGAGACCTGGTATTTTGACCGGCAGACTGGCCTTCTGCGTCGTCGCGATAGCTGGTCCGTGTCGGCTGGAGAGAGCGTGCGGGTCCAGAACTACTTTGCCGATTACCGGGAGGTGAGCGGAGTGATGATCCCGTACGAGGTGAGAGCCTGCTTTCCCGACAGCCCCGAGAACAACATCGTCATCACCATCCACAGTATCACGGTCAACGCCCCGGTCTCCGATTCGCGGTTCATCATGCCGCGCTGGTGAGACGGTTGATCTCGATCACTCGATGCCGAAGAGTTGGAGAGAGTGAGATGCGATGGACATCCGGATCGGCGGGATTCGAATCACCGGGTTGCCCCCGGTGATTCTGAAGACCAGGAACGAGCAGGCCGGAGAAGCGGGCGCCACCACTTCTCCGGCCTTTAACATCATATGACATATGCCATTTGTTCTGATTTAGCGTCATCCGGTCGTCGGACCTGGCATGCGGTTGGCCAGGTTCGCAATCGCTTGCGAGAGCTCGGCCGGATCGACCGGTTTGGTCATTTGCATCTGGTAGCCGGCTGCGAGTAGGTTTATCCGTTCATCGGGCCCGGCATTGGGTGTGAGCGCGATAGCCGGAGTCCTGCCGCCCTGATTCGGTCCCAGCGCTCGCAAATCCCGGATCAGGTCGTATCCGTTTTTGCCCGGCAGGTGGCTGTCGGAGACCAGGACATTCGGCCTCCAATCCTTGACGCTGAGCAGGGCTTCATCCACCGAAGAGGTGGTTCTGACCTGGGCGCCGGAGGCCGTGAGAGGCGCCGCGATCATATGGCCGGTATACGGGCTGTCATTAACCATAAGCACTCTAAGCGGCTGCCCCTGGAAAGCTGTGCTCATACCAGACGATAACGATGGGCTCGCATTGACTCCATTAGCCGCGTACGTCAACCCTGTTGGGTTGATCGGACTTTGAATAGGCGAATTAGTCGAAGGCGAGTTGGTTGTGCGCGGATTAGTGGCAGGCGGACTACTTGTTGGTTTGAAACTAGATACCTTCATGATTTTTCACCTTTACTACTTTGGAAGATAATGTTCGGTTCTCCTGACTGCGCCGGATTTCGCGGATCGAGTTCAATCGCGCCTCCGCTTCTCTCGCGAACCCAGGAACTCTATTCCGGCGCTCGCTTCGCGAACTGCAGGCGCAATCCATTTCTAATCGCTCACTACACCCGGTCCGGTCAGCAGTTGTCAGTCGGCGACCGTCAGTCAATATCTTTCTACTGACGGCTGCCGGCATGCAGCACGCACCATAGTTATCGAAAACCGAGGCGGAAGTTGCTAAGTACTTCGTTAACGGAGTACTAAGTACTCTGTAAACTAAGTTGCTTGATATTTTGTGTTTTAAAACCGTTGCTTTGAGCCTGCGGAGCAGGCGGCAGCATAAAGCCTGGGGCGTAAGCCCCAGGAGAGCGGCGGCAAAGCGATCAGAGCCCACGAAGTGGGCGACAGCCAATGGCTGCCGCCCGTTTCACGGGCTTGATGGCGCTCCAAATAGTTTGGCGTTTCAAGATTAAACCGCGAAGCGCGCGAAGGAGGCGAAACACGCGAAAGAGAGTGAAAAGAGATGGGCATGCTTCGCGTGCTTCGTCTGGTTCGCGTGTTTCGCGTTCTCCTGATCGCAGTTAATCCGCATCTGATCCCTGTAATAGGAAACTTTTACCGTGGCGCACGATAAATTACACGGGAGGTGAAAAGATCGCCTCCCGGAAAGATCAAGGTCGAGTCCGCGATGCCGGCGCGGTTGCCTATCCGCGGGCTCACTCAATCAACTCGTCAGGGATCAACGAAGGAGATTCAAGATGCAAATCAGTAGCATTACATTCAACACCGATACCGGGTTGAACGGTTTGAACAACCAGGATAACCAGCCCCAGGGCCTCAAACAGGCATTTTCCCGGAACCAGGCCAATGGCGGCGAGGGGATCGATTCCAATCAAATGCTGCAGATGGTCGAGCAGATGCTGCAGATGCTCCTCCAGATGCTTCAGAGTTCTCAGCAGGGTGGAGACTCGAAGTGCGGCGGTTCGGAGAACTCGGGAACCCAGCCGACTCCGAAGGGCTTCGGTGGTGGTGACCAGGCCGGTCCGGGACAAGTGGGACAGCTGCTCCAGAGCCTTGGTGATCTGACCAGCCAGCTCGGTGAAATGCTCACCGGCGGTCAGGGCGGAGGCTTCGGCGGCGGCGAAGTGCGGGCATAGTCCCGGTGAGCAGCCGCGGCGGGCGCCGGATGAGTCGGTCGTGGCGGATGGTGATCGACACATTCACGCGACCATTCACGGCGGTTCGGAAGAACCGTCAATCACAGGGTCAACGATTTTCAGGAAGGAGTATAAGATGATGACTTTGAATCCTCTCAGAAGCAGTCCTGGCAGCGATATGAGCCCGATCAAAGATACCATGAATCAGAATATCTCGGGCCTTAAAGATCAGGTCGATCTCCAGAAGCAATTCGATAAGCAGATGGAGCAGCTTCAGTTTGAATCCAACCTCGAAGCTTCACGGCACGGGTTCGCGAAGGATCTGGCGAGCAAGCTCGGACAGGCATAGTGTCGGTTGAATAACGCCGCGGCGCGGAGCTTTTCCGGAAGCCACGCGCCGCTTCGGCGCGGCCCACGATTTAGAAGGCCTGGCTCAAGCGCTTCAGTAGGTAGGCGAAGGCCTTGTAGCCAACCTCGAAATGGTGGAGGTATCGTTCCAGGTATCCCCAGAGCGCAACCAGTATCACCAGCAATCCCACGAATGCCTTGACCGGCATGCTCAGGAAAAAGACATTGATCTGTGGGGCGATGCGGTTCAAGACGCCGAAGAAGAGGTCGATTAGCAGGAGAGCGACGATCCCCGGCATCGCCAGTTGCAAGCCGACCGCCAGCATGTCGGCCGCGAAATTGGTGAAGAATGCGATCTGTGGCGACCAGCCCGGCGTAAAATGAGGGAAGCTCAAGGCCGGAACGAGCGTGAAACTATCCAGGAGCGCGCCGATAAAAGGGCGATGAATCCCCGCCACGAAAAACAACAGGATCGCAAACTGAAGTTTGAATTGACCGAGTTCCGAAACCCGCAGCTGCAACTGCGGCGCAAAGATCTCGCTCATGGTCGCTCCCCGTTGAGTGTCGATGAACCGGCCGGCCATCTGAATGGCTTCGAAGATCAATGAGACCATGAATCCCAGCGTGAAGCCGACCATCGCCTCTTTCGCCAGCAGCGCGATGAATCCCACCACTCCGAAGGGCAGCGGGGCTCCGTGCGGCGGGAGGTCGGCAGCCAGAGCCGGATAGACGATCACCAGGAAGGCCAGCGCCGTCGCCACCTTGACGCGACCGGAGACGGCGGCGCCGCCGAAGAACGGCGCGGTCTGAATGAATGAGGCTAATCGCGCGAACGCCAGTCCGACCAGCGCCAGAAAGGACTGCGGGCTCTGGCCGACTTCAAAAATGCGCAGCGCTGCCCCCAAACCGTTAAAGAAGTCATCCATCTTTGCCTCCTTGTTCGCCGCCTGGTTATCAACCGGGACGTCCGGCCTGAAGAATGGCTTCGAAAATGCGTTGTGAGAAGGTCAGCAGCTTTTGGAGCATCCAACCAGCGGCCAGGATAACGATCAGGAGCGTAATCAGGATTTTGGGTACAAAGGTCAACGTCTGCTCCTGCACCTGTGTCAGAGCCTGAAGCAGGCTGATGACCAATCCAACGACCAGACTGGCTAACAGCGGCGGGGCCGAGAGTATCAGCGCCAGCAAGAGCGCCTGTCCGGCCAGTTCGATGTACATGTTCATTGGTGATCACCGGTCATGAAAATAGTTAGGCGTATCCCAGGACCAACTGCTTGATCAAAATGACCCAGCCGTTGATCAGCGAGAAGAGCAGCAGTTTGAAGGGCAGGGAGATGGTCGTCGGTGAAAGCATCATCATGCCCACCGCCTGGAGGATGTTCGCGACCACCAGATCGATCACCAGAAACGGAAGAAAGAGCAGGAACCCGATACTGAAGGCCTCGGTCAACTGGCTGGTGACGAAGGCTGGGATGATGTTCCGGAAATCGTCCGGGGAGAGGTCGTCGATGCTGTTGCCGTTGCGCTGCGCGATCTTCCGCGCGAGATCGAAGAACAGTTTGCGGTCCGACTCATGAGCGTGGCGCTTGAGAAAGTCGCGCAGCGGTTCGCGACCGCGTTTGGCCGCCTCAAAAATCGTCTTGATCGAAGTTTCGGAGAAGATCGTATCGGTGTTTCCGATCTGGCCGGCCTGGGCATACATCTTTTCGGCTACGGGAGCCATGATGAAAATGGTCAAGACCAGAGCAGTGCCCGTGATCACCTGATTGGGAGGCGATTGTTGGGTGCCCAGCGCGTTGCGCAAGATCGCCAGAACCACCGAGATCTTGATAAACGAGGTGAGCATGATCAACACGAACGGCGCCAGCGCCAGGGCGCCGAGTACGACGAGCAAGACCACCGGGTTGGCCGTTCCGGCATCGCTCGAAGCCGCGGCTCGCACAGGCCGGGTCAGCGCCATGACCGTCGTCACAGCGGATAGAGCAGAAAACGCGTGCCACATTCTAACCTCCGCGGAAAGATGATCTTCAGTCTTCAGTCGCTAACAACTGCCGCGCAATTCGGAACCGAACGCTGAAAACTGACGATTGAAAACTTTCATCTTTTATTGTCGACCATCTTGGTGAACCAGGCGGTCAGAGTTCCGGTCTTCGAAAGACCTCTCTGAAACGCGGCGGATCGCCTCTTTGCCATCACCTCTTCGGCTGCCGCCGCATCGAGCTCAACCAGTGCTCGCACTTCAACCCCCGCTGAAGTCAGGAGGAACCAGCGCCCAGTCACTTCGATCACATGTAACCGGCACTGTTCGGTGAGGGCAACGGTATCCACGACTCGAATCAAAGATCCGGCCGCTCCGGTCGGATGACGGCGAGTGCCCGACAGAATTCTGGGCAAGAGGATGCGCAGCACGATATAAGCCAGCATCAGGACGAATCCCAATGCCAGGAAGGTCTGCAATGACATCCAGAGCAGACTGCTGCGCCCTTCGAACTGGCCGACCTCAGCCGCTGATTGCCCATCTGCGATTGAAGCCGCGATTGAAGCTGCGATCGATACAGGTATTGACATAAGGCTCCTCTCTTCAGCCTCCAACTCGGGTGATCCGTACTCCGAGTCGCCCTTCGAATTCGACCAACTCTCCTTCTGCGATGCGGCGGCCATGAACGAGCAGGGCAACCGGATCGGTGATCTGGCACTCCAGGTCCATGAGATATCCGACACGGAGCTGCGCCATTTCGTCGAGCCTGATTCGCCGGGCGGCGATCTCAACATGAACCGTCAATAGTAATCCGTCGAGCATTTCAGGCAGACCTTCCGGAATCTGACTTGCTGCGGGGTCAACTGCCAGCGCATCCTCAGTCTGAGTACTTTCCTTCATCTTCGATCCCTCCTTGGGTGTTGGTGATTTTCCGCCAGAGACAGCCTGAACCCGCAGTTTGATCTTCGCACCCGGTTCCGTCTGGCCGATGATGAAGCTCTCTTCACCTTCGCCGATGCGGACCCGCAGGAGCCCTCCGAGGACTCCATTATGAAGATCGGCTGCTGCGTGTCTGACGATCAGGATATCGTCGCATTCCAGGCGCACGAGGTCTCCGACTGTGATCTCCGCCTCTCCGATGGAGACCGACAAGGGCAGGTCCGGCGTAATACGGGCATATCGGTCGACATTCTCCGCCAATCGCTGAGCCGAGTGACGCCTCTTTTTAAACAGGGCCGATACGTCTCCCGCATTCGCCCAAACTCGAACCAGACCGGACACTCCCTTGATTCCCACGTGTAGAGTCGCCAGCAGCCAGCGCGAAGATCGATCCGGGTGTGGACTGAGCCATGGAGGCGGTTCCACATGCACGCGCTGTAGCGAAATGAGAGGCTCTCCGAGTTGGCTGAGTCCGGCTGTTATCTTCTGAACCGATCTCAAGCACAAAAACTCGATCAACGCGAGCTCTGCCTGCGAGGCGGCGCGCGGCGCGCCGGCAGGCCGTCCATCGCCCCCCAAGATGATATCGCTCAGCGATATTCCAAATTCGGCGCTCAACTCAACTGCCGCCGACGCCGCATATGGCCCCAGTTCGAGCCAGGCATAAACCCGAGAGACATCTCCCTCAACCGGCACGGGCCGGGCGATTTCGCACAGTTCGATCGGCCTCAGCGACACATCTTCCGGGTTTTCCCGCGTATAGAGCGCCAACACCCTGGTTGTCGAGGCGATCAGTTCCGCGCAGAACTCCTCCGGCCATGGTGCGAGCAAGGCGGACAGCCTGACCTGCTCACGCGTGACTTGTGGCAGACGGGTACGACAGACCGTCCAGCCGGAAATCTCGGAGGCGGAATCAGGAAATGAAATTGGAACTATGATGACCGCCTTGTCATTCGATCTGTCATCCGGTCTAACGGCGACCAGACAGGCTGCTTGATCTGAGTGGATTTCGTTCATTGCTCACATCTCAAATTTCACTTTGCCCTTCGGGCGCGGTGATCTTTTGCGATCACGAGCATCGCGAGGATCGCCCTGACGCCCGGAACTGTCGCTGAGTGAGGTTTTGAGCGCGGCGACATCGATGCCGCGTGCCCGCAACCGATCGCTCAGTTCGTGCGCGCGCAGGTCGAGCTGGGTTTTGACTTGCTCGCTGGAAGCGATGAAATCAATTGTCAGGCGGCCCGAAGCCGTCAGGTTGAGTTTGGCGCGCAACCCTTCAAGAACCGAGTGTGGCAGATCGAGAGTGACTTCGCGTTGTCCGCCGGGCAGCAATTGCGTGCGGACGGTGACGAAGATCTGATCCAGATCTTTTTCCGGCAAGATCGCCCGAACCTCTTCCAGCTCGCCGCCGGAGATCACTTCACGGATGGGGAGATAAGCGATGCCGGCGCCTGTCGATTCAGCCTGCTCCTGCTCGTCTTCATCCTCACGCTCTCGGCGGCGGCGAAGGAAGTCGGCAAAATCGCGGTCTCCCTGGCCCGACGATCTGACTTCAGTTATTGTTCGGGGCTGATTTCCCCGAACGTCGTCATTAGGTTTAATCTCCATGGTCTGGCCTCCTTTTTGACTGGAGCCGTTTGCGGGCCTGTCGCAAATTGTTGCGAGCCCGCTGCAAATCGATCCGGGCGCCTGACGGGTCAAGCACGATTGCGCGCTCAAGCGCCGCCGCCGCCGCCTGAAACTCGTGCTGCCGAAGAAGAAGGTTGCCCAGACGAAGATGCGCCACGGCCGACTGGCGGTCCAACTGCGTGGCTCGTGTATAAGCCTGTGCGGCGCTGAGCATTTGGTTCAGCTCCTCGTAACACTGCCCGATAGTAAGGTAGACGTCGGCCGAGGTAGAATTTTTCGCAATGGCTTCCAGTTTGGAGACGGCTTGTTGCCAGCGATGCTCGTCGATCAGGATCTGCGCCTGGTTTCTCTTCAGCAGGGTAGTCAGATCCGCTCCGGTATACCCCAGTTCCTGTGCGCGCAGGTACATCTTGACCGCTTCTTTGCTGCGTTCCGAACAGGAGTAAGCATCGCCCATCGACTTATACGCGCGAGCCAGCTTCGGGTTGATCCGGATCACGTTCTGAAATGACTCGATCGCCTCCGACGCTAATCGCATGGCCAGATAAATCTGACCGACGCCCAGATGGCCCAGCAGCGAATCGGGCATTACCCGGATCGCCTCATCATATGAGGCAAAGGCCGTCGTGAGATCACCGCGCAAATAGGCGATCTGTCCCTGCGCGAAGAGCACGCGCGCCTTCAGATATCTATTACCGGGTTGTTTGAGCAGCGCCGCGTTGTCTTGCGAAAGTACCGCCTGCCATTCTTTCTCGGTCACTTCAATCGCCTGCTTTTGGTCGAGAAACGTCGAGATGACCGTATCCGCGCTCGGCTCCGGCGCTGTCAGAGCCGGAAGGACTACAGGCCAGGGCAACGGCAGCAGGGCCGAAAGCTCAGACTTACAGGCGGCGGATGGGCCTGATTGGACCGGCCCGCTGCTCACCGCAGGGGCCGGCGTGGAGCGCCTGGGCTGTTCCACGCCTTTCGGGTCGACGGCCCTGGATGCTGAGTCGGAGGCGGCATCCGGAGTCGCGACCTTGGAGCCGACCCGGGGCAGGGAGGCGCCTAGTTCATCGGCCTTGGCGGTTTGTGCCATCGGCTGTGGTTGGGGCCTCTTCATTACCTTCGGCTGTGGTTGGGGCCTCTTCATTACCTTGCTCACCGGATTCGAACCTTTGCCGGCCGGTTTCAATACGGGTTTAACCTCTTCCCCGGCTGTTCTTGACCTGGCTGCGTCAGGCGCAGATCCGATGTTGTCTTCGGCCGTCTCGATCTTCGGACGCCGGGCGCCGGGCTCTTTCGGATTCTGAGCGCCGAGCTGTAGATTGCAAAAGATGAGTGTCATTGCTAAGAGTGTTGGTACATACATATCGTGATTAACACCGCTGCTATTCATTTCTCGCCGCCCTCGAATTCTCGTCTTTGCGAACCACGACGTAGCGAAATCCCAGGTACTGGCGCGGTTTGTCAGAGGGGAGAGTCGCATAAGCTCGCACCCCAATGAAGCTCGGAGGTTCGTTAGTTGCGCCGCCCTTGGCAATTCTGAGCGGCGCCCCATCCTTCATCACCGGATTCTCGTTTTCATCGATGACTTCGTCGGCGACCCACTCCCACACGTTGCCGGCCATATCGTAGGCGCCCACCGGCGAGCGCCCCTGTGGATAGCTTTTGACTGCGCGAATCATCCCGGCCTTCTCCGCGCAAGCTGCGGCGCCATCGTTCCAGTCATTGCCCCAGGGGTATCTGAATTTGTTTTTCCCTCCGGCCGCCAACTCCCATTCCGCCTCCGTCGGCAGACGGACCGTAGCTCCAATCTGGCGTGAGAGCCAGGCGCAATAATCGACCGCGTCCTGCCACGTCACCATCGTCACCGGCTCATTGGCCGTTCCCGGCAAGTACGTCCGGTCTTGCCAGTGCGGGGGCGTTTTTCGTTCAGTCTCCTTTATGAACTCCAGATATTGAGCGTTGGTTACTTCCGTCTCAGCGATAGCGAAAGGGCCGACTGTAACTTTGTGTTCGGGTCTCTCCTGGTCATTCCCACCGAGAATCACGACCCCGCCGGAAACGGACAGTTCTCCCGCCGGCGCGATCTTCGATGCCGGTGTGGGCGATGCGATTGCTGGCGGCGTCGGCGCCAGAACCGGCATTGCTGGCGGCCTCTCATAGCTGATGGGGGCTGGCGCATTGGCGAAGAAGAGCCATAATAGATAGGCAATCAGGACCGCTCCCAACAGGCAGGTCAGGGTCGCGATTGAAATTGCCATCAGTCGAGGTTGGATCAGGTTCTTGTTACTCTGGCCGACCGATCCGATGCTGGATTGCGATTGCATGCTCTCCCCTCCTGATAGGAAATATTGTCTTCCGCATCTATCGATGCTCTTTTACAGCGACGGAGAAGAGAATAGGTTGCATACCACGAATCGTCTCCCGACAAATATGGGGGTGGTGAATTAATCAGAAGACGTGGAACTCGAGGTTGACGATTGATCGTTCGGCGGCAAACGTTCGGTGTCGCTTAGATCCGGAACTATCGGGACATCAGATCCTCGGCGATGTGGTCGAATCCATCGCCGATTAGAACCCAAATAAATCCCCGATCCCCTTAGCGATATCCCCGACGATCGGGATTTCCTCGATCCCCTTCGCGATGTCCCCAACAATAGGCAAACTCTCGATCCCGGATGGCGGCTCCTCAGCCGGCGGTGGCGCCGGCATCGCCATCGCCGGGTCCATGGGCAATTGCGGCAGCATCCCCATCCTCGGGTCCATGGGCAATGGCGCCGGCATCGCCATCGCCGGGTCCATGGGCAATTGCGGCAGCATCCCCATCCTCGGGTCCATGGGCAATGGCGCCGGCATCGCCATCGCCGGGTCCATGGGCAATGGCGGCATGAACTGTTGAGTCATCAGATCCGGCGACATCGGTGGCAGCATCGGCGGGCCAAATCCGGGGGCTGCCGGGGGAGGCGGGGGAGCTTGTGATTCTTCCCCTCCACCACTAAGCAAACCCGGAATGATCCCTGAAGCCAATCCACCCACCAGTGCCGGCAGAATTAATGGTAGCATATGATTCTCCTTAGCTAAGTTCTGAGTTAAATTGTGATTCGGCGGATCCCACGAGCGGCAAAATGCAGTCTGATTCTGCCGATCTCCCTCTCCTACCTGATCGCGCTCGATCACATGGGGATCCGCCTCATTGTTTCGGGATGTCGTAGCGCAACCATTTTTTCCACGCCCTAGTTATCGTCGGTCAGTGATGATTGTTGCGCGCATCAGGTTGTGTTGCAAAAAATTGGCGTAACTGAGCGGCGACGGACAGGGCTCCTTCCTCCTTCAATTCTTCGACCGCGGGCGGGTAGGACCTGTTCTGATCGACGTTGATGACCCGTGGGGATTGATGCTTGGGGGCCTTCAGCATTTTGCGGAAGAATCGTTTGGCGGCCCTCGCGTCTCTTTTTGCGCTGAGCATAAAGTCAATCGTTTGGCCTGTGGAATCCACCGCGCGGTAGAGGTAATACCATTTCCCTTTGATTTTGACGTAGGTTTCATCGACGCGGTAGGAGTCATTGGTCGGCCGCAGATCAGGCGCCCATGTACGCCGTAATGGATCGGATGGTCTGTTCCAGATTCTCCACGTCGGCGAAAAGACCGATGGCCGCGACGCCTGCCGCGCCGCGCCGCAAAGGCTCGCGATAATTCGAGAGGTTGATTCCGCCGACGGCCAACACCGGCGTTTCCACCGCGTCCAGTATTTCGGCGAAAGCGTCGAGGCCCAGCGGAGGACCGAAAGCTCTCTTCGAGGGCGTATCGTAAACCGGCCCGCAGACAATGAAGTCAGCGCCTCCATCTTCAGCCGATTTGGCTTCGACGACCGAGTGCGTCGAGACTCCGATCAGAAAATCATCAAGGCCTGTTTTCGCCGCGACGGCGCGAACCTCGCGGGCCGGGATCGAAGAGGCGCGCAGGTGAACTCCGTCCGCGCCCGCGGCCATCGCCACGTCGAGACGGTCGTTGACCAGCACGCGGGCGCCATGCGGCCGCGCGCATTCGACGGCCGCGCGAGTGAACGCGGCGAGCTCCTTCGCGCTCATATCTTTCTCGCGAATTTGAATGAGCTGGCAGCCGGCCCGAACCGCTTTACCGATCACTTCGAGTTGCAATCGAGGCAGGTCGTCGTATTGGATTTCAGGACTGCGGAGGAAGGCCAGTCGGTTGGTTATCAGATAGAGCAATATCCGTTTCTTCATTGCCCAGCGCGGCGAGCGCGGCGACGCTCTCGCGGAATTTTAAGACGTCGAGCAATCCGGCGAGGATGTTCAATACCCCGATCCCGGTCACTATCCCTTTCGCGTAACCGCTCGTCAGCAGAGTGGGGATCCACCCCGCGTTGAGTTTGTTCGTGACGTAATAGAGAAAAAAATTTTCATCCCAAAACGCCGAGTACCAAGGCAATATCAGAAGCAAAAAGCCGACCTCGAAGCAGATCAGGATATAAATGATGACGGTAATCTTTGCTGACATCGAATCTTCTTATGAGCGCAATCTGACCGCGCGCTGTCAATCCGAGCTTTGGCAGTACCGCGCGCGTTCGAGCTTTGGCAGTAGCGCGCGCGTAAGCAAGCGGCTACACACAAAAAGGGCCGCTTGCTTACGCGCGCGGTACTGTTTTGATTGAAAATGCGAGGCAAGAATAACAGTTCAGACACCGGGTGGCAATAATCACGGTCGGCAGGCTCTCGCCTGTATTTAAGCCAAAACAGGCGACACTGAAACACAGCTTAGCCACAGAGATCACAGAGTACACAGAGATATACATCATCTTTTACCTCTGTGTACTCTGTGATCTCTGTGGCTAAGTTGTGTCTGATGAGGCGCGCTCAACGCCGAAAAGTGATTTTCAGGCGCTCGCGGCGGCGCGCGACCGTGATTTCGAGGGGAGAGCCGCCGGCGGAATCGAGCGCACCGATCAAATCGGCGAGCTTGTTTATCGATTTCGCGCCCGACTCGACGATCACGTCGCCCGCCTGTAAGCCCGCCCGCGCGGCGACGGTGTTTTCGTTCACATTCGACACGAGCAGGCCGTTGTCCACCGCAAAATAGCTCATCAATTGGCCCGTGAGCGGTTGAACTTCAAACCCATAGAGGACGCGCAATCTGACGTCCGGCGGCGCCTGATTCCATATCCCGTCCACAAGCCCGTTCACAAGTTTGCGCCACGCGTCTTTACGATTCTCGAGATGAGCCCGATTCGGATCGGTCGGCGGCAGCGCGTTCAACTCCTTCTCTATGGCATCGAGTTTGTTGTTGAAAGCCACAAACTGTTGTTCCGGTTCGGGGGGAGGGGCGGAAGTCAGCTTCGCCTTCAGAAGTTTGATTTCATTGCCGCGCTTCACCTTCAGAGAGATCTCGTTGTCGGGTGAAATCTGCTTCATCATCGAGACCATTTGCTCGTAGGTGGCGATTGTGTGGTCGTTGACCGCCACGACGACGTCGTGCGGTTTGACCCCGGCTTTCTCCGCCGGGCTGTCGGGCACTATGTTCAAGATTCGCACCCCCGGCGCCGCCGGCGCCTGAGGTCTCCCAACAGGGGCTGGCGTAAGCCCAGGCGCGGCCTGCGCTGTGGCGCCGAGTGGACCAAGGGTCCTTGACTGTAGGCGCCTAGGGGGCGCAAGCCCAGGCGCGTCCTCTCCTGTGGCGCCGAGCCAGCCGTAAGCGATGCTCGCGTGAGACTTGATTATGGACTGCGCTATGGTTTGCAGGCGCGAGACCGGATAGACGAGGTGGGCGCCATCGCCGCCGATGTTGTAGACGGCGACGCCGAAGACCGAATCGTCTTTATCGAGTATCAAACTGCAATCCTGCGCGATGGTCAGTTGCGGGCTGAGCAGGTAATAGATCGGGTTGTAGCTGTTGAAGCGAAAATCCTCCACGGCCTTGACGATCTGTCCGGGAAATGTGTTGCAGCGCGGGTAGAGCGACGTTATGGCGGACGCATTCTGATTGACTCTGGGATGAAAGCCGTAAAGTCGAATACGGAGTTGTCTGGGCAGCGCCGGCAAATTTGAGAACGCCGAGGCGGCGAGCGACGCGCCCTCGGCCTTAAGCACGCACAACCCCGTGACCTCGTCCATGCCTAGAAATTTCGCCGCGACGGGGTGGCCGCCCTGCGCGCGGACAGAGACGTTTACCGGCGGGGCGCCGGGGGTGGCGTCGGCCAGGCGCGTCAGGACGTGGCCTTCGTTATCGATCACCAGGCCGAGCGTCACGCTCGGCATCACCGGCAACGGCTCGCCGTCGAGCGTCGGGATGTTGTATTCGCCGCCGAGTTGTTGCGCCAGGTCGATAGTGCGTGAAACCCAGACCCACCCATGCGCTTCCGTCCGCCGCCATCGGCGTTTGCCGCTGTTTTGACTTGCCGGGGCGCCCGCCGGGACTTTGTCGACGCCGACGGGCGGCGCCTGGGCTTGGCTAGCTTTTCTGCGCCGCCAGCTTTGCGCGGAGGCCGGCTGAAGCAGCGTGAAAATCCAGAAAAAAACAACGAGGATTCGCAAAATCATTCGGAGAATCCCCCCTCAAAACGTGAGAGCGACGGCAGCCGGTTTCACCCCGCTGATCGAGGCGGTTTCAGCGCCGTAAAACACGCTGCGATCTTTTAGCAACCGCTTCGTCTCAGGACCATTCAAAGGCGCCGAGCCGTCAATGCCCGCAACACCGTTTGGCGGGGTCGGGCTCTCTGATTGGAACGGCGCGAGCCTGAATTTCACGGGTCTAGGGGGAAACTTGACCGGAGTCATGACGGCGGCCTCGACCGGTGGCGTTTTGATTTCCGGCGTCGGTCCCAGTCTGTTCAGTTGTGAATCAGGCGTTCTTTGGGCAATTACGCCGCCCGACCTTTGCGCTACTTTATTACGATCGATATTGATATAGAGGGTGGAGACTGTAACGACGAGAGTGAGAGCCGCCGCCGCAGCGACCGTCTGCCCCCAGGAAAATGTCCATGGCCGGATTTTCTGCAAGATGCCCTGAGGATCGATTGCGGGCGCGGCCTGCGCCCCGGCGATGCGCGCGCGCAACCTGAATTCGAAATCCGGCGGCGCCTCGACGCGCGGCTGCGCGCTCAGCAGCCTGAGGAGCGACGCGGCCTCGTCCGAATAACGATGGCAATCAGGACAACCGCTCAGGTGAGACGCGACGTGGCCGCTGTACGAATTGTGGCCCGAGGCGGCGTCGATTGCTTCTCTGATCTGTTTGCAACTCATGATTACAGATAATCTCGCAATTTCTCTTTTAAAAGGTTCCGCGCCCTGTTGATGCGCGATTTCACTGTGCCTACCGGCAATCCGAGGACCTCGGAAATCTCGTCGTAGCTTTTCTCTTCGATGTGCCAGAGCACCAAAGCCGCCCGATATTTCTCCGGCAGGCTCGCGATGGCCCTGCTCACCGCCCGCCGCCGCTCATCGCCGATCATCACGTCGTCGGCGAGAGGTTGCTTCCGGTCTTCGATTTCGACCTCCATCTCCTCGTTGTCTTTGTCCGAAAAAAAGGTCGGGAGCTGAATCGTCCGGCGGCGTTTGCGCTGTCTCAACTCGCTGATCGCGAGGTTGTGGGCGATTTTATAGATATAAGTTGAAAAGCTGTATGTCGCCTGGTAACGCCCGGCGTTCACCCAAACCCGAACGAAAGTCTCCTGGGCCAAATCCACCGCGCGATCATAATCATCAAGCATGCGGTAAACATAGTTGGTGATCTGATTGCGGTAGCGGCGGGTAATCTCCAAAAAAGCGTCCTCGGCGCCTGTAAGAGTCGCGGCCAGCAACTGGTGGTCATCCATGTCTCCGACCGCGATGTTCTCGATCGAAATGGACGACCTGGTCGCCGACGGCGTTGGGAGGCCGTCTTCCGCTAGGTTTTCTGAGGGTCGGCATGGCGCCGGATCCGCATCAGCTTTCGCGATCTCTGGCACTAGCTCCGGCAAAGCGGCGCTCAAAGTCAGTGTCATCATAGGTGAATTCCCTGATTCAAGTCGCTCAAGATTGCGGGGCGACCCAAGGTCTTCGGGCGGAAGATCGTCCATGTCACGCCTTCTTAATAAAATTGTTCCATAATGTTAGCGTCTTTTTTTGTCGGAATATTAACTGACCGGCGAATTCTGTCACGGATCGGGGAAGAAATCGAGTGGGGCCAAATTCGGCGTGATCGCTGTGAAAATTCGATTTATGTTATATTTTTGTTGGCCTTTTGACCCTCTTGCCGCCATAATCACGCCGCTCTTGAAGGTCACCACATCGGGCGGGGTCTCCGCCAGACATTAACTGAAAATTTGAAACGGCGTCGCCGCCAATAGAAAAGGGGAAAGAGTCCATGAATCAACGCAGGCTTTTCATCGCCAGTTGCCTATCTCTTGTCGTCACCGCGATGATCTTCGTCATTCGCGGAGACATTGCTCCACAGATCGAACCCGCCTTCGGACTTTCGCACGAGAATTACGCTTTTGTTTCAACGATGGCTTTCTTCGGCTTCGCCGCTTCGATCTTTGTGGCCTCGCCGATGCTCGACGCTCTGGGTATGCGCAATTTGCTTTATCTGGCCTTCGCTCTGCACATCGGCGGGGTGCTGGCTTTCATCTTCGCGCCGAATTACACCGTGCTCTATATGTCAATGCTCTTTGCGGGCTTCGGCAACGGTTTGGTCGAGGCCGTGATCAACCCGCTGACGGCGACGATCTATGCCGACCAGAAGACGCACAGGTTGAATGTCTTGCATGCGTGGTGGCCTGGTGGGCTGATTATCGGCGGACTGGTCGCATACGCGATGGGGCTTCTCAATTTCACCTGGCAGATAAAAATGGGGGTTGTGCTGATTCCGACCGTCGTTTACGGCATTTTGATCTTCGGCCAACAATTCCCGAAGACCGAACGCGCGGCGGCGGGCGTCTCGACCGGCGAAATGATCAAATCGGCTCTGATACCGATGTTCCTGGTGTTGCTGTTCTGTATGATGATCACAGCTTCGATTGAACTGGCGCCGGGACAGCTTATGGAATCAGTGTTGCGCAACAAGGCCGAGATGTCAGGCACGCTGGTCTTCGTTTACGGCAGCGCGCTTATGTTCGTACTGCGTTTCTTCGCCGGGCCGATAGCTCACAAGATTTCGCCGATCGGGATGATGTGGGCTTCAGTGACTCTGGCCGGGATCGGATTATATTGGCTGGCTGGCGCGTCTTCGAAGCCTACCGCCTACATTGCGGCGACCATTTTCTATGTCGGCGTCTGTTTTATGTGGCCGACGATGCTCGGCATCACCTCCGAACGTTTCCCGCAAGGCGGGGCTTTCACGATGGGGTTGATGGGCTTTGCCGGTCAAGCCGCTCTAGGGCTGATCATTCTGCGCACGGGAAAGATTTTTGACGAGTGGGGCGCGACCGCTTCATTCCAATTCATCGCCAAACTGGCGATCATCCCCTTCGCAGTCTTCGCCATCTGGTGGATCAAGGACTATATGGCCGGCGGTTATAAAGCCGTGAAGCTGAGCCAATCTTCGTGAGTAGGGAATGGGGAGTGGGGAGTGGGGAGTGGGTATCATCTATACGTATGGGTTCCCATTCCTCATTCCCCACTCCCCACTCCCCACTCCCCACTCCCTACCCTCCAATAATTCCCGCTATCCCGCAATTCAGACAGCGATAGAGCGTGCCGGCGCGTTCGGGGAAGACCTGCACTCGCGCCAAGCCACAGGTGTGTTCGGCCTCGATCTCGAAGAGCGTATAATACTGGTCGTCGCGAATGGACATGAGCGCGTCGAAGATCGACTGTTCGGCCACCGTGTTTTGGTCGACCGCCTGAAAGAAATCCAGCTCGTTATCGGTATACTCGTCCGACATAAATCTTCTCCTTGAAATTCAAAAATGGGACTTATAAGACTCATGGGACCTGAGCTAGACTTTGTCCGTTCTGTGACGCCGGCGCTTTGGCCGCCGTCACAAAATGGACAAAGTCGAGATAATAAGGCCCATTCAAATCGCCGTTAAGCCAGTCCGCACATTCCAACCGCGAGCAACAGCGCCCGCTTATACCCGACCTCCCGCCCGACAGGGTCGTACCATTCGTTCAACCTGTGTGAATCGCCGGAGACGCCGCCCGCGCCGATGGTGATGGCCGGAATCCCCAGGCTGATCGGGATGTTTGAATCGGTCGAGGCCCGGTTGAGGATCGGCGTGACTCCCATTGCGCGCGACGCTTCGATCGCCATGCGGACCAGAGGGCTCTCGCGCGGCGTCTCGCCCGAAGGCCGGTTGCCGATCATCGTCAACTCGGCCTGAAGTTTATTGCCGGAAGCCCCACGCGCGGCGTTCTCGTCACGCGTCGCGCGGTCGACGGCGGCGAACAGAGATTCTTCCAGCCGCGACAACTCGAGGTCCGACACCGAGCGCAGGTCGACGTCCATCGAAGCGGATCGCGGAATGACGTTGACCGACTCGCCGCCTTCGACGCGTCCGATGTTGTAGGTCGTGCGCGGTTCTTGCGGCGCGCGGTAATCGGCCAGCCGCGCGACCACGCGGCCCAGCGCGTGAACGGGGTTGACCACGCCGAAATCGCCCCAACTGTGACCGCCCGGCCCTTTGAACGTCACACGGTAGCGGCGCGACCCCAGGGCCTGATGGGTTATGAACTCGACCGTGGTCCCGTCGAACGAAACGAAGGCCGAGACGCGTCCCGCCAATCGCCCTTCGCTGAACAGATGACGCGCGCCTCGCAGGTCGCCTTCGCCTTCTTCGCCGACGGTGGCCACGAAGGCTATCGAGCCGCGCAGCCTGATCTCGGCTGAGTTGAGCGCCTGAACCAGCCCGATCAGCGCCGCCAGCCCCGCCGCGTCGTCGGCTATGCCGGGCGCGCACAACCGCGAACCCACGCGTCGAACTCCGACGTCCGTCCCTTCGGGAAAGACCGTGTCCATGTGCGCCGACAGCGCCAGCAGCGGCTCCTCGCCCTCGCCGCGATAAAAACCGATCACGTCGCCCACGCTGTCGGCGTGCGCGTCGGCCAGACCCAACTCGGCGAAACGCGCGGCGATGTAATGCCCGCGCTCACGCTCCTTGAAGGGCGGCGCAGGAATTTCGCAGATGCGAATCAGCTCGGCGGTGAAGCGCGCCTGCGACGAGTCGATGAAATCGAAGGCGCGAGCGATCCGCGCGTCACGCAGTAATTCGGCGACCGTTTCAGGACGCCGGTGATCGGCGATGTTGATGATTGAGGCGGACACAGTCCTTATCTTTCCTCCTGCGCTGATTGTTTAACCTCAGAGGCGAAAACGCAATGTCATCTAACATTGATTTCCTCCCGCCTGGCGAGATTTGATCAGCCGAGCCAGCAATTCGCATAAGATGACGGCGACCGGGTTGGTCAATCCATGATCCCGCATCCACGCTCGGATTTGAAGAGACCATTTTCTTGCGCGCCCATACATTTTGGTGTAGAAGGTGGCGGCAAGCCAGTAGCGGGAAACGAAATGCTGAAAGGAATTGAGGAATTTGGAACATCAATCTAGCGACTCGGGCTGGATAGAAGTCATCACCGGCTCGATGTTCAGCGGCAAGAGCGAGGAATTGATTCGCCGTTTGCGCAGGGCGCAGATCGCGCGGCAGAAGGTCCAGATATTCAAGCCCGCAATCGATCTGCGTTATTCTGATCAACACATCATTTCGCATTCCGAAATGAAGATCGCCTCGCAATCGGTCAAGTCGGCCAACGAGATTCTGGCGGCGGTCGAGATTGACTCCAATGTGGTGGGCATTGATGAAGGACAGTTCTTCGACCAGGACCTGGTCAGGGTCGCGAACATTCTGGCCGACCTGGGCAAGCGCGTGATCGTCGCCGGCCTGGACATGGATTATCTCGGACGCCCGTTCGAGCCGATGCCGCTACTGTTGGCCGTCGCGGAAGACATCACTAAGACGCGGGCGATCTGCGTCCGCTGTGGAAGCCCGGCGGCCTATACGCAGCGACTGATAGCGAGCCGCGAACGCGTGGTTGTCGGCGCCGCCGAGTCTTACGAGGCCCGCTGCCGAGGATGCTTCGACCCGCATCTGTCCGAGAAGGTCGGAGATTGACAGGTTTCAGGTTTCAGGTTTCAGGTTTCAGGTTTCGGGTTCAGGTTTCGGGTTTCAGGTTCCAGGTTTCAGCCGTTTGTGTCGACTGAACAACACCTGACACCTGACACCTGACACCTGACACCTGAAAGAGGAGGTTGAGCCATGAACACAGGACGTCCGATGGAACACGATCTGCTCTTCGATTTTTTGCGCGTCGTCGAGGCGGCGGCGGTCGAGGCCGCGCGCACGATGGGGAGGGGCGATCGCAAATATTCCGATCACGTCGCGGTCGAGAAGATGCGCGAAGTCATGGATACGATCCCGATGGACGGCACGATCGTCATCGGCGAGGGCGAGCGCGACGAGGCCCCGATGCTCTATATCGGCGAGCGCGTGGGGATGGGCGCGAAGAACGGCAACCCCAACGACTACCCCGAAGTCGACATCGCCGTCGACCCGCTCGAAGGCACGAACCTGTGCGCGACTGGCGCGGCCAACGCCATCGCCGTGCTGGCCGCGGCCGAACGCGGCGGGCTGCTCCACGCCCCCGATATTTACATGGACAAGATCGTCGTCGGCCCTTCGGTCAAAGGCGCCGTGGACATTGACGCCCCAGTCAAGGAGAATCTCAACGCCATCGCAGCCCGGTTGCGACGGAAAGTCGAAGATTTAACGGTCATAGTTCTGGACCGCCCCCGCCATAGTAAACTCATTCAGGACATTCGCGACGCCGGCGCGCGCATACGCCTGATTACCGACGGCGATCTGTCGGCGGGAATCTCGGCGGCCGTCGCCGGGTCGGGCGTCCATGCGCTGATGGGCATAGGCGGCGGCCCAGAAGGCGTGATCACGGCCGCCGCCATGAAATGTCTGAACGGCGAAATCCAGTCCCGCTTCGTCTTGAAAGAGCAATTGGAGCAGGCCGAAGACCGCGCGAAGATTCCCGACGGCCTGGTCGAAAGGATGCGGGAGATGGGGATCAGCGATCCGTCGCGCGTCTATCACACCAACGACCTGGCCCCCGGCGACAAAATCATCTTCGCGGCCTGCGGCGTGACCGACGGCGCGATCCTGCATGGCGTCAGGTTTTTCGGGACCGGCAAAAGGACCCAGTCGCTGGTCATGACGACAGAAACGATGCACGTGCGTTTCGTCGACACCGTGCATGTCGAAGGCGGGCCGGACGCGTTTGTGAGATTTGATAGGATGTGATGAATGCTACGGGAAGGCGCAACGCGATGATCGTTTACGCGTCTCTGATGGCGCTGTCTATTTTGTGGGCGTCGCTGATCCTTGCCGCGCCGTGGTTGATGGCGGAGCGACATTACCTGGCTTCAGCCGTTATCTATAAGGGATTTTCAGCCGTATGCCATCAGTCGCCGGAACGGTCGTTTTACTTTCACGGGCGCCCGATGGGCGTCTGCTCGCGCTGCGCGAGCATTTACGCGGGGTTCATCATCGGCCTGCTGCTTTACCCCTTCCTGCGCGATCTGCGAGAAGACAGATTCCCGCCCCGATGGATATTGATCGGCGCCGCCGTCCCGACAGTGATCGATTTCGCGGGCGGAGTTTTAGGGTTGTTCGCGAACACCTTTCCTTCGCGGGCGCTGACCGGGTTATTATTCGGAGCGGTCGCCGCTTTCTACGTGACGCCAGGCCTCGTTTCGGCGTTGAACGACTGGCGCGCCTGGGTGGCGAACCATAAAGCGAACTTCTGATCTCGATGCTCCAACCGATCCCGACAATATAATAAGGACAAACCACGGAGGTGACTACCTAATGAATGAACTGGATTGGAAACAACCGGCGCTTGTCGGTGGGGTAATGGCCGGGATGCTCTCAGTGATCCCGTTTGTCAATTTGGCTAACTGCTGTTTCTGCGCCTGGCTGCTGGTCGGAGGAGCCGTCGCTGCGAAGATGTTGATTAATCGGACGCCGCGGCCCGTCAGAAGCGGGGAGGGCGCGCTAGTCGGAGCGTTGGCCGGATTGATCGCCGCCGGAATCTATTCACTTATCAGCCTTGCGTTGGCTGTTTTCAACATCGGGCAGCGTTTTCAAGAAGATTTGTTTGTTCGAATCGGGGAGATGAGTAACGATCCTAACCTTCAGGAGAGGATACGAAAGATGATCGAGGAGAGCGCGAATCAGCCTCAGGCGGAAAAGCTCGTCTCAGCGTTGATAATCTTGGTTATATTAAGCGTCATCTATATCGGTTTTTCGTCGCTCGGCGGGCTGCTCGGCGTCGCTTTGTTCGAGAGGCGTAGAGATCAGCCGCCGCCATACCCGCCCGGTTATCCGCCGCAATACCCGCCGAACTATCCTCCCAATTACCCGCCGCAATATCCGCCACCATCGGGGCAATCGGGCGGCTCGGGCGGCGATCAGGGCGGGTGGCCTCAGGGATAAGTCCGCTTGTCCACATCTCAGGATGACCGCTACCGGAGCCATATGAAGTTGCTTTTCATCTCCCCACGTATTCCTTATCCGCCGGACAAAGGCGACAGGGTTCGTTCGTCTCACGAGCTTCAAGCGTTCATCGAGCGCGGTCACGAAGTCCACCTGCTGGCCTTCGCCGATGACCTGAACGATCTTAACTACCGGCTCGACCTGGGGCGAATGTGCGCGACGGTCGAGATCATTCCGCTGCGGCGCGTGTGGGCCGTCGCGCGCTCTCTCGTCAATCTGGCCCTCCTGCGCCCGCTCGTGCGCGGCTACTTCGCGTCGCGAAAGATGCGGCGGCTGGTCAGGCGCGCGGTCTCCGATAATGACTTTGACGCGGTCTTCGTCTGTTCGTCCCCGATGGCGCAATACGTCCCGCGCGAGCTGGCTTCGCGCGCCGTGGTGGACATGGCGGACGTCGATTCCGAGAAGTGGCGCGACCTCGCCGGCCGGGCGAATCCGTTGAGGTCATGGATCTGTTCGCTCGAATGGAGGAGATTGCGCGAATATGAATACAAGGTCGTCGCGCGCTTTGCGAACACGGTGGTAACTACGAGGCGCGAGGCCGATTTGCTCAACCGCCTCGACGAATTTACGCGACGCGCGCGCCTGCGGACGATCGCCGACGGCGTGGATTTGGACCATTTTCGGCCTTCCTCTCAATCGCCCGACACGATCTCACCGCGGCTTGTATTTGTCGGGGCGATGGACGATTTCGCCAATGTCGAAGGCGCGCGCTATTTCGCCGAGGAGGTCTTCCCGCTCATCCGTTCGCGCGAATCGCGGGCGAAGTTCTCGATCCTCGGCGCCAACCCGACCGTCGAAGTGAAAAAGTTGGCGCGGTATCCGGGCGTCATCGTCACGGGGGAGGCGCGTGACGCGCGACCTTACCTGCGTGAAGCGACGCTCTGTGTCGTCCCGCTGCGCCGCGCGCGCGGCGCGCGGGGCGGGGTTCTCGAAGTCATGGCCGCCGGCAAGGCCGTCGTCGCTTCTCCGGGCGCCGTCGCCGGATTGCGCGTCGTTAACGGCGAACACCTGATGATCGCCGACTCGCCGCGCAAGTTCGCCGACGCGGCTCTCGAAGTTATCCGCGATGCGAGCTTGCGCGAGAGCCTGGAAACGCAGGCGCGCCATTTTGTCGAAGCGGAGCACGATTGGAAGACACTGCTACATAGACTGGTCGAACTGGTCGAAGCGGTCGGAATGCGCGAGAACAGGCCGGGGAGATTGAATGCCCGAGCGTTCAAAGGATAAAGCGGCGCCATGAAAGAATGAAAAGCGCAGTTCGTAGCCCCGCCTTTAGGCGGGACTACGAACTGCTTTTTCGCAGGAACGAAAAATGAGGTTCGAATATCTGACGACGTTTGTCCCGATGGATTATGAGAGTGCGGATAGAGGTGTTTGGATATTTAAAGTGGAACTGCCTCCTCGTGAGCCGATTGTCGAGTCGCTGACTGACAACCCTGCTTACGCGCAACATTTGAATCGCATGGGAAATGAAGGTTGGGAGTTAGTGAACGTGCAACCTTTGTTGAAAGGCGTTTGGAGGGGGGAGGGACAATCTGGATTGGGGTATTCTCTGACAGCTGGCTATTACTTGTTTTGGAAGCGCGCAGTTGGATGAAGAGTGAGCATTTGTACGTTATGGCACATTGATTGCTAGTAATTACAACTAGCGATTCTATTAAGTACAGACCTGAGTTGTCTGAAGGATGGTTTATGAGAACAGCCAGAGAGATTACCTCCATTTTCACATCGCACGGCGCGTTGAAGCGGCTCATGGACGAATATGGCAACCTCGACACGGCAAGAAGGCTCTGCGCCGACTATTGCATCACCGGCGATGACGTCGCCAGTTTGATCGATGGGATTCCGAAGCCTAAGAGATCGAAATCGCGCCTGACATTCGTTGTGCGATCCGATAAGACTATAGATGAAGCCTACCTTCTTGCGCGGTAAGCCGATAGAGAAAATTCAAACACGCCGCAACCATTCAGGCGTCGTAAGGCGTTAAACTTTCCTTGGCCGAGCCCGCTCGGCCAGCTTAACTTCCCCGCGCGTACTTATTAGAGTGGATTGCGATTGCATGTACGGGAAAGTGGCGTGATCTCCGGTACGGTACGGGGAGCGTCAGCGACCCGGGGCTCGATCAAAAGGCCTTCTGATCAAGGCTCAGGTCGCTGACGCTCCCCGTACCGTACCGCTAGCCGTCCCATATATGCATTTGCAAACCGCTATAAACGATTCAGCCGCGCGCATTGATGAAGATTAGAGGCGCGCAAATTCCGATTGCAAAAGCTGACGAAAGGCGCGTAGAGTATCGCCGAATTGATTTACTCCCTCCGAAGAACTCTCCTCATCCAATGTCACGACGAGGCTGGCGCCGGAAATCGCAACTCCCTGAAACAAATAAATACGGTCACGAAGAGACGAGGATCGAAGATCGAAGATAGAAGATCGGGGATCGAGGATCGAAGGTAGGAAGATAAAAGGAAGATAGCGATCTTCGATCCTCGATAGTTGATCTTCGCCTCTTCGTGGTTGATTTTAGGAGGAACCGCGATGGGAAACATTTTTGCTGTTGTTTCGCCCAAAAACGCCCGGTCGAAATCGGAGGAGTTGTTCAGAGCTGGATTGAAACTCGCGCTGCGAATCAAATCGCAGGCGCCGAAAAATACGATTGACGGCGTCTACGCGCGCGCAGCTTCATTCGCGCGCCGGAACGGGTCGGGCGGCGAGGTGGTCACCGACGACGCGACCGGATGCTGGCTGATGGCCGCCGGGTCTTGGTTTCACGCGAACGGTTACGGCGCGGGGGACGAGAAGTGGCTGCTCCGGCGCATAGTCGATAAGACCATTACGCGCGTGGCCTCGGGGCTGGAGGGCTTTTTTGTCATCGTCTTTTGCGACGCGCGGTCGCGTGAAGTCTTCGTCGTCACCGATCTGATGGGCGGCCACCATTGCTTTATGCGCGTCTCGCGCGGTTGCGTGGCCCTGTCCACCTCGTCGCTGCTGCTAGCGGCCTTGGGCGACGCCACGCCCGACGCGCTGGCTTGCGAAGAATTTTTACGCACGGGGGCGATATACGAAGACCGCACGTTCTTCCGCGAGGTGAAGAAGCTCGAGCCGGCCACGGTCTACCGTTTTGCCGACGGCGCGCTGGCCGACGCGATCCGTTACTGGCGGATGTCCGACCTCAATCCCGAGGCGTTTGACGGCGAAGACGCCGCGCAATGCCTGGGCGAGCGGCTGATTTGCGCGGCCGACCGGATCGCCGCTACCTACCGCCGCCCGGTTTGCGATCTGACCGGCGGTTATACCTCGCGCTTGGTGGTCGCCGCTTTTTTGAACGCCGGGGTCGAATTTGAAACGGTGGTAGTCGGTCATGACGCCGACCCCGACGTGATTATCTCGAGAGGCTTGTCGAAATTGATAGGCGCGCCGAACAATCGCTTCAAACCGGCTGAAGCCTTACGGCTTCAGCGGCTCGAAGAGGCGCTGCGATTGACCGACGGCGAATGCGATCTGATCCACTATGCGCGCGTCCATGCGGCGCGCGACGGCCTTTCGGCCCGGTTCGACGTGAGCGTCAACGGATTGTGCGGCGAGATCGCGCGAGATTACGGTTGGAATATGCTCTTCCCGAAGGTCGGGATGCGCGAGCCGATCGATTGCCGCAAATTAGCCGCAAGGTATTATGCGGCCGATCCGTGCAGCCCCGATCTCTTTCCGCCTGGCGCCGCCTTTGACATCGTCGAGCACCTGGCTATGATCATAGGCCATTTGAACGAGGGCCTGGACGGATGGCCCAACACGGCGCAAATTGATCACGCCCATCTGACGCTGCGAATGCAGCGTCGCCATGGAAGAATAGCAAGCGGCGTCGACCAGGTTTGGCCATGTGTCTCGCCGTTTATGTTCCGCTCGACGCTGGAGACGGCGCTCCAGACGACCGCGCACACCCGCAGGCGCAGCAGGCTCGTTCGCGGCCTGATGTCGATGTTGAACCATCGACTGGCCGCCTACCCGCTCGAAAACGGCTACCCGGCGGCCCCGTTTACGTTGAAGTATCTGCCGCAATTCGCCCCTGCGGCGTGGCGCTGCGGCAAAAAAGTCTGGGACAAGGCGCATGAGAAATATTTCGCCGCTCAATCGGCGCCGAAGCCGGTCCGCCTGCGGTTGTTGTACGACGAAGAGGTTCGAGAAACGCTTAATCCCGCGACCATGCGACTGGGTCGTTTGATCGATCCGTCGCTTTTGCGGAATTTTCTCGAATCGTCGCGGCAGGTCTGCTTCGCTTTCGATCACCAATGGCGCCGCCTGTTGACCGCGGAGATGACGCTGCAATTTGTCGACGGCGCCCGGCAGTGGGCAGTGGGCAGTGGGTAGTGGATAGTGGGTAGTGAAGAGATCAAAACTGCCCACTGTCCACTACCCACTGCCCACTATTTCAAGAGGAGGCTACGATGAGAATCAGTCGTGTATATACAAAGAGTGGCGACGCGGGCGAGACCTCGCTGGTCGACGGAAGCCGCGTCAGCAAGGCCGATCCACGCGTCGTCGCCTACGGCGACGTCGATGAACTGAATTCGCTGTTGGGGGCGGCGCGAGTCGGCCTGGCCGATCCACAATTGGATGAGGCGCTCGGCAAAATTCAGAATGAGCTTTTCATCGTCGGCGCCGACCTGGCCAGCCCGCTGGGGATTCAAGTCCCGAGAGTCGGAGAAGAACGCCTGGCCGAGATGGAGCGGTTGATCGACCTGTTGCTTGAAGAGTTGGAGCCGCTGCGTGAATTCATTCTGCCGGGCGGAACTCAACTGGGCGCCACACTGCATCTGGCCCGCGCCGTCTCGCGCCGCGCTGAACGATCAGTCGTCGCGCTCACCCGCCAATCGGCGATCAACGAACACGCGCTGATCTATCTCAATCGCCTCTCCGACCTCCTGTTCGTGATGGCCCGCGTCGCCAACAAACGCTCCGGCGCGAAAGAAGAGCCGGCGGATTTCAGTGAAAGATGGAAGAAAGGTTGACGCCCGAAAGCCAAACGAATCCTGCGGCGGTTCCGCGCGGCGCCGATCCGGTCGGCGGTCATTGACGTTTGGTCCCATTAGTATTTATGTTATAGATCTGTTGTCTGGAAGCGCTTATTTTAATGCCTGGACATGTGTATCTTAATGATATCTCCGATTTTGTAGATCGTCTGCCTGTCCAACACATCTATTGTAGCCAGTGTATATCTCTTACGCCCTTTTTGATTAAGGTTTTTAGCGTTCAATTCAATAACAATAAACTCGCTATCAGTAATGAGGTATGTCAGATAGTTCTCTCCATTCACCTGCGCCCCGTGTCCCGCATAATAGAAGAGAGCGACGTCGCCTCTGACGATGTTATTGCCGAACTCCCGTATGGCGCTTTTCATCCCGGTCTGGGAAGCGTTTTGTTTATAGATAACCTCGAATCCCAGATCCCTCAATAACTGCGCCATGTCCTTGGCGTCGTTGACCGGGTTTAACAGCGGGGATTCTTTATAAGCGGCGTTTCCGATAACAAGAGCGAGTCGTTTACTCTTGACGATGACCGTGTCGCGTCTTTGCGCCAATGGCGTTGAGGTAAAAAACAGCACGAGCGACAGCGAAGTAGCCAGTGTGGTCTTCATAATTCGTCTATTGTCAAGTCGTGAGATAAATGAAGCCTGTGCGAATTAAAGTTGAATGCAATCAACCACTTGGATTCTGCGCATAAATCAGGAGACGCCTGGGTACGCATCGCTTCCAGCGTGCAGGCGTGGAACGTAGTACATTGGGAGGACCCGCAGCGCTGAATTGAAGTGGTTTACTCAACATTGCTTGAGAGGAAGCCACATAGTGATCAGGAACTGGAATTCGCGTCGGGTCTCTCGCGATATAAGATCCCTGCTTTCCGCAAGCGGATTGAGGTCGTTCGAGGTTCGTCGCTCATTCTCCGGGGCTGCGGCTGGCGTTATCCGGCCTTTGGAATATCAATGGTCCGATTTCATTTTAACATGTTCACGCTGCGCCTCTACAAGAAAAACTTATTTTAGCCGTCCGCCTGTCAAGGCTGATTGCGCAGGAGTAATAGAGCGGTTTGCAATTGCGTGTACGGGAATGTGGCGCGAGTTGTTTACTCGCGCACGTTTCCCAGTCTGACGAAGCCACAGACAGGGCGATTAAACAAATCGCCCCACACCGTACACGCATTTGCGAACCGCCATAGGTGGAATTTGCCGCAATTTGCGGTTATAGTTCCGCTTCGTTACTGATGTTTATTCATTATCTATTGGCCTTTCGATGACCGCATCACTTGTCGACCGGATCCTGGCGCGTGACCCGCGCGCCATCGCCCGCGCAATCTCAAAGATCGAAAACGACTCGCCCGACGCGAACGAGATTTTGAAGGCGATCTTCGCGCAAACGGGGCGTGGGCTGACCGTCGGCGTGACCGGCGCGCCGGGCGCGGGCAAATCCTCGCTCGTTGACAAACTCGCGCTGCATTACCGCTCGACGGGTAAGACGGTCGGCGTCATCGCGGTCGACCCTTCGAGTCCGTTTTCGGGCGGGGCGATTTTGGGCGATCGGATCAGGATGCAGACTCTGACCAACGACCCTGGCGTCTTCATCCGTTCGATGGCGACGCGAGGCAACCTGGGCGGGTTGGCGCGCGCGACGGTTGACGCCGTTGCGGTTCTGGATGCCGCCGGATACGATAGGACGCTGGTCGAAACCGTCGGCGTCGGACAGGACGAAGTGGACATCGTGAAGGCTGCGGACGTTTCGGTCGTCGTGCTCGTGCCCGGGATGGGAGATGACATTCAGGCGATCAAAGCGGGCATCATGGAAATCGGCGACATCTTCATCATCAACAAGGCCGACCGCGAAGGCGTCGAGCGGACCGAAAGGGAACTGATCACGTTGCTTGAAATGTCTGAGCGCTCGGACGGGCCACACGGAGAGGACGGCTGGAGGCCTCCCATCGTTCGCACTGTCGCCACTCAGAACAAAGGCATAGCCGAGTTCGCGGAGGCCGTCGAAAATTTCGCCGACTTTCGCCGCGCGCATATGACCTCGCTGGAAAAGCGCGCCAACGTCGCCCAAAACCGCATCGTCGAATTGTTGCGCGACCGCCTGCTGCGGCGCGCGCTCGATGAGGCGCTGGCGCCGGGGCAGTTGCGAGAGCTTGCGGCGCAGGTCGCCTCGCGGACCCGCGATCCGTACTCGATAGTCGAAGAGATTGCCGACAAGATCCGAATTGAATAACGTTCAATATATGTCGAATCCGAAAGAGATCGCCATTCAACACCTGGGCGTCGCCGTAGAATCGATCGATGATGCGCTCGCGTTCTGGCGCGACGCGCTCGGCCTCGAATTGAAAGAAGTCGAGGTTGTGGAGGATCAGGGCGTGCGAGTCGCCATGTTGCCGATCGGCGAAAGCCGCATCGAACTGCTCGAAGCCACCGGCGAGGAGACCCCGGTCGGGAAGTTTCTAGCCAAACGCGGCCCCGGAATTCATCACCTTTGCGTCGAAGTCGACGACATCAATGCGAAACTCGACGAATTGAGAGCCCACGGCGCCCGACTGATCGACGAGCGGCCGAGAATCGGCGCCGGAGGCGCGCTCGTCGCGTTCGTTCACCCGTCGTCCACGGGCGGCGTGTTAATCGAATTGACGCAGAAGGGAAGCGGAAGCCATTAATCGGTGGGAATGGGGATTGGGGAATGAGAGCGACATATTGCAACACCCCACTCCCCATTCCCCACCCCCACTCCCAATTCTTTTTAGGAGACTTGTTGTGAAGAGGAAGCTAGTTTTGTTTATCCTGCTCATCGCGGGCTTTGTCGCCGCGCAATCGTGCAAGTCGCTTTTCAAGAGCGACTATGCGGAATTGAAGGCCGCTGATCTGACGGCCTTTGTGGAGGCGGCATACCAGGACATGCAAAAACGCCAGTTTGCTCAGAACGAGCAGTTGCGGAAGCAGGTCATTGATAACTTCAAAAAGGTGTTTGCGCTCGCCCAGGCGGCTGAGGAGGAAGGGCTTCATAAGTCCGATAAGTTCGAAAGGCGGATGGAATTGACGACTGAGCGGGTGCTTGCGACCAAATACACCGAACGCAATCCTGAGGTGATTGTATCGAAAGAGGAGTGGGAGGCTTACTGCGCTTCGCACAAGGACCAGTTTGACGCTCATCTCAAGTTCATAAACGAGAACAGCAAACAGCCGATAACCGACGAGCAGAAGGAGCAAGAGCGGGAGATGTGGGGCCAGACGAAGGTTCGCAGTGACAAGGCCCGTCAGGCTGGCCTCGATAAAGACCCGGTGATCAAGGTTCTCATGAAATTCGTAAGAGCCAATGTCCTGGCGGGCCTCTACACCCGGTCACTCGAAGAGAAGCACAAAATCACCGATGACGAGAGGAAGAAGTATCTGGCCGAGCATCCGGGAGCCGACCCGGATAAGCAGAAAGAGAAGGCCCAGGGGCTGCTCGAACGCGTGAAGAAAGGCGAGAACTTCGAGAAGATCGCCAGTGAATTCAGCGATGACCCTGGCAGTAAGGCTAATGGAGGCGACCTGGGCTGGTTCGGCAAAGGCGTGATGGACCCCGCTTTTGAAACCGCCGCATTCGCGCTGCAGAAGGGACAGACTTCCAACGAACTAGTCAAATCGAAGTTCGGCTATCACATCATCCGCGTTGAGGACCGCCGAAAGGCGCCGCCCAAGGCCGCCGCGTCGCCTGCGCCCCAGGTCCCGGGCCTGACGCCCGAGCGGAGCCAGGAGCCTAAGGAAGAGGTCCACGCCCGCCATATCTTAATAGACACCACGGAGTCCGAGCGGTTCGAATCTCGGCTGATTCAGGATAAAGTGAAACGCGACCAGGAAGACGCGACGCTGAAATACACCGTAGACGCGCCCACGGACTTCATCGTCAACTTCGCCGGATTGGATCGAAATGGCATCCCCGGCGCCGGCGGCGGGCAGGGCGGCTCAATGCGTGAACCCAATCCCGGAGAGAAAAAGTAATGGAAAAGGCGCAGATCGGAATCATTGGCGGCAGTGGTCTGTATCAGATGGACGGTTTGACCGACGTGCGTGAGATCGGCGTCGAGACCCCATTCGGCAAACCTTCGGACAACTTCATTCTCGGGACGCTCGAAGGCTCGCGCGTCGCCTTCCTGGCGCGACACGGGCGCGGCCATCGCCTCATGCCGACCGAATTGCCATTTCGCGCCAACATCTATGCGATGAAACTACTGGGCGTCGAACGTATCATTTCGGCCTCGGCGGTCGGCTCGCTGCAGGAGCGGTACGCGCCGATGGACATCGTCATCCCCGATCAATTCTTCGACCGAACGCGCGGTCGCGTCTCGACTTTCTTCGGCGAAGGCCTGGTCGCGCACATCGCGTTCGCCCATCCGGTCTGCCAAACGTTGGGCGGTGTGGTGGCCGGCGCGGGAGAGTCGGCAGGGGTCAAGATCCATCGCGGCGGGACCTATCTGTGCATGGAGGGGCCGGCCTTCTCGACGCTCGCCGAATCGCGGCTCTATCGCAGTTGGGGCATGGACGTGATCGGCATGACCAATCTGCAAGAGGCCAAGCTCGCGCGCGAGGCCGAGATCTGTTACTCGACGATGGCCCTGGTGACCGATTACGATTGTTGGCGCCCGGACCACGACGCGGTGACAGTCGAGATGATCATCGAATATCTGAACAAGAATTCGGCCAATGCGCAGGTGATCATCCGCGACGCCGTGCGCCGTCTGGCCGCGACGCCGCGCGACTGCAAATGCGGCGCCGCGCTCCGCCACGCGATTCTGACGCAGCCCGCCGCGATCCCGGCTGAGACTAAGAAGAAACTCGCGGCGATCATCGGCAAGTACGTGGATGAGTAAAGAGGTAGAGGATCGAGGATCGAGGATCGAAGATCGAAGATAGAGGATCGGGTGTAGGGCGATCCTCGATCCTCGATCCGTTGGCGCCTACGCGTCCTTTTCTGCAATAATGGCTCCAATGATTCAGATCCGCGAAATAGATCATGTCGTGCTGCGCGTGACTGACCTTGAAGCGATGCTCAGGTTTTATTGCGATACGCTCGGTTGCAAGGTCGAGCGCCGCCAGGAAGAGCTTGGCTTAACTCAGCTTCGGGCGGGACGCTCGCTGATCGACCTGGTCACGGTCGACGGCGAATTGGGGCTTCGGGGAGGATCGCCGCCGGGGCCGGAAGGGCGGAATATGGACCATTTGTGTCTCCGTCTCGAACCATTCGATGCGGAAGCGATTTACGCGTACCTTAATCGGCGCGGCGTCAAAGCGGAGGATGTCAGCTCGCGGTATGGCGCTGAAGGCGAAGGCCCTTCCATCTACTTGAATGATCCCGAAGGGAACCTGATCGAGTTGAAGGGGGCGCCCTGGTGAAGCCGTATAAATAGGCCGAGCCGAATAGAGGCGCGCGTGAGAGGCGGCCAGATTGAAGTCGCCGGTCGGTCAGTCATTGTGGCCGAAGGGACCCTGTTTTTGTGAGGGGCATTTATTTGGAGCCGGCGCGGATGATGTCGGCTTCGGTTGCAAGTAAGCGAGGTGTGACCATGAAGTATCGGATGAATTTTGCTCTTGTGTTGACTCTTGCGCTCGCCGGTTTCGGCGCGCTCGTCGAATCAAATCGCGTCTGTCTCGCCGCTCCGCGCGCCTTACAGCAAGGCCCCGGACGCGGTCCCATCACCGCGGCGCGCGACCCTGAGGTAGAAAAGCAATCGGTCCGCAGCCTGGAAGCCGCCAAGTTCTACTTCTACAGACGCAAACCCGACAAGAATGACAAAGACGGTTGGGAGCGCATCAACAAAGCCGTCGAGAGCCGCTTGCAGGAGATCATCGACATCAATCCGGAATTCGCCCGGATAGACGAGGTCTACTTCATGCTCGGCGAGGTTTACAAACGGATGGGCGATCTGGACAAGGCCGTCAAAAACTGGACGAAGGCCTCTCAGGGGACTTCGGACGTAAAGCTCAAGTCCGAAATTCAGAAGCGGCTCGACGAAGCGAAATCACAAGGCAAGGACCAAAAAAAGGGATAACCGCTCGATGTCTACTGTCACACCGCTTTTAGTCGTCGGCTCCGTGGCCATTGACTCCATCACCACGCCGTTCGGCTCGCGCGAGCGCAGCCTGGGCGGCGCCGTCACGCACTTCTCGGTCGCGGCCTCGTTCTTCACCGACGTGAGCGTCGTCGCCGTCGTCGGCGACGATTTCACCGCCGAAGACGAAGCCGTCTTTCACGAGCGCCGGATCAACACCGAGAGCCTGCAGCGTATTCCAGGCGGCAAGACCTTCCGCTGGGTGGGCGAATACGGCTTCGATCTGAACACGGCGCGCACGCTCGACACGCAACTCAACGTGCTCGCCGACTTCAATCCGCAACTTTCAGACGCGGCGAAGAGGTCGCCGTTCCTCTTCCTCGCCAACAGCCAGCCGACCTTGCAGCGCGAAGTGCGCGAACAGGTGGACGCGCGCTTCGTCGCCATGGACACGATGAACTATTGGATCGAAAGGACGCGCGAAGATTTGCTCAAAACCATCAGCGTCGTCGACGCCCTGATCATCAACGACGCCGAGGCGCGCGAACTGGCCGGCGAGCCGAACCTGATCCGCGCGGCTAGGAAGATATTGAGCTGGGGGCCGCAAATGCTCGTGGTCAAACGCGGCGAGTACGGGGCGGCTCTGTTCACGCTGGACTCTTTCTTCTCCATCCCGGCCTATCCGCTCGAAGACGTCTTCGACCCGACCGGCGCCGGGGACAGCTTCGCGGGCGGCTTCATGGGTTACCTGGCGCAGGCCGACAAGATCGACGGGACAACGCTGCGCCGCGCCATCATCTACGGCTCGGTCATGGCCTCCTACAACGTCGAGGAGTTCAGTTGCGATCGCCTGCGCAGGCTCAAGCCCGAAGAGATCCACGCCCGCTTCCACCAGTTCAAAGAGTTCACGCATTTTGAGATATAGAAGGCAGTGGGCAGTGGTTAGTGGATAGTGGGCAGCGCCCGACCTGCCCACTGCCCACTGCCCACTGCCCACTGCCCACTGCCTTATGCTCTTCCACAAATTCCAAGCTCTCGGCAACGACTTCCTGATCGTCCGTGAATCGGCGTTGCGCGCGGTCACTGACGACTTCGAAGTCTTTGCAAAACAGATTTGCGACCGGCATTTCGGCGCCGGGGCGGACGGGGTCGAGGTGTTGCTCGACTCGCCGCGGGTCGCGGGCGCCGATTTTGAAGTCAGGTTGTTCAACGCTGACGGCGGCGAGACTCCTATATCGGGCAACGGCACGCGCTGCGTGGCGGCTTATCTCTACCTGGTCGAAAAATGGGAGGGGCCGGAAGTCCGAATTGCGACGGGCGCGGGCGTTAAGGTTCTAAGGCCCGTTGATCGCGGCGGCCTGATCGGCTCTCGCATGGTCTTCGATGCCGAAATGGGCGCGCCGCGATTCGCGAGTGAAGAAATTCCGGTCGTCACGGCGACACGGCTCGATCGCGTGATCGGGCAAAGGCTGGACGTCAACGGACAGAGCGTCGAGTTCACCGCCACGTCGATGGGCAATCCGCATTGCAGCGTTTTCGTGGACGATTTCGAGAACCTTGATTGGCGCGCCCTCGGTTCGAAGATCGAAACCCATGCGGCCTTCCCCGAACGAACGAACGTCGAATTCATACGCGTGATCAATCAAAATGAGATCGAGGTCCGGTTCTGGGAGCGCGGCGTTGGAGAGACGCTGGCTTCGGGCACGGGCGCATGCGGCGCGGCGCTGGCGGTGATGATCAACGGATTGGCCGCGGCAAAGGTTAAAGTGATAACAGCGGCCGGCGCATTGATCGTCGAATGGCGTGATGATGGAATGATCGTTCAGACCGGCGAGGCCGGCGCCGTTTATCGCGGCGAATGGTTGAAAGGATGAAGATGAGCGAGATTGAAGGCAGTGAGAGAGAAGGCGCCTTTGTCACGCTGGCGCATTTCGCCAAATCGGTTGACGCCGAGATGGCGCGCGAGCTATTAGCCAACAACGGCGTTGACGCCGTCTTGCAGGGGGTCTATTTCGGCGGTCTGGAGCCTTTGCTGACGCCGGGCGGGTTTTCAGAAATTCAATTGCTCGTACCCGAGGACGAATTCGAACGGGCGCGACAACTGTACGAAGCTTTCTTCCAAAGCGAGCGCCAGGCGCTAGATGAGGATGAGGAAATAGAGGAAATAGAAGATGTCTAACACCGCCGACGCTCTGGTCGTATTGACGACCCTGGAAAAACTGGAGGACGGCGCCCGGCTTGCCGCTTTGCTGGTCGAACGTGAGCTGGCCGCCTGCGTTCAAATTCTGCCGCCCATGATCTCGATTTACCGCTGGCAGGGAGCGGTCGAACGGGCGAATGAAGTCCTGCTCCTCATTAAAACCACACGCATCGCCTACCCGCGACTCGAAACCACGATTAAAGAGAATCACCCCTATCAAACGCCGGAGATCGTCGCCCTGCCGGTCGAGGCCGGATCGGACGATTATCTGAACTGGCTGGCGGCCTCGGTAAAAACCACCTTCTAATAATCTAGCCCGCGATCGTTAGATTAGCGGCAAGGAGGCGCTTGCCCTAAGACGCAAATATTGTGTAAAGTAGTCCTAACGATCCCCCTTAGACCCGACAAAGATTCATTGATATGTCGGCTCAGGCTTTTATGCTCCGGATTTCGCCTGCTCTCCCATGTCGCGATTCACGGCGCATGGCTCATATCTCCATAGAGAGATATCGAGGCCGGCCGAGTCGTTAACTCCTCGATTAAATAAATAACCTCACGAGTTTTCAAGGAGCGGAAAAATAGCTATGCGTGTATTAGTAATCGAAGACGAACAAAAGATGGCCGATTTAATCAAGCGCGGGCTTGAGGAAGAGGGGATAGAGGTCGAAACTGCTTATGATGGAGAGGTCGGGTTCGAGTCCGGGAAGTCGGAAAACATCGATCTGATCATCCTGGATCTGGCGTTGCCGGGGCGAAACGGCCTGGACATGGCGCGTGACTGGCGTCAGATGGGAATCAAAACGCCGATTCTGATCGTGACCGCGATGGACAGCACCGAGGCGAAAGTCAAAGGGTTGGACACAGGGGCGGACGACTACATCACGAAGCCGTTTGCCTTCGCCGAACTGCTCGCCCGCATCCGCGCTTTGCAGCGCCGCACGGCGGCGGAGGATACGACAAAGCTGCAACTCGGCGACCTGACGCTGAACCTGATCAACCGCCGCGCGATGCGCGCCGGCAACGAGGTCCAATTGACGAACAAGGAGTTCGCGTTGCTGGAATTCTTCATGCGCCATCCGGACGAGATCCTCTCGCGCGAAGTGCTTTCGGAGAAAGTCTGGGAAGAGACCTTCGACACGCTGACCAACGTGATTGACGTATACATCAATTACCTGCGCAACAAGATCGATCGTCAATACGAACCCAAACTGATCCACACGGTGCGCGGCGTCGGGTATATGCTCAAGACTCCCGCGATGCCGTCGAGGATGGTCGCGGAATCGAAGGCCTCTTAGAAGACCAGGAAACCGCAGGCGCCGTCGCCGGGAGAAGGCAAAACGTTCTCCCGTCCCCCCCGCTCCCTGTCTTGTAAGCGCTAACGGAACTCATTTTCCATTTTCCGTTTGTCATTTGCCATTGCTCGTCCAGCGCGGTCGCGGGCAATGACAAATGACAAACGGAAAACGGAAAACGGAAAATGGAAACGCCTATAAATCTTTGGCAGACCGCATAGTTTTCTTACCGCCCCAATATGCTCTCACTTCGCATCAAGCTCACGCTCTATTATCTGGCCATCCTCTCCGCCATTCTGTTCTTTTTCGGAATAGCCATATACACCTACGTGTCCCGCAGTCTGATGATAACCATTGACGAAGCGCTCACCTATCAGGTGAAAAAGATCGAGCGAATAATCAAGCTCAGCTCCGGCGGCGGTGAACCGGGGATTGGGGAGGAAAACAGCGAAAGGCCCCTCACGCTGATTCCGCATGCGATGCAGATCATTGACGACAATTGGCGGATCAGAGACGAGGAGTACGCGTCGCCGAACGACCGTTTGGAGATCGACAGAGATGAGCTGTCGCGGCTGCCGGTGGGCGTGCCGGAATACAAGACAGTGAAGACTCCGGGCGGTGAATCGCTGCGCGTCGTGACAGTTCGCGCCATAGATCCTGACGGCGCCGGGACCTATTTCATACGTCTCGGTTATTCTCTCAATACCTTCCAAAAAGCCACCCGCCGCACGCTGATCCTGCTAGGCATTGCGATCCCGCTGGCGTTGCTGCTGGGCAGTTACGGCGGATTGCTGCTGGCCAACCAGGCGCTGCGCCCCGTAGATCGCATGACGCGCGCGGCCGAACAGATCGCCGCCGGGGACCTGTCCGAGCGCGTGCCGGAACCGTCGCGGATGGACGAGCTGGGGCGTCTGGCGGCGACGTTCAACGACATGATCGCGCGCCTGCAGGCGGCCTTCGAGCGGCAGAAGCAGTTCACCTCCGACGCTTCGCACGAATTGCGAACCCCGCTGGCGGTGATGCGCGGCGACATCGAGATCACGCTGCGGCGTGAGCGGTCTGCCGAAGAATACAAGCGCGCGCTGACGTCCAACCTCGAAGAGATCATGCGGCTGTCGCGCCTGGTCGAAGATTTGCTGATGCTGGCGCGCGGCGATACGGGCCGGATCGAATTGCGTTGCGAGCAGGTTGACCTGAACGATATTTGCCGTCGCATGGCCGAATACATCGCTCCGCTCGCCGATCAACGCGACCAGACGCTGATTTACGAGCCGCCGCCCGGCGCCGAGACCGCCCCGGTCGTGGTCAGCGCCGACCTGCTGCGCATCAAACAACTCTTGCTCAATCTGCTCGACAACTCGATCAAATACACCCAGCGGCGCGGCCGCGTCACTCTCGGATTGAAGACCGAAGATAAGGTCGCCGTCATCACCGTCGCCGACACCGGGCGCGGCATTCCCCCCGAAGACATGCCGCACATCTTCGAAAGATTTTTCCGCCGCTCGGCCAAGACCGCCGACCGCACCGCCGCCGGCTTCGGCCTCGGCCTGTCAATCGTCAAATGGATCGTCGATTCGCACGGCGGGAGGATCGAGGCGAAGAGCGAAGTGGGGAAGGGGACGGAGTTTACCGTGAGATTACCTTTGCTCGATTCAGGGTCGGCGCCTTCAGTCAGCGATGGCGCGACTGAGCGGCGCGGAGACCGTGCGCTGAGGCCGGCATAAAAAATTTCGACTTGCACAGGTCGAAAATTTTGTTCAGTGACGTCCGGGGTAGGGCAAGCGATATCCCTCCCTGGTTAGCGATCTTGGGGCGTCTAACGCGCCACGGGAGCGAATCCGGGATCAGCCTCGCGCGTTTAGCTCAACCAGCGCCCGCGCCACGGGCGCAATCCCCTCCAACTGTCTTTCAGTGAGCGAAGAAAGAAAAGGCGCCACAGGGCCTGTCTCCGCCACGCCGGCGAGTTGTGTGGCGAAGTGCAGAACCTTCGCCGGATTCCATGCGTCGCGCAAATCCTCGAGCGGCAGAAACTCAGCGCGCAGTTCCTCCGCCATTTCGTTATCCCTCTTCACGCAGGCTTCAAAAATCTTTCCGCTCAACCTGGGCGCGACGCAACCCGACCCGGTCGTGAAGCCGGGCAATCTCCAATCGCGCATGTGGACCACCGCCGGACGTTCGCCAATGCCGCTTATCACGCGGGCGCGATCGACCCGTTTGAGCAGAGAATCCAGATAGGCGTCTTCGGCCAGGTTTTGCCGGACGACCGCGAACTTAATCGCCACGCAGACGCCTTCGTCCACCAATCGCGCCACGACATCCAATCCGGCCTCCTTGTCCGCGCCGAAATTGTTCTCGTCTTTGAGATAGAGGATGAGCGGCGTATTCGCGCTCTCGGCGATCTCGCGCAGGCCGGTTTCCAAGCCTTTCGCGTCGCGCGGGTCGCCGCACGGCAGCGCCATCGCGCAGGGAAATTTGTATCGCCGCAGAATCGAGGCCTGATCCATCGCGCGTCCGTAAGACGGCCCGAGGCTCGGAATCGCCCAGAGACCATCGGCGAATGAGTTTAGCCAGTCGAGCAACGCTTCGTATTCGGGCAACGTGACGTGATAGAGAAACGCGTTGCCGCCGTATAGGAATCGCGTCAGCCCGCCGCCGGCGATGTGGCGGACGATGCGGTTGTTCTCCTCGAAATCGATCGAACGTCGAGCGTCGTTCTTACGCGCGAGCGGCGGCACGGGAAAGACTCCTCGCAAATCTTCAATTGAAACCGGTGTGGTCTTCATGACGATCCTTCAAATCAGGAGTGGGGCAGACTTATGGTCTTTGAAAATTGAGCGCAACCACGCGACCCAACGTAGGGGCGGGTTTTCCCCGCCCGGCTCCGTGATCGAGGCATCCGGGCGGGGAAAACCCGCCCCTACGTTGTTGTTGTTAAGAGCGTAGATACGACGCCCCGTTAATGTCGACAATGCAGCCGGTCAGAAAATCCGTCCCCTCCGACGCCAGAAACAGAATGGTTTGGGCGACTTCGTCCGGCCTCGCCACTCGATTGAGCGGACTCTGACCGCTGACGGCTTGTCCGTCAGGGCCGTGGACTTTCCAGGCGACGCGCTCCGTGTCGACGAAGCCGGGCGCGACGGCGTAAACGAAGACGTTGTGAGGGGCCAGGGCCTGAGCCAGCGATTGGCTCATCGCGTTCAGTCCGGCTTTGCTCGCGCCGTAAGCCGGGGCGTCGGGTTCGCCGCGGAACGCGCCGCGCGAAGAAACGTTCACGATCCTCCCGCCGCCTTGTTTGATCATCTGTTGGGCCGCGCAAAAGGTCACGTTCGCCGTCCCGATCAGGTTGGTGTTGACGGTGTCCTGCCACGCCTTCCGCCATTCGTCGTAACCGACCGTCGCGATCGGATGGAGTTCGAAGATCGCGGCGTTGTTGATCAGCGCGTCCAGGCGCCCATAATCGCGGACGACCTTCTCGACCAGATCGCGCGACTGCTCGGCGTCGGTGATGTCGGCCCGGACGATCGTGTGCGAATCGCCCTCGAGCAAAGCGAGTGTCTTTTCGGCCTGCTCGCCGTTGTTGTTGTAATGAACGATCACTCGCGCGCCGTGTTCGGCGAATCGTCGCGCGGTGGCGCGCCCGATGCCTTGCGCCGCGCCGGTGATGAGTACGACTTTGTCTTTGAAATTCACTTAAGCTCTCTTGCGTCTAGATGAATCACGCTGAAACTGACGCTGTCTTTTCCACTTTGCAGTCGCTCCAGAGCCGGCGTGATTGAACGAGACTGAAGGAAATTGAATGGCCTTTGTCTCAGGGGCGCCTCTCGCGGAGCGGACTCTTTCCGCCCCGATGGTGTTTCGGCTTGAGAGTCGTTCGCGCGACAAACAAGCCTGACCGATCAAACGCGATGAAGCAGCGATGACCAGCTAGCCAAGTTTACCAAGCCAGTTAGCCATCCGCCAATCATCGCCTTGTGGCCACGGGCGGGCAAAACCATTGGCGCACGGCGTTCAGAACTGAACGTCAGCCAGCGCCGTGCCGATCCGCAGGTGGCGGACGTAGTCGTGCAGGCTCGTGCCGGTCGCTCCGTAGATGCCCCACTTGGGATCGACGGAACTGCCGTCGAACGTCTTCCCGGTGTAGGACGTGGAGCCGTTGCTCAGCGTCTGCTGGGCGTCGTTGAACCACAGCGACACCGAGCCGCCGCTCGTGGAATCGGAAACGCGGATGCGAAGATAAACTTTATACCAAGTGTTGGCTGAGATGGACCGCGACCAGAGCGTGACGTCGCCGCCACCGGGCGGAAAATAATGCAACTGCAACTGGCCGCTGACCATTTTCAGCACGAGCGGAAAGTTCTGCACCATCGGCGAGCCGTAGGACTTCCATTGGAAAATCGCGTTGTTGTTGACTGTGCTGGTGAGCTTGAACCCCCAGCCGAGATAATACTGGCCGCCGATCGCGGCCTGGAATCCCGACGCGGCGTGGCATTCGCTGCGCCGGTCGCCGTCGTCCTTGAAGAAGTCCCAGATCGTGCCGAAGGTCGCGTCATTGATGGCGCGAACGTAAGAGCCATTTGGACTCGGGTTGCTGGTGTATGTACCGCCGGCGTCCTGGATGTTGAGGTTCTTGAACACGCCGAGGCCAAGGCTGGCAGAGCCGTTCCAGAGAAGGCTTGCGCGGGCCGGGCCGGTGAGCGCGTCGATGAGCAGCGCGGCGACAATGATCAGAAAAATGCCCCTCAAGGCAAACAAATTCTTCTTCATTTTCATTTTTTCTCCTTTGTGGCGCACAAGTTGACTAAGCGTTAGAGGCTGTCTGGAAATCAGTGCTTGGTACAGACGCTCAAACTATGAAGAAAGGCTTTGATCGTCGTTTCGGCCATGGTGAATAATTTGAAAAATCGTCCGCATTTTCCTCTCCTAAATTTTCCTGTTGGCAAAACCAAAACAGGAAAATGTAGGAGAGGAAAATAAGAGCGGACGATTTCTCAAGTCTTCAGTTGATGGCCGAAACGGCGATCAAAGCCTCATACACTCTGAAGTCCGTTATCCAAAGTGACTCGTTTTTTAACAACGGACTCTGGCCAACTGGATTCTGATTTAGCCTCCCGCCGGCAAGACTGCGGTAGATACCGAATTTGCTTCGTATGTATGAGCTCCCGATCCGCCACATATCAATGTTTTCGTCCTTAAAATCTATCAGGACTTTCCCGTCACTTATGCGAGTGATTTTAGCGGAGTAAAAACCGTCATGCGTATAATGGACTTCCTCACGAACCTGCACCCATTCGTCCTCAAAATCAGACAATGGTATATTGTCTACGATCGTTCCTTTGTCTGTGTTCGCTCCATCAACAGAATGGATAATCTGAATTCTTTTGTTCGACCCGGAGCTATTAGCGCGGGGAGTAATCGTTATCACCGGACTGCCGTTATTTGGGCCGTCCTGAGCTTTGATCTGATGAATATGACAAAAGTTGGCCGTGGGTTGGAAACCTTTCGGTAGTTTGAATTTCCATTCTAATATCTGCCATTCATCCCAATTTCCCTGGACTTTAGCCCATGTTGAATTGTCGGTTCTCGATTTCATCTCATTGCGCTGACGGTCTACAGTGCCGGAGCTGCAACGGTCTCCGTCTATTACCGGATCGATGTGGATATCAAAACGAAAAACATATCTATTGAAATAGGGGTCAAGGTCAACAGCGCCGTGAACGCCCGCGATGTCCCCTCCGAAACCTCCGCTGCAATTGGGATGTTCTGTGTAATCGAATCCGAAGGGTCTCATGTAGGTATTGATGTCACTGTACAGCTTGCCCACAAGGGATGCATCCGCTTCCATGGCGGAAGTGCGCGTATAGCCCTTGCAACCCGGACCCAGCATAGCTTTTTTAACGCAAGTAATTCCGCTTTTTAGCCAGCCTGTAGTGTCCACCAGGGGATAAATGTCATCAAGGGTGAACTCAATTACATACGTATCAGCAGAGGGAAGGTCATCGAATTTCACGAAATTCGCAGAATCGGGGTCGCAACCCGTGTTACCTTCCGAAGCCTCAATGTGATCTGACCATTTAACTCCATTGACAGTGGCGGACACAATATTGGCTATTGTGGGACTCTGGTCCCCACAATTACCGAAATTAACAATAAAATGGCCAAGGTCCTTCGTGCGATTTGTGGCTTTGGTAATGGTGTACCTCCACGTAGTGCTATTAACTGTTTGTGAAAGCTGAAGGTCAACATTGTAGCTGCCGGGATTTTGTCCTTGCCCAACTGCCGTTGTATCTGCAATCTGGCTTTCACGCTTAGCAGCAAGGGGACCTCCTGCCAAAAGAAGAAGGGATAATAGGATCGTCTGGGAAGTTTTCATGTGATTGCCTCCAAGTGGTCAGCGGCGTATCTCTTTTTTCAAGTCTGAATCGCTCGAAATTGTACTGCTCGTGAGCGGTTATACGTTACCGATAACGGAAATGTATAAACGTTATCGGTAACGATGTCAAGCGAAGAGCGGCAATTCCCAGTCGTGCCACAGTTGAGAGTTAAGAGCGGATAGCGATTGCATGTGCGGGAAAGTGGCGTGATCTCCGGTACGGTACGGGGAGCGTCAGCGACCTGAGCATCGATCAAAAGGCCTATTTGATCGATGCTCAGGTCGCTGACGCTCCCCGTACCGTACCGCATTGAAAAGTTAACCGAGCATTGGGAAGCCGAATCAGTACCGCGAACGGTAGCGAGCTTGGCTCCTGGGGTAGGCTATTGGTGGGAGCCGCGATCGGTACCGCTCGCGGCGCTGATCCGAATCACTCGCACGCGGTGAGCTTCGCTGTCGCCGATGAAAATCGAACCGTCGCGGTCAACAAAGACGCCGTGAGGACGCGACATCTGACACGCCAGCGGATCGCCATCCGCTCCGTCTCCTTTGGCGCCGGTTCCCGCGATCAGTTCAATCGTCTGTTTGCGAACGTCAATCATCCTGATCGAATGGCTTTCGGTGTCGGCCAGATAGACGTTGCCGTTTGGCGCGACGCTCAGACCTTTCGGGCCGGACAACGTGGCGAGCTTAGCCGCGCCGCCGTTCCCGGTGAATCCCTTCTCTCCAGTTCCCGCGACGTGATGAATCGTTCCCGCCTTCATATCCAGCCGATAAACGGCGTTGCCTTCGCGCAGCGCGAGCCACATATCTCCGCGGCGGTCGAAGTCAATCGCGCGCGGGCCGTTGAGTGGGGCGCCGGCGATTTTCGCGCCATCGGGCGTCGGTTTTTTCTCTCCTGTTCCAGCGAATGTCGTGATCACGCCTGTCTTCATATCAACCTTGCGGATGCGGTGGTTGAGGATGTCACAGATGTAAAGATCGCCCCGCGCGTCGAATTGGATACTGTGCGGTTGATCGAGCGTCGCTAGCGTGGCCGCGCCGCCGTCGCCCGAAAATCCGGCCTTGCCCGATCCCGCGACGGTAGTAATGATCCGCGTCCTCGCGTCAACACGGCGGACAACATGATTGAGCCGTTCGACGAAAAACATATTGCCCTGTTTGTCGAAACGGACTTCGTAAGGCTCATTGAGCGTGGCTTCGAGCGCAGGCCCGCCGTCGCCCGAATAGCCTTTCTTGCCCGCGCCAGCGACGGTAGTGATCACGCCGTTCCGGTCAATTCTGCGGATGGCGTGGTTCATCGCGTCGCAGACGTAAAGCGCGCCGTCCGGCCCTCGCGCGACGCCGAACGGATTGTCGAGCCGCGCTTTCGTGGCCTGTCCGCCGTCGCCTGCGTAACCCGCCTGCCCGACGCCGGCGAAGGTTTCGATCTTCGACTTCGACGGCGCAGGTCGAGTCGCCGAAACCGCAGCGCAGAGACAGAAGATCAATGCTGTTGTAATCGCGTGTAGTCGCATGGAGTTTGGATCAGTAGCGCGAGCGCTAGCGAGCGGGCCCCCTGAATCAGTTTATTGATGGAACCTCGCTCGCTAACACTCGTGGTACTGTATTGACATATGGTAAAGCCAGCATAAGAATAACCGCGACTGCGGTTTCAGTGAAATAGAATCCTTCCATTCGCGGAGAAAAATTATGCGTAATGCGAAACCACTGAAAGCTGTGATTGCCGTTTTGGCGCTCGCATGCAGCGTCTGGGCATTCTCGGATGATCTTCCGTTCACTGCCGAACAACTCAACCACTGGGCTTATCAGAAAGTGGAGAAGCCGAAAATACCTGTGGTCAGAGATCACACGTGGGGCAAAACTCCGGTTGACGCCTTCGTCCTGGCGAAACTCGAAAGCCAAGGTGTCAAGCCCGCTCCCATCGCGGACAAGATCACTTTGTTGCGTCGCGCGACGTTCGATTTGACCGGCTTGCCGCCGACGCCCGAAGAGGTCAACTCGTTTCTGGCCGACAACTCGCCCAGGGCGTTTGAGAAGGTGGTTGACCGTCTGCTCAACAGTCCGCATTACGGCGAGAAGTGGGCGCGCCACTGGCTCGACCTGGCGCGTTACGCCGAGAGCGAGGGATTCAAGGCCGACGAGACGCGGCCCAACGCGTGGCGCTATCGCGATTACGTCATCAAGGCGTTCAACGAAGACAAACCCTACGACCGTTTCATCAAAGAGCAAATCGCCGGCGACGAACTCTGGCCTGACAATCCCGACGCAGTAGTCGCCACAGGGTTCAACCGTCATTACCCCGATGAATACAACGCGCGCAACCTGAGGCAACGGCGGCAGGAGATTTTGAATGACATCACCGACACAGTAGGCGCGGTGTTTCTGGGCTCAACAATCGGGTGCGCGCGCTGTCACAATCATAAATACGACCCGATTCTACAGAAAGACTATTACCGTTTGCAGGCCTTCTTCGCCGCCACGCGCTCGAAAGACGATTACGTTTTGGTCTCGACGTCCGAACATGCCGAATACCAGCGCAAACTCGCCGAATGGCAGGAGCGGACCAAAGAAATACGCGAACAGATCGCCAAGATCGAAGCGCCCGTCGTCAAGGCGATCTATGACGAGAGCTTCGATAAATACCCGGAAGAGATCAAACTCGCCATCACCACTCCGCCCGAAAAACGGGACATGATGCAGTGGCTGATGTATCACAAGGCGCAATGGCAATTGAATTACGGCGTGGATGAGGACGGCAATGGCGTCGGGCAGAAATTGAAAGGCGAACAGAAGAAGCAGTGGGAGGCGCTGCGCAAACAACTGGCCGCGTTCGACGACATCAAGCCGAAGCCGCTGCCCGTCGGTTCGGGCGTCACCGACGCCGGCGCGCAGGCTCCCACGACTCATGTTTTGAAAGGCGGCGGTTACGACGCGTTCGGCGAAGAAGTACAGCCGGGTTTTTTGACCATATTTGATCGCGGCGACGCGAAGATCACTCCGTCAAAGACCAACACGACAGGACGCCGCACGGCGTTGGCGAACTGGCTCGCCGACCCCGCCAATCCGCTGACCGCTCGCGTGATGGTCAACCGCATCTGGCATTACCACTTCGGGCGCGGCATCGTGGGTACGCCGAGCGATTTCGGCGAGATGCGCGACCGCGAAACCCATCGTGAATTGTTGGATTGGCTCGCGGCCACTTTTGTCGAGCAGGGGTGGAGCGTCAAAAAGATTAGCCGGCTGATTATGCTCTCGAACGCTTATCAGCAATCGTCGGCGTTCAACGCCGAGGCGGCCAAGGTTGATCCCGACAATAAATCGATCTGGCGCTTCAGTCGCCGGCGTATGACGGGCGAAGAGATTCGCGACGCGACCCTCCTGGTGAGCGGGCGCATCAACTGGCAGATGGGCGGCCCGAGCGTCTTCCCTGAAATCCCGAAAGAAATGGACGTGCGCGGCGGATGGAAGCGCAACGAGAGCGAAGATCAGAAGACCCGTCGAAGCGTTTACACCTTCGTCCGGCGCAATTCGCGTTATCCGATGTTCCAGGCCTTCGACATGCCCGACACGCATGAGAGCTGTTCACGCCGCTCGGTGACGACCACCGCGCCGCAGGCTTTGAACCTTCTCAACGACGGAACGATCCTGATTTCGGCCCAGGCGTTTGCGGGCCGCGTGTTGAAAGAAGCCGGCGATGACGTCAACAGACAGATCGCGCTGGCTTACCGCCTGGCCTTCGCGCGCGCGCCCGAAGCCGATGAACTCAAAATGGCGATCGATTTCCTCGATCGGCAATCGGCGCTGATCAAATCCAGAATCGAGGCGAAGCGGCCCGTGGCCTTGCCGTCGAATTGCGACGTCGCGCCCGACGTGACTGCCCAGGCTCGCGCGGCGGCCCTGGTAGATTTTTGCCACGCGCTGTTCAACTCGAACGAGTTCGTTTATGTGAATTGAAATTTCGCGGGATGAATATGGAACGTCGTGATTTCGTCAAACAGTCAATCGCCACAGCGACCCTGGCCGGGATGAGCGCGAAGTCTTATTCCCGCGTCATCGGCGCAAACGACCGCATCCGGCTCGGGGGCATCGGCCCCGGCGACCGAGGCTCAGGACGCGTCGCCACGGCGCAGAAGCTCGGCGCCGACATCGTCGCTTCAGGCGGCATCGGCGAAATCCGTTTCGTGCGCATCTGGGATTTTCGCTATCGGCCGGTTGATCCGTACATCAAACGCAGCAAGGATCAATCGCTCTTCGCGCCTGAATTGATTGATTGGCCGCGCTTCCTCGGTCGCGCCCCGAAACGGCCTTACGACGCGAAGCGGGCGTCGGGCTGGCGCTGGTTCTGGGATTACGCCGGGGGATTGATGACGGACATCGGACCGCATTGGCTGGACGTGGCGATGTGGATCACAGGATGTGACGGGCCGCGCAGTGTTTCCAGCAACGGCGGCAAATACCAAAACCTGGACTGGGAAACGCCCGACAACGTCCACGCCATTCTGGATTGCGGCGCGTTTGCGATTGTCTTCATGGTGCAGTTTATGAACGGACAGGAATACGACGGCGCGGCGTTTTACGGTCTGGAAGGCAGCATCGTGCAGGAGAACAACCGCGGGATGATGGTTCGTTATGACAAGAATCGCAAAGAAGTCGAGAGCTGGAAAGTGACCGACGAGAGCGCGGCGCACATGCAAAACTTCCTCGATTGTATGCGCGACCGCAAGCAGCCGAACTCGCCCGTCGAATTGGCCAACCGCGTGCTGGTCGGCGCGCATCTGGCGAATGAATCATTCAGATCGGGCAAGCGGGTGAACTGGGATCCGGCGCGGTGGAAGCGTGTGACCGCTCAAGCGAAACAGGAAAAAAGCTTTGGATGAATACGTCAGGTTCTGGAGGCAATGAAATGAAAGATAAATTGACTATGAAGGAAAGACATTTGCTCGACCGCCGCGACTTTCTGCTGCAGTCGAGCGCGGGCTTGTGCTCTATCGCGCTCTCGTCAATGCTCGCGGAAGACGGTTTTGCATCAGGAATCGACGACAAGCCGTCGATTCCCGATCCTCTAGCGCCGAAGACTCCTCACCACAAACCGCGCGCCAAATCGGTCATCTGGCTCTTTCTGGAAGGCGGCCCCAGCCATCTCGACACCTTCGATCCGAAGCCGAAATTGCTCGAACTCGCGGGCAAGCCGATGCCCGAATCGTTCGGCCGCCCGATCACCGCGATGGGCACGGCGTCGAACACGATTATGCCGAGCAAGCGCGTGTTCAAGCAGTACGGCCAGAGCGGCATTCCAGTTTCAGACTGGCTTCCGCACATCGCCGAGCACGTTGACGACATGGCTATCATCCGGTCGTGTTGGATGGACGGGTTGAATCACGTCGGGTCGGTCTGCCAGATGAACACGGGTTCGGTTCTGGCCGGACGCCCGGCTCTTGGCGCATGGACGACCTTCGGATTGGGCACGGCCAATCGCAATCTTCCGACGTTCGTTGTGATGGCTGACGGCGCGGAAGTTCTTGGCGGCGGCAAAAACTGGAGCGCAGGTTTTCTGCCAGCGGTTTATCAAGGCACGCAGTTCCGCGCCTCGGACAATCCGGTCTTTTACCTCAAACCTCCTGAAACCATCGGCGAAGAGCAGCAACGCAACAAGATAAATTTCCTGTCGCAGATCAATCAACGTTTTTCAGCCGACAAACCCGATGACACCGAATTGCTGGCTCGTATGAATTCATACGAGCTGGCTTATCGGATGCAATCCGCCGCGCCCGAAGCCGTTGATCTTTCGAAAGAGACTGAAGCGACGAAGAAGCTTTACGGCCTGGACAATCCGGTCACGTCGAAATACGGGACAATGTGTTTGCTGGCGCGACGATTGGTCGAACGTGACGTGCGGTTCATCCAATTGTATTCGGGGTCGGGCAGCGCCTGGGACGCGCACAACAACCTCGAAGGCAACCACACGAAGATGTGCGCCAGCTCCGATCAACCCATCGCCGGACTGCTGGCCGATTTGAAATCGCGCGGGCTGCTCGACTCGACACTGGTCGTATGGGGCGGTGAATTCGGGCGCACGCCGTTCAACGAGAAAGGCGACGGGCGCGATCACAACCCCTGGGGCTTCACGATGTGGATGGCCGGCGGCGGCGTCAAAGGCGGGCAAATCGTCGGCGCAACGGACGAGATCGGGTTGCGGGCGATTGAAAATCGGGCGCACATACACGACATTCACGCGACGATCCTGCATCTACTCGGCCTCAATCATTTCGGCACGCTGTACGAACACAACGGACGGATGGAACGCCCGACGGTTAACGGCGGCGAAGTGATCAAAGAACTGATTTCATAGGTCGAACTTGTCCGTTCGGAGTGATAGGAGAACGCCGCAGCGCGCGGGAGAAGATCAAGGATCGAAGATTGAAGATCGCCTTGCGTGTGATGGCGCGATCCTCGATCCTCATCCGCGTGTTCTGCATTTTCAACCAGCTTCATTTGCTCATCGTTCTAATACTACAACGAGAAATGTACCGTAGGTTGTCCAACCTGCGGAGTTCTCGGTCCTCCGAACATTGAGAGAAACCAGAAGCATATACGAAAAGCGCTTGTTTTCCCCGATATTCGAGTAACTCAGGGCTCCGCAGGTTGGACAACCTACGGTACATCGCTGATTTCTCGTTGTAGTACTAAAACAAACAAACCCGAATAGGTTACTGGAGGCTTCAATTATGAATCGTCGCCACTTCATCAAAACGTCGCTTCAAACTATGGCGGGCGCTGCGCTGGGCTCATCGTTGCTCGAAGCCCTGGCTGCGCCTTTGCCGAAGATGAAGATCACGCGCGTACGGTTTTACGAATCGCCGATCAGCCGCCCGATGTTCAACCAGAGCTTCCACATCGTCACCATCGAAACCGACGCCGGGATCACTGGCGTCGGCGAAGGCGGGTCCCGAGACACCATTCGCGAATGCGCCGAGATGCTGATCGGCGAAGACCCGACGCGCATTGACCAATGCTGGCAGTTGATGTTTCGCGGACGTTTTTATCCGGCGGGACGCGAAAAACTCGACGCGATGGGCGCGATGGATATGGCGCTGTGGGACATCAAGGGCAAGGCGCTGGGAGTCCCCGTCTGGCAACTGCTCGGCGGCAAATCGCGTGATCATTGCGAATGCTATTCGACCGGATTCATCCGCGTTGACGGCGGGATCAAGGAGAACGCGAAAGCCACGATTGACGCGGGTTTCCGAGCGTTCCGGGTTTCGGTCGCCGATCCGGCCGGCGAGTCGCCGTTCGTTTCACAGCGGATGGTGCGTAAGACCGCGGAAAACTGCGCGGCGATTCGTGAAGCCATCGGCCCGAACGCCGATTGGTGTATTGATTACCACACGCGGCTGGATTTCCCGGACGCCGTGCGGTTGAGTACATTGCTCGAACCGCTCGAGCCGTATTTCTGCGAAGACCTGGTTCGTTCGGAAAACCCCGGCGTTTACCGCGAGCTTCGCAAACAGGTAAAAGTTCCGATCGCGGTCGGCGAGCAGTTTGGGACACGGTGGGAATTCAACGAGATGGTCGAGCAACATCTGATCGATTACAACCGCACGAGCATTCCGAACTGCGGCGGCGTCACCGAGTACGTTAAACAGGCCGCGATGTGCGAGACGCATTACGTCGGGTTGACGCCGCATTTCACCGGCCCGGTTTCGGAGGCCGCGCTGGTTCACGTCTGCGCGGCGTTTTCAGGACCGGTGTTGATGGAGCTGGCGGGAACGTATAAGCTCGACATCCCGTATCTGCCACAGCATTTCGATTACAAAGACGGGAAGCTGTGGCCGAATGACCGCCCGGGGTTGGGCGTTACGCTCGATACGTCGAAATTGACGCCGGCCGCGGAATTCACGACGCGTAACCAGCCGATCAAAATCTTTCGGCGGCCCGACGGGTCAATCACAAATTGGTGAAGTTGAAATGAGATCGGAGCAAGTTATCGAGCAGATCGAGGCCGGGCGCATCGTCGCCATTCTGCGCGGCGATTTCGGCGGACGCGAGGAAGAGATCGTCGATGCGCTGGTCGAATCCGGAATCACCGCGGTCGAAGCGACGCTCGATTCGCCCGGCGCCTTCGATTCGATAGGCCGTCTGGCCGCCACTTTCGGCTCGCGCATCGCGGTCGGAGCGGGCACGGTGTTGCGACCTGAGGAAGTCGAGCGGGCCGCCGACGCGGGCGCCAGTTTCATCGTCTCGCCCAATCTCAACCCGAAGGTGATCGAAGTGACGAAGCGGTTGGGTCTGGTCTCGGCGCCGGGATGTTTCACGCCCTCCGAGATCGTCGAGGCCATGGGCGCGGGCGCGGACGCCGTCAAGTTGTTTCCGGCGCAATGCCTGGGGCCGGATTTCATCAAGGCGATGCGCGGACCTTTGCCGAACGTCCGCCTGATTCCGACGGGCGGCGTCACGCCCGAAGCCGCGCGCGACCACATCGCCGCGGGCGCGTGGGCGCTCGGCGTCGGATCGGAGCTGATCGGGAAGGACGTTATGAATGACGAGGGCTTCGAATCATTGCGCCGGCGCGCGTCGGATTTCGCCGAGGCCGTGCGAGGCGCGGCGAAATGATGAATGAAGAGGCGGGAGAGACTTGCCTGGTTTGCGTCGACGCGGGCACGACCAACACGCGCGTCTGGTTGACCGCCGGCGGCCGGGTGATCGCCCGAGCGCGGGCCGGCGTAGGCGTTCGTGACACCGCGCGCGACGGATCGTCAGAGCGATTGCGCGGCGCGCTGCGCGAATTGATCAACCGGGTTCGCGGCGACGCGCGCGATGATGGCTTCGCGCAATCGCCGGAATGTGTTATCGCCGCCGGGATGATTACTTCGCCGCTCGGCCTGGCCGAAGTCCCGCACGTCCCGACGCCCGCCGGGTTGAAAGAATTGGCCGCGGCGACGCGACAATACAGCTTTCCCGAAATCACCGATCTGCCCATCCTGCTCATTCCCGGAGCGCGTTCCGGCCCGCGACCATGCGACCAGGAGACTGTCGGAGCCACAGACGTGATGCGCGGGGAAGAGACTCTGCTCATCGGCTTGCACGCGCTCGGCCTGATCGCGCCGCGATCGACACTGCTTAACCTCGGCTCGCACTGGAAAGTGATAGAGTTCGACGCGCGCGCGCGCATCGCGTCGAGCGTCACGTCGATGACCGGCGAGTTGATCCACACCGCGCAAACACAGACGATCCTTGCCGGCTCGCTTCCGCAGGCGCGGCCGAGCGTGATTGATCAGACCTGGCTCGAAGCGGGAATGCGCGAGCAACGGCGTTCGGGATTGGCCCGCGCGCTTTTCTGCGTCAGGCTGCTGGAACAGGGAAGCGACGGTTCGGCGGAGCAGCGACTGTCTTTCCTGATCGGGGCCTTCCTGGCTTCGGATGTGGACGCGATGGCTTCTCGAGGGTTGTTCGATTCCGCAGGGAAGGTCCTCATCACAGGCGGAGGCGTGATCGCCGAAGCCTTCAGCGGCGCGCTTGCTCGTTTATCCGCGCCAGCGGTCATACTCGACGACGCCGACGTGGAACGCGCGCAATTGGCCGGATGCCGCAGCGTCTTCTCGGCCTTCGGCGCAGTACCGCGCGCGTAAGCAAGCGGCTCCGGCGCAGGGGCGGCCGCTTGCTTACGCGCGCGGTACTGTACCACTGTCACTTCACTAAAAACTCGCCCTCTCTATGCCGCGCCCCCGGACCGCTTTCGACAATCTCCGTAGGAGAGAGCAGGCTCAACCTTCTTCCGGTGATCAGCCTCGCGCCGCGCTGGTAAGTGTAATACGACCACGCCCAGTTGAAGAGCACCGCGAACCGGTTGCGGAATCCGATCAGGAAGAAGATGTGGACCGTCAGCCACGCCATCCAGGCTATAAATCCGCTCAGATGCAATTTGCCGATCTCGGCGATCGCGGCCTTGCGACCGATTGTCGCCATACTGCCTTTGTCGAAGTATCGAAACTCTTCATACGGTTTGCCGGCCAGATCATTCCGAATATTTCGGGCGACGCGACGGCCCATCTGCATCGCCACCGGGCTGACGCCGGGCAGAGGCTTCCCGTCCTGTTCAAGATAAGTCATGTCGCCGATGGCGAAGACGTTGTGATGGCCGGGGACGGTCAGGTCGTGATTGACGAGAACCCGCCCCGCGCGGTCGATCGGCGCGCCCAGCCGATCTGTCAGCGCGGTCGCGCGCACCCCTGCCGCCCAGATCACGGTCGCGGCCCTGATCCTTTCGTCGTCGAGATTGACCCCGTATTCGTCAATGTGAGTAACCTGGGCGCCGGTCCGGACTCTGACTCCGAGTTCGGCCAATTGCCGATGCGCGCTCTTTGAAAGATCGGGCGCGAAGCTCGGCAGTATCTTCGGACCGCCTTCCAGCAGCAGTATTTCGGCCTCTTCGGGATAGATGTTGCGGAAATCGCGCGCCAACACGAAGTGCGACAACTCGGCGATCGCGCCGGCGAGTTCGACGCCGGTCGGCCCTCCGCCGACTACCACAAAAGTCATCAGCGCGCGGCGGCGCTCCGGGTCGGTCTCTTTCTCCGCGGCCTCGAAAGCCAGCAGCACTCGGCGACGGATTTCGACCGCGTCGTCCAGGTCTTTCAACCCGGGCGCAAACGTCTCCCACTCGTCGTGGCCGAAGTAGCTAGTGCGCCCGCCGGTGGCCAGAACCAGGTAGTCATATTTCAACTTCGAGTCGCGCAGTTCGACGGTCTGATTGTTGAAATCCACATCCGTGACCTCGTCGAGCAGCACCGAGACATTCTTCTGGTTGCGCAGGATCGATCGGATAGGCTGGGCGATGTCCGCCGGCGAAAGTCCCGCCATCGCCACCTGGTAGAGCAGCGGCTGGAATAAGTGGTGATTGGCGCGGTCTACAATGGTGATTTTCACTCTCGCGCGTTTGAGCGCTTGCGCGCAGGTCAACCCTCCGAAGCCGCCTCCAATGATTACAACGTGCGGAATATCCCTGCTCATTGATCTCATACTGTCCTCGCATAGATAATAGCTCCCCAGGGCGCGAGATCAAACTACGCTTTTCAGCCGCTTTAACCGAGGAAGATCATGAATAAAAATGTAGACCCAAGAGTTCGAAAAGTTTGGGCGGCTTGCATTCGTTACTATATAAACCTAATTCGGCGTTGCATCATCCTGTAATGCGCGACCGGCATGTCAACATTCGCCTACCCTTTCCACCTCGCTTGCCAGACGTGACGGTCGATTGACGCGGTCACGCCTGGCAATCCGGTCTTCATCAATCAGAAGATATAACCGCCCGCTGCCACGGCCCTATCCGCCAGCCGCGTGCGAACCGCCGAGGCGTTGATCGGCGTGTATTTCGTGAAGCGGCGCAGCGCCGCGAGCAGCGTGCGCAGTTCGTCGCCTTCGACCGTCGCCGCCATGGCGTTCTTCGCAGCCGCCTCGACGCGCGCCATCGCGTCGTTGACGTAGAGCCGGGTCGCGTCAATCGCGGCCTCGTGTTTTTCAACGCCGTCGCGCTCGATCAACTTCAAGGTGCGGCCCAGGGCGCTGTCCATCAAATAGGACTCGATGATGATGTCGGCGATCCAGGTCAGTATCATCTGCTCTTTTTCGATCGCCTGCATGAACTTCTGCGCGGCGGTCCCGAGCGCGGCCAGCGCGACCTTCTTCGAGTTCGCCACCAGTTTGCGCTCTTCGGCGAGCGGCGAGTCGTCTTCTTCGACGTCGAAAGAAGGCCCGGCCAGCAATTCCTCTTGAAGTTTCTGCGCGGCGGCCAGCAGGGGCAGTTGGCCTTTCATCGCGCGCTTGAGCAGCATTCCGGGGATCAGCAGCCGGTTGATCTCGTTCGTGCCTTCGAAGATGCGGTTGACGCGGTTGTCGCGGTAGATGGCCTCGACCGGATAGCTGCTGGTGAAGCCGTTGCCGCCGTAAATCTGCACGGCCTCGTCGGCGCAATAGGCCAGGACCTCGCTGCCGGCGACTTTCAGGATCGAGCATTCGACCGCGTACTCTTCGATTGCGGCGAGGACTTCAGTCGGGTTGTTCTTGTCGATCGCGCTCTCGCGGTCTTCGATGAAGCCGGCGGTGCGGTAGACTGCGGATTCGCAGACGTAAGTCCGCGTCAGCATCTCGGCCAGTTTGTATTTGATCGCGCCGAAATTGGATATCGGCTGTCCGAACTGGCGTCGCTCGGCGGCATAGTTCGCGGCCAGCGCCAGCGTGTGTTTGCTGCCGCCGACGCAGCCCGCGCCGAGTTTGAAGCGGCCGAAGTTGAGAATGTTGAACGCGATCAGGTGCCCCTTGCCGATCTCGCCCAGGAGCCGGTCTTTCGGAATTTTGCAGTCCTGCAACAGCAGCGGAGTAGTCGAGGAGCCGCGCTGGCCCAGCTTGTGCTCTTCGGCGCCGGGAGTGGCGCCGGTGTCGTTGTGTTCGACGATGAAGCCGGTGAATTTTTCGCCGTCGACTTTGGCGAAGACTATATAGACGTCGGCGAACGCGCCGTTGGATATCCACATCTTCTCGCCGTTCAAAATCCAGTGCGTCCCTTCCGGATTGAGTCGCGCGGAGGCCTTGGCCGCGAGAGCGTCGGAGCCCGACCCGGATTCGCTCAGGCAGTAGGCCGAGACCCATTCGCCCGACCCGATCTTCGGCAGGTATTTTTTCTTCTGCTCCTCCGTGCCGAAATAAACGATCGGCAGGAGCCCGATGCTGGTCGTCGCGCCGAAGGTCGTGGCGAACGAACCCTGGCCGGAGATGTATTCCGAGATCAACATCGAAGAGATGTGATCGAGCGCAAGCCCGCCGTACTGCTCAGGGATGCTCGCGGCGAGCAGCCCCAACTCGCCCGCCTTGCGCAGCAACTGGCGCTGCAATTCGTAATCCTTCTCTTCGATGCGCGCGCTGTTCGGCGCCACCTCTTTTTCAATATACTCGGCGGTCGTCTGCGCGATCATTCTCTGCTCTTCGGTGAAATCCTCCGGCGAGAAGACCAGACCCGGCGTCGTCTCGGTGATCAGGAAACTGCCGCCTTTGAATATCGTTTTTTGTGTCGCAACCATAACTCAGCCCTTTCTTACAGCGGTTCTCATATGAAATAGCCACAGAGGGCACAGAGAACACAGAGAAGCTATTGATTCCCTCTGTGCCCTGCGGTGCGCTGCGGTGGCTAGAGGTTATCTCATCATGTTCTCGAAAATGCCCGCCGCGCCCATTCCGCCGCCGACGCACATCGTGACCATTCCGTAGCGAGCCTTGCGTCGCTTCATTTCGTAAAGCAGCGTGGCCGTCAGTTTCGCGCCCGTGCAACCGAGGGGGTGGCCGAGCGCGATCGCGCCGCCGTTGACGTTCAACCGTTCGAGATCGAGGTTCAACTCCTTAATCACCGACAGGGCCTGCGCGGCAAAGGCTTCGTTGAGTTCTATCAGTTCGATCTCTTCGAGCTTCAAGCCGGCGACTTTCAACGCCTTCGGAATCGCGAAGACCGGGCCGATGCCCATTTCTTCGGGCGCGACGCCGGCCGTTGCGAATGCGACGAACCGGGCCATCGGCTTCAAGCCCAGAGCCTCGGCGCGCTCGCGCGACATCACCAGGGCGGCCGCCGCGCCGTCGGAAGTCTGCGACGAATTGCCCGCAGTCACCGTGCCTTTCGCGTGAAAGGCGGGGCGGAGTTTCGCCAGAGCCTCCGCCGAGGTGTCGCGGCGCACGCCTTCGTCAACTTCGAAGACGGTCTCTTTGACGCGAATTTTGCCGCGCCCCTTTTCATCCGTCTCCAGATCGCGGGTCGTGAGTGTGAGCGGAACAATCTCTTCTTTGAACCGGCCCGAATCGATCGCGGCCGCGGCGTTACGGTGCGAGCGCGCCGAAAATTCGTCGGCCTGCTCGCGCGTGACGCCGTATTTGCGCGCCAGGTTCTCGGCGGTCAATCCCATGTTCAGGTACGTATCGGGATAGATGTCCACGAGCGTCGGGTTCGGCGACAGGTTGTGACCGCCCATCGGCAACAGCGACATCGATTCGGCGCCGCCTCCGATGGCCATTTCGGAGAAGCCGCACATTATGTGCTCGGCGGCCTGCGCGATAGCCTGCAAGCCGGACGAGCAGAACCGATTGATCGTGATCGCCGAAGACGAGTTGGGCAATCCGGCCAACAACGCGGTCTGACGAGCCATATTCATACCCTGCTGCGCTTCGGGCGTGGCGCAGCCGATGACCACGTCTTCGACCTCTTCCGGCTTGACCTCGGGCGTGCGCGCCATCAATTCCTTGATCACCCGGGCGGCCATGTCATCGGGCCGCGTGTCTTTCAGCGAACCGCGCGGCGCTTTGCCCACCGCGGTGCGCAACGCATTGACGATTACTGCTTCACGCATTGTCTTTCTCCTTCTTGGTTCACCGAATACCGCGCACGACTGCTGCGCGGCTATCTTATCGGTCAGCCGCTTGCTTACGCGCGCGGTACTGTACCTGCATCACGTTTTTGATTTCACGCCAACCCCGCTTTTGATCGAGGCGGCAATAAATCAGCCACTGCAATCAACGCGTCCGGCTTTGCGAGCGGCGCCACTGAGTCGCCCTCTTTGAAAATCAGTTCTTCAGCGTAACTGTGCCAGAATGGGGCTGACGCGTCGGGCACGGGCTGACGAAAGACTTCAAGTTGGCGCAAGATCAGATTCAGAATCCAGTAATCGGATATTCCCGACTTGGCATAAAGACTTGCCTTGGCGCTGCGATCATACTTGAGCGTAGCGAAAGAAACCTCCAAAACCAGTGCGGCGGTGGTCGGATGCTCGTCTACATAATCATCTTCGTCGCCTGCTATGACCGCCACGTCCGGTTCTGGTTGAGAGTCTCCATCCAAATCATCCAAATCGAGAGGCGCCTGGCTTTGTACAAACCATCCTTCGCCAAAAGCCTTCTCGAACGTGCGTGTTGCTCGTTTAACGGCTCTGACGTGAGGCCTGCTTTGTGCGCTCATCTCGATTACCTTTCCTCCGATTAATTCGACCCGCTTACCTTCGAACAATCCAGCCTCGGCCAACTTGTAATATTCCTCGCTCGTCCAAAGATGCACTCTAGGTTCAGTAAAAATTTTCACTTGCGCTGTCGACATAACTACCTCCACCGCCAACCGATCCGGCTAGACAGAAAAATGTGGGACAGAAAAATAAGAATTTTTCTGTCTGGTCGCCAGTCGTTGATGCGTTCTGACATCAGATTACATATTAATTCCTCAACGGCTTGCCTGTCTTCAGCATATGCGCGATGCGCTCCTGCGTGGCTTTCGTCCCGCACAAACTGACGAAGGCTTCGCGCTCCAGGTCGAGCAGGTACTGCTCCGACACGCGCGTCGGGCGCGTCAGACCGCCGCCGCTCATCACCGTGGCGATCTTCAACCCGATCAGCGCGTCGTGATCTGAGATGTAGCCGCCGCGCTTCATCATGTGGATTCCGAGCTTGAACTTCGTCAACGCGGCCTCGCCGAGCGCGAGAACGTCCTGTCGCGGTTGCGGCGGGACGTAGCCTTCGGCGGCCAATCGCAAGACGGTCCGCTTCGCCTCTTCGACCACGCGTTTGTCGTTCATCACGATGCGATCTTGTCGCCGCATCAATCCCCAGTTCTTCGCCTCGACGGCGCTCGTGGCGACCTTGCCCATCGCCGTCAGTTCGAAGTTGTGTTTAAGAATCTCGAAGTGATCGGCGCCGGGCGTCGACTCGGCCATTTCAGCCGCGCGCACGGCCATCTCCTTCGTCCCGCCTCCGCCGGGGATCAATCCGACGCCGACCTCGACCAGGCCGATGTAGGTTTCGGCAGCGCCGACGGCGCGGTCGCAGTGCAGAACCATTTCGCACCCGCCGCCGAGCGTCAGGCGCCTTGGCGCGACGACCACCGGCTTCGCCGAATAGCGCAGGCTCATGGTCGTGTTCTGAAACTGCTTTACGGCCATCGCCAGTTCGTCCCACTCGCCTTCCTGCGCCGCGAGCAGGATCATCATAATGTTCGCGCCGGCTGAAAAATTCTCGCCCTGGTTGCCGATGACCAGTCCGGCGAAATTCTTCTCGACCTCTTTGATCGCGAACTGGATCATCCCGATTTGGTCCTGCCCGAGCGCGTTCATCTTCGAATGGAACTCTACGCAGGCGACGCCGTCGCCAAGATCGATCAGGCTCGCGCCCACATTCTTCTTGATGACTTTATTTTGATCTTTGAGCGATTTGAGGATGGTCACGCCCGCCGGCTGGGGGATTGGTTTGTATTCGCCGCCGGCGAAATCGAAGTAATGACGCGCGCCGTTCTCGGTCTTGTAAAAACTCTTTGCGCCGGAGGCGAGCATCCTCTCGACGTTGGCCGGGATCGCGCGGCCTTCTTCGCGCATCCTGCCGACCGACTGTTCGACGCCGATCACGTCCCAGGTTTCAAAGACGCCGAGTTCATGCGCGAAGCCCCATTTCATCGCGTTGTCGATCTCGACGACGTTGTCGGCGATTTCGGGGATGCGGTTGGCGGCGTAGATCATCGCCTCGGAGGATGTGCGCCAGAGGAATTCGCCCGCGCGGTCTTTGGCGTGAATCAACGCCTTCAACCGGTCTTCGAGCCTGTCCGTATTCTTGGCCGTTTCGAGCGAGGCGATTTTGGGCTTCTGGCGCTCGCGGTATTCGAACGTCGAGAGGTCGAGCGTTTGAATCTCGTCGCCCACTTTGCGGAAAAATCCGCCCTTAGTCTTGTCGCCGAGCAGTTTGTGATCAACCATCTTCTGCAAAACGTCGGGCAGCGTGAACGTCTCGCGTTTTTCGTCGTTCGGCAAGCTGGCGTAAAGGTTCTTCGCCACGTGAACGGCGGTGTCCAGGCCGACGATGTCGAGCGTCCGGAACGACGCGCTCTTGGCATGGCCGATGACGGTCCCGGTCATCGCGTCGACCTCTTCGGTCGTGTAACCGCCTTCGAGCATGACCTTGATTGCGTCGAGCATGGCGAAATTGCCGATGCGGTTGGCGATGAAGCCCGGCGTGTCCTTCGCATGAACGACGCCCTTGCCCAAGATCCGGTCGCAGAAATCGGCGATGAAGTTCGCGACCTCGGCGTCGGTTTCGGGCGTGGTGATGATTTCTAGCAGGTGAAGATATCGCGGCGGATTGAAAAAGTGCGTGCCCAGAAACCGGCGGCGGAAATTATCTGAACGCCCTTCGGCGAGGCTGCCGAGCGGAATGCCCGAAGTGTTCGACGTGACGACGGCCTCGGCGCCCAGATGCGGCTCGACGCGTTCGTAGAGCGAACGCTTGATCTCGAGGTTCTCGACTACCGCCTCGATCACCCAGTCGCAGTTTTTCAATTTAGGCAGGTCGTCCTCGAAATTGCCGACCGAGATGAGGCCGGCGATCTCGGGAGAAAAGAACGCGGCGGGCTTCGCCTTCTTCGCGGCGTCGAGGCCGGCCTGCGCGATGCGATTTCGGACGGCGGGCGAGTCGAGCGTCAACCCCCCCTTCAACTCTTCGGGCGCCAGTTCTTTCGGCGCAATGTCGAGCAACAGACAAGGAATGCCGGCGTTGGCCAGATGCGCGGCGATCTGCGCGCCCATTACACCTGCGCCCAGTACCGCGGCCTTTTTGATCTGCATCGTTGAAGTCTCCTTGGAGAGCTTCAGGAATAGGACTTATAGGACCTATAGATCCTATAAGTCCTATTCCTGAAGCTCAGTAATTGGTCAAGATCTTTTCCGCCGCGAAGCCCAAGCTCAGCAACCGCGCGCGCGTCTGTTCGATCATCTCATTCGATCCGCAGACCATTGCGACTGGGTCTTTCAACTCGGGCACGATGTTGTCGAGCAGGCTCTGGACGTAGCCCGTCGGGCCGCTCCAATCGCCGTTGGGCCGGCTGATCACCTGGCGCAGTTCTACGCCCTGCTCGCGCCATTCGCTGGCCATCTCCCGCTCGAAGCAGAAATCATCCACCGTACGCGCCCCATAAAGCACCACGAGACGCCCGTAATTCCGGCGCGAGCGCAATAAATGGCGCAGCGTCGAACGCAGCGGCGCAAGGCCCGTCCCCATTGCCACGAAGACCAGATCGTGCCCTTCGTAATTTTCGACGGGGAAGCCATGCCCGACGATATTTTTCAAAACGACCTGCCTGTCGGTCTGCGGTCCGAAGAGCGCCGCCGACCCTTTCGGCGATTCCAGGCTGTGTTTGACCAGGAACTCGAACTCATCCTCTTCCGGGGCCGACGCGATGGCCATATAAGCGTCAGCGCAATTGTCGATTTTGAGGACCGCCACCTGGCCTGCCTTGAACTCGGGGCGCGGGCCGCTTTGCGGAATCATGAAGAAGCTCCAGATCGTGTGTGTGTGTTTGTCTATGCGAGTAATGCTTAAATCGATTGGAAACATAATGATAGCGAATTGCGAATTCCCTGGGAGCGCGCGTATCCTTGCGCGCTAAGCTCTTGCCAATCGGCTATCTCAGGAAGCCAGGCGCGCAAGGATACGCGCGCTCCCAGGAATCCGCAATCATTTCAACTCCTTCGAGGCGTACAGCCAATCGATCTGTTCCTTGTTCTTTTCGACCACGACGCGGCGTTTGACTTTGAGCGTGGGCGTCAGTTCTCCGCCTTCGACCGTCAGCTCGCGGGGGAGCAACAGAACCGCTTTGATCTTCTCGTACTGTGACAGATCGGTTGTGAGCGATTCGACCTCCTTTTCGATCAGGTCGCTGATCTCTGGGTGGTTGATTAACTCTGATTCTTCGGCGGCGATGCCATGGCGCCGCGCGTAGGCGCGCAGGGCGTCCATTTGCGGAACGATCAACGCGGCGGGGAATTTGCGCCCGTCGCCGATGACTACCACCTGGTTGACGTATTGGCTGCGTTTGATGGCGTTCTCGATCGGCTGGGGCGCGACGTATTTGCCCCCGCTGGTCTTAATCAGGTCCTTCTTGCGGTCGGTGATGAAGAGGTAACCGTCGGCGTCCAGGTGGCCGACGTCGCCTGTGCGCAGCCAGACTCGCCCTTCGTCGTCGGTCTCCAAAGCCTCTCTGGTCTCGGCGGGGCGGTTGTAATAGCCACGCATGACGTTAGGCCCCGAAGCCAGAATCTCGCCGTCTTCGGCGATCTTCACTCTGACGCCCGGGATCGGTTTGCCGACCGACCCGAGCCGATTCGCCCGAGGTGTATTGCAAGCGATCACGGGCGAGCTTTCGGTCAAGCCGTAGCCTTGATAGATCGGCATTCCAGCGCCGTAAAAGAACCGCGCGAGTTCGGGAGCGAGTGGGGCCCCGCCCGAGACCAGGGCGCGGACGCGTCCGCCCAGGGCCTCGCGCAATTTCGAAAAGACCAACACGTCGGCGACCTTGTGTTTGAGCTTCAAAACCATTCCGGCGTCTCGGCCTTCGCTCGCGGTCTGCGCCCATTGCTTCGCCACGTCCACGGCCCAACGCGCTATCGCGGCTTGCCTTTCGCCTCTCTCTTCGGCCTTCTCCATCACGCGCGCCTGGATTTTCTCGAAGAGCCTTGGGACGCTGGTCATGAAATGCGGCCGGACTTCGACCAGGTCCCGCGCCACGGTCTCGATGCTTTCTGCGTAATAGACCGAAACGCCGGCGTAAAGATACATATAGATCGTCGTCCGCTCGAGGATGTGTGAGAAGGGAAGGAAGGTCAGCGCCACCTCGCCCTCTTTCAACTCGGAGTTCTGAAAGTTGGCGAGCGTGTTCGAAACCAGGTTGGCGTGGGTCAACATCACGCCTTTCGGGTCGCCGGTCGTGCCAGAGGTGTAGATCAGAGTCGCCAGGCTTTCCGGCGTCACGATCTCCCGCAGCGTCTCGTAAAGCCCCGGCTCCGCGTCGTCTGCAGCTCGCCCCCGGGTCAGAAGATCGTCGAAGCTCATCACCGCGGCCGACGGCGCGACGATCGGGTCGAAGGAGATGATCACGCGGAGCTTCGGGCAATTTGCCAACGCTTCATGCACGCGGTCGTACTGCGCCTGATTCGAGATGAAGAGAACTTCGACCCCGGCGTCGTTAAGTATATAAGCCACCTGCTTCGGCGATTGCGTGGCGTAAATCGGCGCGTCAAGCGCGCCGCAATTGATCACGCCCAGGTCGGCTATCGTCCACTCGACCCGATTTTCCGAAAGTAAGCCGACGCGGTCTCCGACCCGCACGTCCAATGCATGCAGCCCCATCGCCACCGCGCGGACCTGCGATTCCAGTTCGCGCGACGAAACCTGGCGCCAATGGCCGTCTTTTCTATAGTTGAGCAGATTGCGCTCCCGGCTCACCACGCGGCGAAAAAGCTCGACCAGAGTCGTGACCTCGGAGCCGGCGTCGACCTCTTTGGGCAGTTTTTGAAGACCGACTCCGGATGCGACATCAGACATTGCCTACTCCATTCAGAAATATGTCCAAAACCGGCTCGACCATAGCCGTCAAACTGTGATTATTGCGGCTCAACACCCAATTGGTCGCCATTTCGTCCAACGCCCCGAACAAGAATTTCGCCACCACCTTTGAGTTGAGCTGCTTTCTGAAAATCTCGCGCCGTTGTCCTTCCTCAATGATTTCCCTCAGCATTTGCAAATACTGAGCCAGATAGGTCGTCGAAAAATGCTCCATGAATTTGGTCGACTGGCGCAGCTCGATCTGAAAGACTATGGCGATGTCGCGCTCCTGTTCAAGCAGCGAAAAATGGAGATGCGCAAACCTACGCAACTTTTCGCGCGGGTCTTCTAATTCGGCCACCTCCGACCTTGCCCGATTGATGAATTCGCCCATTGCCCAGCCAAAGATCGAAGTCAACAGGTCGTCCTTGTTTTTGAAATAGAGGTAGACCGTCCCGTCAGCCACGCCCGCTGTCCGCGCCACGTCGGAGACTTTCGCGTTGAAATATCCCGACCGAGCAAAAACTCGGGCCGCCGCACGCAGGATGGCCTCGTATTTGCCGTTGCGTGATTTCTCTTCAACTGGTTCGACCAATTGAGAAGCCTTTTTACGTTTTGTCTGCATCTGGATAGGTTTATTAAGATCGTAGTGAATGAGCGCTCATTCAGTCAGCATAATAGTTGAACCGATTGGCGTGAATCAACTGCTAAGTGGGGAGTGGGGAATGGGCAGTGGGGAGTGGGGGACAAGACGCCGCGACTCGCGTTCCCCCACTCCCCACTCCCCGTCCCCTTGAACTTTGAGCTATGAAACATAAAACTTCAGTTATGGCTCAACGAAATAGGAAAAATTCTCATATTAAAAAAATAGGTCTCGTCACCGGAGGGGGAGATTGTCCCGGACTAAACGCCGTGATTAGAGCGGTGGTCATCAGCGCAATCAACCGGGGGTGGGAGGTATACGGCATCGAACACGGTTTCGAAGGGTTGCTCTACCGCAACCGCGTCCATCTGCTCAACACGCACGACGTGCGCGGCATCATTCACACCGGCGGGACGATCCTCGGCACGACCAATCGCGGCAATCCGTTCAAGCTCAAAGTCACCGAGGACGGCGAGACCCGCTTCATCGACATTTCGGACAAGGTCGTCGAACAGTTTCACAGCCACGAACTGGAATCTCTGATCGTCATCGGCGGCGACGGCACGCTATCGATAGCCAGCGACCTGGCCAAAAAGGGGATTCCCGTGATCGGCGTGCCCAAGACGATTGACAACGACCTGATGGCGACCGAGATGACCTTCGGCTTCAGCACCGCGGTGGCGACCGCGACCGACGCCATCGACAAGCTGCACGCGACGGCGGCCTCGCACGAGCGCGTGATGATCGTTGAGGTGATGGGGCGCTACGCCGGATGGATCGCGCTCTATTCGGGGGTCGCGGGCGGCGCCGACGTGATTCTGATCCCGGAGATTCCGTACCGGCTCGAACCCATCGGGCGGAAATTGCACGACCGTTGGCGGCGCAAACGCAACTTCGCCATCATCGTCGCGGCGGAAGGCGCGGCGCCGGTGGGCGGCGAGATGATCTTCAAAGCCAGCGAGGACGGTCGCGAGCCGCGACTCGGCGGCATAGCCGAGCGGTTGGCCGACGACTTGAACAAGCTGACCGGATATGAGACTCGCTCGCTGGTGCTGGGACACCTGCAGCGCGGAGGCCAACCGACGCCCACCGACAGGCTGCTGGCGACCAGGTTCGGCGCGGCGGCAGTCCGCGCCATCGAGTGCGGAAAGAAGAACGTCATGGTCGCCCTCCAATCGTCAAACATCACCACCGTCCCTCTCGCGATCGCGATCCGCAAACGCAAACAGGTCCCGCGGGATTACGACGTCATCCAGTCGGCGCGCGATCTGGGAGTCTCTTTCGGCGACGAATAATATGACGCACACGCTTCGCACAACCGCCAAACGCTGGGGCATCGAGATCTGCACGTCCATGCCCCTGCCTCTGTCCCTTTTCGCCGCCGGTGTCTTCATGTGCTTTGCTTACATTAAGGAGGGGGGACCAGTCTGGGGAGTGGTCGTATTTGTTGTATGGACTATTGTTCTTATGGTAAGGGCAGTCGCAGACGTACTGTCACTACTGTGGAATAAGATTGTCATTGACGATCAGGCCATTTCAGGCCACATCTATGAAGAATGTTTCAGCCTGCGATGGAAAGAAGTGATCGCGGTCTGGGATTCGACTTCGCAGAATCAGCCTTGCTTGAATGTAGGCGCGCGCGATGGAAAAGTCACAATCCCGCTGAAGTTTTTCAATGAAAAACTGCTGCGCGATCTGATCCACCTCCACGTCGCGCCCGAAGCCCTCGAGAAAGACGCGATCAAGCGGATGCCCGACTATCAAGTTCGAGACGCGGCGAATGAAAGGGTCATCAGGCAAGCGGCGGACGAGAGCCTTCGCGTTGGGGGGAATGCTTTCCTCAAAGGCCTGGGATGGGTCATCGCGCTTCTATTTCTGTACCTTGCGGTATCGTGTTGGCGTACTGGCAAAGGCGCAGCGTCGTTGCTTTTCCTGCTCCTGACCCCCCTGCAAATATACTTGATTCTGGCCAGCGGTTCGGTAGAGATGGGTAGAGACTCTGTCACCTACATCACTCCAATCGGCAGGCGCCGAATCTGGTGGGATGAAGTTACAGAGGTCGAGACGGACTGGAACGAAGGAGCGCTGGTTTTTATAGGACCGAACAAACGCCTGAAGGTAATCGGCCCCACGTTTTGGCGGGGAAAGGACAAAGAGAGGATGCTGAGACTATTTTCGGCGCAGGTCGAAACTCGCGGCATCGATGTGAAGCGAAGGTACACAGTGATATGGCGTCTGAACAAGAATACGAAGGTAAAGTCGAAGAGCCAGTGAACGAAACGACGACCCTCTATCGCCCTGTCGGGCAGGAAGAGTTTGATTTGATCAGGTCCGGCGGTTATCGGGAATTCCCGCCGCGATTGCCGCATCAGCCGATTTTCTACCCCGTCCTCAACGAAGAATACGCCACACGGATCGCGCGCGATTGGAACACCAAAAGCGGATCGCGGCGAGGATTCGTGACCCGCTTTCAAGTCCGCACGGACTTTCTGCGGCGGTATGAAGTCAAAACCGTCGGCTCCTCGATTCATCAGGAGTATTGGATTCCGGCTGAGGACTTGCCGGAATTCAATCGCAACATAGTCGGGGCGATCGAAGTCATCGCGGAATATCAAGGGTGAGCTACATCGGCTCTGAGTATCGCGAGCCGTAAATCCTCTAAGGGTATTGGGGGTGACCCGTGCTGTACCGGTCACTCAACCCTCGGCGCATTTACTAGATCTGTTTTCAATCGTGTATACGGGATCGGCAATTGTGTTTGCGGCAAAGAACGCGTCAATAGAACGCGGATGACGCGGACGGGCGCGGATTGACGCCGATGTTTTCAGGCTTTATCCGCGATGATCCGCGCCCGTCCGCGTCATCCGCGTTCTATTGACCCGTACACCGATGTGAAATCCGCTCTAACTGACGGCGGATGTTTTAAGCGGTCGCCGCCTCTTTCACTCGCTCGTCGATCAATTTGCTCATTTCGTAAGTCAGGCTTTCGCGGCTGGCGAAGAGGTCCCAGACCATCGCGTTCGACGACGGAGGGTTATCGCAAACGATGCGTTGGGCCAGACGAAAACGGTCAATCGGGCTCGGGTGCGTGTCGTCTTCGGTCGTCGGGCGAGTGATGATGTCGTTGATCTGGTTCTCGATCATCTGCTGATCGAAGGCCTCCGTCGACAGTTGCAGTTGGTAGAGGTTTTTCAGGTCGCGGCGGGCCCGGGCGGCATCCTCGATCTCCTTCGACGCGACGCTGTTGAATTCGACTTCGCGGCGGATGACGTGGCGCAGCCCCTCCTCGAAAGATTCGGCGCCGTAGTTTCGCACGGCCACGCGGTCGGCCAGTATTTCCTGCAACCGCGTGGCGCCGTGAGTGATGCGGCGGAAGATGAAGTGATAGACGCGCAGGAACTGGAAGGCTATGTTCCACCACACGGCCTGTCCGGCCAGCGCCATCGCGTAGGCGAACTTCGTCATGTCCAGTTCGACGCGCATCGCCACGTCTCCGCCCGCCGTGTCGCGGTGCGAAAAATGGCCGTATTCATGCGCCAGCACCGCGCGGAACGCGTTCTGCCGCATTTCGTTCAACGCGCCCACGCCGAGGATCAAAATCCGCTTCGCGCGATCCTGCAACTTCTCGCGGAAGCGGCCCTTCTCGTAAACGGCCAGATCGCAGCCTGGCGTGACGCGGATTTCGTCGATCGGGCGCGTGCCCATGGCCTGCGCCACCTCACGCGTCAACGCCCACAGCGCTGGCGCCTCTTCTGGTTTCAACGCGCGGCCCGGGTCTTCGCTTTCGATTTTGACGAACAGCGAGCGGATCATCTTGTAAACCGTCACCACCGCCGCGACGACCACGATCAGCGCGAGCTTTACTGGTATGCGTCCGATTATGAAGAAGCTGTAGATGATCGACCCCGCCACCCCCAGCACAAGAAATATCACCACTGGCAGCGAGACGTAGTAATAGACGCCCGCGACGTTGATCAGCCGCTTATACAGGCTCCGCAACGAAATCTCTTTCGATCCGGTCGCCCCGTTCGGATCGGCCTCCTCGATCGAGCGCAGCGTGAGGTTCGAGAAGAGCTTGCCGAGCGCAAACAGCGCCACGAGGCCGACGATCCACGCCCCGACCAGATAGAGCGCGTAATAAAGGTAGCGTCAGGTTTGGGCTCGTGTGTGAACGCCCGAGTCCAGGAATTCTTGTGCGGCTTCGGCGGACAATCCCAGGCTCTGCGCCTTTTTGATCTCTTCTTCCGCCTTCTCCCAGTCTTCGTCGCGAGCTGCGAGAAACGCGAGATAGTAATGCGTCTCCAGCAGATCAGGGTGATTGGCGGCGAGCGCATTCACCGCCGCGCGGGCTTCCTTGACGTTGTCCAGCTCAATTGCGATTTGCGCCACAATCACTGCGTAAGACGGGTCATCGTTGCGGTTCTGAGCCTGATACGCGGCCAGCGCTTTTTTGGCCATCTCCAGCGCGCGCATCCTGTCGTCATTCGACGATTGTTTGCCTTCGCCCGGGTGGTCCAGAAACCGCGCCAACGAGGACAGGTTCTCGGGCGAAGAATTCATTTCACAGGCGCGTTCAAGGTAACGCATCCCCTCGTCGGTCTTCCCCGAAAGCGCCAGCACCGATCCAAGGCGGCGATAGACGTGATCGTAGCTCGGCGCCTTCTCCATCACCTGCCGATAGAGTGTCGCCGCCCGCTCGTAATCTTCCTTGTCGTAAGCTTCCGTGGCGGCTTTGAACGTTTCGACGGATTTCGGAGCGACCTTCTCAAGCTCCTTCCAAATGGCCCTCTCGCGATTCATGTTGCGGCCCGGAGCGGTTTGTGACGGCGATTGCGACCGGCCCGGCTGAGCGAAGGTCAGAGCGGCGAGAATAACAGTAATAACGGTCAAGAACCTCTGGGATGTAATCTGGCGCATATTTTTTCTCCTAGGCTTTCGGCGGAAGGGGCTGTGTGTATAAGTGGGACAGACTTTAGTCTGTTCATCCCTATTTCATGCCGCGGACGGACTTGTGAGCTTTGAGAAATAAGCGCAACAACGCAATCTAAAGTGACGCTGCGACACAAGCCAGACAATGAACGGCGCCCCAAAGGCTATTGCCCCATTGTGTTTGTTGCGCTTGTTTCTCAAAGACCACAAGCCTTTCCAACTGTAGGTTAAATGTGCTTCGATAGCAATCGCAGCAACACAGGCTCGACCTCGCGGCGGATCGCTTCGTTCGCGTAACCGATCCACGAGACGTCGGTCGTTGTGTCGAGCGGCGCGTCTAGCGGACGTCCGCGTCCGTCGGTGATGATCACGCCCGCTTCTTCGGCGATCAAGACTGTGCAAAGGTCGTAAGGGTGGCAGGCATGCCCAACAGGCTTGCCCTCGCGTTTGAATCGTTCGTAGAGCAGACCGCGCGCGTCGAGGAGCATCCGGTCGCGCCCCGTCATCAATTCGTAAAGCTGACCGCCGGTCGAGAGGTACTGGTCGTCGAACATAGCGGTCTTGCTCGCTTCGAGTCCGCCGATGATTTCGCGCGCCAGTTCTTCTTCGATGGCCGCGAAAATCTCCTTGCCGCCGGGAAAGGGATGAAAGACCGAAGCGAAGCCTTCCTTGATCGTGATCGCGGCCGAAGGCCGAGGCCGGAAGGACGTCCGTTCGCCGGCGCCTAGATTCGTCGTCTCGCCGCGGGCGCCCCGGCCCCGAATCGCCCGGAGCGTGTCGGCCATCGCGGCGCGCGTCGTAGGGATTTCAACCTGAACGGCCACGTCGGTGTCTCGGAGCGAAGTCTCGTCTCCCTTGTTCGGCGCCAAACCCGCAAGCCACCATGCGCTGCGTTTGTTGTACATGATCGGGCGGGTGCCGTCTATCGGGTCGACGATCAATCGCGCCCGGCATTTGTCAATCGGAGTCCCGGCGGGAAAAGCCAGCGGCTGCTCGTCGTTGACGCCCTCGCAGATCAGCGCGAATGAAAGCGCCGGCTGCAGGTGTTCAGCCAGCGCGGGCAGCAGCGCCGTTTCGACCGAGCGGTCAATGACATAAATCTTGTCGGCGGCGGTCTCGAAAGCGATTGCGGAGAGCGATTCGGACGATTGCCGCCGCAATTCCCCCAGGACGTGATCGCGCACAACTTCGCCGACGGTCGCTAATCGCCGGGATATTTCTTCATGATCATATTCCATCAAATCCTCCGAAACCCCCTGGGTACGCATCGCTTCCAGCGTGCAGTATTGGGGAAAGACGTATTGTCGGAATCAGACTCTACCGAAGCCGCCTAGCTTGCGTCGAGTGATTATCGTTTGCAATCCTGCGCGCCCGGCCCCAATCGCGCTGCGGGCCTCCAATGCTCCTCCGCCCATGACTGCACGCTGGAAGCGATGCTTACCCAGGGGTGATTTTCATTCTTTCAGGGCGCCGCCGCGCGACGTAAAGTTTCCTCGGGTAAAACGTGGCAGCTTTGACTGACGGTCAGGCCGCGAAACAGAAACGCCACATTCAACCGTCTGGGTGTCTTGCCGCGCAATCGCTGTTAAGAGATAAGCTTGCGCGAAGTTGCCCGGACTCTGACTCGCTGGCACGGTCGTTGCGGAACTCCTTTTTCATGAGAGCGCGAGACCTGGCAAGCGAGCTAAAGATAATTGGCGGCTGCGCGCTGGCGATAACCGCCGTCTGGTTATGCGCGCTAATCGTTACCTCACGCGCGCTGCGAAAGACTGACGAGACAGTGACGCTCGATCCCAACCGCCGTCCCGGCGCAATCTCGCCGCCCGCCATCTCTTCGGCCCCGTTGCCGGAAGCCGACAGCGATTTGGAAATCGTCGGCGACCAGATTGCGAAAGCCATCGTCCACCTGAACCGTGGGCGGCGCGAGGCCGCCTTGCATGCGCTCGATCAGGCGCAGAGCACTTCGCGGCGAGCGCTCGCGAGTCGCCCGGTTACAGACAAGATTAATGAAAGGCTAAAATTGGCCTTGCGAGAAACGGAACAGGCGCGGCGCCAGATCGCGCGCGGAAAGTCCGTCGCGGCGGCGCTGTCGCTGCGCAAACTTGCCCGTCAACTCGACGCCGTGTGATCTGAAATCCTCAATTTTCAGTCTCGCCCTTCTCCGCCAATTCATCTTTGACGCCGAAGCGCTCGGCCATGCGATATAGCGTGCGCCGGTCAATGCCCATGACCTCGGCGGCGCGGGTGCGGTTTCCGCCAACAACCTTGAGCACGTGCAGCAGATAGCGGCGTTCGAGTTCTTCGAGCAGCGGCAGATCGTCGTAGAGAGCGGCGAGCGGCGAACGGGCCGCCGCCAGCGCCTCTTCGGACTGTAGCTTAGGCGGCAAATCTTCCGGGGCGACCTCCGACCCGCGCGCCCGCAGCGCCGCATATTCCACGGCCGATTCCAGCTCTCGCACGTTGCCCGGCCAGTCATAGGCGACCAGGACTTTGACCGTTTCTTCTAAAAATCTCAGCGCTCGGCCGACAGTGTCTCGCGACGCCCGCAGGAAGCGTTCGGCCAGGAGGGGGATGTCGCTCCGCCGCTCGCGCAGCGGGGGTGGACGCAGCGTGAATACGTTCAGGCGATAGAAGAGGTCTTCGCGGAAGCGCCCCGACGCCACTTCTTTTTCGAGGTCGCGGTTGGTCGCGGCGACGACTCGCGCGTCCACTTGGACGGGCCGCGCGGCGCCGACGCGCCGAATCTCCCCCTCCTGCAGCGCGCGCAACAGCTTGACCTGCATCGCCGGGCTGGTTTCGCCGATCTCGTCCAGGAAGAGCGTCCCGCCTTCGGCCTCTTCCCACAGACCCTTGCGATCGACGACCGCGCCCGTGAAGGCGCCGCGCACGTGGCCGAAGAGTTCCGCTTCGAGTAGCGTTTCAGTGAGGGCGCCGCAGTTGACCGGCACAAACGGGCGCAAGGCGCGGGCGCTGTGTTGATGAATCGAGCGCGCCACCAACTCCTTACCAGTCCCGGACTCGCCGATGATCAAGACCGTCGAACGGGTGGGGGCGACGCGCGCGATCTCTTTATAGAGTTCGAGCATGGCCGGCGAGCGCCCTATCAGACCGGCCATGCCAGCTTGCCCGTGTCTCGGGCGCTCGGCTTCGGATGTCGACCGGGGGCCCTTGCTCGACTCTTCCGAGCGCTCCAGCGCCCGCCGCGCGACGGCGATGATCTCTTGAACTTTGAACGGCTTCGAGATGATGTCCCAGGCGCCTTCGCGCGACGCCGCCACCGTCGTGTCGAGCGCGCCGAAGCCGGTGATCAACACAACCGGGCATCGGTCGCGCATCTCGCGCAGCAGGTCGAGGCCGGACATTTCGGCCTCCAGGTTGATGTCACTCACCACTAGATCGAACTTCTCACGCGCCGCCAACTCGATCGCCCGCTCCGGCGTCTCGGCGGTCTCGGCGCTCCAGCCCTGCGCCGTGAAAAGCTCGCGCAACAGGTTGCACGAAGCCCGATCGTCATCAACCACCAAAATTCGCTTCATAAAATTTCCTTCCCGCCGCGCCCGCTTCTGCGGAGAGTGGACAGGATTTACAGGATTTTTCAAGATTCACTCAATTCGCAAAATCCTGAACAATCTTGTAAATCCTGTCCACCCTCATTGTTCTGTGACGCCGTCGCGGACGATCCGAGCTCCTCGGCGCCTTTCAAAGCCGGGAAGCGCAAACGAAAGCGAGTCCCTTGTCCGGATTCGCTCTCGACCTCGATCTGGCCGCCGTGTTCCTGCATAACGTGGCTGACGACGACCAGGCCCAGCCCGGCGCCTTTGCCCCTCTCCTTCGTCGTGTAGAGCGGTTCGAAGATATGCGCCTGAGTCTCGCGCGACATGCCGCAACCGGTGTCGGCGACATCCACGATGACCTGCGCCTCGTCGCCGTTGTTCGACTGGGCGCCCCAGTCCGCGCCCCAGTCCGCAGAGGATGTCGCAATCCGCAAGCTTCCGCCCGACGGCATCGCGTCGAGCGCGTTGTTGATGAGGTTGATGAAGACCTGCTGCAAATAATCGGCGTCGCCCGCGATCGGCGGCAGGCGCGGATCGAAGGCCGTCTCCAAGCAGACCTGACCCGTTTCCAGAGCCGGCCCGGTCGCGTCGCAGACGCGGCGCAAGAGCGCGTTCAGGTCGAGCGGGTTCAGTTCAGCCGTCTCCGCCCGCGTGCGGTCGAGCATCCGGCGCACGATCCTCTCGATCCGTTCGATCTGCTCGACGATGATTTCGATGCGCGACTCGGCGGCGACCGGCTTGTCGCGCAATTCGCCGCTCATCAACTGCGCGTGGCAACTGATCAGATTGAGTGGTGTACCCACTTCGTGCGCGAACTGCGCGGCGGTCTGTCCGGCGGCGGCCAGACGTTCGAACTGCGTCAGCCGGCGCGTAGTCCGCCACAACTCCAGGTTGGTGGCCGCGAGCTGTTCGTTGCGCTGTTGCAACTGCGCGGTCGCCTCGCGCACGCGCTCGCGGAGCAAGGCCTGGCGACGCTCCCGCTCGCCGGTCATCTCGCGCACTTGAGAGAGCAGGCTATTGAACTCTTGCGAGAGGCGTCCCAGCTCGTCGGGCGGTCGCGGCGGCGCCTGCGCCTCCAACTCGCCCGCCTTGGCGCGGGCGATTACTCCGAGCAAGCGCTCGATGGGCGTATAGACCAGGCGCCGGAAGAGCAGATAGGTCGAGAGCGTGGTCAACGCCACGGCGACGAGCGCGATCCAGGCGGCTTGCCGCGCATAGCGCACGGCGATTGACGGAATATTGTCCAGGCGCTCCGACACTTCGACGGCGCCGCTGACGCGTCCCCGGTCCCCGGTCCTTTGAATCGGCGCGAAGACTCGATAGAGCGTGTTGCCGACATCTGAGCGCTGTTCGGTTACGACACTGGAAGTCAGGCCGCTGCGCAGGGCGGTCTTCGTCTCTTCCGGAATCTCCTCGGCCGGCTCGCTGCCCGCAGCCGCCACGCGTTCGACGAAGACGCCGCCCGCGCGCTCCCAGATGCGCACGTCGACCACGTTAGGGCGCGTGCTGCGCACGAGCGCCACGGCGTTCGCCATGTCCTGCGGGCCGCCCGTCGTCGGTAGATCGGAGATCGCCTCCGCGAGACTGATCGCCTGCCATTCGGCCAGCGCCTTCTGCTCGTCGCGCACAAGGTCTACGACCCGCGCGCTGATGGTCAAAAGCGCGACGATCAGTACGGCGACGGTGATCGCCGAGGCGAGCAGCGTGGTCTTTGTGTGAAGTTTTAGCGGTCGCATGGTTTCGATTGACAATCTTATCAAAGGCGCTACATCCTGCGACAGCGGCGCTCATCAGGCCGGGGCGATTGCAAAGTCCTCAGAGAGGACCTAAAGCTCAAAACTTACAACCTACAAAAGCGCCGACTGACTTTGCAGAGCCTTGCTAGGGCCGCATCCTTCATCCTTTAGAGGATCGTATGGTAAAAATCATCGAAGCATATCAAAACTTGCAGTCTGCGCAGGAGGCCCTGAAGCTGATTGCGGAGAGCGTGGGCGAGCCAGGGCGCCTCTCAATCATCGGCCCCGGACAGTCTCAGATTAACGATAAATCGCGTTTCAACAATCCCTGGTTGTGGGGCGTCGCGCTGGGCGCGGTTGTGGGATTCGCGCTGCCCGGCGGCGGCCACCTGCTCCTCGCCGGGCATCTGGCGCGCGCCGTGGCGATGCACGCGCTGGGGGTGACCGCCAAAGGCATAATTGCGGGCGCGGCCACGGGCGGGACGGTAGACCTGTTGAGACGCCTGGGACTCGACCGCCAGTCGGCGTTGGAGGCGGCCGAGGTCGTCGCGCAGGGCCGATACGCGATAGCGCTCGACGGCGATTGGGTGACCATGCAACGCGCGAGGATCGTGCTCGGCGTCCGGCGGCCGCCGGACCCATACCTCTTCGAGATGGTTCGCCGTTACGGTTATGAGTATCAATCTTTTCTCTCGCTCTATGGCGGCATGGAGTCGTGGGTCTCAAGCGACCCGGAGGCCGCCGTCGTCTATCGCCGCGTCGGGCGCGTGGCCGTGGTGGCCGCCGCTCCGCTCGCCGCGCGCGGGGACCTGCTCGAAGTCACACGCCGCTTTCTCGACTTCTGCGGGAAACAGAAGCTCGATTGTCTGATGCTCCCGGTCGGAGGCGAATACGCGGCGATCGCGCGCTCCTGCGGCATGGCGCTGCTCCACATCGGCGAGTCCGGGTACTTCAAACTCCCCGAATGGCGCCCCGCCGGCGACCGCGCGAAGAAAGTGCGCGCCGGCGTCAATCAGGCGACACGGGCTGGCGTGAGCGTCGAGCCTTACGACCCGTCGCAGCGCCTCGACCCGCGGGCGCGCGCCGAGATCGAAGAGATCTGCCAGGCCTGGGTCAATACCCGTGAGGTGGACGCGCTCGGCTGGCTGCTGGAGCTTGATCCGTTTCACCTCTCCGAGAACAAACGGTACTTCCTCGCCCGCCGGTCCGACGGAAAGCTGGAAGGCATGCTCGTCTGTTCGCCGATCTACGCGCGCGACGGCTGGTACCTGGAAGACCTGATACGGCGGCCAGGCGCCGAGCGCGGCGTGAGCGAGCTGTTGATAGTCGAAGCGCTCAAACGCTTCGCGGCCGAAGGCGCCAGGCTGGCGACTCTCGGCACATCGCCGCTCGCCGGGGTCGAACCGCAAGGCCCATTCAAACAGACCTCCCGTCTACTCAAACTGATCTACGAGCATCTCGACGCTTTCTATCATTTCAAGGCGCTGCACCGCTTCAAAGCCAAGTTCGCCCCTTCCTTCGTGGATCAAGAGTACGTGGCCATCTACCCACCGCGCATCCGGCTGCGCATGGCGCTCGCGGTCATCGGGGCTTTTGACCCGGCGGGCTTCACCGGCGTGATGGCCTCGAAGCTGCGGCGGATCTGGCGCCAGGCGCGTCCGCGGTCTTAACTGTGGCGCGGACTTTAGCCCCGATCCACGGCTAAAGATGTACAGCGGACTGTCCAGTCTGCTGAAGTCTTCGTAAAGGGCCGATTGATAGAGACTTCAGCAGACTGGACAGTCCGCTGTACATTGCCGCGGCTTCACTCAACAGGTGAAGCCCCAAACTCGCGGAAATCCGATGGGAAGCCGATGAATATTGGTTGAATTCGTTGTCGCCCATTTCTTATCCGTGGATTTGGGCTTTAGTCTGCGCCTGCGTCATATCCTCGGGCCGCGCAGACTAAAGTCCGCGCCACTACTCTCCGGAGTCCCGTGGATTTGGGCTAAAGCCTGTCACATACGCAACTCTCTATCTCTTCGAGACTCGAGAATTCTTGCCGGCGCCCGGCCATCAGCAATTCCGATTCTGTCAGCAATTCTTTGGCCAAACCGTCTTGCCGAATCCGCCCTCACTCGATAAGCGTCAAGAGATAAACGACGAGCGCGCGCAATATCGTTTCGGCCACGGGCAATGACAGCAAGAGCCTGTCGCGCCGGAGCGCGTTTCCCAACATAATCAGAATCAGAAGGGACATGGCCTTCCTCCTCGCTTCGGTACGAGTCCAAACGTCCGCTCGGCTTTGTGGCGCTCCTGCTCTTCACGCCCGGGATTCGCCAAATCCGCCACGCCACACGCGGCGCGGATTGAGAGTGGATTGAGAGTATCGCGAGCTAAATCCCTTGATAAAGACGCCTCCGATCGGGCCGTAGCCGCCAGATCGCGCTGGCACATGTGTTGCCTCCGCCGTGAGGTTGTCAACGCAACGCGGCGAGCGCCGATGGATTATGCGCTATTGACCGAGAACAACCTGACAGGCCCTACTTATCGCTGAGGAGAATATGAAAAAGATTTTTGCATCCCTGACCCTCGCCGCTTTCATGCTGAGCGGCGCAACCGCCTTCGCTAATACGAAAAACCAGGCGACCAATTCGGCGCCCAAGATGACGACGACGAGCGGCAAGAAAAAGAGCAAGAGGAAACACAAACATCACCATTCGGCCACGAGCGCGACTCCGAGCGCGGCGACCCCTAAGAAGAAATAGCGACGGCTTTCTTTCTTTGACCTCCGGATAGGCCTCCTCGCTGCGCGCGCCGCTTGGAGGCCATTCTCATTTCAGGATGCCCTCGGAGTTATTTCTTCCGTTTGAACGCGCGCACGTTCTCCTTCGTGATCACTACCGTCCCGGTGTCGACGTTGGTCGGCAGCGGCAGCACGCCTGCGCCGCGCCAATCGTCGACCATCCGCACCTTGTTGTGATGCAGGTCGTAGAGCATTCCGAGCGCCATATAGGCCATCGTGTAGGTGCGCTGCGCGATCGAGGCGTCGATCATGCCTTCTTCAATCAAGCTCAACGTGGCTTCGTTGCGATCCATCCCGACGATTTTGACTTTGCCCGCCAGGCCTTTCTCCCTCAGGACGACCGCCGTGCCTTCGCCGCCGCCCGCGTCAACGCAGCCGACGCCGGCGATGTTCGGATGCGCGCTCAAGATGTTTCGCGCGACCTTCGCCGCCTCGTTCGGATCGGCGCGGTCGTTGCCCACGTCGACGATCTTGACGGCGGGGTGTTTGGCCAGGGCGTCGCGGTAACCTCTGATGCGGTCTTCCAGGTTAGGCTCGCCCGGCACTGAGAGCAGAAAGACCTCGCCGCGGCCGTCGATCAGTTTGCCCAGCAGTTCGCCGCCTTGCCGCCCGGCGTTGTAATTGTCCGTGCCGACGTAGCTGAACCGCTTACTCTGCGGCGCGTCGGAATCGACGCAGATAACGGGAATCCTGCCGTCAATCGCCCGATTGATCATCGGCGTGATGCCGACGCCGGCGGGCGAGACGATTATTCCGGCGGGTTTGCGCGCCATCGCGTCCTCGAACTGTTTGATCTGCTCGTTGACGTCCGTGCCTGACGCGCCGCGAAAATCGGCCCTCACGCCGAGCGCGCCCGCGCGATCCTCCAGACCCTCGCGCGCGTCGACCCAGTAAGGGTTCGAGACCGATTTGCCGATGAAGACGTACTCCTCGTTCGGGTCGGCTTCGGCCATGGCGAGGCGAGCAGCGCCAGCCCCACGCGCCCCGCCCGCCTGATCGCCGCGAGGCCAGAAGACCAGCAGCCCGATAATGATCAAAGCCAACGCCACATTGATTGCCCGTTCCATCTTTTTGTTCCTCGTTGTAGTCAGCGACTTCCACAAAATACGCGCCCGCTCGCCCGTCAATTGATCGATCATCACCGCGACGATCAGGATCAACCCGGTGATGATGCCTTCGGCGTAGAACGACACGCTCATGAAACCCAGCCCGTTGGCGATCATCCCCGTCAGCAGCAGTCCCAGAAACGCGCCGAGCACTGTGCCCACGCCGCCGTTCAAACTCGCCCCGCCGATGACCACCGCCGCGATCACGCGCAACTCCGCGCCGGTCCCCGCGATCGGCGAGGCGGAGCCGTTCTTCGCCGTGGTGATCACGCCGGCCATTGCGGCCAGCATCCCGGTGATCACATACATCACAATCCGCACGCGATCAACGTCGATGCCCGACAGTCGCGCGGCCTCTTCGTTCCCGCCGACGTAATAGGTTTGCCGCAGGAAACGCGAATGCCTCAGCAGAAGATCGGCCAGCGCCGCCAGAACCAGAAAAATGATCACCGGGTAGAAGACTCCGAACGCCGCGCCCTCGCCCAACCTCCTGAACGATTGCGGGAAGCCCGTCATCACCCTGCCCTGCGTTTCAACAAGCACGATGCCGCGCACGATCGTCATCGTCCCGAGCGTGGTCACCAGCGGATTGACCTTGACCTTAGTGATGATCAATCCGTTGACTAGGCCGACGACCGCGCCGCTCAAGACGCCGAGCGCCACGGCCACGCCGGTGTCGTAGCCGTTCAACAACGCGACGCTCGCGACATAGCCGCCTAGCGCCAGCGTCGAGCCGACCGAGAGATCGAACCCGCCGGTGATGATGACGAACGTCATCCCGATGGCGATCAACCCGTCGGGCGCGAGCCCGGTCAAAATCGCTTTCAGGTTGTCGGGAGTGAGAAACCGGTTCGAGGCGCCGGGCTGAATGAAATAAAAGACTAGCGCCGTGACGAGCGCGCAAATGAAGATTACCAGTTCGCGGATTTTGAGGATTCGTTTGAGCATTGTGAAAAGGCAGCTTGTCATCATGAATGCGACTTGGCAACATAGCTCCTCGTTTAAGTAATCTCGCGCAAGAGGAGATATGAAAAAGTTTTGCTCATTGTCCGCATTGATCGCGGCCGCGGGCGTCGATTTTTTGAGGACGGAACCTGTCAAATGAAACTGAGCGCCAGATTGATATTACTCCTGACCTTTTCGGTCAGCGTCGTGATGGTGGTGGCGAGTCTGATCACGCTGAGGCAGCGCGAGGCCGCGCTGCTGGACGCCGCGCGCGACGAGGCGCGCGTTCACGCCGTCACGCTGCAGATCGCGCTCGAAGAGGATTATCTGACGGGCCGCTCGCTCGACGCCCAGCGATTGATCAACCGGCTGAGGGAGAACACGGGGGTCTACAGCGCGGCGCTATTCGACGCGGCCGGCGAGATCGTCGCCATCTCCAACACGCTAGCCCCCGAGGAGTTCAGGTATCTGAACGAAGCCCGCGAGGCGCCTCTCAACGGGAAGGGCCTCGAGATCATGCGCAGCATCAGCGGCGAGGATTATTTTTCGATGATCCTGCCGCTTCAGGTTCAAGGCCGGCGGGTGGGCGCGATCGAGATCGTGCAATCCATCTCTTTTGTCAAAGCCGACATCGCGCGCGCGCGCTTTCACGTTTTGATCACGACGTTGCTGTTGTTCGGCGCCATCCTGCTGGTCGTGGCGGCGGTGACGCGGTACAGCCTGGCGCGGCCCATTCACGAGTTGCTCGACGCCGCCGTGGCCCTAGGGCGTGGCGATCCGAATTATCGGGCGCCGGCGCCGTCGGGCGGCGGCGAGCTGGCCAGTCTAGCGCGGGAATTCAACCGCATGGCCGACCGCCTGGCCGAGCAGCGCCAGTCCACGCTGCGCGAGGCCGAAGAGCGGCTGGCGCTCGAACGCAAGCTGCGGCACAGCGAACAACTCGCGGCCGTGGGAAGGTTGGCCGCCGGCGTGGCGCACGAGATGGGCGCGCCCTTGCAGGTTATTGACGGGCGCGCCAAGCAACTGCTCCATCACCCCGACGCGCCGACTGAAACGCGGCGCCGCAACCTGATCATCATTCGCAACCAGGCCGAGCGCATCGCGCGCATCGTCCGGCAATTGCTCAACCTGTCGCGCCCTCACAAACTTTATTTTCGAAGAATCGAATTGACGCCGCTAGTCGAAGAGGCCGCCGAACTGATCGAGACGCAGGCCGAAAGCGCCGGGGTCGAGATCGAGGTCCGATGCGACGGCGCGGCGATCGACGCCGACCCCGAGTTGATCCAACAGGTCCTCCTGAACATCTTCCGGAACGGAATTCAGGCGATGCCGCAGGGCGGGCGTTCTGACTCCCGACGACCTGCCGGAGCGCGTGCGCTCGAACGGCCAGACGGGCGCCATGATCGCGCGCGCAAGGGAACGGAGAATGACGCTGCGTGATCTCGAAAAGGAATACATCGTCGAGGCGCTGCGGATGACCGGCGGGAACAAATCGCGCGCCGCCGAAATCCTCGGCATTGACCGGCGCACGTTGCATCGCAAGTTGGACGAATATCGCGCTGAAGACCCGTCGTTCGAGTTGTGATTTGTTATTGTCGCAGCAAACAAATTGTCGCAATAATATCTGTTGTCGGATTTTGTCCCAGCGCTGGGGCAGATTGTCTCGCCGCGGGGGGCCGCTCAGCTCAATAAGCCCAATAAAGTCAGGCGCCGCGGCTGATGGCACACTCGTTGCCCTGAAACGCGACGGCAGAGAAAATAAGCTTCATTAGACTCCAATAGAATTGGGCCCCGAGAATATATTTGCTTAACCACGGGGAAGACTGGGGACGTTAGAAAGAAATGGGAGTAATGGTGGTTCTTTCTTCGCAGTCGCAAGGTCTTCGCCGTGGTCATTTTTTGCTGGGGAGCTATTATGGAAAAACTTGTTAGAGGCATTCACCACTTCCAAACTACGACCTTCAGCGCGCATCGCGAATTGTTCGAGAGCCTTTCGCAAGGGCAGCAGCCGGAGACGTTGTTGATCACCTGCTCCGATTCCCGCATCGCGCCGGACCTGCTGATGCAGACCCAACCGGGCGATCTCTTCGTGTTGCGCAACGCCGGCGCCCTGATCCCGCCTTACGGCGCCGCGAGCGGAGGCGCCGGGGCGACCATCGAGTACGCCGTCGTCGGGCTGGGCGTGAAACATGCGCTCGTAATGACATGCCGCTGGTCGGCGAATGGCTCAAACATGCCGACGCGACGCGACATGTAGTGGACGAATGTTACCCCGACCTGAAAGGCGTCGATCTGCTCAATGCGGCGATCAAGGAGAACGTGCTGGTTCAACTCGACAACCTGCGTACCTATCCGAAGGTCGCGGCGCTTATGGCGAAAGGCGCGCTGACATTGCACGGATGGATTTATGAAATAGAGAGCGGACAGATTCTGGCCTACGACCCGCAGCTGTCACATTTTGTCCCGATCACTTCCGTGGCGGCTCTGCCCACGCTGACCGCGCGACCGATGGCTACATCCAGGATCGCGAAGCCGGCGTCGAGCGGTCACTCCAGCCACGGCGAGTGAGCGGGACGTCTTTACACTTTCCCGTTCCAAAATTTTCAACATAGGCGGCGGTCGCCGCAGATCGCCGCGGAGGGATTCGTCTGCCTTGATGGCGGTTATTACTCCCCTGGGTACGCATCGCTTCCAGCGCGCAGTCTCGGCGAAAGACGGATTTATAGGGGCCAGACCTGCGTACGCGTCGCCTCCAGTTCGCTGCGTCTGATTCCGATCAATAGGCGCCTTGCCGAGACTGCACGCTGGAAGCGATGCGTACCCAGGGATTTTCGAAGGAGACAAGAGGTAATGGCGAAAGCTATGATTCAAAATTTGAATGAACAGCCAGTGAATGAACGCGACAACACCCATCTTGTCGGAAGGCTGTTGTATTACCTGAACCCGCTCGACGGGCGTTACGACGACCTGGGCAAAGGCAATTGGAAGCTCAATGTGGCGCGCGATTTCACGGCCGGCCTGATCGTCGCGATGGTGGCGATTCCGCTGGCGATGGGCTTCGCGATGGCTTCCGGGCTGCGCCCCGAACAGGGCATTATCGGCGGCGCGGTGGCCGGGCTGGTCGGCGCGCTCTTCGGCGGATCGAAGTATCAGGTCTATGGGCCGACGGCGGCTTTCATTCCGGTGATCGCCGGAATCATGGCGACATACAATCTCAGCTTTCTGATTCTGGCGTCGTTGATCGCCGGCGCCATCCTGATGTTGATGGGCGTGGCGCGGCTGGGCAGTCTCTCGAGACTCGTGCCGCACTCCATCGTCGTCGGTTTCACAATAGGTATCGCCGTGGTGATCGCGCTCTCGCAGATCGGCGAGGTGCTCGGATTCAAGGCCTCCCTGGGATACGGCTTTCTCGATAAAGTGACCGGCGTCATCGCCGACATCGACGGCGTCAACTGGTACGCAGTCGCGCTGGGGCTGCTCACTTTCGCGGCCACGAAGTACCTGCTCAAAGTCTCGCCGTTCATTCCGGCGCCGTTGATCGCGCTGGCCGTGGCGACTGGCTTATCCTCGACGCTCTTCGCGGGCAAAGGGCTGACGCTTATCAAGGACAAATACGGCGCCATCCCGACCGACTTCTTCGTCTTCAACTTCTTCCCTCAATGGATACTCCATCCGTAGCGAACATCTTGGTGAGCTCGGATGGAGAGGAAATTGAGATCGCTGGAAGTATGAGGGGATTCGATCCCCTCTACTTCCGGCGATGAGCCTTTCGACTCGATCCGACTT